>Ga0129342_1000041_pt1 | contig 39992 bp, 55 predicted proteins | sample CPBDNA_5_FD_94426 | JGI IMG/M metagenome (GOLD analysis project Ga0129342, IMG submission 94426) | Freshwater to marine salinity gradient microbial communities from Chesapeake Bay, USA - CPBay_Sum_15_0.2_DNA | ecosystem: Environmental > Aquatic > Marine > Coastal | place: USA: Chesapeake Bay...
AAGAAAACGTCCTAATCCTTGAAGTTCTTCATCCGAGGCATTATGCCATTGCAAAGCTGCTTTAGCTAAGGTATTGCGGTTATATGCCTTGCCGTTTAATCGAAATGATGCATGAACCAACATATCAACCTATATTTTTTATATTCCACTTAACTGTGTTGTTGTATTGCAATACGCCTTTTCCAGCAACTAATGGACTTTCGATATTGTTGTTAAACATCCCGCCTGTACCCAGTCCTTGGGGCATATTGGTGTTTAGCGTTGCAGTCCATTGGGCAATGGCGTTTAGCCCGATATTACTTTCCAGCGCACTGGTAACCCACCAGCCAATGTTGCGCTCTGTTGCTAACTGAATCCATTCTTCCGATGCGGCAAAGCCACCCAACAAACTCGGTTTTAGAATGATATATTGTGGATTGATGTCGTCCAATAACTTGCGTTTGGCATCAAGTTCCAATACGCCAATAAGTTCCTCGTCTAGGGCAATAGGTAAGGGGGTTTTAGCGCATAAATCAGCAAACGTATCATGTTGCTTTGGAGCAATGGGTTGCTCAATACTGTGAATGTCAAAGGCAGCGAGTAGATGAAGTTTTTCGATGGCTTCATGAGCAGAAAATGCGCCGTTGGCATCAACGCGAAGCGTTACGGCTTTGGCGGAGTAGCGTTCTCGGATTTCTGCCAACAATTGGCATTCTGCCTCAAAATCCAATGCCCCAATTTTTAGTTTGATGCAGTCAAATCCCGAATTGATTTTATCAAATACTTGCCGTCGCATAAATGCCAAATCGCCCATCCAAACCAATCCGTTTATTGGAATAGGTTTCTTTCCATGACTAAATTCGTTGTCAAACAATTGAAATGGAGTAGGGGAGTTAAATGATAAAAGCGCCATTTCCACCCCCATTTGTATCGATGGAAATTGCGCACAAAGCGCAGTAACATCTTCACCTTTTTGCACGGCAGTGCAAACCCTTGCCAATTGCGATTCAAACTCCGGAACATCATCGTGGCTTAGCCCACGAAATAGCCCGCACTCGCCAACGCCAATGCGATTTCCATCTTTGATTTCAATAAAATAGGTTTCTTTTTGGCGCAATACCCCTCTTGAGGTACAGCTAGGACGTTTAAAATTGAGCGTGTATTTTTTATAGCGAACGTTCATTTTATGAGCAATTGCGTGAGAAGCAAGATTAAACTTAGCGCAAAAGTGCTTAACGCAAGCGGTTTAAGCAGTTTATCAAAGTCGGCATGCGCCTCTATGCGCATAGTTTTAAAAAGTTGAAAAAGCAACGGAAGAACCATTATAAGGGGAACGAAATGCCAAAAGGTTTCAGCAATTTGCATCAATACAATCGCTAAACTGATACTGCCTGATAACAGCAAGACAGCGTGATATTTTTTAGCTTTTGAAAGCCCTAAAATGGATGCTATCGTTTTTTTGCCTACAGCAGTATCATTTTCCATATCACGCATATTGTTTAAGTTCAATACCCCAACACTGAAAAAACCCATGGCAATGGCAATCCACCAAACAGGCATGTCTAGTGATTTGGTTTGTAAAAAATAGGCTCCGTAAACCGCCAATAATCCAAAAAAGAGCAACACAAACACATCGCCAAGGGCATGGTAGCCATAAGCTCCTTTGCCTGCAGTGTATTTGTAGGCGGCAAAAATAGCCAATACAGCAAGCCCCAAAAACACCAAAATGCGTTGCATTTCATCACATCCAAAGGCTAATGCAACCGTCCCCATTGCCAACAAAAAACCAATAATTGCCGTGAGAATAATCCCATTAAAAAGTGCTTTTTCGGACAGTAGTTTTTGCTGTAACACACGCTTAGGACCAACCCTTTTTTCGTTGTCTGTTCCTTTAACGCCATCTCCGTAATCGTTGGCAAAATTGGATAAAATTTGAAAGGCAATTGCAGTGAGTAATGTGCCCCCAAAAAGTTTCCACGAAAAATTAGTGTGCTGAATAGCTAATGCGTTCCCCGCTACGATTCCTGCCACCGAAAGCGGTAGCGTTCGCAGCCGTGCTGCTGCAATCCAAATGCGAAACAGGGAAGGTGTAGCCACTACGGGAATTTAGGATACTGCTTAAAGTTGGGTGCGCGTTTTTCCAAAAAGGCATTTTTTCCTTCTTGCGCTTCATCCATAAGGTAATACATTAGCGTCGCATCTCCAGCAAGTTGCATCAGTCCGTGTTGCCCATCTAATTCGGCATTCATACACCGCTTAATCATACGCAATGCCAACGGACTGCGTTGCTGCATAATTTGGCACCACGCTACTACGGTGTCTTCCAAATCGGCAAGAGGAACAACCTTGTTTACCAAACCCATTTCTAAGGCTTCTTGCGCCGAATATTGCTGACATAAAAACCAAATTTCACGCGCTTTTTTCTGTCCCACATGGCGTGCCAGATAAGACGAACCAAATCCACCATCAAAGCTTCCCACTTTAGGACCTGTTTGTCCAAAAATAGCATTGTCGCTGGCAATAGTTAGATCGCAAACCACATGCAAAACGTGCCCTCCACCAATGGCGTAGCCGTTTACCATGGCAATTACAGGCTTTGGAATTTCCCTGATTTTTTTATGCAGATCCAATACGTTAAGGCGTGGAACGCCATCTTCCCCCACATAGCCACCAACACCCTTTACATTTTGGTCACCGCCACTGCAAAATGCTTTTTCGCCAGCACCTGTAAACACCACAACATCAATGTCTTCGCGCTCGCGACAAGTGTCCATAGCCTCCAGCATTTGGTTGTTTGTTTCTGGACGGAAGGCATTGTACACTTTTTCGCGATCAATAGTGATTTTGGCAATGCCCTTGTAAAACTCAAAGCGGATATCGCTGTATTCTTTTATGGTTTCCCAGTTTCTCATAGTATTTATTTGTTTTTTACGTTGGCCATTGCCTTAAAATAGTCCAATAGCACGGTATCGTTTATTTTTCTTGGGGTACAAATTTCTAAAATTTTTGGATGATTGGATGGATTAAAAAAACGGCGAAGTGCTCGTTTTAATCTCCAATTTGAATGCACACGTGTGTATCCAAATCCAAATGCTTTTGCCATGTTGCATGCGTTTCGTCCGTGAATGGTTTCAAAATAGGTATCGTATTTAGGACTGTCTTTTTCGCCTGGCAATATCCTAAAAATACCACCTCCTTGATTGTTAATCACAATGATACGCACATGGTTTGGAATATAATTGTGCCATAACCCATTGATGTCGTAAAAGAAACTTAAATCACCCGTAACAAGGACCATTTGCTTGGGGTTGGTTTGCGCCGCGCCCATTGCTGTGGCGGTGCTGCCATCAATGCCAGCTGTTCCGCGATTACAAAATACTTCTGTTCCTTTGGGTAAATCAAAAAGTTGCATATACCGAATGGGCGAGCTGTTGGCAACTTGTAAATGTGTGTTTTGAGGAAGCGATTGGGTAATGAGGTCAAAAGCTCGTAAATCCGAAAAAGGAATTTTTGACAAATACGCATTCCCTTTTTTTAAATAATTGCGATAGCGCAATAAAATTTTGGCTTGATAATCACTTTTCGACGGAGCTACTTCTGCCAATACCTTAAGTGTTTTTTCTGCTGGCGCATTGATGTGTTTTGACAGAAAGTAGAAGGTGTCGTTTGCTTTGGTTTGGTCAATGTGGAAATGAGCTAGGGCTTGCTGTTTGCGCAAAAAGAATTTAATTTTTTTAGACACAATCATACCCCCTAGTGTAAGTAGTAAATCGGGTTGAAGTTCTTTTTCGCTACCACGTTGTTCCAATTCTAATGGTGCCATAAGGCAATCAATTGCTGCAACGGCATTTGGATGCGAAAAATTGGAAGTTTTTTCGGTAAGCACTACCACGCTTGGGTCTTGCAATAATGTTTCCAAAAGGGAAGCTAACTCGGGATTGGGAGAAGAAACGCCCACCAAAATCATTTTGCGTTTTGCCTTTTTCCATGCCGATAATAGTGCTTTATAATCGGAGTCAAAAGCAGTAGTTTTTAATACGGGGGCGGGTGGAAATGCTATAGGCGTGCTTGTCATGCCGTAAAGCGGTTCTTCCATGGGAATATTCACGTGCACAGGGCCTTTTGCTGTGGCAGAAAGGGTAAAAATGCGTTGCAGTTCCTTTATGTTGTGCGTTTGATGTTTTTGTTGAAGCTCCTCAATTTCTTTTTTGGTAGGGTTTGCAGAAAAATAGGGTTGTTTGTTACTGGCAAGTAAGGCATCTGTAGCATGAGACAAATCTGGTTTTAATGTAGCTGCACCAACCAAGTGCGGACCAAAAACGCCTTCTTGCTGAATGGTTTGTCCGTCGCCAATATCTATACGATGGGGCATGCGATCTGCAGAAAGAATAACAAGGGGAATTTCGCTATAGAATGCCTCTGCAACTGCTGGATAGTAATTAAGCAAAGCTGAGCCAGAAGTACAAACCAATGCAACAGGTGTTGACAACTGTTGGGCAATTCCCAATGCAAAAAAGGCAGCAGCCCTTTCGTCCACCACACTGTAGGTAGTAAAAAATGGATTCTCAACAAAACCGTTCGTTAAGGGTGCATTTCTAGAGCCTGCTGAAATAATCACATGTTGAATGCCGTATTGCGCACAATAATGCACTACTGCTTGCGGTAGCGGAATTTCGGTATATCGCATTTGATGTGATTTGGCATCAATTTTCATAGCTGCGCAAAGGTACAAAACCCCAAACGAGTACGCTAATAAACAAATACTTACAATATGTTAAGCAGCGTTTCTGCTTTGCGTTGGCTTTCTGCCCATTCCCTTTCGGCATCACTTTGTGCAGTAATGCCACCACCAACGTATAGCGTGAGACTTTTTTGCATTACTTCAGCACAGCGTAGGTTAACAAACAAATGAACATTATCAGAATCGATTGGTCCTAAAACTCCCGCATAATAACTACGACTATGGGTTTCATGAGCAGCTAAAAAATCCAAACTTTCGTTGACCGGAACACCTGCTACAGCGGGCGTAGGGTGTAGCAAACGCACCACGTCAAGGGTGCTGACGTTGGTAAGGGGTACTTTAAAATCTGAGCACAAATGCACCAAATTTCCAGCGCGTTTGGTGTATGGAGGCGATAGGCTAATGCTGTTTTTGGAAAAAATGCGTTCCAGTTGTGTTTGGATAAAATCGGTTACCATTTGCTGTTCATCTAGTTCTTTAGAAGTCCAGTTTGGAGAGGTGTTTTCATTATAAGGTAAGGTACCTGCCAAAGCCATGGTTTTGCAAATACCATCTTGTATGTCGAGCAATGTTTCTGGTGTTGCGCCCATCCAATCTCCGGTGTGCGGATGTGACCAATAATACACCATAGCATTTGGGTAGGCGTGTGTTAGTTTTAAATACGATGTAGCTACTGATTCTGTAAAGGGCTGTATATGCTGACGGGAAACCACCACTTTTTCTAGGATACTTTGGTTGATGGCACTTTTTACAGCAGCAACCAATTCCATATAATAGGACTTGTTTTGTGCATCAGCCACTTTGGTTGGCCTATTGTTATTGATGTGTTGGGGCGCAACAAAACGCTTTTCATTTTGATTTGGAATAAAGGTATATGATTCTTTTACCAAAAATGGCGCAAACACAAAACCGTTTTCTGTTAATGTTTTGCTCTGATGATGTTTCTTGTCTAGTTGTTGGTAGAGAATAATCTCTTGTGTTTGCGGTAAACGAAATAGCACAAATGGCTGTTGCTTTGCACGCAGTGTGTCAAAAAAAGCGATAAATTCGTTTTGGTCTTTAGGCATATTAATTTGTGAACAGTTGCAAAGCTACGCACCGATGCTGGAATTACCCAAGCGTTAGAAAAACTCTAAAATGTTTTCCATAAAACCTAACCTTTAGCCCTATTACTAGGTTGTTCATATTATTTTGTGATTAACGCGTTTTCCACACCTTTGGATTTCGAGAGTGATGAAAAACAGCAAAAATGAGCACCTTGTTATTGTGAAAGGCATAAATAAATGAATAGGGAAACTTTTTTTAAGCTAGCAATTCGTTTTGTCCCATATACAATTTGAAATTTTTTTTTCTTCTTCTAGAATAGAAAGCAAAGTTGTGACTTCAACTTGAAATTTACGCAGGGCAATTAGACTTTTCTCTGCATACCATCGTTTGCTTTCAAACAGTTCAAGTCTCGCTAAAGGATGAAAAATGATTTGGTGCTTCATGAGTTGCTAGGGAGTAGCCAAAAAATCTGCTTTGATTTCTTCCCAATGAACACCTTTTATTTTTCCTGTTAAAAGTTCTTTTTCTCTTTGGTCAAGCTCAGATTTAAATGCATCCAAAGGCGAATTTTCTGCGTCCAAAATCCACTGGGTCAAATATTCATATAAATCTGCTGGGTTTTCAAAATTGGTTTTCGAAAACGCTTTTTTGCTGTTTTTGATGGTTATCGTGGTCATTAGCTACGGATTTATTACTGTCAAATGTACTTAAATTCCTTGATTTAGTTGTTTTAAAAAATGTTTGTGCATTTTAAGTTAATGAATAAGGTATGTAAAGTGCTAATAGACTAACCTGTAGTGCAGATTTTTTACGGAATAAAAAAGGTATTTTAAAAACACAGAAAAAAATTATTTGAAAGCCTAGAAAATTATACTACATTTGCAGCCCTTTAATTGAAGGAATAAAGTAAGTATAACGTATGCCAACTATATCGCAACTAGTTCGTAAAGGTCGCAAGGAAATCGCTAAGAAGAGCAAATCTGCTGCTTTGGATTCATGTCCACAGCGTCGCGGAGTGTGTACACGTGTGTACACCACAACCCCTAAAAAACCAAATTCCGCTATGCGGAAAGTGGCTAGGGTTCGCCTAACAAATGGGAACGAGGTTAACGCCTATATTCCAGGTGAAGGTCACAATTTACAAGAGCACTCTATCGTACTTGTACGGGGAGGGCGTGTAAAGGATTTGCCAGGAGTTCGTTACCACATTGTTCGTGGTGCGCTTGACACCGCAGGTGTTGAAGGTCGTTTACAGCGTCGATCCAAGTATGGTGCAAAGCGACCTAAAAAGTAATAGTAGCGAAAAGATAACATGACGTTCAAGCTTGCTTGAACCACTCAAACCCAGAATATGAGAAAAAGACAGGCGAAAAAACGCCCTCTACTTCCCGACCCGCGATTTAATGACCAACTGGTCACGCGATTTGTCAACAACCTGATGTGGAACGGGAAAAAATCCGTAGCATTTAAGATATTTTACGATGCCATCGATATCGTAGAATCCAAAAACCAAAACGAAGAGAAAGACGCACTCCAAATATGGAAAGATGCGCTTTCTAACGTAATGCCGCACGTAGAAGTGCGTAGTCGCCGTGTGGGAGGAGCTACTTTTCAAATTCCCATGCAAATTCGTCCAGACCGAAAAATTTCTATGGCCATGAAATGGCTTATCGGTTATGCACGCAAACGCAATGAAAAATCTATGGCGCAAAAACTTGCTGCCGAAATTATTGCTGCCGAAAAAGAAGAAGGTGCTGCCGTTAAAAAACGTACAGATACCCATAAAATGGCAGAAGCGAATAAAGCCTTTTCACATTTTAGATTCTAAAAAAGTAGCATAACAATCATGGCAAGAGATTTAAAATATACACGTAACATTGGAATTGCAGCGCATATTGATGCTGGAAAAACCACTACCACCGAGCGTATTTTATACTACACTGGCGTTAGCCACAAAATTGGAGAGGTACACGATGGTGCCGCAACAATGGACTGGATGGAGCAAGAACAAGAACGCGGCATTACCATTACTTCTGCGGCTACAACTTGTGAGTGGACCTTCCCAACCGAGCAAGGTAAACCTGTTGAAGGAGCAAAAGAGTATCATTTTAATATTATTGACACTCCCGGGCACGTTGACTTTACTGTTGAGGTGAATCGCTCACTTCGTGTATTGGACGGACTTGTATTTTTATTTTCTGCTGTTGATGGTGTAGAGCCTCAATCTGAAACCAACTGGCGTTTGGCAGACAACTACAAAGTGCCACGCATGGGCTTTGTAAATAAAATGGACCGTCAAGGATCAAACTTCCTTAATGTATGTACACAGGTTCGAGAAATGCTAAAGTCGAATGCTGTGCCAATCGTACTTCCTATTGGAGATGAAGACAACTTTAAAGGGTGTGTTGATTTGGTTAAAAACCGCGCAATCATTTGGCATGAAGAGAACATGGGTGCTACGTTTGACGTGGTTGATATCCCTGAGGAAATGAAAGATGAAGTTGAAAAATTCCGTGGCGAACTTATTGAAGCCGTTGCGGAATACGACGAAAATCTATTAGAAAAATATTTTGAAGATCCAGATAGTATTTCTGAGGATGAAGTGCACAATGCATTGCGTGCAGCTACCCAAGACATGAGTATCATTCCTATGATTTGTGGTTCAGCATTTAAAAACAAAGGCGTTCAGTTTTTGTTAGATGCTGTTTGCCGCTATTTGCCTTCCCCCGAAGATAAAGAAGCTATTCTAGGGACTAACCCAGATACGGGTGCTGAAATTTCACGTAAGCCTTCTGTAAATGATCCGTTCGCCGCATTGGCATTTAAAATTGCTACAGATCCATTTGTGGGTCGTTTGGCATTTTTCCGCGCGTATTCTGGTCGTTTGGATGCGGGTTCTTATGTACTGAACAACCGTTCAGGGAATAAGGAGCGTATCTCACGTATCTACCAAATGCATGCTAATAAGCAAAATTCCATCGACTTTATTGAAGCTGGAGATATTGGCGCTGCGGTAGGTTTTAAAGACATTAAAACAGGAGATACCTTATCTGCTGAAAAGCATCCTATCGTGTTGGAAAGTATGGACTTCCCCGATCCGGTAATTGGTATTGCGGTGGAACCAAAAACCAAAGCGGATGTGGATAAGCTAGGTATGGCGTTGGCAAAACTAGCCGAAGAAGATCCAACCTTCCAAGTAAAAACAGACGAGGCTTCTGGTCAAACAATTATTTCAGGAATGGGTGAGCTTCACCTTGACATTATTGTTGATAGACTTAGACGCGAATTTAAAGTCGATGTAAATCAAGGACAACCTCAAGTAGAGTATAAAGAAGCGATTACGGCTTCCACCGATCACCGCGAAGTGTATAAAAAGCAATCGGGAGGTCGTGGTAAGTTTGCCGATATCGTATTTACACTTGAGCCTGCCGAAGAAGGTAAATCGGGTCTTGAGTTTGTTAACGAAATTAAAGGAGGTAACGTTCCAAAAGAATATATCCCTTCTGTTGAAAAAGGATTTAAGGAAGCGATGAAAAACGGTCCGTTGGCTGGTTTTGAGGTTGATGCCATTAAGGTTACCTTAAAAGACGGTTCGTTCCACCCTGTGGATTCGGATTCACTTTCATTTGAATTGGCTGCAAAAATCGGATACAAAGCTGCCGCAAAATCTGCTGGTGCAGTTATCATGGAGCCGATAATGAAATTAGAGGTACTAACTCCTGAAGAAAACATGGGAGATATAGTAGGTGACCTTAACCGCCGTCGCGGTCAAGTGAACAGCATGGATGATCGTGCTGGTTCTAAGGTTGTCAAAGCCACTGTACCGCTTTCTGAAATGTTTGGATATGTAACATCATTGCGTACCCTTTCATCTGGTCGTGCAACTTCTACTATGGAGTTTTCGCACTATGAAGAAACACCACAAAATATTTCATCTGATGTAATTGCAGCCGCAACAGGTCAGAGTTAAATAGAGAATCGATGAGTCAAAAAATTAGAATTAAACTTAAATCGTACGACCACAATTTGGTAGATCGCTCTGCTGAGAAAATTGTGAAAACCGTAAAGTCAACGGGTGCTGTGGTAACGGGTCCTATCCCTTTGCCAACACACAAAAAACTTTTTACGGTATTGCGCTCACCACACGTAAATAAAAAGTCCCGTGAGCAGTTTCAGCTAAGCTCGTACAAGCGTTTGTTGGACATTTACAGTTCTTCATCCAAGACCATTGATGCCTTGATGAAGTTAGAGTTGCCTAGCGGCGTAGAAGTAGAAATTAAAGTATAACACCCTAAGGGAGTAAACATTCAGATTATGTCTGGTTTAATAGGTAGAAAAATTGGTATGACAAGCATCTTTGACGAGAATGGGAAGAATCTTCCCTGTACCGTTATTGAAGCAGGTCCTTGTGTTGTAACACAAGTCCGTACGAAAGAAGTAGATGGCTACGAGGCGTTGCAGCTTGGTTTTGATGACAAGCCCGAACGAAATGTAACCAAAGCCGCTGGCGGTCACTTCAAAAAAGCAAGTACAGCACCAAAGCGTAAGCTTGTAGAATTTCAAGGTTTTGATGAGGAGTATAAACTTGGAGATACCATTACTGTGGATCATTTTACGGCAGGAGAGTTTGTGGACATTACAGGCACTTCTAAAGGAAAAGGATTTCAAGGAGTTGTAAAGCGTCATGGTTTTGGCGGTGTTGGTCAAGCCACACACGGTCAGCATAACCGTTTACGTGCACCAGGTTCCATTGGAGCTGCTTCTTATCCAGCTCGTGTATTCAAAGGAATGCGCATGGCAGGTCAAACAGGAAACGAAAAAGTTACCGTACAAAACTTGCGTGTGCTTAAAGTAGTTCCTGAAAAAAATCTAATAGTGGTTAAGGGCTGTGTTCCTGGTCACAAAAATGCGTTCATTTTAATTCGTAAGTAATGAAAGTAGCAGTAGTTGATATTAACGGAAAAGAAACTGGACGCACCATAGCGCTTGATAATTCCATTTTTGGTGTTGAGCCAAATGAACACGCCGTGTATTTGGATGTAAAACAATATTTGGCGCATCAGCGTCAAGGTACGCACAAAGCCAAAGAACGTGCAGAGATTACGGGTAGTACGCGTAAAATTAAGCGTCAAAAAGGTACTGGTACTGCTCGTGCGGGAAGTATCAAAAACCCATTATTCCGTGGTGGTGGTCGTGTGTTTGGACCTCGTGTTCGTTCATACAATCAAAAAGTGAACAAGAATGTAAAGCGTTTGGCACGCAAGTCTGCGTTTAGCCTTAAGGCTAAACAACAAAACATTACGGTTGTAGAAGACTTTCAGTTTGATACACCGAAAACTAAATCGTTTCAAGCAGCGCTTAGCGCACTGGGAATTGCCGATAAGAAATCACTTTGGGTATTGGGTGCACCAAACCAAAATGTTTATTTGGCGGGAAGAAACCTTACTTCTACGGAAGTGCTTACTAACGATGAGTTAAACACATATAAAATTATGAATGCGCAGCATTTGGTACTTGCAGAAAGTGCCGTGGCTGCCATTGAAGCTAATCTGAGTAAATAACACACGATGAGTATTTTGCTAAAACCTGTCATTACCGAAAAAGCAACCCGCGAAAGCGAGCTGCGCAATCGTTATACGTTTTTGGTAAACCCAAAAGCCAATAAGGTAGAGATTAAAAAAGCGGTTGAGGCTGCTTATGGTGTTACCGTAGAAAAAGTGCGTACACTTAACTACGGACCAGAAAGACGATCACGCTATACCAAAAATGGTATTCAGCACTCGAAAACCAACGCTACCAAGCGCGCAGTTGTGGAAGTAGCCGAGGGGGAAAACATTGATTTTTATAGTAATTTATAAACCCATAGGATGTCAGTTAGAAAACTCAAACCTATAACTCCTGGACAGCGCGGTAGAGTGGTAAATGGAAACGACGCCATCACCACTGATAAGCCGGAGAAAAGCTTGCTTGTTCCGAAAAAACGTTCAGGTGGTCGTAACAACAGCGGACGCATGACGTCGCGCTACATTGGTGGTGGACACAAGAAACGCTACCGAATTATCGATTTTAAACGCAACCGTTTTGACGCTCCTGCTGAGGTTAAAACGATTGAGTATGATCCAAACCGCTCTGCATTTATTGCACTTACGCAGTTTGCCGATGGCGAAAAGCGTTACATCATTGCGCAAGCTGGACTAAAAGTTGGTCAAGAAGTGGTGTCAGGCGAAAAAGCACAACCTGAAATTGGGAATGCAATGCCGTTGGCTAAAATTCCTTTGGGCACGATTATTTCGTGTATTGAATTACACCCAGGACAAGGAGCAACCATTGCACGAAGTGCAGGTGCTTTTGCACAGCTTATGGCGCGCGATGGCAAGTTTGCAACAATTAAATTGCCTTCTGGTGAAACCCGTATGATTTTGACCACTTGTTTGGCTACAATCGGTACGGTTTCAAATTCAGATCATCAGCTGGTGGTTTCTGGAAAGGCAGGTCGCAGCCGTTGGTTGGGTCGTCGTCCAAGAACACGCCCAGTAGTGATGAACCCAGTAGATCACCCCATGGGTGGAGGTGAAGGACGTGCTTCTGGAGGTCATCCACGTTCGCGTAATGGTATTCCTGCAAAAGGCTACCGTACACGTAACAAAAACAAGGCGTCTAACAAGTATATTATTGAACGTAGAAAAAAATAAGCAATGGCTAGATCACTAAAAAAAGGACCTTACGTACACCATAGCTTGGTAAAGAAAGTGCAAGCGAATGTAGATTCAGGTAAAAAAGCCGTGATTAAAACATGGTCACGTGCTTCTATGATTACACCTGATTTTGTTGGTCAAACGATTGCCGTGCATAACGGTCGTCAGTTTGTTCCTGTGTACATCACCGAGAACATGGTAGGACATAAGTTAGGTGAGTTTTCACCAACACGCTCGTTCCGTGGTCATGCCGGAGCCAAAAACAAAGGAAAAAAATAAGCCATGGGAGTTCGTAAAAGAGAAACAGCAGCACAGCTAAAAGAAAATCGAAAGCACATTGCTTTTGCTAAACTAAACGATTGCCCAACATCGCCTCGTAAAATGCGTCTTATGGCGGATTTGATTCGTGGCGAAGGCGTTGAAAAGGCGTTGTCTATTTTGCGTTTTAGCGCAAAAGAATCGTCAAAACGTTTAGAAAAATTATTACTATCGGCTATTGCCAATTGGCAAGCCAAAAACGAAGACGCTGATGTTGAAAAAGCAGGTCTTTATGTAAAAGAAATCCGAGTGGATGGCGGTACTATGCTTAAGCGTTTACGCCCTGCACCACAAGGAAGAGGTCATCGAATTAGAAAACGCTCAAACCACGTAACACTCGTGCTAGGAGCTAAAGATAATGCGCAAAGCGAATAACGAATATGGGACAAAAAACAAATCCAATAGGCAATAGATTAGGTATCATCCGCGGATGGGAATCTAACTGGTACGGAGGAAATGACTATGGCGATAAGTTAGCCGAAGACGATAAAATACGTCGCTATGTTCATGCACGTCTCGCCAAAGCAAGTGTTTCGCGTGTTATTATTGAACGCACATTAAAACTTGTTACCGTTACTATTACTACGGCACGCCCTGGTATTATTATTGGTAAAGGGGGTCAAGAAGTTGACAAACTAAAAGAAGAGCTTAAAAAGATTACGAGCAAAGAAGTTCAATTGAACATTTTTGAAATCAAGCGCCCAGAGCTTGAGGCTCAATTGGTTGCAGCAAGTATTGCCCGTCAGATAGAAAGCCGTATTTCATATCGTCGTGCCATTAAAATGGCAATTGCCGCTGCTATGCGTATGAACGCTGAAGGGATTAAGGTGCAAATTTCAGGTCGTTTGAACGGAGCTGAGATGGCGCGTTCTGAAAGTTATAAAGATGGACGTATTCCATTATCTACCTTCCGTGCAGATATTGATTATGCACTTGTAGAGGCACATACCACCTATGGTCGTTTAGGTATCAAAGTGTGGATTATGAAAGGAGAAGTTTATGGTAAGCGTGAACTTTCGCCACTTGTGGGTATGAGTTTGGGTGCTGCCAAAGGAAAAAACGAAAAACGCGGTGGACGTAGTCCTCGCCGTAGAAAATAAAGTTTAGGTCATGTTACAACCGAAAAGAACAAAACACCGCAAAATGCAGAAAGGCCGCATGAAAGGCCTATCGCAGCGTGGACATGAATTATCGAATGGAATGTTTGGTATCAAGGCACTTGATTCCAAATTTATTACCTCGCGCCAAATAGAAGCTGCGCGTATTGCTGCCACACGATACATGAAACGTGAAGGTCAGTTGTGGATTAAAATATTTCCAGATAAGCCCATCACTAAAAAACCACTTGAGGTACGTATGGGTAAAGGAAAAGGGGCGCTAGATCACTACGTTGCTGTAGTAAAGCCAGGACGTATTATTTTTGAGCTTTCTGGAGTGCCTATTGAAGTAGCAAAAGAAGCATTGCGCCTTGCGGCTCAAAAGCTTCCTGTAAAAACAAAATTTGTTATCGCTCGTGATTACGAAGCATAAGAAGTAAGTATGAAACAAACAGAAATTAACGAATTATCGGTTGAGGAGCTTAACGAAAAGCTTACGGCTATTCAAAAAAGCTATGAAAGTGCTCGTGCTACGCATGCACTATCACCACTAGAGAATCCTATTTCTTTGCGTGAGCAGCGTAGAACCATTGCACGTATCAAAACAGCATTAACAAAACGAAACTTAGAACAAGCGTAATATGGAAACTAGAAATTTACGTAAAGAACGCATCGGTGTTGTGACAAGCAACAAAATGCAAAAATCTATTGTAGTATCCGAAGTAAAACGCGTGAAGCACCCTATGTACGGGAAGTTCGTTTTGAAAACGAAAAAGTATGTAGCGCACGATGAAACAAATGATTGCAACATCGGAGATACAGTAAAAATTATGGAAACACGCCCAATGAGTGCATCAAAATGCTGGCGTTTGGTTGAAATTATTGAAAGAGCAAAGTAATGTTACAGCAAGAATCAAGACTTAGAGTTGCCGACAATACAGGCGCCAAAGAAGTACTTACTATCCGTGTTTTGGGTGGTACAAAGCGTAGATATGCTTCTATTGGTGATAAGATTGTGGTTACTGTAAAAGAAGCCACACCAAACGGTTCGGTTAAAAAAGGACAAGTGTCAACTGCAGTTGTAGTGCGCACTAAAAAAGAAATTCGTCGTCCAGACGGATCATATATTCGTTTTGACGAAAATGCATGTGTGTTGTTAGACGCACAAGGTGAAATGCGCGGAACACGTGTGTTTGGTCCTGTAGCACGTGAGCTACGTGACCGTAAGTTTATGAAAATAATTTCCTTAGCTCCTGAAGTATTATAGTTATGAGTAAAATAAAATTAAAATCTGGAGATAAAGTACGTGTGATCGCTGGCGACCACATGGGTACAGAGGGTGAAATTGTTTCACTACTTCGCGACAAGAACAAAGCAATTGTTTCAGGTGTAAACCTGGTTAAGCGTCACACCAAGCCCAATGCACAAAATCCGCAAGGAGGCATTGTAGAAAAAGAAGCGCCAATTGCTATTTCAAATCTTTCGTTGCTCACTGCCGATGGGAAAACAACTCGTGTTGGCTACCGAATGGAAGAAGGTAAGAAAGTACGTGTGGCACGTAAAACTAATGAAGCTATTTAAGATGAGTTATCAACCAAGACTTAAAACCGAATACAAAGAGCGTGTAATGACACGACTCTCTGAAGAGTTTGGGTACAAGAACCTAATGCAAGTGCCAAAGCTTCAAAAAATTGTACTGAGCCGTGGCGTTGGTGCTGCTGTTGCAGACAAAAAATTAGTGGATCACGCTGTTGATGAGTTGACCATGATTTCTGGTCAAAAGGCACTGCCTACACTTTCTAAGAAAGACGTAGCAACATTTAAACTTCGTAAGGGCATGCCCATTGGTGCTAAAGTTACCTTACGAGGAGACAAAATGTATGAGTTTTTTGATAGATTGGTAACTGCTGCACTTCCACGTGTACGTGACTTTCAAGGGGTAAAAGCCGATGGCTTTGACGGTCGTGGAAACTACAACCTTGGAATTCAAGAACAGATTATTTTCCCTGAAATAGACATTGATAAAGTACACAAAATTGCGGGTATGGATATCACATTTGTTACTTCAGCGAATACCGACAAAGAAGCAAAATCATTGTTGAACGAATTGGGCATGCCCTTTAAGAAAAACTAGTATGGCAAAAGAATCAATGAAGGCCCGTGAGGTCAAAAGAGCAAAACTTGCTGCTAAGTACGCCGACAAACGTGCTGCGCTTAAAGCAGCTGGCGATTATGAGGCATTGCAAAAACTTCCTAAAAACGCATCACCTGTTCGTGGGCACAATCGTTGTAAGTTAACGGGTCGTCCAAAAGGATATATGCGTCAGTTTGGCGTTTCACGTGTAATGTTCCGTGAAATGGCAAACAAAGGACTAATCCCTGGAGTTAAAAAAGCTAGCTGGTAAATAAAATATTATGAATACAGATCCAATTGCAGATTATTTAACGCGCATTCGTAACGCAAACAGCGCTGGTCATCGAGTGGTTTCGGTACCCGCTTCTAATTTAAAGTTAGAGATTACCAAAATCTTGTTTGATCAAGGATATATCCTAAGCTATAAAAAAGAAGACGACACGGTACAAGGTAGTATCAAAATCGCATTGAAATATGACCGCCTTACAAAAGAGCCGGTCATCAAAAAATTACAGCGTGTTAGTACGCCAGGACTTCGTAAGTATGTTGCATCTGACGAAGTACCACGCGTATTGAACGGATTAGGAACGGCCATCATTTCGACGTCTCACGGCGTAATGACAGGCAAACAAGCAAAAAAAGAAAACGTAGGTGGCGAAGTACTTTGTTACGTTCACTAAACCTTAAAGAATTGAATTATGTCACGAATTGGTAATAATCCTATAGCACTCCCAGAAGGCGTCACGGTTGACATCCAACCCGATGTGATTACTGTAAAAGGGAAGTTGGGCGAGCTTTCGCAGCCTTATGACTCGGTTAGCATTGCACAAGAAGATGGTCAATTGGTTTTTTCACGCCCTTCGGAAAGTAAATCACACAAAGCAAAACACGGGCTGTATCGCGCTCTTGTAGCCAATATGGTACAAGGCGTGTCTGCTGGTTTTACAAAAGAATTGGAATTGGTAGGGGTAGGATACCGCGCCTCAAACCAGGGTCAAAAATTAGACCTTGCACTTGGATTCTCACATAACATTGTGTTTGAATTGCCTAATGAAGTTAAGGTAGAGACGGTTTCTGAAAAAGGAAAAAACCCTATCATTAAACTTAGCTCGCATGATAACCAATTAATAGGTTCTATTGCGGCAAAAATTCGCTCGTTCCGTAAGCCAGAGCCTTACAAAGGAAAAGGAGTAAAGTTTGTAGGAGAAGAAATTAGAAGAAAAGCAGGTAAATCTGCATAACAAGTAGGGATATGAAAATGAACAAAACCCAACGTAGACAACGCATCCAAAAGCGCTATCGCGACACCGTACTTGGTACTGCCGATATGCCACGCATGTCTATTTTTAGAAGTAATAAAGAGATTTATGCTCAAATTGTAAACGATGAATCAGGCTTAACGCTTGCTTCGGTTTCTTCAAGAGACAAAGAGTTTTCAGAGCATAGCGGAACAAAATCTGAGCTTGCCCAGAAAGTGGGTAAAGCTATCGGCGAGAAAGCTATTGCCGCTGGCATTTCTGCCATTCGTTTTGACCGCGGAGGATATTTGTATCACGGACGTGTAAAATCACTTGCTGATGGCGCACGCGAAGCAGGATTAAACTTTTAAGTATGTATCAAGATTATAATAATGTAGAATTTGTAAAACCAGGTGGGCTTGACCTTAAGGATCGTTTGGTTGGCGTACAACGTGTTACCAAAGTGACAAAAGGTGGGCGTGCTTTTGGTTTCTCTGCTATTGTGGTAGTGGGTGACGAAAACGGCGTTGTTGGTCAGGGACTTGGTAAATCCAAAGAAGTTTCTGAGGCAATCTCAAAAGCCGTAGAAGACGCTAAGAAAAATTTGGTACGTATTCCTATCAACAACGGAACACTTCCTCACGAGCAAAAAGGTAAATATGGAGGTGCACGTGTGTATCTTCAACCTGCATCTGAGGGTACTGGAGTAATTGCTGGTGGTGCCGTTCGTGCTGTATTGGAAGCGGTAGGTGTACACAATGTACTTTCAAAGTCACAAGGTTCGTCTAACCCACACAACGTGGTAAAGGCAACTTTTGACGCACTGCTACAATTACGTGACGCGAATACCGTTGCCAAGCAACGTGGTATTTCACTCGAAAAAGTTTTTAACGGATAAGCTCATGGCAAAGATTAAAGTTACACAAGTAAAAAGTTATATCAAGCGTCCAGAAGATCAAAAGCGTACGCTTGCAGCCCTTGGCTTACACCGTATTGGACAAGTTACAGAGCACGATGATACGCCTGTAATTCAAGGAATGATTAACAAAGTAAAACATTTGGTAACCGTCCAAAACGCATAATTATGGAATTAGGAAACTTAAAGCCAGCAAAAGGCGCAGTTAAAGCTGCTGGAAAACGCTTAGGTAGAGGTGAAGGATCTGGTAGTGGGGGAACTGCTTCTCGTGGTCATAAAGGAGCCAAGTCTCGCTCTGGTTACTCTAAAAAAATTGGTTTTGAAGGTGGACAAATGCCCCTTCAACGTCGTGTGCCAAAATTTGGTTTCACCAACATTAACCGCAAAGAATATGCGGGTATTAACTTGGATAAACTTCAAGCCCTTGTTGATGAAAAGAAAATCAAATCTACGCTAGACTTCGAAACGATGGTTTCGCTTCGTTTGGTAGGAAAAAGCGATTTGGTTAAAATTTTAGGTCGTGGCGAGTTAACGTCTAAATTAAAAGTAAGTGCCCACAAATTTACGGCATCAGCAAAAGCGGCTATTGAGGCTGCTGGTGGTGAAGCCATCACAATGTAACACATGAAACGATTTATAGAAGTTTTATCGAATATTTGGAAGATTGAGGAGCTCAAGACCCGTATTGGGATTACCCTTGGATTGCTTGTAGTGTACCGTATTGGTGCGCAAGTAGTACTTCCTGGTATTGATGCCGTACAGCTTTCTGAGCTTTCTAGCCGTACAAGTGGCGGTGGATTGCTTGGCGTTTTGAATATGTTCACTGGAGGTGCTTTTGCAAACGCTTCGGTATTTGCCTTGGGAATCATGCCATATATTTCGGCTTCTATTGTAGTTCAATTAATGGGAATCGCTATTCCTTATTTGCAAAAATTGCAGAAAGAGGGTGAAAGTGGACGCCGTAGAATCAACCAAATTACACGTTGGCTTACCATTGCTATTTGTGTGTTCCAAGCCCCTGCCTATTTGTATTCCTTAAGCGCATTAGGTGTTCCTGAGTCTGCATTTGTTCTTGGTAAAGGACTTGGTTTTATGGTACCTTCGGTTATCATCTTAGTTACCGGAACCATTTTTGCGATGTGGTTGGGTGAAAAGATCACAGATAAAGGTATTGGAAACGGGATTTCATTACTAATTACAGTAGGTATCGTAGCTACGCTTCCTATGTCATTTGCACAAGAATTTGTTTCCAGAGTAACTGAAAACAACGGTGGTCCTATTGTTATCTTGATTGAAACAATCGTTTGGATTGCTATCAATGCCATTTGTATTTTGTTGGTAATGGCAGTACGCCAAATTCCAGTGCAATATGCTCGTAGAACGGCTTCTGGTGGTATTGATAAAAACCAAATTGGATCACGCCAATATATCCCACTTAAGCTTAACGCATCTGGTGTAATGCCTATCATTTTTGCGCAAGCACTTATGTTTGCTCCGGCTGCTCTTGGTCGTTTGGCGAGTGACAGCGAAGTGGGACAGTGGCTTCAGGCTTCATTTTCAGATATTTTTGGATTGTGGTACAACATTTTGTTTGCCGTTCTCATTATCGTATTTACATATTTTTATACCGCCATCACCGTACCTACCAATAAGATGGCAGATGATTTAAAAAGAAGCGGTGGTTTTGTTCCTGGTGTTCGTCCTGGAACCGAAACAGCAGATTTTTTAGACCGAATAATGTCGCAAATTACCTTCCCAGGCTCGCTATTTTTGGCGGCTGTGGCGGTATTGCCTGCCGTGGTGTACCATTTGTTTGGGATGCAACAAGGTTGGGCGTTGTTCTATGGAGGAACATCGTTACTGATTATGGTAGGTGTTGCGATAGATACCATTCAGCAAATCAATGCGTATTTGCTAAACCGTCATTATGATGGGTTAATGAAAACAGGAAGTAAACGAAAAACTGCAGGAATCTGATGGCAAAGCAAGCAGCAATAGAACAAGATGGGCAAATCATCGAGGCACTTTCGAACGCCATGTTTCGTGTGGAGTTGGAAAATGGCCATGTGGTTACGGCACATATTTCGGGCAAAATGCGCATGCATTACATCAAGCTATTACCTGGAGATAAAGTAAAATTGGAGATGTCTCCTTACGATTTGACTAAGGCACGCATCACCTACAGATATTAACATATGAAAGTTAGAGCATCACTTAAAAAAAGAAGCGCCGACTGCAAAATTGTACGTCGCAAGGGACGCTTATACGTAATCAACAAAAAGAACCCTAGGTTCAAACAAAGACAAGGATAATTATGGCTAGAATTTCTGGAGTAGATATTCCCAAACAAAAAAGAGGCGTTATATCGCTAACCTATATTTATGGGGTTGGACGCAGCCGTGCTAAGGAGATTTTAGCAACCGCTGGTGTTGATGAAAGTAAAAAAGTAAACGAGTGGAACGACGATGAAATTGGTCGTATTCGTGATGCTGTTTCTTCGTACACTATTGAAGGAGAGCTTCGCTCAGAAACGCAATTGAACATCAAGCGATTGATGGATATTGGTTCGTTTAGAGGAATCCGTCACCGTATTGGATTACCACTTCGTGGACAGCGCACCAAAAACAATTCGCGCACGCGAAAAGGAAAACGTAAGACAGTTGCTAACAAGAAGAAAGTAACGAAATAAAGCAGTTAACACATGGCTAAATCAAGTTCAAAAAAGCGTAAAGTTGTGGTGGAAGCCTTTGGCGAAGCACACATCAACGCATCGTTTAACAACATCATTGTTTCGCTAACCAACAATAAGGGTGAAGTGATTTCGTGGTCTTCTGCCGGTAAAATGGGCTTTAGAGGATCTAAGAAAAACACCCCTTATGCTGCGCAACTTGCCGCTGAAGACGCTGCAAAAGTAGCTCAGGAAGCTGGGTTGCGTAAGGTGAAAGTATTTGTGAAAGGTCCTGGAAACGGACGCGAGTCTGCAATTCGTACCATTCACAACGAAGGCATTGAAGTAACTGAAATTATTGACGTTACGCCAATGCCGCACAACGGTTGTCGTCCACCTAAAAGACGTAGAGTTTAATACTAATCCCGCTGGCGAAGGATAGACCTTAATTCCCAGCACAAATTTTTAACTATGGCAAGATATACTGGTCCTAAGACAAAAATCGCCCGTAAGTTTGGAGAGGCTATTTTTGGCGACGACAAGTCGTTTGAAAAGCGCAATTATCCTCCGGGACAGCACGGAAACAACCGCCGCAGACCCAAAAAATCGGAATATGCTATCCAATTAATGGAAAAGCAAAAAGCAAAATTTACCTATGGTATTTTAGAGCGTCAGTTCCGCAATCTATTTATTAAAGCAAATGCGAGCAAGGGCGTAACTGGTGAGGTGTTACTTCAGCTTTGCGAATCGCGTCTAGATAATTTGGTGTACCGTCTTGGTATTGCACCTACACGAAGCGCAGCCCGTCAGCTTGTAGGACACCGTCACATTACATTAAACGGCGAAATTATGAATATTCCATCTTGTCAGGTAAAGCCTGGAGATGTAATTGGCGTTCGCGAAAAATCTAAGTCGCTTGATATGATTGAGCGCTCATTGTCTGTTGCTAACCACGATTTAGAGTGGTTAACATGGAATGATGCAACTTTAGAAGGCACATTGGTATCTGTTCCTACCCGTGAGCAAATTACAGAGAACATAAAGGAACAACTAATCGTCGAATTGTATTCAAAATAATCCTATGGCACTATTTAATTTTCAAAAACCAGACAAGGTAATCATGATTGATTCGGATGAATTTGAAGGTATCTTCGAATTTCGTCCACTAGAGCCTGGATATGGGCTAACTGTTGGTAATGCGTTGCGTCGTGTAATGCTTGCTTCTTTAGAGGGTTTTGCCATTACTTCGGTTCGTATTGACAAAGTAGATCATGAGTTTTCCACGCTTCCTGGCGTTGTAGAAGACGTTACCGAAATGATTTTGAACTTCAAGCAAGTTCGTTTTAAGCAACAAATTGACAGCGTTGACAGCGAGACTGTAAACGTTGCCATTTCGGGTCAAAAGCAGCTTACTGCTGGCGATTTGCAAAAGTTTATCTCTGGCTTCCAAGTGTTAAATCCAGATTTAGTGATTTGCAACATGGACGAAAGCGTAGCATTAAACTTTGAGTTTACCATTGAAAAAGGACGTGGTTACGTTCCTGCAGAGGAAAACAAAAAAGCTACTGCTCCTATTGGAACCATATCGATTGACTCCATCTACACACCGATTAAGAACGTAAAATATACGATTGAAAACTTCCGTGTAGAGCAAAAAACAGATTACGAGAAGCTAATTTTCGAAATTGTTACTGACGGCTCTATTCATCCAAAAGATGCACTTACAGAGGCAGCAAAAACACTTATTCACCACTTTATGTTGTTCTCTGACGAACGTATTACTTTAGAGGCGGATGAGATTGCTGAAACAGAAACCTATGACGAAGAATCGCTTCATATGCGTCAATTGTTAAAGACAAAACTTATTGATATGGATTTGTCTGTACGTGCGCTGAACTGCCTAAAAGCAGCCGAAGTAGATACGCTTGGCGACTTGGTGTCGTTTAATAAAAGCGACTTGATGAAGTTTAGAAACTTTGGAAAAAAATCTCTTACAGAGCTTGAAGAATTGGTTGTTGCCAAAGGACTCAATTTTGGTATGGATTTGGCCAAATACAAACTTGATAAGGACTAATTCCGCAATAGTTATTCATTATGAGACACGGAAAGAAAGTAGCCCATTTGGGGCGCACGAATACCCACAGAAAAGCGATGCTTGCCAATATGGCGTCTTCGTTAATTGAGCATAAGCGCATCAATACTACGGTTGCTCGTGCTAAGGCACTTAAGACCTTTATTGAACCGCTTATTACGCGCTCAAAAGAAGATTCAACGCACAACCGACGCATTGCCTTTAGAGCACTTCGTAATAAATATGCAGTTACCGAATTGTTCCGTACTGTTTCGGAAAAAATTGGTGATCGCCCTGGAGGATATACACGAATTATCAAATTAGGAAATCGCCTTGGTGACAATGCGGATATGGCCATGATAGAACTTGTTGATTTCAATGAGGTGTATGAAACGGCTAAGCCTAAAAAGAAATCACGAAGAAGAAGTCGTAAAAAGGAATCAGCTCCAGCAACTGCCGCAGAAGAATCAGTAGAAGCAGCTGAAACTACTGATTCAGTTGCAGAGGTAACTGCTGAAGAAGCACCACAGGCTGAGGCGACTGAAGCAACAGAAGATGCGCCTGAAAAAACAGACGCAAACGAAGATGAAAACAAGGCAGAATAATTTTTAACAGCCTTTTGATAAAACAAAGGATAAACCATCAGGTTTATCCTTTTTTTGTATTAATTTTGCCAAAACACATAAAACCGAATGAGCCAATACCACTCCCGTAAAAAAGCACTTATTTTGCTCGAAGACGGAACGGTGTTTCACGGTAAATCCATTGGCATTGAAGGTCAAGCTTTTGGCGAGTTGTGCTTTAACACAGGCATGACAGGCTATCAAGAAATTTTTACTGACCCGTCTTACTACGGGCAATTAATGGTAACCACCAACGCCCATATTGGGAACTATGGTGTGCAAAATGCTGAATCAGAATCAGGTGCAATTCAAATCGCAGGTCTGATTTGTAAAAACTTCAATACTGGATTTTCACGTGTTGCCGCTGACAGTTCGTTGTTCGACTTTTTTGAAGCACAAAATTTAGTAGCCATTTCAGATGTAGATACAAGAGCACTTGTGAGTTATATCCGTGACAACGGCGCAATGAATGCCGTAATTTCTACGGAAACTGAAGATTTAGATGCGCTAAAAAAACAACTTGCAGACGTTCCTTCTATGAAAGGTTTGGCACTTGCGCCAAAAGTCACTACTGCAGAACCTTATTTTTTGGGTAACCCTGACGCATCAATTAAAATTGCCGCGCTGGATCTAGGAATCAAAAAGAATATTTTACGCAATTTGGCAAGCAGAGACGCTTATATCAAAGTATTCCCACTCGAAACAAATTTTGAGACCATGCAAGCTTGGAATCCAGAAGGCTACTTTTTGTCAAATGGACCTGGAGATCCTGAACCCCTACATTCTGCTCAAGAAGTTGCAGCTGAAATTATTGCTAAAGGACTACCTCTTTTTGGTATTTGCTTGGGACACCAAATCATTGCATTGTCACAAGGTATTTCAACCTATAAAATGCTTAACGGTCACCGCGGAATTAATCACCCAGTACTAAATGTTGAAACTGGAAAGGGCGAAATCACTTCCCAAAATCATGGGTTTGCAATTGACCGTGAAGAAACGGAGGCGCATAAAGATGTAGTAATTACCCATACGCATCTTAACGACGACACAGTAGCCGGTATTCGTATTGAGGGAAAACCTTGTTTTTCTGTTCAATATCACCCTGAGGCAAGTCCGGGACCACACGATTCATCGTATTTATTTGATCAATTCATATCACAAATTAACAACCACAAAAAGCAAGCATCATGAGTATTATATTAAGCGTACACGCACGTCAAATTTTTGATTCTAGAGGGAATCCAACAGTTGAAGTTGACGTTATAACCGATAATTATACTATGGGTCGTGCCGCTGTTCCTTCAGGTGCTTCTACGGGTGAGCATGAGGCCGTTGAACTTCGAGATGGAGGTGATAACTACATGGGAAAAGGTGTTTTGCAGGCAGTAAAAAATGTAAATGAAATTATTGCTCCTGAACTTTTAGGTACTTCCGTTTTTGAACAAGAAGAAATCGACCAACTGATGATTGATTTGGACGGAACGCCAAACAAGTCTAAACTTGGTGCTAATGCCATTTTGGGTGTTTCGCTTGCGGTAGCAAAAGCGGCAGCTAACGAACTTGGATTACCGCTGTATCGTTATGTTGGTGGCACACGCGCTATCACGCTTCCTGTGCCTATGATGAATATCATTAATGGCGGTTCGCACTCCGATGCGCCAATTGCGTTTCAAGAATTTATGGTAATGCCTGTAAAAGCGGTATCGCTTACGCATGCATTGCAAATGGGAACTGAAATTTTCCATAACCTTAAAAAAGTATTAAAAGGTAGAAACCTGAGCACAGCAGTTGGTGATGAAGGGGGATTTGCACCGACACTAGGCGGAACGGAAGACGCGCTTGACACTATTATGTTAGCCATTCAAAAAGCAGGCTACAAACCCGCCGAAGAAGTAATGATTGCCTTAGACTGTGCGGCTGCAGAGTTTTATGTAGATGGAAAATACGATTATACTAAGTTTGAAGGTGATGCGGGCAAAGTGCGTACATCTCAAGAACAAGCAGACTATTTAGCTTCTTTGGTTGCAAAATATCCCATTGTTTCTATTGAAGATGGAATGGATGAAAACGACTGGGAAGGTTGGAAATACCTTACCGAAAAAATTGGCGATAAGGCACAATTAGTGGGCGATGATTTGTTTGTAACAAATGTTACACGTCTTAGCCGTGGAATTGAGGAAGATATTGCGAATTCTATTTTGATTAAAGTAAACCAAATTGGATCGTTGTCTGAAACCATAGCTGCCGTTCAAATGGCGCAAAATGCGGGATATACGTGTGTGATGTCTCACCGCTCTGGCGAAACGGAAGACAATACGATTGCTGATTTAGCAGTAGCACTCAATACGGGACAAATAAAAACAGGTTCCCTTTCACGAAGTGATCGTATGGCAAAATACAATCAATTGCTTCGCATTGAAGAAGAATTGGGAAGAAATGCGTATTATCCACAGGATAAAGCATTCAAGGTGAAGTTTTAAATTCATCAACGTAAAAAAAAGTAACTTTAACCAATGGCAAAAACAGCTACACTGACCTATGCGGACAAATCGATTGAGTTACCTCTTGTAGAGGGTACTCAAGACGAGTTGGGAATTGATATCAAAACCCTCCGCGCAAAAACGAATTTAATCACTCTTGACCCGGGCTTTAAAAACACAGGCTCATGTCAAAGTGCGATAACATTCTTGGACGGTGAGCAAGGTATATTACGCTATCGTGGCTATGACATTGCTGAACTTGCAGATAATGCTGATTTTTTAGAGGTTGCCTATTTGCTCATTTTTGGTGAATTGCCCAACGCAGAGCAGTTGGAAAAGTTTTTGGTTGATATAAAAGAAGAATCCTACATTGATGAAGACCTTAAAAAGATTTTAGAGAGCTTTCCAAGTGCTGCACACCCTATGGGGGTGTTGTCTTCGTTAACGAGTGCGCTCACGGCTTTTAATCCAACTTCTGTCGATGTTGAAAGCGAAGAAGAGATGTACAGAGCCATTGTACGGATTATGGGCAAATTACCAGTGTTGGTAGCTTGGGTATTCAGGAAAAAAACAGGGCTACCGCTTAAATATGGCGATTATTCATTGGGTTATGTTGAGAACATTGCACGTATGATGTTCCGCAAGCCAAACAAAGAATATGTGGCTAATCCAGTGGTGGATGCTGCACTAAATAAGTTGCTTATTCTTCACGCAGAGCATGAACAAAATTGCTCAACGTCAACCGTTCGGATTGTAGGCTCATCTCATGCGGGTCTTTTCGCGTCTATTGCAGCGGGCATTTCAGCACTTTGGGGACCGCTTCATGGAGGAGCTAACCAGGCAGTAGTGGAAATGCTAGAGGCCATTCGTAAAGATGGCGGAGACACCAAAAAATACATGGAAAAAGCAAAAGATAAGGCAGACCCGTTCCGCCTTATGGGCTTTGGACATCGTGTGTATAAGAATTTTGATCCACGAGCACGTATCATAAAAAAAACTGCGGATGAAGTTTTAAACGACCTTGGTATTGTTGACCCTGTTCTCGATATCGCTAAAGAGTTGGAGGCTGAAGCACTCAGTGATCCTTACTTTGTGCAACGCAAGTTGTATCCAAACGTAGATTTTTATTCTGGAATTATTTATCGCGCGATGGGAATTTCAACAGAGACTTTCACCGTAATGTTTGCCCTCGGACGTTTGCCAGGATGGATTGCACAGTGGAGAGAAATGCGACTCAACAAAGAGCCTATTGGGCGTCCGCGACAAATATATGTAGGCGAACCAAAACGACCATTTGTACCATTAGACAAACGATAAGTCACGGTGTAAACCTCTGTGTACATACAGAGACGCAAACGCTTACCCATGTGTTTTTGGGTACAGCTGATGCTATGGGTAAACCACCCAAGCTAAGCGATTTATATGACCCTACTTCTCGCAAACATTTATTAGCAAACACCTTTCCAAAAAAAGAAGCATTACAAGCTGCTTTGCGCAGCCTTGAGGAAGTTTTTTTGAGCTATAATGTTACGGTATTCCGCCCCGATAGTGTTGCCAATTGCAATCAAATTTTTGCACGGGATTTGGGCTTTGTCATCGACAATATTTGGGTTCGAGCGAATATCATTCCACACCGCGCAGATGAGTTACACGGCTTAAAAACACTTCAAGAATTAATTCCAAAAGAAAAGCAACTTGTGTTTCCCGAAAATGTACATGTAGAAGGCGGTGATGTAATAATTCATGACGAACATATTTTTGTAGGGATATGCACTCGTAAAGACTATGCAGATTTGCTTACTGCTCGCACCAACTTAGCTGCCGTCAATGCTTTGCAAGATGCATTTCCACATAAAAAAGTTATTCCTTTTGAATTGATAAAATCGAATACGATTCCAGAAAAAAATGCACTGCATTTGGATTGCTGTTTTCAACCTGTTGGAGTAACATATGCCATTACCTGTCCTGAGGGTTTTGCCAACCCTAAGGAATATCGTTGGATTGTTGATTTTTTCGGGCAAGAAAATATTTTCGAAGTTTCTGCCCTTGAAATGAGCCAAATGATGTGCAATGTGGTTTCTATACGTCAAGATGTGGTAGTTTCGGATAGTACATTTTCGCGATTAAATACGTGGCTGCGACAACGAGATATTACCGTGGAGGAAGTGAATTTCCGTGAAATTGCCAAGCAAGGGGGGTTGTTTCGTTGCGTTACCATGCCTTTAACAAGATTGATATGAAACCTACCAACCATGTTGTGCTTGTGCGTCCTGCTTCCTTTCGATCTAATGAGCAGACCGCTGTAAATAATCACTATCAAAAATCAACTGGACTTTCCAATGATGCTGCCCTAAACCTAGCGTTACAAGAGTTTGATGCACTAGTTTTACGCCTTCGTGAGCATGATGTTAAGGTTACCGTTGTGCAAGACAAACCAATACCAGATACCCCAGATGCGTTGTTTCCAAACAATTGGTTTGCATTACTTCCCAAAAACCGAGGAGTGCTTTTCCCCATGTTTGCTTCCAATAGGCGAGCGGAGCGCAACACCCGCATTTTTGAGGCTCTTAACGATTTTGGTCATAAGATTTCGGTAGTGAAGGAGTATTCTTCGTATGAAAAAGACAATATGTTTTTAGAGGGTACGGGAAGCATGGTATTAGATCATCAAAACAGTATTGCATATTGTGCGCTTTCGTCACGTGCAAATAGGGAATTGTTTTATCAGTTTTGTACGGATTTTGATTTCAAACCGATTGCATTTCACGCCTATCAAACGGTAAATAATCAACGTCTTTTGATTTATCATACCAATGTACTTATGGCATTGGGAGCTGATTTTGCTTTAATTTGTTTGGACGCTATTGATAGCCCAGAAGAACGCACTATACTTCAAGATTCGCTTACATTTTCGGGAAAAGATGTGGTAACCATCACGGAAGAACAAGTAGCGCAATTTGCAGGAAATATGCTTGCGCTAACCGCTGGGGACGGGACACCTCTTTCGGTAATGAGTTCTAGAGCATATACTTCGCTTAGTGCGCAACAACGTCAAAAGCTGGAACAATATGCCACCTTAGTTCACAGTCCTGTGCCTACCATTGAAGATTTGGGCGGGGGTAGTGTTCGCTGTATGATGGCGGAGGTGTACTAGAGGTAATTCTCCGAATTTTTTGCTTTCTGTTGCTGTATCTTTTTAAAAAATAACCGTACAGATTCTGACTGTGCCGACACGGAAACTTTGTGATGGTCGGTGTGAACGCTATACGCATTGCTTGTGCCCTTAAACAATGTTAGTTTGTAGTATGGAATTATAAGGGCATAAGTTTCTAAAAGTGACCGAAACCTCAAAATAACTCCTCTTGGACGCAATTCAATATTGCAGGTATTATCGTTGTGATCCAACAAAAAAAGCGCATCAATTTCTTTGCTGCTTGTGGTAACATAAAGCTTTGGCGAACCCACGCCGCCCAATTTTAGACGCTTTAAAAGCGTAAACGGCTTACCCACTAAACTGTCAATTTCACCTTGCTGTTTTTTGTTATTATAGGATACGTTTTGTAGCATATCACAAAGATAATCGAAAACATAATGTAGCTTAACGAAACCCGTATCTTTGCATCTGATTTATATGTATGGAGGCAGTACTCATCAAAAATCTAAGCGAATACTTTAAAACGCAGTACGACAAAGAAGTAAGTGCGTTTGAAATTCAACCCACCAAGTCGCAGTTTGAAGGCGATTTGACCGTAGTGGTGTTTCCGTTGCTTAAAATCGTGTCCAAAAAACCAACCGACCTTGCCGCGGAATTGGGTGACTTTTTAGTTGACGCGATACCAGAAGTGGAGGCTTACAACGTAGTACAAGGCTTTTTGAATATTCAAATTACAGATGCCTATTTCATTGATTTTCTTACGCAATTGCAACAGAATCCCAATTTTGGATTTATACCCAAAACCGCTACTTCTGACACCCTTTTGGTAGAATATTCGTCTCCCAATACCAACAAACCCTTACACCTAGGTCATATTCGGAATAACCTGCTGGGTGCATCGGTAGCTAATATCTTGACGGCTAGCGGGAATAATGTGCACACCACACAAATTATCAATGATAGGGGGATTCATATTTGCAAATCCATGGTGGCATGGCAAAAATTTGGAAATGCCGAAACACCAACTAGTGCTAAGCTGAAAGGGGATGCCCTTGTGGGAAAGTATTATGTGCTTTTTGACCAGCAGTACAAAAAAGAAATCGCTGATTTGGTTTCTTCTGGAGTTTCTGAAAAGCAAGCCAAAAACGATGCGCCCATTCTTCAAGAAGCCAAAGAAATGTTGCTGAAATGGGAGCAAAACGATGCGGATGTACGCGCACTTTGGGAACAAATGAACGCTTGGGTATATGATGGTTTTGCCAAAACCTATTTGCGTTTGGGAGTGCATTTTGATTCCTACTACTATGAAAGTGATACTTATGTGTTGGGCAAGGAAACCGTTGATGAAGGGCTTTCAAAGGGTATTTTTTATACAAAGGATGATGGCTCTGTTTGGGTAGATTTAACAGATGACGGACTTGATGAAAAATTACTACTTCGTTCAGACGGTACTTCGGTGTATATGACGCAAGACCTAGGCACTGCGCGTTTGCGCTACACCAACCACCCTGACATGAAGGGTATGGTATATACGGTGGGTAACGAACAGGATTATCACTTTAAGGTATTGTTTTTAATTCTAAAGAAATTGGGATATGATTGGGCATCGCAATTACATCACCTGAGCTACGGCATGGTAGATTTACCAAGTGGAAAAATGAAAAGTAGGGAAGGCACGGTTGTAGATGCGGACGCCCTTATGGACGAAATGCATGCTACAGCAAAGCAAATTTCTCAAGAACTTGGTAAGCTGGATGGTATGACCGATGAGGAGAAGGAGTCACTTTATCATACCATTGGCATGGGCGCATTAAAATATTATATCCTTAAAGTGGATCCTAAAAAACGTATATTATTTGACCCACAAGCCTCGGTGGATTTTACCGGCAACACTGGACCTTTTATTCAATATACGCACGCCCGAATTCAATCTATTTTACGAAAAGCAGGTGTAGATACGATTGCTTTTGACGATATAGTTTCATTGCATGAAAAAGAAAAAGCAGTGTTGAAAACGTTAGGTCAGTTTCCTGCTACGGTAGCCGCTGCTGCAAAGCAATTCAGTCCTGCTTTGATTGCCAACTATGCGTATGATTTGGTTAAGCAGTACAATTCGTATTACCAGGAGGTACCCATTTTAGTTGAAGATGTCCAAACGAAATCTCTGCGTGTTGCATTGTGTGCTGCCGTAGGGCAGGTAATCCAAAAGAGTTTAGGATTGTTGGGTATTGAAGCTCCAAATAGGATGTAAAAAAAGCCCCGGTGAAACACCGAGACTTTCATTCAATTAAGAGTGGTTTTTTTATTTCTGAGAAACGGCAGCAGCATATACTACTAGACCAAAACCAATTTTGTTGATAGCATCACCAATGTTGTACACAACGTCCATGTTAAGGCCAATTCCGTCAACAAAGTCATACCAACCATCAGTACCAATCATATAACCTAATGGGTAAATAGCCCATCCGATGAGTACAAATAATGTAAGCATTTTGTGTGCTTTTTCAACAGAGCCTCCCGCAGCAGCAGCAAGTTTTGCCAACGGACCAAACTTGATTAACCATGCAATGTAGAAGTATGCTAAACCAGAAGCAAGACCCCATAGTGCAGGTCCATTAGCTGTGTCAGAAACTTCACCAAAATAACCTGTTACAAGCATTACAAGTGATGCCCAAATCAACGTGCTTAAGTGCTTAGTTGTTGCACCAGCAGCCTTTAGGATTAGGTAAAACTCAACACACATAAGTGGCACTGTTAAAATCCAGTCGATATAACGAATTTCTGTAGTTACACCACCAGAAGTAGCAGCTTCTCTCATGTAGTAATAGTGTACAGCAGCGATGAAGGTAATCAAACCTGAAACCAAGATTGAAGTTCTCCATTTGCTGTCAAATTGGTTTAAAGACAAGAAAAAGAAAGCTGATGCAGCAGTCATTGCCATAGTCCCTAAAAAGAAAGTGAAATTTACCGGATCACTTAAGTCCGCAATTGTAACTAAATTAGTAAGTGTCATAATTTTTTAATTATAATTTTGTTGAGTGCAAGTTAAAAAAAATTAAACAAACGGTATATATTTGAATAAATTTTTTCTAAATTTTTAAAAAATTATTGTCTAAATTATCTAAATATGAATCACAAAAAATCGGTATTACACTGATTTGTACCCTGTTGGGGCTAACGATGCCTGCATCATTTTTATGGGGTATTGCGGCTATTAATGTCTTAACAATAGGCGTTATTCACGGGGCAAATGATTTATATATCCTATCTGGTTTTAAAAAATCGCCAATAAAAAGCCAATTTGGTTACTTATTTTTTAGTTACATTTTTTTTGTGTTCATCATGGTTTTGGCACTTTTCCATGTCCCTCAACTTGCTCTTTTTTTGTTTGTTTTGGTGAGTTCGTTTCATTTTGGAGAACAGCAATGGCATAAAAACACATTTGTTAATCTTCCCAAGCTGCAGCTGTTCTATCTTGCCTATGGAGCTTTCCTGTTTTCGTTGCTTTTTTACACGCATCAAGACCAAACCCTGTCTATTATTCAACAAATTTCTGGCCTTCAAATAGATCCCAACGCAATATTGTATTCATTAATTGCCTCTTTTCTTGCAACTATTTTTTTTGCGGTTCTTAATTTGGGTCAACTTAAACCGCAATTGCTTTTTCAGCTTGTTGCACTATTCGCATTGATTTTGCTATTTACCCAAACCTCACTATTATGGTCATTTTCCGTTTATTTTGTGTTGTGGCATAGCATTCCGTCGTTAAAAGAACAAGCCAACGTACTTTATCCAAATGATTTAAAACCCATTCGTAAATACATCAAATTAGCCTTACCCTATTGGTTTTTGTCTTTGATTGGTTTTGCAATTGCACTATATTTTTTTAATGACAACACGGCATCCATGCTTGCATTGTTTTTCGGGTTCTTAGCTGCCATCACTATCCCGCATGTAGGGGTTATTTTTTGGATGCATCAGAAAAACTAATTCCGTAATTTTGGAGTTTATTCTATTTCATGTTTGAACAGTTAAGCCAACGCTTAGACAAAGCATTAAAAACCCTTAAAGGACACGGCCGCATTACTGAAATTAATGTTGCCGAAACGATGAAAGAAATTCGTCGTGCGCTATTAGACGCAGACGTAAATTTCAAAATTGCCAAATCCTTTACTGAAGAAGTCAAGGAAAAAGCATTGGGGCAAAAAGTACTGACCAGTCTAAAACCTGGGCAGTTGCTTGTGAAAATTGTGCAAGATGAGCTTACTGCGCTACTTGGAGGAGAAAATAAAGCCCTTTCAGTTTCAGGAAAACCCGCTGTTGTTTTAATGAGTGGATTACAAGGCTCAGGTAAAACAACCTGTGCCGCTAAACTTGCAAAACACCTCAAAACGAAACAGGCAAAGAAGGTTTTGCTTGTGGCGTGTGATGTCTATCGTCCCGCAGCTATTGACCAATTGCAAGTACTCGGCGAACAAATTGACGTAGCCGTTTTTGCGCAACCCGAAAACAACAACCCCGTTGACATAGCCAAACAAGCCCTTCAACATGCCAAAACGCATCAGTTTAATGTTGTTATTATTGACACCGCAGGTCGATTGGCTATTGACGAGGAGCTTATGCAAGAAATCGACAACATTCACAAAGCCGTTCGTCCTTCTGAAACCCTCTTTGTGGTAGATGCCATGATGGGGCAAGATGCGGTGAATACCGCCAAAGCCTTTCACGATTTGTTGCAGTTTGACGGCGTTGTGCTTACCAAAATGGACGGTGATACTCGCGGTGGAGCTGCATTATCCATTAAGTCTGTCATTGATAAGCCCATCAAATTTATTGGTACAGGCGAAAAAGTGGATGCCTTAGATGTGTTTCATCCCAACCGAATGGCGGAACGCATATTGGGCATGGGCGATGTGGTTACGCTTGTAGAGCGTGCCCAAGAGCAAGTGGACGAAGAGGAGGTTCAACGTGTTCAGAAAAAAATTGCCAAAAATCAGTTTGGCTATGATGATTTTTTAAGCCAACTCAAACAAGTGCAGCGCATGGGTTCTATGAAAGATTTGGTAGGGATGATTCCCGGCGCAAGCAAGGCATTAAAAGGTGCTGAAATCGATGAAGATGCATTTAAGGGGGTAGAGGCACTTATTCAGTCTATGACGCCTAAAGAACGCAAACAACCTAAACTGCTTGACTACAGTAGAAAAAAGCGTATCGCCAAAGGAGCTGGCATGCAAATGGACGATATCAACAAACTAGTAAAACAGTTTGAACAGATGAGTAAAATGATGAAAATGATGCAAGGAGGCAAAGCCTCTAAGCTGATGCAAATGTTTGGAAAATGAGTATAATTTTAGATGGTAAAGCCACTTCAAATCAAATTAAAGAGGAACTCACACAAGAAGTTGCTGCTCTCAAAGCTTTGGGCAAACGCCCACCGCATTTGGCTGCTGTTTTGGTAGGCAACGATGGTGCAAGCTTGACTTATGTGGGTAGCAAAGTGCGCTCTTGTGAAAAAATTGGCTTTGACTCTACGTTGATTCGTTTAGAAGACACCATCACGCAAGATGAACTTTTGGAAACCATAGATAACCTTAACAATGACGCAACCCTCGATGGTTTTATTGTGCAATTGCCATTACCCAAACACATAGACGAGGAAGTTGTTTTGCACGCTATAAATCCAGACAAAGACGTGGACGGATTTCACCCCAGCAATTTTGGTAAAATGGCTTTGGGCATGGAGACCTTTATCCCTGCCACGCCGTTTGGCATCATGGAATTGCTCCGCCGATATGATTTGGATATTAGCGGAAAACACGCCGTTGTGATTGGTCGTAGTCATATTGTAGGACGTCCTATGAGTATTTTATTATCCAATAAGGGAAACCCTGGAAATGCTACGGTAACGCTTACGCATAGCCGTACACAAAACTTAGCCGAGATTACCAAAACAGCCGATATTGTCGTGTCTGCATTGGGCTTTCCCAATTTTGTTACCGCTGAAATGATTAAGCAAGATGCTATTATCATTGATGTTGGGATTACGCGCGTTCCCGACGAAAATCATCCCAAAGGCTATGTGATTGTAGGCGATGTTGCCTACGACGAGGTTAAGGAAAAAGCAAGGTTTATTACGCCTGTTCCTGGAGGTGTTGGCCCCATGACCATTGCCATGTTGCTGCAAAACACGATGTTGGCATATAAACGTAACCAAGCTTAATGAACTCCGAACTCCAAAACGCCGTCACTTCTGGCTATGCACTTCCGCTTATGGAAGCCTTTTATACCATTCAAGGTGAGGGATATCACAAAGGGAGTGCAGCATTTTTTATTCGTATTGGCGGTTGTGATGTTGGGTGTCATTGGTGTGATGTGAAAGAAAGTTGGGATGCAAGTCTTCACCCACCCACCTATATCGATGACATTGTTGCGCAAGCAAAACAATATTCCGATACGGTTGTGGTAACAGGTGGCGAGCCATTGATGTGGAACATGACACCGTTAACAGAAGCCCTGCAAGCAGAGGGCATTAAAACACACATAGAAACTTCGGGTGCTTATCCACTTTCGGGCAAATGGGATTGGATTTGCTTATCACCAAAAAAACGAATGCTACCAAAAACTGAAACATACAAAGCCGCAGATGAGTTGAAAGTTATTGTGTACAATAAAGATGATTTGCAATTTGCTGAAAAACAAGCTCTTGGTGTTCCAAAAACCTGCAAACTGTATTTGCAACCCGAGTGGAGTAGGCGCGAGAGCGCAATTCCACTGATTGTAAATCATGTGTTGGAAAACCCCAAATGGATGGCATCGTTGCAAACGCACAAATACCTCAAAATCCCTTAATGATTGACCCGCAAAAACTGCCCGAACAAGCGGCAAAAGTAGCGCAAGAAAACGCCAAATACCTAAAAAAACTTAAGGCGCGCAAACCCAAAAAGCTAGACGCAGTGATGACAAAACTGCACAATGAAACCTTTCAAAAAATAGATTGCCTAGACTGCGCCAATTGCTGCAAAACTACTGGGCCACTTTTTTTGCCTTCGGATATTAAGCGCATCAGCAAACGTTTAAAAATGAAACCTACCCAATTTGAGGCAACCTACCTTCGAATTGATGAAGATAATGACAAGGTTTTACAGCAATTACCATGTCCATTTTTAGGAGCAGATAATCATTGTAGTATATATGAAGATCGCCCTAAAGCCTGTCGTGAATTTCCCCATACGGACAGACCGAAATTTCATCAAATTACAGCCATTACCGCAAAAAATGTAGCGGTTTGCCCTGCCGTTTTTGCCATGGTGGAGCGATTAAAATCCGAACTTCCCTTATAGCTAAAAACTGAAAATATACCTTACATTTAAACTTTAAAAACCTTTAGTGCGCTTTACTTGGTTTATAGCTCGTAGGATTATTGGTCAGCGTTCGCATCGCAGCAACGTTTCTGGACCCATCATAACCATTGGCATTATTGCAATTGCGTTGGGCGTTATAACCATGCTTATTGCACTTGGTACGGGTGTTGGGTTGCAGCAAAAAATCGGACAAAAAGTCGCTGCCTTTAGCGGACATATTCGCGTAACAACACTTGAAAACAGCCAACGGCAAGAAACCCTAAAACCATTAGAAAACGCGACTGAAGTTCGTGCAACACTACAGCAACAATCCAATATTTCAGCGGTTCAGGCGGTTGCGTATGTTCCGGGTGTGATACTAAATCAAAACGCTTTTGACGGCATTGTTTTTAAGGGAATAGACGATTCGTTTAACGCTGAATTTTTCAGCTTTTTTGGCGATACAGATTATCTCACTAGCCTTGGTAAACAAGACATTTGGATTTCATCCGAGTTGGCAAAAAAACTTGACTTACAGGTTGGCGATAGAGTACCGCTATATTTTGCATCGGAAGAAACGGCGTTGCCCAAACGCCGTAGCTGCACCCTAGTCGGGCTTTTTACCACTGGTTTTTCGGATTATGACAAAACCTATGTGCTTGGTCATTTGGACGTGGTACGCTCGCTTTATGTCTGGGAAAAAAATCAAGTGGGAGCGTTTGAACTTTTTTTGGATGATTACTCTGATTTACCTTCCCAATCCGATATGCTTTATGATAGCATTGATGCGCTGGTAGATGTGCAGCATATTGAGGAACAATTTCCCGAAATTTTTAATTGGATTCGCTTGTTTGGCACAAACATCTCGCTGATTATCATCATCATGATTATTGTGGGTGGGGTAAATATGATTACTGCTTTATTGGTGCTTATTTTAGAGCAAACCCAACTCATTGGTATTACCCGTGTGTTGGGCGCACGAGTGCGTTCGTTGCAACAACTTTTCCTTATTCAGGGTGCTTATTTGATTGGCGTAGGACTTTTTTGGGGCAATCTTATTGGGCTTGGATTGTTATTTATTCAAAAACAAACCGGCATCATTTCCTTAGATCCTACAACGTACTATGTGAGGCAAGTTCCTGTTTATATGGATGTTACAACAGTATTATGGCTTAATGGACTTACGCTTTTGATTTGTCTTGTCTTACTGATTTTACCTTCCTTTATCATTGCTCGCATACCGCCCACACAGGCACTTAAAATCAATCCCTAGCATTGCTTCACGCAAAAGCATTACCTACCTTTGCGGTATGCATTATGTGGATAATATTCTTGAAACGATTGGCAATACACCGCTAATCCGCCTTAACAAAATAACAGCCGAAATAGACGCTTTGGTTCTTGCTAAAGTGGAATATTTTAATCCAGGAAGTTCGGTCAAAGACCGTATGGCACTAAAAATGGTGGAAGATGCCGAGGCTGATGGACGCCTTAAACCTGGTGGCACCATTGTAGAAGGCACTTCTGGCAATACTGGAATGGGGTTGGCGTTGGCAGCCATTGTAAAAGGGTATAAATTGATTTGCGTTTCTACCGATAAGCAATCCAAAGAATAGTTTGATATTTTGCGTGCGGTTGGCGCGGAGGTTATTGTTTGTCCTACGGATGTAGCTCCAGACGATCCACGTTCATATTACTCTACTTCGAAGCGTATTGCCGAAGAAACGCCAAACGCATGGTACGTAAATCAATATGATAATCCGTCAAATGCCGTGGCGCACTACGAGCAAACAGGGCCTGAAATTTGGAAACAAACCGATGGAAAAATTACCCATTTTGTGGTGGGCGTAGGTACGGGCGGTACCATCTCGGGTGTTGCCAAATACTTAAAGGAGCAAAACCCAGACATTAAAATTTGGGGTATTGACACTTACGGCTCTGTCTTTAAAAAGTATCACGAAACGGGTATTTTTGACAAGAATGAAATCTACCCTTATATCACTGAAGGCATAGGCGAAGATATTCTGCCTGAAAATGTAGATTTTGACCTTATTGATGCCTTTGAAAAAGTAACCGACAAAGACGCTGCGGTGTACACCCGAAAGCTAGCACGTGAAGAAGGTATTTTTGCTGGAAACTCTTGCGGTGCTGCCGTAAAGGGCGTGTTACAGCTTAAAAAACACTTTGGACCAGACGATGTGGTGGTGGTGCTTTTACACGACTCCGGCAGCCGTTATGTTGGCAAAATGTATAACGACGACTGGATGAAAGAAAAAGGGTTTTTGTAAAAGCAATAATAGTTAGATTACCCCATCGCAATGGCACCAATTACTCCTGCCAAAAGCGCAATAACATAAAACCCTATCACTACTATTGTTAAGATCCCGCTAAGCCTATAATGTGCTTTTAGGTTTTTAAATCCGTCTGCTAAGGCTTCGCTGTTATTGGTGTTTATGGCTGTTTTTAAACGTTTTGAAAAACGATATAAATACAGATATAAGAAAAAGCAAATAAGAGCTAACACAAGATAAATGACGGTAACCATTCCTGTGCCAATGGCTCCAAATGCTGCATTATCAAAATCTGGTATCAAGGCAGTAATGCTGCCTATAAATAGTGCCATTATGGCAATAAACACGCACATGACAAACCCAACAATAGACAAAAAGTGTGTCCATTTTCGAGTTTGATTTAGGTGCTCAATAGCTATTTGTGTAAGGGTTAATGAAGTACTCATAACATAGGTTTTTAGAGGTTAATTAAGACATAAAACAAGTTTTAACCCAAATAGCATAATACAAAAGGAAACAGTTGGTTAAGCCTTGTTTTTATGTGGTTTGGGTTTTGTTTAGCACTAAACTAACAAAAAAATAAAGACCAAGCAAAATACTCGGTCTTTATAAAGTTTTAATATGGAGTATTCCTTAAAAACAATAAGTGTTTTCCGCAGCTAGTTTTTCAGCAACTTTATTTCGCAGTGCAATTACGTTTGGATATTCCACATATTTGGTGTAGCGCTTAAGGCCCATCAGCAATGCTTTTTGCTCGTCGCCTTCGGCAAATCCAAGAATGGCTTCACGTCCTTTGGCAGTGATTTTTTCTGTGGCCTCAAACAAATACAACTGACTTAGTGCCACTTGATATTCTTGCGCCTCAAGTCCGTAGGTATCCACGTTTTTCTCTGCCCGTAACAGTGCAGATTCTGCCATATAAATCTCTATCAAAATATCGGCTACCGCCAACAGTAATTGTTGGTGGTGTTCCAATTCAGTACCGTATTTCTGTACACCTGCTCCCGCAACCATCAAAAACACTTTTTTAAGATTTTTAAGCACATGCTTTTCTTGGCTCAATGGCTTTGAAAAATCGGGGATAGCAAAATCAGGGATACCCAATAATTCCTCGCCTACAGCCGTAGCAGGACCAATCAAATCCAATTGTCCTTTCATGGCTTTTTTAATTAACATGCCTACGCTCAGTATTCGGTTTAT
>Ga0129342_1000042_pt1 | contig 39746 bp, 37 predicted proteins | sample CPBDNA_5_FD_94426 | JGI IMG/M metagenome (GOLD analysis project Ga0129342, IMG submission 94426) | Freshwater to marine salinity gradient microbial communities from Chesapeake Bay, USA - CPBay_Sum_15_0.2_DNA | ecosystem: Environmental > Aquatic > Marine > Coastal | place: USA: Chesapeake Bay...
AATAAAAAAGGGTTTAACACCTTACGATGTTAAACCCTTCTTTTGCCGAATTTATAGAGATAGAATCTCGTTGTCGGGGTGGCAGGATTTGAACCTGCGACCCCCTGCTCCCAAAGCAGGTGCGCTAACCGGACTACGCTACACCCCGAAAATTGTTGGGTGACTGATCGGACTCGAACCGACGACCAATCGGACCACAACCGATGGCTCTACCAACTGAGCTACAGTCACCATAAGGCTTAATCAATTTAAGCATGGGAACTTATTATAGTTTAGGTTTTAACACAAGTAGAGTTAAATTTTAAAAATCATATGAATACACTTAATAAATATTTATTCAAACAGTCCTTAATCCCATTTTTATTATCAGTTACAGTAATCACTACAGTACTCTTTTTACAGTTTCTTATTAGAGCTGTAGATCGCTTCTTAGGCAAAGGGTTAGATGCGCTTACAATCTTTGAGTATTTATATTTAAATCTAGCATGGATTATCGCACTGTCAGTTCCTATGTCATTGTTAATATCCAGCGTAATGACTTTTGGTCGTATGTCACAGCAAAATGAGATTACTGCATTAAAGTCTGCTGGTGTAAATCTTTACAATATTATCAAGCCAGCAATATTATTTGGTTCTTTGGTTGGTATTGGATTGTGTCTCTTTAACAATTTTATTCTTCCTGAAATGAATTATAATGCTCGATTGCTTGCAAGAGATATCTACAAGAAAAAACCAGAGCTATCGATTGAGCCTGGATATTTTGTGGATATGATTCCACAATACACCATGATAGTCAAAGAAATGGATGGTAAAGATTTCAAAGATGTGAGAATTTTTAGCAAAAATCAAAAAACAGAACAAACAACGATTTATGCTAATCAGGGATCATTATCTTCTGATGGTAACATGATTACAATAGATTTAATTGACGGAGAAATCCATGAAATTGACTTATCAGATTATGATTATTATAGAAAAATTAAATTCAAAACACATCAAATTATGATATCAATGGATGAATTAATGTTAAATCGTACTTCAGAATCTAATCGAACAGATCGTGAAATGAGAGTCCCTCAAATGATTCAAGAAATTGAAAAGAATAATAATATAATTTCACAAATCTATGATAGAATAAATAAAGTTAAAGAAGAAATTGGTATCACAAATCCTAATGCAAATACCCTAGCAATTATAGAAAACGAGATAGAACTATTAAAACAAAAAAAAATGAATAGGGTTACAGAAAAAAAAGAGTTTAATCAAGATGTCCCGATTCCTGCACTTGAAAATAAGGACTATATTTTATCTCTTACAAACAATACAAGGCAGTTTAAAAATGAGTTTACGCTAATTGAAAATTATGAAAAGACAAATAATAAGTTTAAAGTTGAAATTCATAAAAAATTTACACTTGCACTAGCATGTGTTCTATTTACAATGGTTGGTGCACCACTTGGGATTCTTGTTAGGAATGGAGGGATGACAATTGCCTCAGGTTTAAGCATTGCCTTTTTCTTAGTTTATTATATCCTGCTCATTTGGGGTGAACAATTAGCTGATAGAAATCTATTAAATCCTGGATTAGGTTCATGGCTTCCAAATATCATTATTTTTATAAGTGGAATGGTGATTTTAAAACTCTCAAATAAAAAAAATTAGTTTATTGCGGCACATTAGATCGCAGGAAGAACTCCTTCTCTAAATTCTTTGTTCTACTTGTAGGAAGTTGTTTAGTATCTGAATCAATTTCAATTTCTACAACACCATCAGGAATTTCAAACCTATCTTTTGGAATATTTAATTCTTTGTGTGCATTTTTCATAAACAATGCCCAAGCAGGTAGAGCTGCAACTCCTCCATATTGACCATCGCCCAAACTAACTGAGTATTCATCAATTCCATACCATACTCCAGCTGTAATATTTGGAGTAAATCCAACAAACCAAGCATCACTTAAGTTTTGCGTAGTTCCAGTTTTACCACCTGCTGGATGTGTAAATTTATATTTCCACCTTAAGCTTCCACCTGTTCCGCTATCTACAACAGATTGTAGTAAATTAGTCACCATATAAGCTGTTTCAGGACTTAATACTTCTTTTTGGTCGATCGAATACTCTTTTATAATTCTGCCATATTTATCTTCTATTCTAGTGATGGCCATTGGTGAAGAATAGATTCCCTTATTTGCAAAAGTTGAATATGAAGCAACAATTTCAATTGGCCTTACCTCCGAAGTTCCTAGAGCAATTGAATCTACTGCCCTAATTGGTGAACTTATCTGCATTCTTTGAGCAATATCTCTAACTTGTCTTGGTGGAACGAGTTCTTGAACCATTCTTACAGAAATTAAGTTAAGCGATCTTTGCAACCCTTCTCTTAATGTTGTTAATCCACCAGTACTCTTGTCGTAATTTCCTGGCGTCCATTTTTCTCTTTCACCTTTGGCATTGTTTCTATACAAAGCAACGGGTTGATTTAAAAGTTGAGTGGTTACTGGATAATTATTATCAATAGCTGCAGTATAAATATATGGTTTAAATACTGAGCCAGGCTGCCTTAATGCTTGAGTTGCACGGTTAAATTCATCAGGATAATCTGATCTTCCTCCAATCATTGCAAGAATTTCTCCTGTCTTAGTATCTAATGCTATGAATGCACATTGCACTAGAAGCTCTTTGCGTAATTCCTCATACAATTCAAACTGTCCATTAAGCATCATCTTAACAGAGTCAGCATCAAAAATTGATAGATAAGCAAGTTGTGAAAATTTATCCTTATCAGCAAAAAGTTGACGATTAAATTCATCTTGATTCTTTTTCAAAGTTTGCATCACAGAGTCTTCAGCAATTTTTTGTAATCTATAATCAAGAGTAGTATGTATTTTTAATCCATCTTGGTAAATATTGATTCCTAATTGTTCATCTTGTTGTTCTAAAATTCTCCTAACATGTTCAGCAAAATATGGGGCTTTACCTTTTGGAATTTCATAGTAAATATTGTCAGGAACGATACTATTATGCTCCATGTATTCTTGATATGATATAAAATCTTGATTATACATTAACTTTAGTACAATCGATCTTCTACCAATGGCCTTATTTAGATTTTTTAGTGGGGAATAGTTTGCTGGAGATGGAAGAAGCCCAATTAACATTGCTGATTCTCCAATAGTTAAATCAGATGCATTTTTATTAAAAAATCGTTTAGCTGCTGATTCTGCTCCATAGGTTCCGTGGCCAAAATGAACCGTATTCAAATACATTTCTAGTATTTCATCTTTAGTATAAGTTCTTTCAATTTGAATAGCTGTTATCATCTCTTTTAGTTTTCGAGTAATACTATCTTTAAATCCAACTTCTTTATAAAGATTCCTAGCTAACTGCTGAGACAACGTACTAAATCCCTGCCTAAAACTCATTGATGAAACATTTACAACTACAGCTCTAAAAAAACTTTGCAAATCAACACCCCAATGAGAATAAAACCTTTTATCTTCAGAAGCTATAGCTGCATTTTTTAAATGGTTTGGCATATCCTCGATATCGACAAATACTCTTTTTTGTATATAGAATTCACCAATGACTTCACCATTTCTATCATATAAAGTTGATAGCATTGCTGGATCAAAAGTTTCTAGACGTTCTAATGAAGGTAAATCTCTAGATAAATAAAAAACATATACTAATACTAGTATAAATAGATAAAAAATTATTCTTAATGATGAAAAAAATGTTTTGATCATGCTTTTTTGGGTGAAACCATTAATTCTGGTTTAACAATTTTATCAAATTCTTGTTCCGATAAATGTCCCAAAGCTTTTGCACTTTGTTTAAGAGAAATATTTTCTTTTAAAGCTTTTTTAGCAATCTCAGCTGCCTTTTCATATCCAATTTTTGGAGCAAGTGCTGTTACAAGCATTAAAGACTTGTCTAAATTTTCTTTAATTTTTTTCTCATTTGCTTTTAATCCATCAAGTGCATTAAGTGTAAACGATTCAGCAACTTCAGATAGTAATGAAATCGATTCATGAATTGAAGAAGCAATAATTGGTCTATACGTATTAAGTTCAAAATTACCATTAGTACCAGCATAATTTACTGTGGCATCATTGCCTAAAATTTGAGCATAAACCATATTTACAGCTTCACATTGTGTTGGATTCACTTTTCCAGGCATTATAGAGCTCCCAGGCTCATTTGATGGAAGTATTAACTCTCCTATTCCAGCCATTGGTCCACTTGCTAACCATCGGATATCGTTAGCAATTTTATTTAGTGATCCTGCACAAATTCGAATCTGTGCTGATAAATTAGATATAGCATTTTGAGAAGATAACAATTCAAATTTATTCTTACATACGTTAAATGAAAGACCCGTTTCTTCAGAAATAAATGAACAGATTAACTCATCAAAACCACTTAAAGTATTAATTCCTGTTCCAACAGCTGTACCTCCAATAGGTAAATCGCTACATTCTTTTAAAGCATGTTTAATTCTTGAAATATCGTTTTTAATCATTGATGCATAGCCAGAAAACTCTTGTCCCAATCGAATGGGTGTTGCATCCTGAAGATGAGTTCTTCCGACTTTAATTATTGTGTAAAATTCTTTTGACTTAGCGACTAATGATTTCTCAAGCATGCTTAGCGCTGGAAGCAAATTATCCTCTGATGATATTACACTTCCAACTAAAATTGCAGATGGAAAAGTATCATTTGTGGACTGCGACATATTTACATGATCGTTTGGGTGAACAAACTTGTAAGAGCCCAATTTTGCACCAAGAATTTCATTTGCTTTATTAGCAACCACTTCATTTACGTTCATATTAGTTTGTGTACCACTTCCAGTTTGAAAAACTGGTACTGGAAACTCATTTAAGTATTGATCTGGGTTATCTAAAATATGATTACAAGCTTTAATAATTGCGTCAGATAATTTTTTTGAAATATTTTTTTGAGCATAATTTGTTTTTGCAGCACATTTTTTTATAATGATATAGGGAAGAATTAAACTGAGCTCCATAGACCACCCAATTTCAAAATTTTGTATTGCCCTCTGGGTTTGAGCACCATAATATGCTTTTGAGGGAACTTTTATTTTACCTATGCTGTCTTGCTCTATCCTGAAGGACATTATTTTACCTCCCAGGTATCTCCAGCATTAAGTAAATCGTTAACACTTTTTGGACCTTTAGTATTTTTCTCTGCTTGTTTCATTTGATCTACCATCATGTCATCATAAGTTGGTCTCTCAACACAATATAACACTCCTAAAGGTTCTGGGAAAGTATCACTTGCAGTAAAATTAGAAAGCATATCTCCAATGAAAGCATCAGTTTCATCATGAACTAGAATATCTTCTATAGAATATTTTTCTCCGATGGTAACAACTTTAGGCTTTGTACCATCAAGGTGGATACCCTTGTTATTGTCTTTACCAAAAATCATTGGTTCTCCATGTTCAACTTTAAGCACTCTATCAGATTTAGTTTCTTTATCTGAAAGTTCTGAAAAAGCACCATCATTAAAAATGTTACAGTTTTGATAAATTTCAATAAAAGAAGTTCCGCGATGCTGACTTGCTCTCATTATCATGCTTTGTAAATGTTTTAAATCTCTATCAATAGTTTTAGCAACAAAAGCACCTCTTGCACCCAAAGCTAATTTTGTTGGGTTAAATGGATAGTCTAAAGACCCCATTGGGGTAGAATATGTAATTTTACCTTGTTCTGAAGTTGGGGAATATTGTCCTTTTGTTAATCCATAAATACGATTATTAAATAGCATAACATTTAAATCAACATTTCTTCTAAGAAGATGAATCATATGATTTCCACCGATCGAAAATCCATCACCATCGCCAGTAACAAGCCAAACAGATAAGTCAGGGTTAGAAATTTTTAATCCACTTGCAACTGTTGGAGCTCTTCCATGAATAGTATGAAAGCCATATGTGTTCATGTAATATGGAAACCTACTTGAACAACCAATACCTGATATAAAAACAACTTTCTCTTTTTCTGTAGTTATTTCAGGAAAAATTTTCTGAGTTTGAGCAAGAATTGCATAGTCTCCACATCCTGGACACCATCTAACTGCCTGATCTGATTCAAAATCAGCTTTCTTTAGTATTGGTTTATCAACCATTGATTAAATCCTTTACTTTTTCTTCAATTTTTGATGCACCTAAAGGCTTTCCTTGGACTTCGTTTAAGCCAATGGCATCAACTAAAAATTCTGCACGAATAATTTGCCTGAATTGCCCTGTATTAACTTCAGGAATTAAAACTTTCTTATATTTTTTTAATATTTCTCCAAGATCGTTTGGCAGAGGACAAATCCAATTAATAGAAACGTGAGCAACTTTTAGATTTTTAGATAATAAAGATTCTGTAGCTGCTCTACAAGCACCATGAGAACTTCCCCAACTTAAAATCAACACATCTCCACTTTCCTCGCCAAATATTTTTGTTTTGGGAAGCTCGTTGGCAATATTTGCTACTTTTTGAGCTCTAATCTCAACCATTTTTTGATGGTTATCAGAATCATAGTTTACATTTCCAGTTATATCTTGTTTTTCCAATCCACCAATTCTGTGTTCTAAACCTTTAGTACCTGGAATAGCCCAATTTCTAGCTAAAGTTTTTTCATCTCTTTTATAAGGAAGAAATTTTTCATCTTCATTTTCTTTAGCAAACTCTACCTTAAAGTCTTCTAATTTATTTGGATCAGGTATCAACCATGGTTCAGAACCGTTTACTAGATACCCATCTGACAATACTATCACAGGCGTCATATACTTGACAGCTAACCTACACGCTTCGTAGGTCGCAAAGAAACAATCTCCAGGTGTAGTTGGCGCAATTACAGGTATTGGAGCTTCTCCATTTCTTCCATAAACAGCTTGAAATAAATCAGATTGTTCAGTTTTTGTTGGTAACCCTGTACTTGGACCACCTCTTTGAACGTTAATAACTACTAATGGAAGTTCAGTCATTACTGCTAGACCTAAAAATTCTGATTTCAATGCAATACCTGGACCCGATGAAGCTGTTATCCCAAGAGCCCCACCATAAGAGGCACCTAGAGCAGCACCAATTCCAGCAATTTCGTCTTCTGCTTGAAAAGTTTTAATCCCAAACTGCTTCCAGTTTGAAAGAGTATGTAAAATATTGCTTGCAGGAGTAATTGGATAGCCGGCAAATGTTATGCCTAAGTTACTTTTTTCAGCAGCAGTCAAAATACCCAGACACGAAGCAAGTGTTCCATTCATATTCCTGTACTTACCTTTAGGTAGCTTTGCTTTTTCAACTATATATCTTGTAGTAAATATTTCAGCAGTATCTCCATAATTATATCCTGCATTTAAAGCTCTTATGTTGGCTTCAATAATATCAGGCTTTGACTTAAATTTTTGATTTAACCAATCGATTGTAGGTTCAAGCGGCCTATCATACATCCAAAATAAAACCCCAAGAGCACATAAGTTTTTTGTTCGATCGACAATTTTTGATGGAATGTCTATTCCTTCACATGCATTAGTAACAAGCTTGCCCATTTCGATAAAATGAGTTGAATAATAGTCTACTAAAGATCCATCTTCTGTAGGATCATTTTCATAGCCAGCTAACGTTAAATTTTTCTTTGTAAAAGCATTTTTATTAATAATTAAAGTACCACCGGGAACCAAATCTTTTAAATGAACTTTTAAGGCTGCAGGATTCATTGCAACTAAGACATCTGGCTTCTCTCCAGGAGTATGAATTTCCTGAGAGCTAAAATGAATTTGAAAAGAACTAACACCTGCCAAAGAACCAGCTGGTGCGCGAATTTCTGCAGGGAAATCAGGAAGTGTGCTTAGATCATTTCCAACCACAGCAGAAGTTTGGGTAAATCGACCACCACTTAACTGCATCCCATCGCCAGAGTCACCTGCAAATCTAATAGTAACATTGTCGATTGTTTTATTAGTTACATTTTTAGCCATTTTTTTCTCCAAATGAGAAACAATTTACATTACGGAATTTAACATAGCAATGAGTATGAAAATTAAAATTTTTCTAAAACTGTAGGACATAAATCTTATGGTAATTAAATTCCTCTCCTTATATGAATAACGTTAAAAATAGTGTAATTGAAGTACTAAAACAATGCAACGATCCAGAGCTTCCAATTGACCTTTGGAATCTTGGGTTGATTTATGACTTGAAAATCAATGAAGAGGGTGAAAAATTCTCGGTAGATATTGTTATGTCTCTTACTACTCCTGGATGTACAATGGGTCAATATATGATTGATGATATTAAGAATAAAATGACATCAATTGATTCCATTTCAAGTGTTGATGTGGAACTTACATTTGATCCACCATGGAACCCCGAAATGATGACAGAGGAAGGTAAAGTAAAATTAGGATTATAGTGAGCGAAGAACTGAAAAATCAAAAAATTAGTATTACTGAAAAAGCTGCATCTAGATTAAAAAATATAATCGAGAATGAAGAAACTGATACTAAAGGCATCAGAGTAACAATTGATACTGGTGGCTGTTCTGGTATGTCTTATAAAATAACATTTGAAAGTGAAAAACAAGAATTTGATAAGGTCTTTGATAGCCACGGAATTTCAATATTTTGCGATGTTAAAAGTTGGATATATGTCAGAGGTTGTGAAATAGATTTTTCAACAGATTTACTTAACGGAGGATTTAAGGTTAATAATCCAAATGCTACAAGAACATGTGGTTGCGGGATTAGCTTTTCGGCATAATTATGGTAGATAAAAATCAACAGGTAATAGACAAAACACTTGAGCAAGAATACAAATATGGATTTACTACAGATGTAGATCAAACAAAATTTGAACCAGGTTTAGATGAAGAGGTCATAGCTAAACTTTCTAAGATAAAAAATGAACCTGAATGGCTGCTTAAATGGAGACTAAAAGCATTTAAGAATTGGAAAAAAATGTCTGAACCAACGTGGGCAAAAATTGATTATGAACCAATCGATTATCAAGCACTAAGCTATTATGCTGCTCCTAAACAAAAAAAGAATGACAGTTTGGATGATGTTGATCCTGAAATTTTAGAAACATACAACAAGCTGGGTATTTCGCTTGATGAGCAAAAAAAATTAGAAGGTGTTGCTGTAGACGCTGTTTTTGATAGTGTATCCATTGCAACTACCTTTAAAGATGAGCTTGCCAAACATGGTGTTATATTTTGTTCTTTTTCTGAAGCAGTTCAAGATCATCCTGAATTAATAAAAAAATATTTGGGATCAGTTATACCTGCAACTGATAATTATTTTGCTGCTTTAAATTCTGCTGTTTTTAGTGATGGTTCATTTGTTTATATCCCAAAAGGTGTTCGTTGCCCAATGGAGCTATCAACTTATTTTAGAATTAATGCTACAAACACCGGTCAATTTGAGCGAACCCTCATTATTGCTGATGAAGGTAGTTATGTAAGCTATTTAGAAGGATGTACAGCTCCAATGAGAGATGAAAATCAATTACATGCTGCATGCGTTGAACTTGTTGCACACAAAGATGCTACTATCAAGTATTCCACTATCCAGAACTGGTATTCTGGTGATAAAGAAGGTAAAGGTGGAATCTATAATTTTGTTACTAAAAGAGGAAATTGTCTTGGGGATAATTCCAAAATTTCATGGACACAAGTTGAAACTGGTTCTGCTATTACATGGAAATATCCAAGTGTAATAATGCAAGGTGACAATAGTGTCGGTGAATTCTATTCAGTAGCTGTGACAAAAAATAAACAGCAAGCTGATACTGGTACCAAGATGATTCATATTGGTAAAAACACAAAAAGCACCATTATAACTAAAGGTATATCAGCTGGTGAAGGACAAAATACTTATCGCGGCGGGGTTAAAATTTTAAAAAATGCAGATAATGCTCAAAATTTCTCACAATGCGATTCTATCTTAATTGGAGACAAGTGTGGGGCTCATACTTTTCCGTATATTGATGTAAAAAATCCATCAGCAAAAATGGAACATGAAGCTACCACTTCTAGTATAGGTGAAGATCAACTCTTCTATTGCAATCAAAGAGGTATAAAGCTTGATGATGCTGTCTCAATGATTGTCAATGGATTTTGCAAAGAAGTTTTTGAAGAATTACCCATGGAATTTGCTGTTGAAGCAAAACAATTAATTGAAGTAACCCTTGAAAATAGCGTAGGATAATAAAATGATCAAAATTAAGAATTTAGAAGCATCGATTGATGATAAAAAAATATTAAAAGGTATTGATTTAGAAATACCAGCCGGAGAAGTCCATGTAATTATGGGTAGAAATGGTTCTGGAAAGAGCACATTAGCCAATGTAATTGCTGGTAACGAAGCCTATGAAGTCGATGGCGGCAGTATTGCTATGAATGATACTGATATTACGGAGATGAGTATAGAAAATCGGGCTTTAGAGGGCATATTTTTATGTTTTCAATACCCTGTTGCTATTCCAGGTGTAGGTATGGCCTACTTCTTGAGATCAGCATTAAATGCTCATAGAAAACATCAGGGTAAAGATGAGATGGATGCATTAGAATTTTTGAATAATGCCAAAGCAATATTATCTGAACTTGGACTAGATGATTCTTTTTTAAAGAGATCCATTAATGATGGTTTTTCTGGAGGAGAAAAAAAGAAAAGTGAAATCCTTCAACTCTTAACCATTAATCCGAAATTAGCAGTTTTAGACGAAACTGATTCAGGTTTAGATGTTGATGCATTAAGAACAGTTGCAAAAGGTGTTAATAAGTTTAAAAATGAAAATAATTCCGTATTAATTATTACTCACTATCAGCGCCTACTAAACTATATTAAACCTGATGTAGTTCATTTAATGATTGATGGAAAAATTGTTAAATCTGGAGATATGTCTCTTGTAGAAAGAGTAGAAAAAGATGGATATTCTTGGCTAGAAAAATAAAATGATCGATTCAATCAAAAAAAGTAGTTTAGAATTTTTCAATACCAATGGTTTGCCTAGCAAGAAGCTTGAAAATTGGAAATTTACCTCATCAAAAAATTTCAAAAATTTTAATAAATCATTATCCTTAGATGAAATAAAAAAGATTGAATCGGACGAATTTTCAATTGTATTCATCAACGGAGTACTTGATAAAGGTTCGTTAGAAAATTTTAAATTTACTGACTTAATTGAGGTTAAAAATTTAAATGAGCTTACTAAAAAAGAACTGTTGTATTGCTCAGAAAGTTTTTTGAATGAATCTATGTTTAATCTTGGAGTATCAGAATTTGAAAATGGAAGTTACATATCATTCAAAGAAAATTCAGTTATTGAAGAAGTTATTAATATTAAAAATTATTTTTTTGAAAATGGTCAAAATGAAAGGGTGTCTTCATTCAATATTTTTCATATTAACGAAGGATCAGAAATTTCAATCATTGAAGAAGATATAAAAGAAAACTTTTCTATATTCAATTTGAAGCTGAACAAATTTATTTGCGAAGATTCTTCAATCTTTAAACATGGAAAATCTTACAATGATGATTCGCAAACACATTCATTGTCATATAATTATTATGAAATCGAAAAAGACGTTGTTTTAAGTGTTGATTCTATGGTCAAAAGCTCTTTCTTTAATAAAGAGTTTATTGAGGTTGACCTTAATAAAGTTGGAAGTGATGCTAAAATCAATATTTTAAATCTTGGTAAAGAAGAACAACATGTCGATAACAATATCTTAATCAATCACAAAGCTGAACATTGTACAAGCTTTCAACATGTAAGAAATGTCTTAGATAATAAGTCTACAGCAGTTTTTAACGGCAAAGTTATTGTTGAAAAAGGAGCGCAAAAAACTGATTCAAATCAATCAAATAAGAATCTCCTCCTTTCACTTGAATCAAATGCATTTTCAAATCCCCAATTAGAAATATATGCTGACGATGTATCATGTGGACATGGATCAACAACAGGTGCTTTAGATGAAACTAGCATTTTTTACTTACGAGCAAGAGGTATTGACTATTCAAGTGCTCAAAAAATATTAATTAAAGCTTTTGCAAAAGAAGTCATTGATGACTTTTCTCTTTCATCGCTCCAAGATATATCCGAAATTGCTTTGGATAGCTGGATTGATGGATAACATAAAAAATAATCTCGCAAATATTCGTAATGGCTTTTCTATTTTAGATGGACAAGACAAGTTGGTGTATTTGATTGATTTGGGAAAACAACTTGATCAAATTAATGAAAATGATCGTACTGAAAATAGGAAAATTCATGCTTGCACCTCACAAACCTGGCTTAAACTTTGTTATGACAATGATCTTGTAACTCTGAAAGCTTTTTCTGAAAGTACAATTGTAAAAGGGTTGCTTAGAATTCTTCAAATTGCTTTTAATAATTCAGAAAAAAAGAGTATTATTAATTTTATAGGAAGTTTTGATGACTGTAGTAGTCTATTTGAGTGGCTAAATCTTGGTTCTGCAATATCTAGTCAAAGACAAAATGGATTTCTAGGGTCACTTGATTATATTAAAAAGGAATTAAATGATGCATAAAGAGTTTACAATATTAGAAGACATAGTAGTTCACAGTGTTCCTGATGGAATTAGAACAACATTAGAAAAAGGTAAATCAGGTATTATTTCACAATCTTTGGGAGACAATTATACTATTGTTGTCGAGGGGAACATGTACCAATTAAGTGGTATAGATGGTGAAAAAATTGGCGAAGAAAAACGTGAGTTAAGTTCAAACAATTTTGCAAATGAAGAAGAAGTATGGAATATTTTGCATACATGCTATGATCCTGAAATTCCAGTTAATATTGTTGATCTTGGACTAGTTTATAATTGTGAGCTTAAAGAAGAAAAAGGCGGGGTTAATATTCTAATTCAAATGACACTTACTGCTCCAGGCTGTGGAATGGGACCTGTAATCGCAGATGAAGTGAAGCAAAAATTATTATCACTTAGTGGTGCCAAAGCAGTTGAAGTTGAACTGGTATGGGAACCTCAGTGGAATCAAGATATGATGAGCGATGCAGCAAAATTACAATTAGGGCTTTATTAAAAAATTATGTTAGATATCAGAAAAGACTTTCCAAATCTTGAGGAAAAAAATCGAGGAAAAACTTTAGTTTATCTTGATAGCGCAGCTACGAGTTTAACCCCAAAGCAGGTAATTAATTCTGAATCAGAATATTATAAAAAATTTGGAGGAAGCATTCATAGAAGTGTGTATGAATTAGGCGAAAGAGCCACTAATGCTTTTGAAAATAGTCGAAAAAAAATAGCTGATTTTATTGGAGCATCAAAAAATTCAATTGTTTTTACTAAGAGTGCTACAGAAAGTATCAATCTTGTTGCTGAATCATGGGGATATGATAATTTAAAATCTGGGGATGTAGTTTTGCTTACTGATATGGAGCATCATTCAAACATTATTCCATGGCAAATAATTTGTAAAAAGACTGGTGCGGAAATCAAATATCTTAAATCCACAGAACAAGGAACTATAAATTTAGATGACTTAAGAAGTGCTTTAGATAATAATGTCAAAATAGTAAGTATAACTCACGCATCGAATGTTTTTGGTACAATAAATCCAATTAAAGAGATTATTGGTATTGTTAAAAAAAATGGTTCAAAGATAATGATTGATGGGTGTCAGAGCATTCCCCATATGAAAGTGGATGTTGTGGATTTAGATTGTGATTTTTACGCTTTTTCTGGACACAAAATGTTTGGGCCTACTGGTGTTGGTGTGTTGTATGGTAAAGAAGAAATCTTGGAAAAAATGCGTCCATATCAAACCGGTGGAGGTATTATTGAAACTGTAACTATGACTGATTCTACTTGGACAAGCATTCCACATAGATTTGAACCTGGCTCTCCTATGGCAGCTCAAGCAATTGCACTTGGTGAAGCAGTAAATTATTTAGAATCATGCTTAGAGAAACATGATAATTCATTAAATGAGTATTCTATTGAAAAAATGCAATCAATTAATGGAATATCTATTTATGGAAATGCACCTGAAAGAACGCCAATAATAAGTTTCAATATTGAAGGTATTCATTCTCTAGACTTAGCACACTTTCTAGATTATGAAGGAATTACCATTCGATCTGGCCACCATTGTTGTCAACCATTAATGCAAGCGCTAGATATCACAGCATGTGCACGAGTCAGTTTTTATTTTTATAATAGTGTTGAAGAAGTTGATTTTCTGGTAGACAAAATAAATAAAGCAGTACAGGTTATTAAATAATGCAAAATATTAATCTAGATGACTTTTTAACTGAAGGTATTATTAAAGAAAAAGATTTTAGAGAAAAAGTATCGCTCATAAACTGGAGAAAATATCAAGATCAAAAAGTTATTATCAAAGGATGTTCAAAGGCAGCAGTTCCTACATGGGCATATTTAATTATTGTCGCTAATTTAACTAAATATGCTAAACGTATTTATTTTGGTGAGCCTTGCTCGGCAATTGATATTTTTAAAAACTCTTAAGAAAGATTTTCTGCTACAATATCTGCAACATCTTTGACTTTAATTTCTTTTTGTCCTGCTGGAGTCAAGGGTCTAATACCTTGATTCATCATGCCATAACAAAAATTACATCCCGTAACTACTGTATCAGTTTTTGATTCGATTACCTGTTCTGCTCTTAAAAGATGAGTTCTGCCTTCTCCACTATCTTTTTTCCACCATAAAGCACCACCTGCTCCGCAGCATAAAGTTTCTTTACCACTTTCATCCAATTCAAAAAATTCAGGAGCAGCAGCTTTGATAGCATTTCGAGGAGCAGAAACTTCATCAAGCGTTCTCGAAAGATTGCACGGATCATGATATGTTACTTTCTCCAATGAACTTGGATTAATATTAATTCTACCCTCTTCTAATAATTCAGAAATTACTTGAGTATGATGTTTAACCTCATACTTAATTTCATGATATTTTTTATATTCTTTTTGGAGATTTACTACACAATGTGGACACATTGTTGTCACATTTTTTACTTTATTTAATTCTTCGACATTTTGATCCATTAATAATTGATAAGTTAATTTATCTCCTAATTTATTTGCAGGATCTCCGGAGCATTGTTCATTACTTAGTACACCGTATGTAACGCCAGCAGATTCAAGAATTTTAACAAAATTTCGAACTGAACCTACAAAATTTGGGTCCATTGCATGCTTTGCAAAACAACCAAGCCAAAGAACCAACTCTTTTTCAGCTGTGTAAACCGGTAGCTCATTTAAAAGTTCGCTTGATGATGATCCTTCTGTATTACCAGTTTCTTGTAGATTTCTTAAAAGCTTCTGATATTCTTGAGGAACATCACCTTCTACTAAAACTTGAAAGCTTCTTATTTCATCTGCCTTTTCAACATGATTTCCAACAGGACAAACCTCTGTACATGCTTGACATGTAGTACATTCCCATCCTGCTTCAACATTAATCTTATCAACTACGTTAACATCACCGCTTTCTAGCATTGGATCTTTTAAGTCTAAAATGAAATGGTATTTTGGATCTAAAATTCCTCCACCTCTATTTGCTGGGCATACATCTGTACATCTACCACATTCAACACATGTAAAAATGTCAAGCGCTTGATCTTTGCTTAGTCTTGATAAATCAAGCAGTAAGTTGTCTAGCTCTTCTTCTGAAGCTTCCATATCGATTGGAATAGCACCATGGTTAGGTACTTCAAACGGACGTAAGAAAATATTAAAAGGAGAAAGTACTAAGTGCATATGCTTGGATTGAGGAATTAGAAATAAAAATCCACCTATCACTCCAGAATGCAACCACCAATTGAATTTTTCTGCTGCACCGGTTAAAATATGTAACTCATCAATTAAGTAAGTTGTCATAAGAATAACGATAAAAACTGAAACTAATGCAGAAGTACTTGAAAACTTTCCTAGCGCTTCAGGTTTTATAAAAAAACGTCTGAATGCTAAACCTAAAATACCAATTGTGCACAAAATTGCCCAAGGCGCACCAAAAAAAAGGAAATATGTATGTTTAAAAGATTCACTAAAAATTGGAAATCCGAAAGCCATACCAAAATGATTAATGGTTATTAATCCAAAAAAAATAAATCCATACATCACCAGAGCATGTAATATTCCAGCAGACTTTCTTTTTCCGCTTGCAACTTTTTTGTGCAGAATAACTTCATCAAAAACTCTGATAATTCTTTTTGGAAGTTCATCAACGCTAAAGTTTGACTTTCCTTTTAATACAATTCTAAGTCTCAATAATAGGTGATATAAGAAAAAAGAGATACCAGATAAAAGGAAAAGAGCTAAAGCTGTTTGTTCTACGAGAGAAAATTGTAACATAAGAGATTCTTACTTACTATTGTTAATTTCCTCGGTCAATTTTGGTACAATTTCAAGTACATCACCAATAACAGCATAATCAGCAATTTCAAATATAGGAGCATCTTCATCTTTATTGATAGCCAACACATTTTTTGAACCCTTCATCCCAACAACGTGCTGAATAGCTCCAGAAACACCGCAAGAAAAATAGAGCTTCGGAGATACTACCTGGCCTGAACTACCAACTTGTCTATATGGAGGTAACCAACCCATATCTACTACAGGTCTTGACGAAGCCACTTCAGCCCCCAATGCATCAGCTAAAGATTGCATCATAGGAAGATTGTCTTCACTTTCAATACCTCTTCCAACAGATAAAATTAATTCTGCTGTTGTTAAATCAACTCCGCTTGATGATTCTTGAAATTCAGGCTCACTATTTGACTTAATATCGCTGTCAGAAAGTTGAACATTAAATTCTTCTACTGATCCAGGAGCTCCCCCCTCAATATCATCGCTTGAAAAAGCTGCAGATTGAAAACTTAATAAAGCTTGGTCAGATGATATTTCAATACTTGTTGCAAGCTTTGCATTAAAAACTTGTTTAGAAAAATGTGGATTACCACTATTAAAATCTACAGAAATAATATCGCTAACAAATGGTATACTAAGTTTTGCGCTCACTCTTGGGAGAAAGTCTCTAACCATATAAGAATGACCTACTAAAACATATTTTGGTGAAAGTTCACTAATTACATCAGAAAGAACCTTTGAATAACCGTCTGCAGAATACATATCAATTAAGTCATTTTTTGCTGAAATGAGTTTACTAGCTTTGAAATTTTTTGCTTGAGATTTTAACTCATCCACTTTTTCACCAAGGCATAATATGTATAAGTCACAGTTGAATTCGTTTGCAAACTTTTGTCCTGCTGCTACTGCTTCCAGACTGAAAGGGTGAATTTTACCTCTCTGGTTTTCTAGAACAACTAATACCATTATATAACCTTTAATTTATTTTTTAATATATCCATTAGCTTAGCTACAATTGTATCTGCATCCCCTTCAATTTTTTCTGTAACCTTCTCATTCTTTGGAACATATAAATTTACAAAGCTTTGTTTTTGAGACTCAGAGGAAGATTCAAGAGTATTTAATTCTTTTCTTTTTGCGCCCATAATTCCTTTTAAAGAAGGATAGCGCGGTTCATTAATACCAGACTGGATTGAGATACTTGCAGGAAAAGGAAGTGTTACCCACTGAAACCATCCTGATTCTAGCTCTCTTTTAACTTTAATCTTATCACCTTCAACTTTAGTTTCTATAGCAAGTGTTGCTGTTGACATCTCAAGTAGTTCTCCAATTAAAACACCTGTTTGTCCAGAACCCATATCGTCTGATTGTAAACCGGATAAAATTAAATCAAAGTTCTCAGATTTTAAATTATCAGCAAAAATTTTTGCAACTGTAAGTGGATCTGTTGTAGAAGATTCATTTTTAATAAATATTCCACGATCAGCACCTTTTGCTAACCCGTCTTTAATTACTTTTGAAGTATTAACTTCAGATCCAAGAGAAACAACAACTACTTCAGAACCTTCGCTCGAGCTTTCTTTGATTTGTAACGCTTCTTCAAGAGCGTATGAATCACTTTCATTGACAACGTAATTGACAATGGATTCATCAATCCAACTACCTGAGCTATCTACTCTTATACTGGATTCATAACTTGGAATTGCTTTTGTTAATACTGCTATTTTCATTTTTTTTATTCAAAAACCGACTGCTCAGTCTGTTTTTAATATAACTTCTAAAAATTAAATTAAACAATCAATAATTATAAAAAAACAGGCTATAAAAGAAAGTTGATAAGCGGGGGAAAGTCTTTCAATCTTTCGCATTTTTATAGCCTGATAAATCTTCGGTTAAATTAATTTAGCCTTATTATTAAGCTATTAAAAGAATTTTATTCTGAATCTTCTGTAGCAAATTTAGTCCAATCACTTGAAACTGCAGATTCGTCAATTGACGATTCCGTTTCAGAAGCTACAGTATTACCGCCGTGTCTAGCATCATCTTCATAAATATTTAAGCTATCTTTTTTTATCTCATATTTATCTAGATCAAATTCTTCATCTTCACTATCTAACGACTCTTTATCTTGATTATATAAATCCAAATCAAAAAAATCTAAATTTTCTACATGACCATTTTCCATTAAATACTCAAGGAACGGTAAAAAAATTCTTTGCTTTAAATTAATACCACAGGCAGGGCATTTTAATTTATTGCTAATATCAGAAGTCTTTACTTCAACGTCACAACATGGAGTTATTACTTCGTCAATACTGTTTAAATCAAATGTGCTCATATTGACACGAAGATATTATTTGTTTTGTACTGAGTCAATCTTTTTTGTATAGATCAAAAAAAAGAGCTTCAATTGAGGAGAAATCAACATTTCTTCTAGACATTGCTTTTGAAGCAACATCCTTAAAGTCGTCAAAAGTGATTTTTGAAATCTTACCATTATAATAAAATGAAAAGCTTGGAATATATCTTGGAGGAAAAGATTGTGAGACAATGTTAGATCCCATTTCAATGACTGTTCCTGTATTCAGGTTGGCACCAATTGATGTTTTTACATGCTCTCCAATGATTGAACCAAAGAAAATGGATTTAGTATCAATTAATTCTCCATTCCATTTTACTGAAACATTAGAATAATTATTCTTCAAATTACTAGTTGTGGTACCTGCCCCAAGATTTACCCAAGATGCAATGAAGCTATGTCCCAAGAACCCTTCATGAGCTTTGTTAGCAAATGGTTGAAAAATTGAGTTATGCACCTCGCCTTTAATTTTGCAATCATGGTTTATTATAGATTTTGAAATATTTGAATGAGATTTAATTAAACAATTATCACCGATAAATACTGGGCCATTAATAATTACAAATGGTTCTATAATAGCGGATTCACAGATAAAAACAGGTCCTTTGGACTCATCGATAATTACATTATCAATGCTTAAATATGAACTTTCAATATCTTTAAAAAAAAGATCTATATTGGCAATCCACTGCCATGGAAATTGAAAGGTGTCATCAAAATTATAAACATTATCATTTATAATTAAATCAGACGATATAATTTTTTTCAAATGTTCTATCATATTTTTATAAACTGCTGTATCATTTTAAAAGTTCCTTCTAAATCCTGCTGATAATTAGAATCCAATATAACATTATAATATTTTTTGGAATTATCATAATTAAAACCCATTCTTACCTTAGGATTGCTTAGCAAACATAAGAACGCTCCAAACCTGCTAAAGTTTGCATTCAAATCAATAATATTTTCAAAATTAAATGTTCTAATTTTATCAATAAAAATATCTCTTGGTAAACCTAATGAATTCATATCATTATATGAATATTGAATTGAATTTTGGATGATTTCATTAGAATAAAAGTTAGAAATAGAATCTTTTAAAATATAACAAACTTTACCTTGAGCTTTTACTGTGAAAAGTTGCGCCATTTTAAAAGCAATATCATTATCTGGGAGAATAACTAAACTTTCACCATTAGATTTATTAGAATGATCGGAATTATCGGCAAATGTTCGATATTTAATTGCAAGCATTAATTTTTCTTTTAAAGTGAATTCCATATCTTTATGTTAATTTAATCATTAATTAGAATATTTAATTTTATAAAGGTTTAATTTTTATTATGTCAAAAAACAAATTTGGTAAATATCCATTTGAAAAAGGTATCTATAAAAATATGTACCAAGACAAACTGTGGACTATGCGTCAATATGCAGGTTTTTCTTCTGTTGATGAATCAAATAAAAGATACTTAAAGCTAATTGAGAATGGAGTAAGTGGTTTGTCTGTTGCATTTGACTTGCCAACACAGATGGGGTATGATTCTGATGATGATATGTCTTTTGGCGAAGTAGGGAAATCTGGTGTTCCAATTTCAACCATTGAAGATATGGAGAGTCTTTTTGAAAATATTAATCTTGAAGACATCTCAGTTTCAATGACTATTAATTCTACTGCTGCTATTTTGCTAGCATTCTATTTTGCAACAGCTAAAAAAAGAGGTTATAACTTTCATGCTCTTCGTGGAACTTTGCAAAATGATATTCTTAAGGAATATATTGCTCGTGGAACTTTTATTTTTCCTGTAGAGCACTCGCTAAGATTAACTTCCGATATTTTTGAATTTTGTCAACAAAATCTTTCCAAATGGAACAGCATTTCTATTTCAGGATATCACATTCGAGAAGCTGGGAGCACCGCAGTTCAAGAACTAGCTTTTACATTTGCTAATGCAATCACTTATCTAGAAAAAGCTAAAGAAAATAATCTAGACCTTATTAAACTAACTGAGCAAGTCTCCTTTTTTTTCAATGCACATAGGGACTTCTTCGAAGAAGTTTCAAAATTTAGAGCTGCTAGGATTATTTGGGCTCAGATAATAAAGAAAAGATTTAAAATAAATAATGTTAAATCTCAATTATGTCGATTTCATGTTCAAACTGGCGGTTCAACACTCACTGCACAACAAATTGATAATAATATAGCTAGAACAACTTTAGAAAGCTTATCAGCCGTTTTCGGCGGAGCTCAGTCAATTCATACAAACGGAAAAGATGAGGCAGTCAGTTTACCTTCAGAAGAAAATGCAACTACCGCTTTAAGAATTCAGCAAATAATTGCACATGAAAGTGGAGTAGTGAAATATATCGATCCATTAGGAGATAGTTCTATTATTAAGGACTTAACAAATAATATTGTTAAAGAAGTAGAATTGAAAATTGATGAAATATTTGAAAAAGGCGGTATGAAGACTTTGATTGAAAGAGGGGAAATCCAAAGTGAGATTGAAAAATCTGCAGTTGAATTTCAAGAGGATATTGACTCAAAAAAAACAATCTTTGTTGGAGTAAATAAATTTATAAACGAAAATGAGATTATTGATTCAGGTACTTCGTTTAAAGATAGCTCTAAGGACAGATTACAACGATTAAATATTTTTAAAGAAAAAAGGGATAATAAAATTGTAAAAGAATCACTAGATGAATTAGTTAATATCGCCAAAACAAAAAAGAATCTAATGCCTCAACTTATAACCTGTGTTGAAAATAATTGCACTCTAGGAGAAATAACAATTGCTTTAAAAACAGTTTTTGGTGAATATCTAGAATAATATTTGGAACAATTATAAATTAATTTAGTTTTATTTTTAGGAGGAAATTATGTTACATAAAAATTTAATATTTGTTTTACTTGGATTAATAATAATCAGTTGTTCAGGAACTGTGCCTAGCGTTGGTAATGAAGTTTCTGTTCAGGAAGCAGAAGAAAGTAATGAAGTCGTAGCAAAACAAGAAGTCTCTGTTGAAACATTTACTGTGCAAGAGCCAGAATCACCACCATTGCCTGTAACTGTTTTTGAACCATATATGATTAAAAGAGGGGACTTTCTAACTAAAATAGCCTTAAGAGAATATGGCGACGCATCAATGTGGAAAGATATATATTCTTGGAACAAAGATGAAATTGGTGATAATCCTGATCGTTTATATCCATATAACTTTTTGTCACTTAAAAGAGAATCTACTGATGTAAGGGACTGTGAACCTGAGTTTTTTAACTACACAATTCAATCTGGTGATACTGCATGGAACTTAGCACAAAGAGTATACGGAGATGAATTAGCCTGGGTTATCATTTATGTAGATAATGCCCAATTAATAAAATCAACAGACGGGGTATTGCAACCTGGCACTACATTCAAGATGAGAAAAAAACTTGATCCTTGCAATTAATCTTAAAAGATATTGATTTAAAAACTAATTGGATTAAATCTGGAAAAGAATCTTTTATATATTTTGAAACAATTGACTCAACTTTAAATATAGCTCTTGATCAACAATATCAAGAAAGCTCTATTGGGAAAATTGTCATAACGGACAATCAAACTTCTGGTAAAGGCTCTTATAATAAATCTTGGTATAGTGAACCGTATAAAGATTTAACATTCAGTATTATTCTTGGCTCATCAAATAATTTTCAACAAAATCTAATTGATGAAACCTGCTCAGCAATAGCAAGAATTCTTAATGAATATCAAATTGAAGCATATCAAAAACTACCTAACGACATATATGTTAAAGACAGAAAAATAGCTGGTATTCTTTTATCTAATGTACAGATTGGTAATAGTGAGAATTATCAAGCATTGAGCGTTGGAATTAATATTAACTCTAATATTGAATTAAAAGAGTTTGATATTAATGCTAAAGCAAATCATACATCTTTTGCAAAAGAATTAGGTAAAGAAATAAATAGAGAAAAAGTTCTGGTTAAAATTATTGAATTAATTGACAAAACTATTCAAAAGCAGGTAGATCAGTAATCTTCTGCCCAAGAATTAATGTGTGGATTTCATGTGTTCCCTCATACGTGTAAACTGTTTCAAGATTCATCATATGTCTCATTACTGAATAATCATTCATTATCCCATTAGCTCCAAGAATTTCTCTTGAACTTTTAGCACAATCTCTTGCAATTGCTACATTATTTTTCTTTCCAAGGGAAATATGAGCAAAATCTAAGAGGTTCGAATCTTTTAGTTTACCCAATTGAACTGCTAATAATTGCGCTTTTGTAATCTCTTGAACCATTTCAACTAGTTTTTTTTGAGTCAATTGGAAGCCTGCTATAGGTTTTGAGAACTGTTTTCTATCCTTGCTGTAGGCAAGTGCAACTTCATAACAATCTATTGCTGCTCCAATTGTTCCCCAAACAATTGAATATCGGGCTTGAGTCAAACAAGATAATGGACCTTTTAAACCCTCAACTCCTGGCAAACGATTTTTATCAGAAACTCTCACATCTTTCATAAATAATTCAGAAGTAATTGATGCTCTTAAACTCATTTTACCATGGATATCGGAAGCAGAAAAACCATCCATTCCTTTTTCAAGCAGAAAACCTCTTACTACACCTTCTTCATCTTTAGCCCAAACTACCGCTACATCTGCAACAGATCCATTAGTGATCCACATTTTAGATCCATTAATAATCCAGTCATCTCCATCCTTTACAGCTTTAGTAGTCATCCCACCGGGATCAGAGCCATGGTTAGACTCGGTTAAACCAAAACAACCTACAGCTTCTCCGGATGCAAGCTTTGGTAGCCATTTATCTTTTTGCTCTTCTGTTCCATATTGAAAAATAGGATACATTACAAGACCGCCTTGAACACTGCAAACAGATCTTAAACCTGAATCACCTTTTTCCAATTCTTGCATAATTAAACCATAAGCAGTACTGCTAATTTCACTACCACCATATTTTTTAGGTAATGTTGCACCAAAAAATCCTAGCTCACCCATTTTTGGAATTAAATCGATCGGGAATGAACCTTTTTCATAATATTCATTTACTAAAGGCATAAACTCTTTTGTTACAAATTCGTTTGCTGTTTTTTGAATTAACAGCTCTTCATCTGTTAAAAGAGTAGTAATGTTGCAAAAATCTGGACCAATATATTTCATAATTTTATGTTGAATTTTATATCAAACTACACTAAAAAAGCAAGTCTGAAACCCCGTCAAATAATATTGAATTTGTAGCAATAATTGTATCTGTAACAAGTGTTTTTTTTTGATTATAAATAATTTTTTTGTCATTAATTGTTTTAAATACTCCTCCTGCTTCTGAAATAAGACAATCTCCAGCACATATATCCCATTCATTTTTTGGGGCAATAGTAGTAAAAATATCATAATTACCTGAACTGACAAGTGCTAACTTATATGCAACACTACCAATAGGATTAATTGATTTAAAGTCATTACGATATGGCTCCCATTCCTTTCTCTTTGCCTCAGATCTGCTAACCGTTATGGATGCATCTAATAATTTTTTTTTTTGACCGACGTTTACCTTTTTACCATTCAAATAAACTCCTTTATTTTTTTGACATGAAAACATTTCGTCGGTTGCAGGATTGTAAATAACACCAACGACAGGGTATCCATCATAAACCATTGCAATACTAACAGAAAAATGTGGAATACCCTCAATAAATTCTTTAGTACCATCTAAAGGATCAACAATCCAAACTCTATCTTTACTAAGTCTTTCTTGCGTATCAACTGTTTCTTCTGAAAGCCAGCCGTCATTAGGAAATTCTCCTATTAAAAAATCAGATAAGTATTTATCGGCTTCATTATCAGCAATTGTAACTGGATTGTCAATTCCTTTCATTTTGACTTTATTATTCTCAGACTTATAATATTTCATGAGTATTTTTCCAGCATTTCTTGCTGCTACTTTTGCTGCAATTAATTCTTCATTAAACATAAGAATAGATAATATGCATTTTAAATGTAAATTTCGTTAAATTAATGTGATGTTGAGGCTTGAAGCTTAAAACAGTTTTTTTTATAATTTTTTTATTTAAAGTAATTTTCTTATAAAATTCTTCTCTCCTCAACTCTACAAAATAAAATGAAAGAAATCAGAAGAATTCTTCTGATAAATGAGGTATATAAAGATGAAGAAAGAAATCTACATCAGCAAAGGAGTAGGTGAAACACGTATTGCCGTGAAAGAAAACGGTAAGTTAGCTGAACTACATGTTGATAAACAATCCCAAGTTAAAACTGTCGGAAATATCTATAAAGGTGTTGTTGAAAATGTAATCCCAGGTATGCAAGCTGCATTTGTAAATATTGGTCAAGACGTAAATGCATTCCTACCTTTTTCAGAAATTTCAGATTCTGAACTTATTGTAGAAAAAAACAAAAAAACTCAAAACTCAAAAGAAGTAGATGTTCTCTTACAACCAGGTCAAGAAATTATTGTCCAAGTCATTAAAGAGCCTTTTGACAAAAAGGGTGCTAGAGTAACTACTGATCTATCGATAGCTGGACGATTTATTGTTTTGATACCAAAATCAAAATATATTGGGGTATCAAAAAAAATGAGAGATAAATATGAAAAAAGACGTTTGAAAAAAATTGCAATGGAAATTAAACAACCTGGTTTAGGAATGATCCTCAGAACAGTTGCTGAAGGTAAAACTGACTCACAAATTGAAAATGACTACAAATCGTTGATTCAAAAATATAATGATCTTCTTAATAAGGCTGAAAAAAATAAGGCACCAGAACTTATCTATAACGATTTGAAGGTAACCTCAAGTGTTTTAAGAGATTTGATTAGTGAAAAAGTTGAAAAAATCATTGTTGATTCAAAAGAAGATTACAATAGAATCCAAAAGATGATTAATGAAGATGCTTTAGAAATTGGAGATGCTCTAGAGCATTACAGAAAAAGAGAGCCATTATTTAAGGCAAGTGATATCGATAATTCTATGATGAAATTATTGAGAAAAAAAGCGTGGTTAAAAAGTGGTGCTTACTTAATTATTGAAAGAACTGAAGCTATGGTTGTAGTTGATGTCAATAGTGGAAAGTTTGTTGGTAAAAAAGGTCATGAAGAAAACTCTTTAAAAATAAATTTAGAAGCTGCAAAAGAAATTTGTGCTCAATTAAGATTAAGACATCTATCAGGATTAATATTAATTGATTTCATTGATATGGTTAAACCAGAGAATCGTAAAAAAGTATTTCTTGAGATGAAAAAAGAACTCAGAAAAGATCGTGCTAAAGTGGCGGTATCAGAAATATCTGAGTTTGGTATTTTAGAAATGACAAGAGAACGAACAGGTTTAAGTATTATAGATTCTTTAACAGAGTGTTGTGAGGTATGTAATGGAAACGGAAGAATCATTTCAAAAGATACATTATTAACAAGAATTGATTATTGGTTAAGGGATTATAAAAAGCAAAATAAAGATTTAAGATTAAAATTATTTTTACATCCTGAATTATCAGATTATCTCAAAAAAGAAAAAACGCGAGACTATATACGATTGATGTGGAAAAATTTCATCTATTTAAAAGTAGTTAATGATGATACAATGAATAAAAATCAATTTAGATTTACAAAGATGTCAGATTCAAAAGATATCACAAATGAAATAGGTACTTGAAAAGGACAAAATTAGCTATTAAGTTCCCGGGTTATGATTGCAATTGTTGAAATATATGGAAAACAATATAAAGTCGCTAAGGGCGACAAGGTCTTAGTTAATTCTAAGATTGATGTTGCTGAAGGAACGACTATTAAGTTTGATAGTGTAAAAGCTATCTCAGACAAAGATAAAAGTATTTTTGAAGCGAAAGACTTAGCTAAATACAATGTTAGTGCTAAGGTACTTGAACATTCAAGAGATGCTAAGGTTACAATTATTAAGAAAAAAAGACGAAAAGGCTACCAAAGAAAACGTGGTCACCGTCAAGATCTAACACTACTACAAATTCAATCTATTTCAGCTGCAAAAACAAAAAAACCAGCTGCTAAGGAAACTGAAAGTAAAAAATAAAAGGAATTAACTATGGCTCATAAGAAGGGACAAGGAAGTTCAAGGAATGGTAGAGATTCTAATGCTAAAAGATTAGGCGTTAAAGTTTCGGACGGACAGTCAATTTTAGCTGGTGGAATTATTATAAAACAAAGAGGTACAAAGTATCATCCTGGAAGAAATGTAAAAAGAGGAAATGATGACACTTTATTTGCTACATCTCATGGCTTAGTCAAGTTTAGCAAAAAAGGTGGTACTACCTTTGTTAGTGTTCAAGAATTAAATTAAGCTATGGCTAGACCTAAAATATCATTAATTGGCGGTGGTCAAGTTGGTGGGAATATCGCATTGCTTTCTGCACAGAAAGAACTTGGTGATATAGTCATTGTTGATATACCTGAAGCAGAGAACTTTATGAAAGGAAAAGCTTTAGATATTTCTCAGCTTCTTCCTCATGATGGTTACGACGCAAAATTATCAGGTACTTCAAAGTTTGAAGATATTAAAGATTCTGATGTTGTAGTAATAACCGCAGGATTTCCAAGACAGCCTGGAATGGATAGAGAAGATTTACTTCAAAAAAATCTAGATATAATGACTAATGTTGCTAATCAAGTCAAAAATTTTGCTCCAAATGCTTTTGTAATTGTTGTGTCTAATCCTTTAGATGCAATGGTATATGCTTTTCATAAAATTTCTGGGTTTGCAAAAAATAAAGTGGTGGGAATGGCTGGAGCTTTAGACAGTGCTAGATTTAGATCATTTATAGCTGAGGCAACTAATTTATCATCTCAAGATGTGAATTGTATGGTTTTAGGTGGACATGGTGATACTATGGTACCCGTAAGCAGGTTAGCTACTGTAGGAGGAGTTCCTTTATTCTCTTTACTCAGCAAAGAAGAAATTACAGCTATCGAAGATAGAACCAGATTTGGTGGTGGAGAAATAGTGAAACTTTTTGGAAAAGGTTCAGCATTTTATGCACCAGCTCAATCTGCTGTTGAAATGATTGAAAGTTTTGTAAGAGATAAAAAAAGAGTTATTCCCTGTGCTTCGCTATGTGAAGGAGAATTTGGTATTGATGGATACTTTATAGGAGTACCCACAGTCATAGGTTGTGGTGGTGTAGAAAAAATTCTGACCTTTGATTTAAATGAAGAAGAACAGAATGCCTTAAATAATACACTTACTGAAGTTGAAAAAACTGTTTTAGAAACAAAACTTTAATTCTTGAATTTTATTAATACATATTTCTTTTTATTAATACTCCTCCTATCAAATGTTTTAGCTCAAGAGAATTTCCTTGTCGAAACTAAAATAAATGCCTCTTTTAAAATGGGGTCCATACAATCTGAATCAAAAACTATTTATTCAGAAAATACATTTTTTTCAAATGTTGAGTTTGCATTTAAGGGTAAAAGTTTTGCAAGATTAATGAGCAGAGAAATGCATAATGGAACTATTATTTCGTTAATTGATTCTACTGTATCAAATATTGATTTCAAGAAGAAAAAATATTCAGTAAAAACTTTTAATCAAATTCTTAAGGATAAAAAGAATAAAAAGAATCAGAACGAAAATGATAATCAAGATAATTCTGATAATGAAAATATTAACGAAGAATTAAAATTTATTATTTCTGAAGAATCAGAATTGATCAATGGATATGAAGCTTACAAGCTCACAATTGTAAGGGATGGAACTAATGAAATTTGGTTTTCAAAAACTCTAAGAGAACCCGATTTTGTAACAAAGATTAAAAATGAAATTTTGGAGTTTCAAAATAGTTGGGCAGATATGTCAATTGATCTAACCGAATACGGAATAGATAAGGATTCTATAATTGTTAAAATGTCTACAGAAAGCAAAGATGGGAATTTTAATTTTGATTTAATTTCTTTCCAAAAATTTTTGGGGGATGACAAAGAATTAAAAATACCTGAAGATTATAAAAAAGTTCGAAAAATTTAATTATTTTTTTTAACAATATTACTCATTTCTTGAAATAACTTCTCTTCTCTTTTGAAAGGCCTATCTAATAAAATGCCTCTATTAAATAAATCATATGCTTTTTCTTCGTTGCCTAGTTTTAAATGAGTTTTTCCAAGCCAATAATATGTGCCTATATAATCTGGATTTAGCTCTAAGCTCTTCACTAAAAAAAATCTTGCTTGTTCAAAAGAACCTTGGGGAGGTTCTGAAAAAAGAAATGATGCTATTCTTCGCGATGCTTTACCTAAGCTGGCAAGCTTATAGTGCCATTGTCCCATTATGTTATAGCACAATTCATCATCTGGTAATAGCTCAATAACTTTCAATGACAACTGTTCAATGTTCTTTGATTTTTCTATTTGCTTTCTAATACTTTCTTCCTCAACGCTTTTACCTAAAGCAATAACATACCATTTTAATACATTTGGATCCTCAGAGTTAAGACTAAACGCATGATCAATGTATTTAAATGCTTTTTGAGCATTTTCTTTATCTTCTTTTTGATGAATTGCTTTTTCAGATAAGTAATGATGAGTAATAGATAGTCTTAAAAGAATATCTTTATTATTGGGATACGAATTATTTAGCTCTTCAAGCGAGATTAAAGTTTCATTAAAGTTAAGGGCGCTTAAATCCTTATCTATTTTTGAGAAGTCTTGAGCAAATGTAAAACTGTAAAAAGGAATGATAAAAAAAATTTTGAGTAAAAGAATCAAGGATAAAATCTGTACATTACTGGCTGATGGTCGGATATTTTGCCATCTACATTGTTATTAGAAATACCAGCTTCAGCAGGAACAGAAATTACATTTGAAGTTGATGTGGGATCCATTGTAAACATTGATTGATTAATAATAATATGATCAAGATGTGATGCTGAATAGGAACTTGACCAACCTTGCCAAGAATATCCACCTGCAGGACCTTGCAAAATACTCAAATCGGTTAATTTAAATGATGAAGCTGAATCAAAATTGTCTTGATCAGTGAATGGACTTAGAGTTGGATTTGATATTGATTGTGAACCAACATTATTAAAATCTCCTAAAACAACAACGTTATCACTTGATCTATTATTTATGATATATTCGGTGAGTAAAAGGCTGGCGTGGTGTCTTCTAGTAGTTTCATCTGCTGTATCATTTGCATTATATGAATCGTCTCCACAACATTTATAATGAATTCCAATCAAATATAGGTTTAATGTTTTAGTACCATCAGACCATGTAAGATAATTTTCCATAGGAGGTCTATCCGCAAATTGATAAGCTGCATTATTATAATAGTCTGAGTCACCATCATCATTATTAGCAGTATCGGCCCACAATTCATTTTTTGAATTAAAAGTTACATACTGGTTTTTATAAACAAGTGCAAAACCCAAATTTCCGGACTCATCATCTACTACGTACGAATAATTAGGCATAGCATCTACCATACTAATAAGTTCTGACTCAGATCTAATTTCTTGGAAAAAATATATATCTGCATTCCATTTTTCTAATAAGTTTTTTACATAATCTTTTGTTGAAGAATGTTGAGGAAATTGTCTAATGTTCCAAGTTACTATTTCTACTTGATTGGATAAACCATAGTCGACTGCATTTGGAAACTCATATGGATTTGTATTATCTCCTCCACCATTATCATCTCCCGGGTCTGTTGGCGAATCACCTCCACCTGAACACGCTAGAATAAAAATAATTAATAATAAATATTTATGTAGTGACTTAATCATAGATGTAATTTAATAATAAAGTTCCAACTTGTTGCAAGCTTTGTGGTGAACAATTTTCTGGTATATCTTTTTGCGTGTGCCAATAATTATAAAATAAATTTGGATAATCAAAATCAATGATATCAATTGCTGGAATCTTAGCATTTTCCCACAATGGAACATGATCATCATATATGTCATAACCAACTTTATATTCAAAAGCATTAAGTCCAAGCTTATTAGCTAAGTTCCAAATTTCTTTTACCATGTCAGCATTCACGGAATAAGAATATCTTTCAATTGGTATATTAAGATATTTATCACCAACCATATCAACTATAATTGCAGAATTTGGCTTTTGAATTGGTAAATTTTTAGAAAAATACTCAGATCCCATTGCATAGGTAGTTGGTTGTCCTGAAATACCAACATCTTCTGCATCAAAAAACACTAAATCTATTCCAATTGGAGGGGGATTATTTGAAAATATTTTAGCAAGCTCCATTAAAACAGCAGTCCCGCTGGCACCATCATTTGCGCCTAAAATAGGAATAGATCTATTATCTGGATTAGGGTCTTCATCTGCAACAGCTCTAGTATCCCAGTGGGCTCCAATTAATAACCTTTCTTTAGCTTCTAAATTGAATTGAGCTACAAAATTTTTACCTGCTCTTTCTTCTCCTGTTATATGTTCAAGATAATTAAAATCTTGAATGATAACTTTGCCTGCGTTTTTTAGCAAATAATCCTCTAAAAAACTAGCGAACTTCTGATGTCCAATTGATCCCGGATTTCTTGGCCCAAAATCACATTGCTCTATAATGTATTGATATGCAATATTGCCATCAAATTCTGGAATATTTTTCTCAACCTCAATTGAAGAACAAGCAAGTATGAATAAAATAATTATGATATACTTTTTCATTATCCTCTTATAGCTACGTTTAGGTTAATACCAAAGTCTCTATCAATTCTTCTACCAGTTAACCTTGTATCATTTTCTCTGTACTCATAAAACAAGCTACCCGTAACATCATCTGTTAATGTATAAGTAATTCTTAGTATGCTCTTTCTTGTATTTGAAAAGTTTTGTTCAACAAAATTAATTTTATCTTTTGAACCTTCTTCCTTCTTATTTGAAAAGTCAAAGTTTAAGGAAATATTCATGTTATTTCTCAAATTAATATTCCTGTCTGAAAATGGCAGCTCAAATCGAATGCCTTTAGAAAAATTATATGTAATTGTCGCAAGAATACTATTATCAGAAATATATGTTAGTCCAGTTGCAACTTCGTCTAAAGTGTGAGTTACATTACTTCTTATATTTGTAGACACACCGTTTTTGAATGAAGTACTAATTCCAATCAACGGAGTGAACGATCTTGTTACTCTAGATAATTGAAGACTGTCATTAAAATCATCTTCAAAAGATGATATACCAAATAAATTAATTGGGGTAATTCCATCTTCATTAAATTTCCATGATAAATTCTGCTTACCTGAAAACGCATGTTCTAAAGAAACCGACGATACATATGGTTTTATAAAGCCTATTTTTTCTAATCCACCAATTCTAAAAGACCAATTTAAAAATGGAAACCCTTTAGAAAGATTATTACCAAACGAAATATAATCTCGACTAATAGATCTAATGTCTATACTGTATCCATTAATATTAGATGAAATACTCTCATTAAATGAAATGCTCAAAGAGGTCTGTGGATTAAACCTAATACCAGACCTAGCTGTAAATGACTTCTTAATATCCTCATTACCGGTATTAAGTCCTACTTCTGATACTGAAGATAATCCATGGCTGTCTTTAAGTCCTAAACGATAGCCCAATGGAACATCTCCATCAATTCCGTTTGATAATCTATTAGTATTGTTAGTGATTGTGAGCGTTAAAGGTTCAATTTTCTTAGAATCATTATAAATTCTTTCTAGAAAGAGACTATTAATCTCTGATGAATTTTTCTTTTCAGGAGAATCTTTTTGGGTTTCTTTATCTTTATCTTCTTCAGAATTAACGCTAGAAAGTCCTCTCGATCTTGTTCTTGAAGATGGCTTCGATTGTCTCTTGGAAAGAGGGGTATAGAAAGTTTCAATAATTTCTGTCGGAGAAATAGATAAATTAATAGCAGTATTTTTTACCAAATTCAAATTAGCTGCATCAATTACACTGTTTAAAGGTTTATTCCATGTATAATTTGTGTTGTATGAAAAATTTGGTTTAAACCAACTCACCCATTGAGGACCAAATGAATAATTTAAACTTTCATTCAAATTTGTTAATGATCCTACTTTCAATTTATTTAATACCTCTTCACGATATTCTGACATATCGCTTCGAATATTTTTTGAATAATTCAATTGAGTGTTATCAAATACCTTATAGTTCACTGTAAATCTTCTTTCTAACCCCAGACTGAAGTCTTCAACAAGCTCATTAGTTTGTCTAGAAAATTTTTCAGTTAGATTTCTATTTACTTTAATGCTTGAACCAAATGTTGAAGGAGTATAGAAAAATTTAGTTTCACTTAACTGCTCACCAATAAGTGGTACTCTTTCAGCCCACCTGAAAGCTTCAATATAATTATCACTTGGGAATCTTAAATTATAATCAACATTTGTACTAATCTTACTAACATCAACAGACTTCATAATTGCGTCAGACCTATTTTGTGAAGAAATATTGAAGCCGGCGCTTAAATTGTCGATCGAATATTTAATAAATGGATTTTCTGATTTAACTCTTTTAGAAATCTTACCCGTCACATTAATTGCAGAAGATTGCACTATAACAGAGTCAGGCGCAGCACCATTTGTTCTTATATCTGTCCCAGGGAAGTATTTTGGAGAGCTGCTTACTGTATTATAACTCATATTTACTGGAAATGATATTCCTAAACTGCTTGGGAATAAACTTCCTAATTTAAAATTATTAGTAAATGTGAAGTTTTCAACAGTTTGATTTGTTCCAATTCTTTCTTGGAGTACGTGGAAATCTGCATCCTTTTTACTATAAGAAATAGTGCTCTCACTTAAATCGGATAAATTAAATTTTGATTTTAATCTTACTGCAGTTCCAGTTTCTTTTTTTACTCCACTCAATCTCAATTCGTCTAACCATAATTCTCCACTTATGGGATGATCAGAATCATTTTCTATTCCAACAATAAAATATTGCAATCTTGACAGAGAAGGATTTCCGACAATTTCTACATTTTTGTAAATATTATTACTATCATCAATAAAACTATATTCTTTGTAATCAGTTGAATCTGTAAATGCGTCATTTATATTTACTAGACTAATTGATTCATTTGTTTCATTTTTTAAACTGGTTAACCAATTTAAATCTAGGTTAATTTCATTCCTTTTTAAGTCTTCATCCCAAGTATCATATACTGGTTTTGTTAATTTATAATACTCATCTCCATTTCCAAACTGAATGAAAAATTTTAGGTCTGTTTCTTCAGAAGTTGCAAAATCACTATTACCGTAAATAAACATTTTCATTTTGTCGTACATTAAAAAGCTTTGACCTTTCTTTTGATCCATAGCTAAAATCTTTTTAGCAGCACCCTTATGTTGCGGACTGAGATTGTCAAACTTAAGCACTAGAGATTGTTCTTTTGATCTAATCTGATTGATCTGATCGTATTCACCAAACACTCCTTTTGGAGGAACATATTCGGGATTATCTTCATCGTTGATTACGGAAACAATAAATGTACTATCTTGAGCAGTGTATGTATCTTGACTTACTAGAGATGTACCTAATTCTTGCCAAGCATTACCAACCAATTCAATTTTTGCTATTTCAAGTTGAGATGCCTCTGATACCCCTGAAACTACTAATCTGACAGACTTAATTTCGCTGAGTGAAATATCTTGAATTTTTTCAAAGTCACTTAATGGAATTCTAATTAATCTCCAACCAGTTTTAAGTCCATTTACTTCTGTAGATCCAGCAACATAAGTACTGTCATTTAATGAGATAGTTTTGCTAAAGTAATCATTTGTTCTATCTAGAAAACCAGATTTATCTAAATCCTCAGTATCTGGATATTTACCACCAGTTTGAATTCTTTCTCCAGTTCCGTTTCCTTCAGTACCATTTACTTTTTCATAATTCGAACTTCCTTCTGAATAGCTCCAATTATCTCCATTTGGATCATTTACATCAACATCAGAAGAAACATTTATTAATACTGTTTCTCCACTGTCTAATAATTGTTGATAGGTAAGTCCATCATCTAAACAACCACCAAATCCGTTTTCAAATTCATTAAAACATCCATCTAAACCTGTATCTTCATTGTCTTCAAGAAAACCATTTCCTAGCGCAAGGCCAGCCTCTGGAATGTCTTCAGTATTTAAAATTCCATTTCCATCATAGTCTTCACTTATTTTTCCTAAATCTATTGTTAGGTTTCCATCTTCACCTTTAAGCCATATCTCAAAAAACCTAGTTCTAGTTTGATCATAGTCTCCAATGAACATAGGTGTTGTTATACCAGCCCATAAAGAATCTGGATCTGTTGTAGATTGAAACTCTTGAGGTTGATATTTTAGAACCAAAACATCTGTTGTTAAGTTTTGAGCTCTTTGGGATGTTGAAATATTAGGCCAAATATTATTTGTTAAAACCTGGGAGTATGGATTATACCAATACATTTTTAACCTATTTCTCTGATCATACTCTTGATTATTTTGAAGATCGATAGGCGCAGATGATATATTCCAAAATCTTCTCAATATGGAAGGGTTTGTTACTCTTTTAGACCCCTCAAAATCATCTATGAATGCAACACCATTACTATCACCAGTTCTTGAATTTGAAATAGAGTTTGGATTAGGTAATACCTGCGCTACTTCCCCTTCAAAAGAAAAACTTGAGATTTTTTCAGCATTTAAAAAATTAAATTGATTAATTCTTGCAGATAAATTATCTAAGTCGGTTTCGTATCTCCCATTAATGTCCCATATAAAGTTTTGAATAGGTTCATATCCAACTTCTACTTTCTTATTTACAATATCTTGGTCATAATAAAGAGCGGTCATTCCCAAGAAAGAATTGTCATCGAAGTCAATTTGTGCTCTTGAACCAACCATTATTTTTCTATCAAAAGTCACTAAATCGTGCTTGTCATACGAAATTTCTAAATCGCTATTAGGATTAATATCTCCTGTTAGCATAATTACACCTGAGAAATAATCAATTTGATAATCTTTCCCGCGTTCAAGTTTTTCACCATCTGAAAAAATCTCTTCACTGCCTTCAACTAAAGTAAATCCTAAGTTGATAGTTGAAGTTGGATTAGTATAATTAACATTAAGTGTAAAACGCGAATCTCCTGTGTACTCTGTTCTGTTAGAAGATGTATACATTTTTCCTTCTTGCAAGAATTCAAATAAATCAGAGTTTTCATTCCCACCAACAATATCATCGTTTGATACAAAAGGTAAAAGAGCTGGTAAATGAATTTCTCCTGTCTGGAGATTTACAATATTAGGGTTATTAAAATCAATTACTTCATCTGGTGTAGATGCTCCTGATTGATTAAAATTATCTAAACCAAAAAGATTTAAAAATGTGTTTCCATTATCAGCTCTATCGCTAATAGGAGTTGAAAAATTATCAATGATACTGACTTCTAAACTTTCCGAATCTATATTTGTTGATCCCATTGAGTAAACATTCTTAAACATTAAATCCCAAGCAGGATGGTTCGGGTGAGAAGATTGAGCCTTAATCATTTTTAGAACTAAATTTGAACTTTGTTCAGATACTCCTTCACCAATTTGGAGAATTAACTGTCCGGTTGCACGATCAACTAACTGAAAATGAGCAGCAATAATTTCATTTTGTAATGAATTTCTCATTCTAATGAATCCCAAGTCTTCATTAATGCTATAATCAGATCCTCTTTCAAGTCTAATAAATGCCCCTTCTTTACTCTTGTCTGGATATAAAGATAAATCATTAGGATCAATGAAGGCTGTCCCTGGGTCTGCTTGAGGATTATTTGATGCATCTATCTTATATAATTCAAAATTCCTAATTACAACATTCCCAATAGGATGTAAGCCATTTACTAGAGGATAATATGAAGGAATTGATAAAGTAAATCCAGTATCTTGAATTGTTTCGCTTGAACCATTTCTAAACCATTCATGAATGAAGAAATATAAGTTTTTTCTGTAATCGTAATCTTGAATCTGATTCAGCTTTAATTCCGATGTACCTTTATATTTTTGGGATTGTTTTTTTGTTTTTTCTAATGATGCAATACTGGTAATATTTACAGGTCCAAGCTTTGATAGGGCTTTTACTCCAAAAAGACCCTTATTTTGACCTGAAAAAGTCACAAATTCTGTAGATGGTAAATTCAATGAAATATTACCCATTTCTAGTTTTTGAAGTATGTCATCATCTTCTCCCTGATAATCAACTCTAATTGTATTTTCCCAATCAAAATCACGTTCAGAGTTTTGATCTAGAGATACAGTAATTCTTTCACCAATCTTCCCTTGCACATTTAATTGTTGTTTTTGATCAAATTTGAAATTTGTTTTTTCTTGCTCTCTGTAAGAAGACCTAACTAGCTCTTGATCTTGATTCACTAGCTTTCCCGATAAGTTAATATTACCTTGCACTCTCAAAGAAGCTCTTCCTAATGCGCCTAGGTCAATATCAGCAATTTGCATATACCTATCTGTTCTCTTGCTTATAGTAGTATCAGATGCTGAAAGAATGAAAGGCTGAGAGAAATTGAATGATTGATTAGATAAATATAATGAATTGATATATTCATCAAATGTAGAAACATAGGGTGCTGAACTAGGGCTATTTAATATTTTTTCCGAAATAACTATTTTATCAAATGATGTTTCAAAAGAAACATCGTACTCCAAATATTTTTTATTAATAGAAAAAATACCAATCGGATAATTTGAAATATCATTTAAGGAATAATTTGTTTTTGATTTACTTTTAAAAGGGTCAAATCCAAAATCTTGGATAATATTTTGCCCAAGAAGTTGGCTAATAAACACTATGAACGATAAAAAATTTTTCATTTAAATTATTTCTTTAATTCTTGACACAAATTTAGAGATTGCTATTCCTCTATGACTTATCTGATTTTTTTGATCTGCATTCATCTGAGCTAAAGACAAATTGAATTCCGTCGAACAAAATATAGGGTCGTATCCAAACCCATTACTACCTACTCTAGATTGTAAAATTTTACCTTCAATAGTTCCTTCGACATGAAAATCATTTATTCCATCAACAAATGATATGATAGTACGAAATCTTGCTGTTCGAAATTTATCTTCTACACCATCTAATTTTTTTAAAAGTTTTGTCATATTTTCTTCATATGTAGCATTTTCTCCAGCATAACGAGCTGTATATAGTCCTGGTGCTCCGTTCAATGCATCAACTTCTAAAATTGTATCATCTGCAACAGAAGCAATTTTTGTATGATCAAAGGAAGCCCTTGATTTTATAAATGAATTTTCTTCAATAGTGTTTCCATCTTCAACTATGTCTCCAATTTCAGGAAAATCAGCTAAAGATAATATCTCATCAAAAAATGGTTGAATCTTTATAGAAATTTCAGATACTTTGTGTTTATTTGAAGTAGCAATAACAATTTTTTTCATTTCTTAAACTAAGAAATATTTATGTGTTTATTAAATAACTAATATTGCTTACCTTTTCAGGCATTTTATAGGCTCTGTAGCTCAGTTGGTAGAGCAGAGGACTGAAAATCCTTGTGTCGGCGGTTCAATTCCGTCCAGAGCCACTTCTTATTATGGAATTCAATAAAAAAAATATATCAATTATAGTTATAACAACACTTCTTGTTGTCTTTGTTGGTTCTTTTTTGAGACAACCAAAAGTCTATACATTTTATAAAGAACAATTTGTATCAAGCGATATGGATACTGTATTTGAGTTTTTTTCAAGACCTGAAAATCTTGAAAAAATTACACCATCAGCAATGGGTTTTAATATTATAACTCCAATGCCTATTGAAATGAAAGAAGGTGCTATAATTGACTATACTGTAAAAATTTTAGGAGTGCCTGTGCGCTGGAGAACTATGATTACTAGCTATAAAGAAAATGAATATTTTGTTGATGAACAGCTTAAAGGTCCTTACAGTTACTGGCATCATAAACATACGTTTAAAGAGGTTGATGGAGGTATATTAATTATTGATGAAATAACTTATGCTTTACCAATTCAAGCCTTTCGAAAAATTGTTCATCCAGTTTTGATAAAACCTCAGCTAAATCAAATCTTTGATTTCAGATTTCAAATAATTAAAGATAAATTTAAGTAATGATCAATTATATTCTTTCTAAGTCAAACATAATGATAAATTATGTCGGTTTTACGATTGTATGGTTTTCCTGTGTCTTCAGTGGAGCTAAAGGAGACCCAATTATTGCTTTAATACCAACTTTTATTTTCTTATTCCTTCATTTTCTAATTGTCACAGACCATTTAAAAGAAGAAATACAACTGATTGTTATTTCTATTATCTTCGGTTTAATAGTTGACTCTAGTTTTTCTATACTTGGTTTTGTTAAATACAATGGTACATTAGATTTTGCGCCAAATCTAGCACCTCTTTGGATAGTTTGTATGTGGGCAGGTTTTACAGCTCAGATAAATCATGCGATGAAATTTTTGATTGGTAGATATCCATTAATTTGCTTCTATGGATTACTTGCGCCATTAGCATATATTGCTGGAGAAGGTATTGGCGCAGCTTTAGTTACAGATACTTATTTATCCTATGGATTTATTAGCATAGCGTGGTCAATAAGTTTATTGTCTTTATTCAAAATTTCTGAATATTTAATGAGCAAATAAGATGAAAACTATTATTTTTTTAATCTCTTTAATATTTTTTGGCTGTGCAGCACAAAAACCTATTGAACCTAATCAAGTTTTGGATTTTGAAGTTCCTGAGCAATGGGAGGTTAGCATTTCACAAAATTTAGATTTTGATCAAAAGTGGTGGAAAATTTTCAATGATGACAATCTAAATTCTTATTTGACTGAATTTATGGATGAAAATATAAATCTTGAAAAAGCGATGCTAAATACGAGAAAAGCCAAACAAGCATCAGTAATTGCGACTGGCAGTTTATTCCCATCAATTTCAGTAAATAGCAGTGCCGTTGAATCTGAG
>Ga0129342_1000044_pt1 | contig 39521 bp, 39 predicted proteins | sample CPBDNA_5_FD_94426 | JGI IMG/M metagenome (GOLD analysis project Ga0129342, IMG submission 94426) | Freshwater to marine salinity gradient microbial communities from Chesapeake Bay, USA - CPBay_Sum_15_0.2_DNA | ecosystem: Environmental > Aquatic > Marine > Coastal | place: USA: Chesapeake Bay...
CGGATTCGCTTTCGGCTTCTAGCAAGTAGCCATTGCACTTCTAGACGAGCAGTTTGAAGCATTTGCCAAAAAGCATTTCACGAAGATAAAAGCGCGACTAAAAATTGACGACGAGCAGCTAAAAGACTGCATGAACGAAATTGAAAAACTTAACCCAAAACCTGGTGCGGCATTTGGTAGCGATACGAAAATGAATGCGCAAATTGTTCCTGATTTTACTATTCAATTGATTGACGGACAACTCAATCTTATTCTCAACGGGCGTAATGCACCTGAATTACATGTTTCTTCGGAATATCGTAACATGCTTTCGGGCTACAAAGAAGCCAATAAAAAAAGTAAAGAGCAGAAAAAAGCCGTGCAATTTATCAAGCAAAAGCTAGATGCAGCACGGTGGTTTATTGATGCCATAAAGCAACGCCAACACACGCTATACGAAACCATGAAAACCATCATGGATTTTCAGCAAGACTATTTTCTCACTGGCGATGAGCAACAACTAAAACCCATGATTTTAAAAGATATCGCCGACCGTATTGGCATGGATATTTCTACAGTTTCTAGGGTTGCCAATAGTAAATATGTGGATACGCCTTATGGAACTAAATTGGTAAAGTGGTTTTTCTCGGAAGGAATTACCAACGCTGCGGGCGAAGATGTTTCAACCATAGAAGTAAAAAAAGCTTTGGGCGATGTGATTGCTGCTGAAGACAAAACCAGTCCGTTTACGGACGAACAATTGATGAATATCATGAACGAAAAGGGCTATCCCATTGCCCGCCGAACCGTAGCAAAATACCGTGAAATGATCGGCGCCCCTGTAGCACGACTGCGGAAAGAGTTATAGATTTTTTCTTTTTCTATCGTATCGATCAGTAAAAAGAAAGCCTAATCCAGCAAGGATGTGCCCCCAACCAAAGAGGCTGTTTTCTTCAATTAAATTGAGTACTCCCAAGAAAATCAAAAAAATAACGTAGATATGTACTGAAATTCTGCGTAACCGTTCTCGTTTGACCTCCGAGAGTTTGAAAACACGAATTATAAAATAATTTAACGCAAGTAGCACAAGAAGAGTAACCGCAAGAATAAGTAGTCCTTTTATCATATTTTTAGATTTTGGGTGTCCTAAAAATACAATATTAATACAAACTTGTCCTTGCTATGCTATTTTATATAGCCGATTAATTATTCAATCTCTGTGTAGAACAGTTCCAACTGTAACTTTAAATCTGCAAGCGCAGGGTCAGTTGGGGTTGGTCCTACAAATACGGCCGACTTTGGTGAGGAAACGGTACCGGCAGGTATTTTATTTATAGAGGTATTGTCAACTTTTGCCATAGCAACAGCACCTTGCGTAGCAAATGCATTAGTGATTGACACTCGTAATGGTGCATTGACAGAATCCTTGCTGATGATATCACGCAAATATTCAGTTAGCCTAATCTTGTAATAGTGGTTGTCATCATTTTTTACTAAAAATCCACCATACACCAACTTATTTTGGGTGCCAATAACGGACGCGTCTCTCAGGAAATCAATGATAGGCGCATTGGTATTGGCATTATACAAATACAAACGATTTGGAAGGCTTAAACCATGTTGCTCAACTGCTTGTTTGTCAATATGAAATGTGAGATTAGCTTCATTCAGCAACATTGACTTTCCTTTTATTGCTTCAAGTTCTTCATTGTCCTCAAATAGGGTAATGGTGGCTACACTTCCAAGCCCGCCCCCTAAGGCAATTTGTGTTGGTGCAGCAGCCGAAACTATACTGTTAAGCTCTGGTGCTGCAGCAGTCGTTTTAGTTATCGTATTAAATTTAAGCACCCCTGCATTAATCAAAAACTCCTTATTCTTATCTTCTATTTCAACAGGGTCGGTGTCTGCTTTTTTTGCTTTGTAGGTGTATGCAATTCGAATACTCATCCTATCAAAATCCAGCAACATAAGCATTGGTGAGCTAAAGTTGCTTGTTTCAATAGAAATAGATCTGAAATAGTCTAGCCAAAGTTCTGCTGTAGAGAGTTCAGTTGCGCCCTCCTTGTTAATGAGAAGTTGCTGAAAAATAGCTTTGTCTAATGGTACTCTAAGTCTCGGAGTTAGATTGTTATTCTCACCCTCAACAATAATTTCATTGAAGTTTAGATTAATATTCGCACTGCCAAGCTGCTGTTCTTTATACGTGCCAAAATTAAAATTAGAGTAATAGGGTTGGAGTTGTTCAAAGTTTTGATCAGGATCCAGCTGACGTAAAAAGTAGTTTAGTTTAGTTACTTCCACATCAAAAGTTGTCTCCCTATTTCCAAAGAGGGAATCAATGGCATACAATTTTTTGTCGGGGTATGGGTTTTCGGTCTCAGCGTCTCGTCCGTCTGGCGTTCCGTCGCCATCGGTATCAGGGTTTGTAGGATCCGTTCCGTTATTTCGTTCCGCAATATCGCTCACACCGTCACCGTCTGAGTCGCTATTTGGGTCCGAATCGTCAATGTCGTATTCGTCAATCAATCCATCACTATCTGCATCTATTCTATTGGTGAAAAATGGAATTTCCAACCATACGTCTGTAATGGTTTCTTGCTCATCAAAACTTTCTGAGCTTTCTAATGCAGCACTTTTATCACCAAAAGTGGGTGCATACGAACTCAAATTAAATTGAGAAACCACAGCGGCAGCTGTTGTTCCAAACAAATTATCACGGTATTCACCTAGTTGCAAGACCGCGCCTGTATTTGTCTGTGCCACATCGATTAGCGTATGTGAAACTTTTACTGGATAAAGTACCTTTTTTGCTTGAATAGTATTTGGAGGGAATACCTCAGCGCCAACTTCATTAAACTTTTTATCGCATGAAACTAGGGCAAGCACAAGTGCAATAGGGAGAAATTTTTTAATCATTCGGGTTTTAAAATTCAGTCTGATAAAAGGTTTCGTGGGCATCAAGCGCATCGGATTCTTTACTTAATTCCAAAATAGGTTTTGAGCTGCTGAAAGCAATCTTTTTTACTACATCACTGACTTCTTCACTCGCAATAATAATGCCATCTGAGTGCTGCACCGCATTTGAATACAATGCATCAAGCGTTGGTTTTTTCAAATCGATCATGTGTTCAGCTTCTATACCATCAAAAGCAATTTTTGAAAACAAATCTCCACCTAATTTTCCTTCAAAAGGAGGCGCAAAGAAGGAGGTCACGATTTTGGTATTTGCAAGCAACGGCTCATCCTTATAATAAAACTTACAATAAAGCGGCACCAAAGCAGCTATCCAACCCTGAACATGAATAATATTGGGTGACCAATTCAATTTTTTTACTGTTTCGATGACCCCCTTAGCAAAGAAAATAGCCCGTTCTTCGTTGTCAGCATAAAGCTTTCCGCTTTCTTCAGCATATAATCCACGACCTTTAAAATAATCTTCGTTATCAATAAAGTACACTTGCATTCGCTCTTTTGGAATAGACGCCACTTTGATAATCAATGGCATGTCTATATCATTGACAACCAGATTCATGCCTGAAAGACGTATCACTTCATGTAATTGATGACGGCGTTCGTTAATCAATCCGTATTTTGGAATAAAAATCCGCGTTTGCCCACCACGATCATTAACCATTTTTGGGATTTCAAACGCCAAATTGGAAAGCTCAGTATGTGGAAGGTACGGTACGACTTCTGATGATATGTATAATATCTTTTTGTCTTTCATAAAGGAGCAAGTCGTATTTGTGGATTAGAATGCAAATTTACTAAAAATTTAAACGACTTTTGTGCTCAATCACTACGTGCTTAACTATGTCGCTATATCGTAAATTAAAAGAGGTTCATAATACACGTCAAAAACAACGGGCATATCAGTCTGGTTTGGTTCCCACTATGGGCGCATTACACCAAGGACATCTAGCACTAATAGCACAAGCAAAAGAAGAAAACGAAAGTGTTTGGGTAACCATTTTTGTGAATCCAACCCAATTTAACAATCCTTCCGATTTGGATGCCTACCCTGAAAGTCTTGCTGCTGATGTGGAGGCAATTCACGGCATTGATCCGAACATAAATGTTTTTGCGCCAACGGTTTCAGAGATGTACCCTGAAAAAGCGGAGGCAAGTACATTCTCATTTAATGGATTAGATAAGGTAATGGAAGGGGCAGACCGCCCAGGACATTTTAATGGAGTTCTTACAATTGTATCTAAGCTATTTGAAGCCATAAAACCCCATCGAGCCTATTTTGGAGAAAAAGATTTTCAACAGTTACAAATCATTAAAAATTGGGTAGATAAATCAGCAATTCCTACAACCATAGTATCGTGTCCTATCGTAAGAGAAGCTAACGGGCTTGCCATGAGTTCGCGAAACGTACTTCTTTCAAAAGCTGTTAGAGCCGAAGCGGGTTTTATTTTCGAAACCCTAAAATATTGCGCTGGCAGAGGGATGAAAAAAACAGATATATACACCCACATTGCAAATGCCTTTGCAAAACATCCAAAGTTTACCCTGAACTACGCTATGTGCGTTGATGAAAATACACTGCAGGAAGTTTTTGAAGTTAACCCATATAAAAAGCAACGTATTTTTGTGGCAACTTCTGTAGAAGGGGTTCGATTAATCGATAATATCGCATTAAATTAAAGCACTCTTTTTTTTAAACTATTCTCGATATAATTTCTGAATGCGATGAGCATGTCATATCGAGTGAAATTCTGAAAAAAATTTAGTTCGAGATATGACTTATTCAAATTATTTTCCTACAGTTTTATAAACTTAAATGAGTTGATTAAAATAAGTACATTTGCGCCATGCAAATTGAGGTTTTAAAATCTAAAATTCATCGTGTAAGTGTCACGGGTGCCGAGTTAGACTACATTGGCAGCATTACCATTGACAAAACCCTTATGGATGCTGCAAATATCATTGCAGGCGAAAAGGTGCAAGTAGTAAATGTAAACAACGGCGAGCGACTTGAAACCTATGTCATTGAAGGGTTAGCAGATTCAGGTGAAATTACCCTTAACGGGCCTGCTGCACGAAAAGTACAAAAAGGAGATGTGATTATTATCATCAGCTATGCCAGCATGACTTTTGAAGCCGCCAAATCTTTTACCCCAACATTGATTTTTCCAAACACCTCCACTAATACCCTGGACTAATTCCATGTCTTCATTCCTTAAGCTCCTTAAAAATGTAGTTCCATTAGGGCTTGGGCTGTATTTGGTATATTTTTCATTTGCAAGTACCACTGAGGAAGATCGCGCACAAATTATCGCTGCTGTCAAACAAGCCGATTTAAAATTTGTGCTTTTATCCTTAGTTTTTGGCGCATTAAGTCACCTATCCCGTGCCTATCGTTGGAATTTTTTACTCAAACCCCTTGGCTACCAACCCTCGTTTATCATTAGAACGCTTACCGTAATGATTTCCTATTTCTCCAATTTAGGTATTCCTCGCTCTGGAGAAGTATTACGCGCTACCGCATTGGCAACTTATGCCAATGTTCCGTTTCATAAAGGCTTTGGTACCATCGTTACCGAGCGTATCATTGACCTCATATTATTGTTCTCCTTTATTGGTTTCGGCTTTTTGCTTCATCGTGATTTGCTCTTAGAGGTTATTGGGGGTCCAATATTTAACCCCTATACCTTACTTTGGATAGCAGCAGCTGCGGTGCTGTTTTTTGTGTTCATTCGAAAACTTAAACACTCACAAAAATTGTGGGCTTTAAAAATTGTTGGTTTTTTTAATGGGCTTTGGGCGGGAATGCTATCGGTGCGCACCTTGAAAAATAGATGGGCGTTTATAATGCACACGTTGTTTATATGGGGAATGTATTTGATGATGTTTTGGGCGGTTACCTTTGCCCTGCCCGAAACAAGCGGATTGTCTCTTTCGGCTATTCTTCCAGCATTTATTGCTGGTGGTTTTGCTATGTCTGCCACAAATGGCGGAATTGGTTTATATCCGTTGGCGGTAGCTGCAGTACTGCAAGCTTTTGAGGTGTCTTATCCCCAAGCCTTGGCGTTTGGTTGGGTTATGTGGACAGGGCAAACCCTCATGGTAGTGGTATTTGGTAGCCTTTCTTTTTTACTCCTTCCCATTTTGTCCAAAAAATAAGTAGCTTCGCTTAATGGCAAAAGTCAAAAAAGCATTTTTTTGTACCCACTGTGGTACACAACACACACAATGGCAGGGGCAATGTAGCTCTTGTAAAAGCTGGAACACACTTCAAGAGGAAGTTTTGGACAACCCCAAAAAAGCGGCATGGCAATCTGAAAAAGCTGCGCCTATAAAGGCAAGTCCTGTGCGTATTCAAGATGTAGCCATAGATGCACTAAAGCGACTTTCTTCTGGCGATCCTGAACTCGATCGTGTGTTGGGCGGGGGAATTGTGCCTGGTGCCATGATGCTTGTGGGCGGTGAACCCGGCATTGGAAAATCTACATTATTGCTACAAGTTGCACTTTCTGTCACAGGAAAAGTGGTTTATGTATCCGGAGAGGAAAGCGAACAGCAAATTAAACTACGAAGCGCACGTGTGACTGAAGAAAGTAGCGAATGTTATTTACTAGCAGAAACACATACGCAATCGCTTTTACACCATTTAGGTAAACTACAACCCGCACTTGTTGTTATTGATTCCATTCAAACATTACATTCCGATGTCATTGATAGTACCGCAGGAAGCGTATCACAAATTCGCGCCTGTACTGCCGAATTGCTACAGTTTGCCAAAAGCACACAAACACCTGTTTTTTTGGTAGGGCATATTACCAAAGATGGTGCCATTGCAGGACCAAAAGTGCTGGAACATATGGTAGATACTGTGCTCCATTTTGAAGGGGACAGAAATCATGTCTATCGCATTTTACGTGCCCACAAAAACCGTTTTGGTACTACGGCTGAATTGGGCATTTACACCATGGCACAAGAAGGACTTTTGCCTGTTGCCAACCCTAGTGCGTTGCTTATTTCTTCTGAAAGTGCTGGGCTTAGTGGACACGCCATTGGTACTACTGTTGAGGGCATTCGCCCCATGCTGATTGAGATGCAAGCCCTTGTAAGTTCTGCCGTATATGGGACACCGCAGCGCAGTAGCACAGGTTTTGATAACAAACGTCTAAACATGCTGTTGGCGGTTTTGGAAAAACGCGCTGGCTTTCAGTTAGGCGCAAAAGATGTGTTTCTAAATCTTGCTGGTGGACTTCGCCTTGACGATCCGGGATTGGATTTGGCGGTTATGGCGGCCATTCTCTCCAGTAGTTTGGATGTTGCTATTCCTAAGGGCTATACGTTTGCTGCCGAGGTAGGACTTTCGGGCGAATTGCGCAATGTTCCCAAAATGGAACAACGTATGCAAGAAGCCACAAAACTAGGCTTTGAGCGTATGGTCGTGGCGCAAAAAGTACCCGCAGCACCCAAAGGGCTGGAGCTTATTCGGCTAGCTACCATTCAAGAGGTAGTAGCGCATTTGTTTTAAGGCGAAGGGTTTGGCATTCGGTTATGCACGGCATCAATTTCTGCTAAAATATCTTCTGATAAGGTTACATCGGCAATAGCAATGTTTTCAGCCAACTGCGCCATGGTGGTGGCGCCAATAATATTGGACGTTACAAAAGGGCGATCCGTAACAAATGCTAACGAAAGCTGCGTTAACGACAACTGATGCTTTTCCGCAATCTTGGCATAGGCTTCTGTTGCTACCGTGGCTTCTTTGCTGCTATACCGTGCCATACGGGGAAATAATTTTAACCTGCTTTTTTCGGGCAGATTTCCACCGCGGTATTTTCCAGTAAGCACACCAAATGCTAACGGGGAATATGCCAATAATCCCAATTGTTCTCGATGCGAAACCTCCGCATTTCCCACCTCAAAAGTACGATTGAGCAAGGAGTACGGGTTTTGAATCGTTTTCATTCGGGGTAGGTTTTTGTGTTCGGCTAAGGCAAGGTATTTCATCGCACCCCAAGGCGTTTCATTAGATATACCTATCTGTCTTATTTTTCCTTCTTTAATAAACTCGGCAAGGGTTTCTAAAACTTGTTGAAAATTGATTTCCCATTGCTCATTTTCATCTGGTGCATAATCTCGTTTTCCAAAAAAATTGGCGTTGCGTTCGGGCCAATGCAGTTGGTATAAATCAATGTAATCTGTTTTTAAGCGCATCAAACTTCCTTCCAACGCCTCACGAATGCTATCGGGCGTAAAGCCCGTGGTGCGAATGTGAGCGGTATAAGCACCTGGTCCTGCAATTTTGGTGGCTAACACTACCTTATCGCGGTTTTTACGCTGCTCAAACCAATTGCCGATAATCCGCTCCGTGTCGGCGTAGGTTTCTGCGTTGGCAGGAACAGGGTACAGTTCTGCTGAATCAAAAAAATTCACTCCTTTTTCTAGGGCGTAATCCATTTGTTCAAAGCCATCGTTTTGCGTGTTTTGGTTGCCCCAAGTCATGGTGCCTAGGCAAATTTTACTCACCCGAATATCGGTGTGCGGAATTGTCGTGTATTTCATAATTTAAATTGCTAGCGTTACACCTACAGGACAGTGGTCAGAGTGGATAGCTTGGGGAAGTATAAATGCACGTTCAATATTGTTTTTAAGCGGTTCAGAAACCATGGCGTAATCAATGCGCCAACCCTTATTGTTATTTCGGGCATTGGCGCGGTAACTCCACCAACTATAATGATGTGGCTCCTTATTTATATGTCGAAACGAATCCACAAAACCGCTACGAATAAAGCCGTCTAGCCAAGTACGTTCTTCGGGCAAAAAGCCCGAAACCTTTGCATTGCGCACCGGGTCGTGAATGTCTATGGCTTCATGGCAAATGTTGTAATCGCCACAAATGACCAAATTAGGAAAGTCTTTTTTTAGGGTATCTATGTAGGATTGAAAATCATCCATATAGGTGAATTTATACGCCAAGCGATCGGGGTTGGTACCCGAAGGCAAATACAAACTCATTACAGAAACATTGTCAAAATCAACACGCAAATTGCGCCCTTCGGTATCCATATAATCTATACCTGTGCCGTAGGCAACATTATTGGGTTTTTGCTTACACAAAATAGCAACAGAGCTATACCCCTTCTTTTGTGCCGAAAACCAATAGTGATACGGATAGCCTGCCTTTTCAAAAACCGTAAGGTCAAGTTGCTCGGGCCGGGCTTTGGTCTCCTGAAGGCAAAGCACATCTGGCGATGCCGCTTGTAACCAATCCAAAAAACCTTTGTTGAGTGCCGCACGAATGCCGTTTACATTGTATGAAATAATTTGCATAGGGCTAAAATACAAACTAATGGCACAAATTTTGCGTATATTTGAGTAAACTAAATCTACTTTTCATGAATAAGCTACTTATTATTTCGTTTGTTTTATTAGTGTTTTTCTGTGGCTATGCGCAGGAAGATGAAAAAGTTACCAAAGTTGAAGTCGTAAATCAATTTGACGAAGTTGAAGTCCATGAAAAAAATGAGATTCGGCTCAATGCTCTTGATTTAATCATGCATCCTGCACTAAGTTTAAGCTATGAAAGAATTTTAAATGAATCTAACGGTTATGGCGTATCATTATTTGCAAATTTTGGCGACCATGACGCAACCTATCAAAATTTTTCCATTACACCTTATTACCGATTCTACTTTTTAAACAGAAAAGATTATGGTGCAAGTGGACTTTTTGTAGAAGCATTTAGCTCTTTTTCATCTGTTGATTTTGATGAAAAGCAAAATAGTAACTCTAATGAATTCCAAATATCCATGGGTGTAGGTCTTGGGAAAAAGTGGGTTAATCGAAACGGATTTTCATTTGAAACATTTGTTGGTGTTGGACGCTACTTTATAAACAGAGATACGGACAACTACTCCCATCCAGATGCCCACGGGCGTTTTGGTTTGTCTATAGGGAAAAGGTTTTAAGGCGTTATTGTAATTTAGGGATATAATTGAAAAAATTATGTCAGTTCGAGTGATTTTGAGGAACGAAAAAATCATATCGAGAACAAATTCAAAAACTAAATGTTTACAGGTTTTATAACAATCCAGAAGACACGTTCTCGATACAAATTTTACTCATTTCAATCGTAAAATTCACTCGAACTGACGGCGTTTTTAAATAGAACGTTGGATTTTAAATTCCCTTACTTAAGCCAGCTTTCAAAAGCAATTGCTTTACTAAGTTTCGAATTTGCTTCAGCTATGCTAAGGCGTTCTTGTTCCATGCTATCGCGGTGGCGTAGCGTTACGGTTTGGTCTTCCAGCGTTTGGTGGTCAACCGTAATGCAAAACGGCGTTCCCAGCGCATCTTGTCGTCGGTAACGACGACCCACAGCATCCTTTTCATCATAGGTAACTGCCATGTCCCATTTAAGGTCATTGACAATGTCTTTGGCAATAGCTGGTAAGCCATCTTTTTTGACTAACGGCAACACGGCTACTTTAGTGGGCGCTACCACAGCGGGCAAGCGCAACACCGTTCTGGTTGAGCCATCTTCTAAGGTTTCGTCTTGTAATGCATGTGAAAACACCGCCAAAAACAAGCGGTCTAAACCAATGGAGGTTTCCAACACATAAGGCACATAGTTTTCTTGTCGTTCCGGATCAAAGTATTGCAGCTTTTTACCCGAGTATTTTTCGTGACTTCCAAGGTCAAAGTCGGTGCGGGAATGAATCCCCTCCAACTCCTTGAATCCAAATGGAAAACGAAACTCGATATCACAAGCTGCGTCGGCGTAATGCGCCAATTTTTCGTGGTCGTGAAAGCGATAATTGTCTGCTCCTAACCCCAACGAATGGTGCCATTTTAAGCGGGTTTCTTTCCAGTGTGCGTACCATTCTTTTTGTGTCCCCGGCGGAATAAAAAACTGCATTTCCATTTGCTCAAACTCACGCATACGGAAAATAAACTGCCGAGCTACAATCTCGTTTCTGAACGCCTTCCCTGTTTGGGCAATCCCAAAAGGCAATTTCATGCGTCCCGTTTTTTGAACATTTAAAAAGTTTACAAAAATTCCTTGTGCGGTTTCGGGGCGTAAATACAATTCGGTAGCACTTTCAGCAGAAGCACCCAATTTGGTGCCAAACATCAAATTAAATTGCTTGACTTCTGTCCAGTTTTTTGAGCCCGACAACGGACACACAATCTCCAATTCTTCGATGAGTGCCTTCACGTCTGCCAAATCTTCGTTTTCTAACGATTTGCCCAATCGTTTTAAAATGGCATCGCCTTTTTCTTTGTAGCCCACAACGCGCGGATTGGTGCTTAAAAATTGTTCTTTATCAAACGCATCGCCAAAACGTTTAGCAGCTTTTTGGACTTCTTTGTCAATTTTTGCATCCAACTTTCCTACATAATCCTCCACCAACACATCGGCGCGATAGCGCTTTTTGGAGTCTTTATTATCAATAAGCGGATCGTTAAACGCGTCCACGTGCCCAGAAGCCTTCCACGTGGTCGGGTGCATCAAAATAGCAGCATCCAATCCCACAATATTTTCATTGAGTTGCACCATGGCTTTCCACCAATACTCGCGTAAGTTTTTTTTCAACGCAACACCCTGCTGACCGTAATCATACACGGCACTAAGCCCATCATAAATTTCACTAGAAGGAAACACAAACCCATACTCTTTGGCATGGGACAATACTTTTTTAAACAAATCTTGGTCTGCCATGGCGCAAAAATAGGATAAGTTTACTAATTTACACCGTGCCTTAATCAGAACATTAGCCTTTGCTGAATGATTTACTTGCCGTTTGGTTTCCACAATGCTGTTGGAATTGTAAGCAACCCCTTGCTACAAAGCAAAAATGGCTTTGCGTGAACTGTTCCACACAACTTCCAAAAACCTATTTTGAGCATGAAGAAAACAATGCGTTAAAAGTGTTGCTGCGCCAATACCTTCCATTGGAAGGGGCGTATGCGCCCTTTTATTTTTTGCAACACTCGCCCATTCAGGCGCTTATCCATGCACTAAAATATCAAGGAAAGAAGAAAGTAGCCGAATGGATCGCACAGCAAAGCGCACAACTTATTCCAAAAGAACACCCTATCTTACAATGTGATGGCATTGTGCCGGTACCACTGCACCCGTCCCGACAACGTAAAAGAGGTTACAATCAAGTAACAGGCTTTGGGCAATATTGGGCAACTCGTTTGGGAGTGCCGTATTTAGACCATCTATTAGTGCGAAAAAATCAAACTAAAACCTTAGCGCGTATGTCGCGGGAAGCGCGCTGGGAAGAGGTAAAAAATGCCTTTTCGGTACAATCAAAAAAAGAATACAAACACCTGTTATTGGTAGACGATGTGATTACCACAGGAGCCACGCTAACTGCTTGCGGAAATACCTTGCTAAACGGGTCATGTACTAAAATTTCGGTTTTGGGAATGGCATATGCACAAAACATCCTTCCGTAAGCAAGAAAATAGTCGTTATTTTGCGCTATGCTTAAACGGGTTTTTGTTGCGCTTTTGATTTGCTCTGTGTTTGTGCAATGTGCACGTCGTGGTTCACCCACCGGTGGCCCAAAAGACGAAACCCCACCCGTTATGTTACGTGCCGAACCACCTCAGCAGTCTGTTCAGTTTAAAGAAGACCGCATCCGCATTTATTTTGATGAATATATCAAGCTAAATAAACTCAATGATCAACTTGTTGTTTCACCGCCTCTTGAGCAAACCGCTTATGTGATTTCGCCACAAAGCCAGGCGGCAAAATATGTTGAAATCGAATTTTTGGACTCCCTTGCTCAAAACACCACCTATACCTTTAATTTTGGGGAGAGTGTGGTGGACAACAACGAAGGTAATCCGTTTTCTTATTTCTATTATGTGTTTTCCACGGGTGCTACCATAGATTCCCTCAAGTTACGCGGCACCATTTCCGATGCTTTTTCCCGTACCCCCGAATCCTTTGTTTCGGTAATGCTTTTTCCCATAGATAGTACCTATACCGACTCGGTTATTTACAAAAATAAGCCGCTCTATTATACCAACACACTAGACAGTCTTACTGAGTTTTTGATGCCCAATCTCAAAGCAGGCGATTATCTTTTGGCTGCTGTAAAAGATGTATCCAAAAATTATGTTTTTGACCCTTCGGTAGATAAAATTGATGCCATAAGCCACGTCATTACATTGCCGAACGATAGCTTATTTCAGCTATCGCTCTTCAAGGAAGATCCAGCATTTGATTTTGGCAAAGCCTACCAAGCAGGAAAGCAACGTATAGGGTTTGGATTTAAAGGGAGTGATGCCGTTTCCATTGAACTTAAGGAAACCGTTAATGACAGTTTTGCTTCAATGGTTTCACGTGACCGTGAATCCGATACGCTCTACTATTGGTATAAAGGAATTGATGCCGATTCGCTGCGTTTTACCTTACGCCACGACACCTTGACAAAAGAGTATGCCTTTCGAGTTCGAAAAGCGGAACCCGATTCGCTACAAATTTCTTTTGAGCCAAAAGGAACGCTGCATCTTAGCGACACGCTGAAACTTATTACCAATACTCCCATCAAAAAACTTGTACAAGACTCCATGAGTCTACGAGCAAAAGATTCGACGCAAATACCCTTTACGCTTACGCAAAAAGGCATGCATGAGCTACATGTTTTGTTTGATATCTTTCCTAACGAAAAATACCAACTCGAGCTCCTTCCGGGTGCCGTAACAGATTTTTTTGACATTGCAAACGATAGCCTTTCAACGTCTGTTAGCACCAAAAGCAGGGTAGATTATGGCAACCTGTCATTAAGGTTAGCCAATGTGCCTTCGTATCCTATTTTTATTGATTTGATAAATGAAAAGGAGGAAATTGTTCGGAGCAAGTATATCGAAGAAGAACGTGGGTTATATCGCTTTGCCTATCTGTTGCCAAACAAATATTATGTGCGTGTTCGAGTAGATGAAAATGCTAATGGCAAATGGGATACGGGGAGCTTTTTAGCAGGAAAAAAACCTGAAGCGGTATATCACTTTCCGCCACTTTTAGATGTGCGTGCCAACTGGGAATTACAAGAACAATTTATTCTAGAGTAAACGCATCGCGATCGTCCAAAAACGGGAGCTTTTTGCGCAATTTATACAGCTCATTTTTATCAAATTCAGCTAAAGCAATAGATGTCGGTGCTTCAGCAAATGCTATTTCGTCGCCAAGGGCATTGTACGCCGCCGAAGCACCCGGATATTGCAAAAGATATGCATCTTTCCCAGTGCGATTTACCCCAACAGAAAATGCCATGTTTTCTATAGCACGCGCACGCAGCAGCGTGTTCCATGCTTGAATACGTGCGGAAGGCCAATTCGCAACGCAAATAAGCAAATCGTAGTTGTCCGTATTACGTGCAAATACCGGAAAACGCAAATCGTAGCACACTAACGGTCGTATGCGAAACCCTGCGTATTCGATTAGTCTGCTGCCCTTTCCAGCGTTGTAAATCCGCGCCTCTCCCGAAGGCGTATAGGGATGCGCTTTGTCATAGGTGTCTAACTGTCCGTTTGGGTGTGCAAAAATAAATCGATTATAAAATGCATTATTTTCTTTGATGGCAAGACTTCCGCAAACGGCTACATGGTGTTGTTTTGCCATCTGTTGCATCCAAGAAACAGAAGAACCGCTCATGGGTTCGGCAACGTCGCTGGGTGTCATCGTGAAACCTGTTGCCCACATTTCGGGCAGTACAATAAGGTTTACACCTTGAGGTAACTCTTCTATAAGCTGCTCAAATGCCAATTGATTTGCGGCAGGGTTATGCCAATGCAAATTGGTTTGAAGTAAGGCGGTGTGTAGGATTTCCATTAGATAAAACTACTGATTTAAATTAAAAAGGTAGTTTATCTTTTAACTCCGTTACCCCTTTACATTCGCTGAGAGATACTCACGGTTCATACGGGCAATATTTTCTAGCGAAATACCCTTAGGGCATTCCACTTCGCAAGCTCCAGTATTGGTACAATTTCCAAAGCCTTCATCGTCCATTTGCTTAACCATATTTAGCACACGATCTGTTGCCTCCACTTGTCCTTGTGGCAGAAGTGCATACTGCGATACTTTAGCCGAAACAAACAGCATGGCAGATGCGTTTTTACATGTTGCCACACATGCCCCACAGCCAATACATGCTGCTGCATCAAATGCCTTGTCGGCATCTGCTTTTTCTATAGGAATGGCGTTGGCATCTTGGGTATTTCCAGAAGTGTTTACCGAAACAAAACCCCCAGCGTGTTGAATGCGATCAAATGACGAGCGATCAACGACCAAATCTTTAATTACCGGAAATGGCTTTGCTCGAAATGGCTCAATATGAATGGTATCACCATCTTTAAATTTGCGCATGTGCAACTGGCAAGTAGTAATCAGTCGATCTGGGCCGTGAGCTTCTCCATTGATAAACATAGAGCATGCTCCACAAATACCCTCTCGACAATCATGGTCAAAAGCTACAGGGTCAATGCCTTGGTCCATCAGTTGCTCGTTAAGCACATCCATCATTTCCAAAAACGACATATCTGGTGAAACATCGTCAAGCGAATAGGTGTGCATGCTTCCTTTTGCGGTGGCGTTTTCTTGTCGCCAAATTTTTAATGTCAGTTTCATATGTTACCCTATTAAGTTAATAGTTATTGGTTAATAGTTATCTGTTAGTTATTATTATTCTCTGCGCTTTTAACCAAATAGTTTATATACCCATTAAGAATTTTGATGTTCTCAAAAATATCTTTTCTTATTTCATTTAACATGTTTTCAGAAATATAGCCCTCCTCATTGGCTACAATTACTTGGTCTAAAACCTCGTATAGTGAACCCCTTGAAGTTCTACAAAACTGTGCGTTTTCACGAAAGTGAAATCTGCCATAGCCTTCAGCAATGTCATGCGTTACGGATCTTACAGCGCGAACAATTTGCGAAGTAAGACCAAACTTTTCATCATTGGGAAATGTCTTTACCAACTCAGAAATTTTAATTCTTAACCGCCTAGCTTTTTTCCAACAATCCAAATCTTCAAATGTTTTTATGTCACTCATTAAAAAAACCATTAACTGTTTACCTATTAACTGATAACTATTTCCTATTAACTAATAACTATTGCCTTTTGCCTAATCTACTTGTACGATCGCGTTTTAAGTTCAATATTTTCATAATTCAGTGCTTCCTTATGCAACTTGGCATCGCTTGGCTCGCCGTTGTATTCCCATGCCGAAACAAAAGTGAAATTAGCATCGTCACGAAGGGCTTCGCCTTCTGGTGTTTGCGATTCTTCTCTAAAGTGGCCTCCACAAGACTCGGTGCGCTCTAAAGCGTCTTTGGCAAACAATTCGCCCAACTCTAAAAAATCTGCTACACGAAGTGCTTTTGCCAGTGGCTCGTTGAACGAGTCAGCTGTTCCAGGTACAAAAACGTCTTTATAAAACTCCTCTCGAAGCGCTTTAACTTCTTTCATGGCTTCTTTTAATCCATCTTCATTGCGAGACATCCCACATTTGTTCCAGATGATTTTACCCAATTTTCGATGGAAATAATCTACCGTTTTGGTGCCTTTGTTGTTCATAAAGGCATCTATTTGCGCTTGAACGCGCTGCTCTGCAGCTTCAAACTCTGGTGTATCTGTAGAAATAGGTCCTGTGCGAATATCATCTGCCAAATAATCGCCGATGGTATAGGGCAACACAAAATAGCCGTCTGCCAATCCTTGCATAAGCGCAGATGCACCTAAGCGGTTGGCTCCATGATCTGAAAAATTGGCTTCGCCGATAGCAAAACAGCCGGGAATAGTGGTCATAAGATTATAATCAACCCATACGCCGCCCATGGTATAATGCACCGCTGGATAAATCATCATCGGAGTTTCGTATGGATTCTGATCTACGATTTTCTCGTACATCTGAAACAAGTTTCCATACTTTGCCTTTATAATTTCCTTCCCCAATTTTTGAACCAGTGCGGTATCATTTTCATCCAATCCCTTTACATGCGCTTTTTCTTTTCCGTAACGAATAATGGCATCCGCAAAATCGAGGAAAACTGCCTCGCCGGTTTTGTTTACGCCGTAGCCTTCATCGCAGCGTTCTTTGGCAGCACGCGATGCCACATCTCTTGGCACAAGGTTACCAAAGGCAGGGTAGCGACGCTCCAAGTAATAGTCGCGATCTTCCTCTGCCAAATTGGTGGGTTTAAGTCGTCCTTCACGAATGGCTTCTGCGTCTTCCTTCTTCTTGGGAACCCAAATGCGTCCATCGTTTCGGAGCGACTCCGACATTAAAGTTAATTTTGATTGATGATCGCCTGAAACGGGAATACACGTTGGGTGAATTTGTGTAAAGCATGGATTGGCAAAATATGCCCCTTGCTTATGTATTTTCCAAGCTGCCGTTACGTTGCTTCCCATAGCATTGGTGGACAAATAGAATAAATTTCCATATCCGCCTGAGGCAATAACTACGGCATGTGCTGCATGGCGTTCAATTTCGCCAGTAACCAAATTTCTTGTAATAATCCCTCTTGCTTTGCCGTCCACTTTTACCAAATCTAGCATTTCGTGACGGTTATACATTTTGATTTTACCACGCCCTATTTGACGGTTCATAGCAGAGTACGCACCCAATAACAACTGCTGTCCGGTTTGGCCTTTAGCATAAAATGTTCTGGACACAAGTACACCCCCAAACGAACGGTTATCCAAAAGTCCGCCGTAATCACGAGCAAAGGGAACTCCCTGTGCGACACATTGGTCAATGATGTTAGCAGAAACCTCTGCCAAACGATATACATTTGCTTCGCGAGCACGGTAATCGCCGCCTTTTACGGTATCATAAAACAAGCGATAGGTGGAATCGCCATCTCCTTGATAATTTTTCGCTGCATTAATTCCTCCTTGTGCAGCAATGGAGTGCGCACGTCTGGGAGAGTCTTGGAAACAAAATGCTTTTACGTTATAGCCCAATTCGGCTAGTGTAGCTGCGGCAGAACCTCCCGCAAGCCCCGTACCCACTACAATTACGTCAATCAAACGTTTGTTTGCAGGGCTTACAAGGTCAATATTGTTTTTATGGTTGGTCCACTTTTCGGCAATTGGACCTTGGGGAATTTTAGCGTCTAGTGTTGCCATATTTAGTGATTTAAAAAGTGAAAAATAGCGATAAAAGCATACCCTACAGGAATACCAATGGCATACAATTTTCCAAACGATTTTACAGCAGGAGTATATTTGTTATTAAAGCCCATAGATTGAAATGCTGAGGAAAAACCATGTAATAGATGCAACGCCAAAAAGAAGAATGAAATAACATACAACACCACACGTGTTAGGTCTTCAAATTTGTGCACCAACTCTTCGTAATAACGGGTTGGATCTTCAGGTAATACTTCGATGTATTTGTAATTCATTTCGGGTACCCAAAAATCATAAAAATGTAAGGCCAAAAATGCCAATACCGTGGCGCCAGAAATCAGCATGTTTCGCGAAACCCAACTTGCATTAGCGCTTCCTTTGTACACGGCATAGCGTGTACCCCGAGCGCGTTTGTTTTGAATATCAAGGACAAACCCCATCACAAAGTGAAAAATTACTCCAAAGATGAGTATGGGCTGGAGTAAAAACTGCACTATGGGGTTAGTACCCATAAAGTGCGAAAACTGGTTGAAAATAGCTTCGCTAAAAACAGATGTTATGTTGATGACAAAATGTTGCAGCAAAAAGATCATTAAGAAAATACCAGACAGTGCCATGGCTACTTTTCTGAGGATGGTTGAAGATAAGGTGACTCCCATAGTTTTGGCTTTTGTTGGGTACAAAATTAGGTGCTGAACGCCTGAACGCCAAAGGTTTTAGGTTATTTAGGATAATTCTAACATCCTTTCTGTTTTTTGTTTAAATAACAAGAAAAAATATTTCTGGCGATTCTAACAAAACTACTCTATTGTTAGCTTCGTTTTTACTTCATTGTTCCATAAAAGGGTGTAAGTACCTTTGGGTAAATACGTATTGCCATCGTCTGCAGGTTCTATCCCTGTTTTATGTTTTCGGTTAAATGATTTCACCATATCTGGCTGCATCACTAAGCCATATGGAATTTTCTGAAGTCCTTTAGATAGCTGAATAGCTTCTTCGTGAACTACAACTCCTTTTTCAGAAGTCACTGTGAACACACCATCGGTATGATTTTGCGCAAAGAAAGTCCAATTAAATTTTGGCGTGTAGGCGTCATACCAAACCCTGCTTTTTTGCCCCCATCTTTTACTGTGCTTTATTTGTTCTGGTTCAAGAATAGCAACAGATTGGGTAAGAAGGTTTGGTATCTGCTGTACCTCCTCTAATGGCAATATATAAATAGATCGACCGTGTGTTCCCACAAGCAAATCGTTTTCTTCCGTTTGGATAAACAAATCATGAACGGCAACTCGTGGCATGTCACTGTCTGCCAAATGCCAATAAGTGCCTTGATTTACACTGATGTACAATCCATTATCTGTTCCAAGATAAAGCAATTGTTCATCTGTGAAATCCTCCCGAATAACGTTTACGGGAGCATCGGGTAAATTAGAAGAAATGCTTCGCCATGTGGCGCCCAAATCATCCGAAACATACACATAAGGAGTAAAATTATCCCAGCGGTAGCCGTTTAGTGTAACATAAATCCGAGAGGGGTTATGCGCTGAAAATTGCACCCTGCTCACCCATAAATGCTGAGGCAAATCGTCACTAATACACGACCATGTAGTGCCGCTATCTTTGGTAAAATGGATAAGTCCATCATCTGAACCTACAACAAGTTGTCCAAAAGTAAACGAAGACTCATCAATAGTAGTAATTGTTCCGTAAGGCACATTCCCTTTTTTTCCTCCTGTGGTTAAGTCGTCAGAAATGGCCACCCATTCATCTCCTTTGTCCATAGAACGATGTAGCTTGTTGCTGCCCAAATACAAGATGTCGTTGTTGTGTGGGGACAGTAAAATGGGTGTTTGCCAATTAAATCGCAGTGGTGCATCTCCTAATTTATGCTTCGGTTGAATATATGTGCGTTTATTTTTTTCTCTGTTAATACGAAAATAATTTCCAAACTGATAGCCTGTGTAAACGATATTTGCGTTGCGCTTATCTACTTGAATTTGCATGCCATCGCCGCCCATAATATTCGTCCATGCATTGTGTCCCGATTGATGCCATGCTACACTCTCGCGACTGTCATGAGGTGCTTCCCAAACGCCATTGTCTTGTAAACCCCCATACACGTGATATGGCTTTTGATTATCAGCATAAACCGTATAAAATTGCCCAACCGATGGCTGATTCGCTTTTATCCAATTTTTTCCACCATCATAGCTAAGGTTTACACCCCCATCGTTTCCGTTAATGAGATGTTTTGGGTTGTTGGGGTTTATCCAAAGGGCGTGATGATCCACATGAGCGTTTGGCGCATCTAATGAGCTGAATGTTTTTCCGCCATCGGATGAAGTAAGCATTGGTACGCCGTATATATAAACACGACTGCTATCTGTTGGTGCAACATGAATCATTCCAAAATAGTAGCCATAGCTATAATATACATCATCCAAAAAACCTTCGTGGGTTTTTATCCACGACTGTCCGCCGTCTTCACTTTTATATACCTGAGCACCTATTACAGGCGTGTCAAACAAATCGGCGTTTGCATCAGTCAAATACAGTGCAATATCCGAAGGTTTTAGGGTGCCATTTAGCACTGCTTTGCGCATGCTTTCGGCGGTATGTTCTTTAGGAAAATCATTGTCTTTTAAAAAATTGTCGAGTAATTTGGTATCTATTGCCATAAAAGCTTCCAACGAAATCCCCTCAAAATCTTTTTTTGTCAATTTTTTGCTTGCCTCTTGTTTTAAAGGACGTCTATCTTGATTGTCAACAATAGCATAAACCGTTTGGGCATCAAAAGCCGCCACGCCAATACGACCAACACCATCGCCTTGAGGAAAACCACTATTTGAGGTAGTTATGCGTTTCCATGAATTACCTCCATCGGTACTTTTGTAAATCCCTGACGCACTTCCACTACCCGAAAAATTCCATGCTTTGCGGTCTTTTTCCCAAGCAGCAGCATATTGCACCATAAAATCTTCTGGTGCTGCGCTGATTTCAATAATTCCAGTAGTGTTATTTAAAGACAATGTTTGCTGCCAAGTTTGTCCTCCATCGATAGATTTATAAATACCTCGAGTAGGGTTTTCAGAGTATAAATGCCCTGTAACCCCTACAACAACTACGTTGGGGTCGTGAGGGCTGATTTCAATTTTGCCAATATGATGCGCGTCTTCCAACCCCATATGCTGCCAACTTTTGCCTTTGTCTGTTGATTTTAAGATCCCGATGCCTGCATAGGATGAACGTGAGGCATTGTTTTCGCCCGTTCCAACATAAATTGTATGTGTAGGCCAATGCACGGCAATATCTCCGATATTTTGCGTGGGGCTGTTGTCCATGACTGGTGAAAACGTAGTGCCGTTGTTGTTGGTGTACCACAATCCACCAGAGGCATAAGCCACATAAAACTCATAGGTTGCGTTTGGATTCACCGCCAAATCGGTCACGCGACCGCTCATTACGCTTGGACCAATATTAGTTAACGGTAATTTAGCTACAAGCGATTGCGCTATTAATTCATCTATTTTGGTAGTGGTTTGAAGTAATTTAGAAGGCGATGTAGGTTTAGGTTGCCCAAGGGCAACTGCAAATCCAAGAAGAAATAAGATGTATTTCATGGTTTTAATTTTATGTGAATATAATTTTTTTACTTTACGATATGAAATATACACCACTCCCCGCATCTGTTTTTAGCCAACACCGCCAACAATTTATGGCACAGCTAAAACCCAATAGTATTGCTGTTTTTAACTCCAATGATATTTACCCCATCAGTGCTGATAGCACCCTGCCCTTTGCTCAACATCGTGATTTGTTTTACCTCACGGGCATTGACCAGGAAGAAACTGTCCTTATCTTATATCCCGATGCCAAAGACCCCGCACAGCACGAAATGGTTTTTGTACGTGAAACCAATGCACATATAGCCATTTGGGAAGGATATAAACTTACCAAAGAAGAAACCACTAAGTTATCGGGAATAGAAACGGTTTTATGGACAGATAACTTTGAAAAAACCTTTTTAGAATTAGCAAAACAAGTTGACCACATTTATATCAATACCAACGAACACTACCGCGCTAAGGTAGAAACTCAAACCAGAGAAGATCGTTTTATTAATTGGTGTAAGGAGCAATTCCCTAAGCACACTTACGAAAAAAGTAATTTTATTTTACAAGCCCTTCGCAGCGTAAAAGACCCCAAAGAAATTGCGCAAATACAACATGCTTGTGATATTACCGAAAAAGGATTTAGACGTATTTTAAGCTTTGTAAAGCCCGGCGTTTGGGAGCATGAAATTGAGGCAGAGTTTGCACATGAGTTTTTGCGTAATCGTTCCAAAGGGTTTGCCTACACGCCCATTATTGCTTCCGGGGCTAACAGTAATGTGTTGCACTACATAGAAAATTGCAGACAATGCAAAGAAGGCGATGTACTACTGCTGGATGTTGGTGCCGAGTACGGCAATTATTCCTCAGATATGACAAGGACTATACCTGTCTCTGGACAATTTACCCCACGCCAACGTACTGTTTATGATGCCGTACTTAAAGTGAAAAATGAAGCCACACAATTGCTGCAACCTGGCGTTTTATGGAAAGAATTCCACAAAGAAGTGGGCAAACTAATGAGTAGCGCACTGGTGGATTTGGGATTGCTAACAAAAAAAGAAGTTGCCGAAAACGCCGAGGCGTATAAAAAATATTTTATGCACGGGACTTCGCATCATTTGGGGCTAGATACTCATGACTACGGATTGCTTGACAAACCCATGCAAGCCAATATGGTATTTACGGTAGAGCCCGGAATTTACATTCCGTATGAGGGTTTTGGCATACGCATTGAAGACGATGTTGTGATACAATCTAGTGGTGCGCCTAAAAATCTAATGGCAAATATTCCCATTAATCCCGATGAAATTGAGGAGTTGATGAACACTTAAAATGCCTTCCAGCCTTGGGCTTTTAGTGGAATAACTTCATTTCCGCGGGTAACCAAGCAAGCCCCGTCTGCTTTTGGAGTCATATGCCCAATAACGCTAAGGTTTGGATTGCCTTTAATCTTGTCGTAGTCTTCTTGTTTTATGGTAAAAAGCAATTCATAATCTTCACCACCACTTAAGGCAATGGTTGTACTGTCTATGTTAAACTCCTCGCAAACAGCAATAAACTGTGGATCTAGGGGAATTTTGTCTTCGTATAATCGACACCCCAAATCGCTTTGGGTACACAAATGCAATACTTCAGAAGAGAGTCCGTCACTGATATCAATCATAGATGTTGGCACTACACCCAACTTTTCAAAAAGAGTAACAATGTCTTTTCTGGCTTCGGGTTTGAGCTGACGTTCCACCAAATAGGTGTAGGGGTCTAAATCGGGTTGGTGGTTGGGGTTGGCTTTAAACACTTCATTTTCACGCGCCAATACTTGTAAGCCCATATAGGCAGCACCCAAATCGCCCGAAACTACCAAAAGCTCACTTTCGGTGGCACCGCTGCGTTTTACAACTCCTGTTTTAGGCGCCACACCAACTGCCGTAACCGAAAGTTGTAGTCCCTGTTTGGAAGATGTGGTATCACCACCCACTAAGTCTACGCCATAGGTTTTGCACGCCAAATGCACCCCTGCATACAATTCCTCCAATGCCTCCAGCGTAAATCGGTTGGAAACCGCCAACGACACTAACACTTGCGTTGCTTGTGCATTCATGGCATAAATATCTGACAGGTTCACCACCACCGCTTTATACCCCAAATGCTTCAGCGGCATATAGCCCAAATCAAAGTGAACGCCCTCGACTAACATATCCGTACTAACAACAGTTTCACCATCGTGCTTTAATACAGCTGCATCGTCTCCGATGCTGAGTTTTGTAGAAGGCAAGGTTGCTTTTGCTGCTTTCGTAAGATGCTCAATAAGGGCAAACTCGCCGAACGATTCCAACGTGGTTTTGGAAGGTTTTTGGTCTTCAATCATGGCGCAAACTTAGCGTATTTTGTTGTGATGTGTTTTTGCACACAAGCAATGTTTTATTGCGCTATTTGTAAACCCTATAACATTACTATTGTATCCTCGTGAAATGTGGTATATTTGTACTTTGGAATTAATCCAAATAAGGCTATGATTAAAGTTTCTCCAGAGGCTCGAGACCAAGTGGTGCAGATGATGCAACAGGATGGCGTTAACACGCAGTCGCACTTTGTGCGCGTGGGTGTCAAAAGCGGCGGATGCTCAGGCTTGTCTTACGAGCTCACTTTTGATGAAGCGCTTAGTGATAACGATAAAGTTTTTGAGGACAATGACGTGCGCATTGTAGTTGATAAAAAAAGCTTTTTATATCTTGTAGGAACTACCCTCGAATATTCGGGAGGATTAAACGGCAAAGGATTTGTATTTAACAATCCGAATGCCAACAGAACGTGTGGGTGCGGCGAAAGTTTTTCGCTTTAAAAAATTGCTATGGCATACACAGAAGAAGAATTAAAAAAAGAACTCGAAACCAAAGAGTACGAATACGGTTTTTACACCGATATTGAGTCGGATACGTTTCCTGTGGGATTAAACGAAGACGTGATTCGAGCTATTTCGGCACGCAAAAACGAGCCGCAATGGATGCTCAAATGGCGGTTGGAAGCCTATGAAAAATTCCTTCAAATGGAAGAGCCCGACTGGGCAAACGTAAACTATCCTAAACCCAATTTGCAAGAAATCGCCTATTACTCTGCACCAAAGACAAAAGCCAAATACGACAGTTTGGACGAAGTAGATCCCGAACTGCTACAAACTTTTGAGAAACTAGGCATTTCACTAGAAGAACAAAAACGATTGGCGGGCGTAGCGGTAGATATTGTGATGGACTCCGTATCGGTAGCCACCACATTTAAAGATACGTTGGCAGAAAAAGGCATTATTTTCTGTTCCATTTCGGAAGCCATTCAAGAACATCCCGAATTGGTACAAAAATACATTGGCACCGTAATTCCCCGAACTGATAATTATTACGCTGCGCTCAATTCTGCTGTTTTCTCTGATGGTTCATTTTGCTACATCCCCAAAGGGGTGCATTGTCCTATGGAGCTTTCTACCTATTTCCGCATCAATCAAGCAGGGACTGGGCAATTTGAACGCACACTTGTCATTGCAGATGAAGGTAGTTATGTAAGCTATTTGGAAGGCTGTACGGCACCTGCCAGAGACGAAAACCAACTACACGCAGCTGTGGTAGAACTCATTGCGCTTGACGATGCTGAAATCAAATATTCTACCGTACAAAATTGGTTTCCAGGAGATAAAGACGGTAATGGTGGTGTATTTAATTTTGTGACCAAACGTGGGATTTGTCACGAGCGTTCCAAAATTTCATGGACACAAGTGGAAACAGGCTCAGCGGTGACATGGAAATATCCGTCATGTATTTTGAAAGGTAACGATAGCATTGGTGAATTCTATTCCATTGCGCTTACCAACAATTACCAACAAGCGGATACGGGTACCAAAATGATTCATTTGGGCAAACGCACCAAAAGCACCATCATTTCTAAAGGGATTTCTGCTGGACACTCCCAAAACAGCTACCGCGGATTGGTAAAAGTGGGGGCAAATGCCAAAAATTCAAGGAATTTTTCGCAGTGCGATTCGCTTCTTATGGGGAATAAATGTGGGGCGCATACTTTTCCGTACATTGAAGCCAAAAGTAAAACCGCCAAAATAGAACACGAAGCCACCACCAGTAAAATTGGAGAAGACCAAATTTTCTACTGTAACCAACGTGGCATTGATACCGAAAAAGCCATTGCCCTTATTGTAAATGGTTTTAGCAAAGAAGTATTGAATAAACTACCAATGGAGTTTGCTGTGGAAGCGCAAAAACTACTCGAAATTTCACTCGAAGGCTCTGTTGGATAAATCCTAAATCATGAGAACATTATTTTTAATTTTACTTATAGCTTTTGCTACTGCTTGTACGCAATCGTCCAAAAAAACAGATACAAATCCACAGTTTTACGGTGAGTTTTTATACCTGGCAGATGCCGCTGTGCTAAACACAGGCACGGAGATTTATGGCGTCATTATTGATGAAAAGATGCATGAGTTACACGACTTATGTAGCCCACTAAAACGCGATGAATTCGATATGATTGCGGTTTATGTCAAAGGAAAAGTAGAAAATAAAAATCCTGACGAAGAAGGTTGGGACAAACGCATTAAAATAACATCGATAGATTCACTTGTAAATCCTACCGATAATTCCATTCTCAAACCCAATTAACTTATGCTAAGCATAGACAATTTACATGCCGGTTGCGAAGGCAAAACCATCCTTCAGGGGATTAACTTAGACGTGAAACCTGGTGAAGTACACGCCATTATGGGGCCTAACGGTTCGGGTAAAAGTACCCTTTCAACAGTAATTGCCGGACATGAAGAATACGATATTTCACAAGGAAGTATTTTGTTTGACGGGGAAGATATTGCCGAACTTAGCGCAGACGAACGTGCACACAAAGGCATCTTTTTGTCGTTTCAATACCCTGTGGAAATTCCTGGCGTTTCGGTAACTAATTTTATCAAAACAGCTATCAATCAAACTCGTAAAGCGCAAGGACTTGATGACATGCCTGCCAACGAAATGCTAAAGAAAATCCGTGAAAAAGCGGCACTTTTAGAAATCGATTCACGGTTTTTGTCCCGCTCACTCAACGAAGGGTTTTCGGGGGGTGAAAAAAAACGCAACGAAATTTTTCAAATGGCAATGCTTGAACCCAAACTTGCCATTTTGGACGAAACGGATTCGGGGCTTGATATTGATGCGCTACGCATTGTGGCAAATGGCGTAAACAAACTCAAAGGCAAAGACAACGCCATTGTGGTTATTACGCACTATCAGCGTTTATTGGATTATATTGTTCCTGACTTCGTACATGTATTGCACGAGGGCAGAATTGTAAAATCGGGAACTAAGGAATTGGCTTTAGAGCTTGAAGAAAAAGGCTACGACTGGATAAAGCAAGGTGCATAATGGATTTAAAAGAAACCTTATTGTCTTCCTATTTGGCGTTTGACGCTCAAGATGGTCCGCAGCGCAAACTACAAGATCAGCGTGCGGCTGCCATTGAGGTGTTTGAACAGCAAGGGTTTCCAACCAATAAACAAGAGGATTGGAAATATACTTCCTTGCGAAATCTTACGAAAAACCTGTTTTCGGTGTTTCCTAAAGAGGAAGTAAACTTAACGATTGAAGACATAAAGCCTTACATTTTACAAGACGTTGACACCTATAAAATTGTGTTTGTAGATGGTGTTTACAACGCTTATTTGTCTGAAACAACCCACGAAGGTGTGGACATTTGTTTGCTTTCTGCCGCCTTAACCAAGCGCAAATATGCCCCTGTAATCAAAAAATATTTTAACCAAATTGCTGAAAAAGAAGAATCGCTTACGGCACTGAACACAGCCTTTACTAAAGAAGGCGCATACATTTATGTGCCCGAAGGAAAAGTGGTAGAAAAACCAGTCCAAATTATTCATTTTGCCACTGACAAAAATCCAAATTTGTTGCTGCAACCACGCAACCTGATTGTGTTGGAAAAAAATGCTGAAGTGCAAATCGTGGAGCGCCATCAAAGTTTGACAAATGGTGCTGCGTTTACCAATGTGGTTACCGAAATTTTTACGGAACAAAACGCCCAATTGGATTACTACAAAATTCAAAACGATCATACGGAAGCATCGCTGATTGATAGCACCTATATTTCGCAGCAAAAACACAGTCATGCCAAAGTCCATACGTTTTCCTTTGGCGGCAAGCTCACGCGCAACAACCTAAATTTCTACCACAAAGCTCCTGAAATCAATTCCACCATGAAGGGCATCACGCTTATTGAAGGAAAGCAATTTGTGGATCATCATACGCTTGTGCATCACGCCCACCCCAACAGCAAAAGTCATCAAGACTACAAAGGTATTTTTGCCGAAAATGCCACAGGAGTTTTTAATGGAAAAATTATTGTAGAAAAAGAGGCGCAAAAGACCAATGCGTTCCAACAAAACAACAACATTTTGATGGACGATAAGGCAAGTATTAACACCAAACCACAACTTGAGATTTTTGCAGACGACGTGAAATGTAGCCACGGTTGTACGATTGGTCAATTGGATGAGGATGCACTCTTCTACCTCCAAACACGTGGTATTCCCAAAAAGGAAGCACGCGGATTGCTTACCTATGCCTTTGCAAACAATGTGCTGCAAAGTGTCCAAATTGATTCTGTAAAAAAGCGTATCAACAAATTGATAGCTAACAAATTGGGTGTAAATATTGGATTTGATGTTTGAGACTTCGCTTGATTTAGCGCAAATTCGAAACGACTTTCCCATTTTGCATCGTGAGGTAAACGGTCAACCGTTGGTGTATTTGGATAATGCAGCAACCTCGCAAACACCTCTTCCTGTAATCAACGCCATAAGCGATTATTACAAACACACCAACGCCAACATTCATAGAGGCGTTCACGCATTAAGCCAAGAGGCAACAGATCAATTTGAAGCGGCAAGACAAAAAATTCAAAAGCATTTTAATGCGGCAAAAGCCCATGAAATTATATTGACTTCTGGGACAACGCATGCCATCAATTTGGTAGCAAACGGATTTGCTTCGCTGCTTAAGCAAGGAGACGAACTTATCGTATCTGCCTTAGAACATCACGCCAATATTGTGCCCTGGCAAATGCTTTGTGAGCGCACGGGGGCAACGCTCAACGTTATTCCGATGACGGACGAAGGAACGCTTGACATAGAAGCCTTTGATGCTTTGGTAAATTCCAAAACCAAAGTGGTGTTTGTAAATCATGTTTCTAACGCACTTGGCATTATCAACCCCATAGAACACATTATTGAAAAAACGCACGCGGTAGGAGCTGCCGTACTTATAGACGGCGCACAAGCAACGCCGCATTTGGTTCCCGATGTGCAAGCCCTAGATGCAGATTTTTATACCACCTCTGCGCATAAAATTTGCGGTCCAACAGGAATTGGTATGCTTTATGGAAAGGAGGAATGGTTGCGAAAGCTTCCCCCTTATCAAGGTGGTGGTGAAATGATAGACCAAGTAACTTTTGAAAAAACAACTTATGCCGATTTGCCACATAAGTTTGAAGCGGGCACGCCAAACATTGCAGGTGGTGTTGGTTTTGGTACAGCTATAGATTATATGAATAGCATTGGATTTGACGCCATTGCAGCCCATGAAAACAATTTGCTTCAACATGCCACAGATAAGCTAAAGCAAATTGATGGCTTGCGTATTTATGGCGATGTGTCAAATAAGGTTGCTGTTATTTCATTTAATGTTGACGGCCTGCATCCTTACGACATTGGCACATTGTTAGATAAAATGGGCATTGCCGTGCGCACAGGGCATCATTGTTGCCAACCGATTATGGATTTTTACCAAATTCCAGGAACGGTGCGGGCATCGTTTGCCTTTTACAATACCCACGAAGAAGTAGAACGATTTGTAACTGGCGTTGAAAAAGCAGTTAGTATGTTGCGTTAATATGTATCTTTAACCTATGAGTATAGCAGCACAACAAGAAGAAATTGTATCAGAGTTTGCCCTATTTGACGATTGGATGCAACGCTACGAATACATGATTGAATTGGGAAAATCCTTGCCACTCATTGCGCCCGAGTACAAAACTGACGATCACATTATCAAAGGGTGTCAAAGTAAAGTTTGGGTACACGCCGAACTTGAAGATAACAAAATTGTGTTTACTGCTGATAGCGATGCCATTATTACTAAAGGCATTATTGCCATTCTCATTCGTGTGTTTTCAAATCAACATCCCAAAGATATTTTGGCAGCCGATACGACTTTTATTGACGAAATTGGACTTAAAGAACACCTTTCGCCAACTCGTGCAAATGGGTTGGTTTCTATGATTAAGCAACTTAAAATGTACGCCATAGCGTACCAAACGCAACTCACATCATGATGGATACTGCTGCACTTGGAGAAAAAATCGTTAAGGTTTTAAAAACCATTTATGACCCTGAAATTCCTGTAGATATTTACGAATTGGGGCTCATTTACGACGTGTTTGTTAATGAAGACAACGACGTAAAAATATTGATGACGCTTACCACACCCAATTGCCCTGTTGCGGAAAGTCTTCCACAAGAAGTAAAGGAGAAAGTGCGCTCTTTGGACGAGGTTAAAGAAGTAGAATTGGAACTTACATTCGACCCCCCGTGGACGCGCGATTTGATGAGCGATGAAGCCAAACTTGAACTCGGGTTTTTGTAATGGCAAAAGAAATTGTCAATCGTGTGGCAAACAGTGCCCTTCAAGTAATTGACTTGGAGGAATTTTACCCTGAAGGACCTCGCACATTGCTTTCCATTACTGATTTTTTGGATGAGGGCGTAGTGTTACGTGAACAATCGTTTAGAGAACGTTTGGAAAACCATAATTGGACAACTTATAAAGGTCATTTTGTAGCGGTGTATTGCCCAGAAGGTGTACTGGTGCCACAATGGGCTACGCTACTTTTGGTGCGCTATTTGCAGCCTGTAACCAAAACTGTTATAGTAGGGACCATTGACGATTTGGAACGCTATCTATTCACTGAAAAATTAGCTGTTTTTGATACCACGCCATACCAAAATGGACTAGTAATCATAAAGGGCTGTGCCAACAAGGCCGTTCCGCAACAAGCTATGGGCATATTGGCGGCAAAATTAATTCCTGTGGTGCGAAAATTATCTTACGGCGAAGCCTGTTCTTCTGTACCTTTGTATTCGAAATCTAAAAAGTAGTCCATGAAAAAAAGCATTGCGCTTTGTTTTATCCTTATAAATGCCATGCTTTATGCCCAAACCGACTCCGTGCAAACCCCAGAAACAGATTGGAAAAAGGGTGGTGTAGCCAAACTTCTTTTTAATCAAACGGCATTTAGCGAATGGGCATCGGGTGGGCAAAATAGTATTTCGTTGAGTTTTCATGCCGATTACGATCTTAACTATAGCAAAAACGGATGGAATTGGGACACCAAATTTTTAGGTGATTTTGGGCTGACCAAACTCAGTGGCACCAAGTTTTTACGCAAAACCAATGACCGCTTTGACTTGCAATCTTTTTTAGGCAAAAAATTTAGCACTACATGGAGCTATTCTACCGTATTTGGGCTAAAAACACAGTTTGCACGTGGCTACATTTACGGCGAAGATACAGAGGGCAACGAAACCCGAACCCTTAGAACTCATTTTTTCTCCCCTGTTTACATTCAGTTGGGGGTTGGTTTGTATTGGAAAAAGTCCAAAGATTTGTGGGTAAACATTGCCCCTTTTACCCAACGACTAACCTTAGTAAGCCGAAAGTTTACAATGGATTTGCCCGAGGGCAAAGAATATTTTGGGGTGCGTAAAGGGGATAACCATCGCTTTGAATTGGGTGCGTCTGTAAATGCATTTTACAAGTTTTCCCCCATGGAAAATATGACCCTTGAACAACGTCTTGGGTTGTATTCTGACTATTTGGATAAGGCAGAAAATGTGGATATAGACTACCAAATTGCTGCCGAACTACAAGTAAATGAATATGTATCTACCAACCTAATTCTTCAGTTGGTTTATGATGACAATGCGGTGCAGCGCCTACAGGTTCGCGAAGTATTTGGCGTGGGAGTACGAATGGCATTAAAGTAGCGTTTTTAGCGATTTAACTGCTTAACGAACACTCCGACTTTGCTCAGCATCCTAGTGATATCTTTTTTATATTTGCAGCGTTAACCTAAATCTTATACAATGAAAAACTACTTATGGATGCTTCTTTTTTGTGGTACCCTTACTTTTGCACAAACCGACACTGAAACCACACATTGGACCAAAAACGGCAAAGCCTCACTGTTGTTCAATCAAGCTACGTTTAGTAATTGGGTGTCATGATGTGTTGAATGGGTTCTCTTTTTTCATTGCTAACGTTTGGTTTGTATCCCCCAAAAACGTTCTCAAATGCTATGTGGTGTAAAGAACAGATTTAGGGTTTGTTCTATGCTAATTTAGCAAAAAAATTAGCCAAATGCTATTGCTCTACTTCAATTTCTGGATAGAGAAAATGGTTGTATGGAAAACGGTTTATGTGCAATTCTCGCACCTTTTGATAAAGGCGTTGCCTAAAGTGCTGTAGGTTTGTTTTTTTGGCCGCTGAAATAAACACCGCATCTCCTTGGGTTTTTGCCATCCAGGTTTCTTTCCATTCTTCAAGTGAATAGTGTTCAGTGCCGCGTGTAGCAATCAAATCGGTTTCATCAAAGGTTTCGGGTGTATATGCATCAATTTTATTAAACACCATTAGCGTAGGCTTGTCTTGCACCTTTAGTTCGGCAAGGAGCTCGTTGACAGAATTAATATGCTGCTCAAACTGCGGATGTGCCAAATCTACCACATGCAAAAGCAGGTTTGCTTCGTGAACTTCGTCTAGAGTGCTTTTAAAACTCTCTACCAATTGGGTGGGCAGTTTGCGGATAAATCCTACCGTATCGGAAAGTAAAAAAGGGAGGTTTTCTACCACCACTTTTCGCACTGTGGTGTCCAATGTTGCAAAGAGTTTGTTTTCGGCAAAAACATCGCTTTTGCTTAGCACGTTCATAAGCGTAGATTTTCCCACATTGGTATAGCCTACCAATGCCACGCGCACCAAAGCACCTCGGTTGCCTCGTTGGGTTGCCATTTGGCGGTCAATGGTGGTCAGTTTCTTTTTAAGCAATGATATTTTATCTCGGACAATACGGCGGTCGGTTTCAATTTCGGTTTCTCCAGGACCACGCATTCCAATACCTCCACGTTGGCGTTCTAAGTGTGTCCAAAGCCCTTTTAGTCGTGGCAACAGGTACTGATATTGCGCCAACTCTACCTGTGTTCGGGCATAGCTGGTTTTGGCGCGCTGCGCAAAAATGTCTAAAATAAGACCCGTGCGGTCTAAAATTTTACATTTTAATAGCTCTTCTATATTGCTTTGTTGCGCTGGAGTTAATTCATCGTCAAAGATAACAGTGCTAATGTCATGCGTTTTTACATAGGCGAGCACGTCTTCCATTTTGCCAGTTCCAATAAAGGTTTTGGGATTTGGAGTGTCTAGTTTTTGAGTAAAGCGTTTTTTTACCTCGCCGCCTGCGGTAAGGGTCAAAAATGCCAACTCGTCCATATAGTCTTGGACTTGTTGTTCGTTTTGTTGCTGATTGATAATCCCAACAAGTACGGCATACTCGAAATGATGTGTTTTTTGTTCAATCATGTTGCCTCCCAAGTGCTAAGACTCAGCGTATTGCCATCAAAAACGGCGTAGGTGTTATACTCTAGCCAATCCCCCAAATTGATGTAGCGCGATGTTTTGGACAACTCAATATCCAGCGGCAAATGCCGATGTCCGAAAATAAAATAATTAATGTTTTGCGTTTCCAATTTTTTACGACAATAATGTACCAGCCATTCGCCTTCAGCTCCATTATACACTTTATCCTCATTTCCGGATATTAGGCGGTTTTTGAGGGAAAGATATTGGGCAAAGCGCATTCCCAAATCGGGGTGAATAAGGCGGTACATCCATTGAATAAAAGGATTGCGAAACACTTTTTTCATACGCTTATAGCCCTTGTCGCCAGGACCAAGTCCATCACCATGCCCAATCAAAAATGATTTGCCGTTAAATTCAAGTTTTTGGGGTTCGAAGAGTACAGGAATTCCCAATTCGGTTTCAAAATAGTCTTGCATCCACATATCGTGATTTCCCACAAAAAAATAGATGGGAATCCCACTATCGGCAACCTCAGCGAGCTTCCCTAAGACTCTTACAAATCCTTTAGGGATTACTCGCTTGTATTCAATCCACACATCAAACAAATCGCCCAACAAGTAAATGGCGGCGGCATCATCTTTGACTTTATCGAGCCAGGCAACGAATTGCTTTTCGCGCACCTTGCTTTTTTCAAGATTTGGTGCGCCCAAATGATTGTCGGAAGCAAAATAGACTTTTTTCCCTTTGGGTATGTTCATGGTATAAAAGTACAAATTACTGGTCAGCAGCGTACCACTCGGCAAAAGAGGTTGCTGTTTCTTGGAGCCTTAAATGGTGAAGCTTAATATTGTGAGGAAGTTTAGCCTTAATTTTTGCGGCAAAGTCAATAATCATTTCCTCACTAGTAGGCTGATAATCAACTAATAATACCTTATGTCCGCTTTCTTCTAGTGTCGCTGCTAAAGCTACGTGAGGCGTGTTTTTATTAAAAACAGTAGCGTGATCAAACACATCTACAATTTCATCTATGACTATTTTTTTTAGGTCTTTGAAGTCGATAACCATGCCGTATTTGACATGGTTTGGGTCGCTGATAGGTGTGCCAATAACAGTGACATCTAGTTTATAGCTATGTCCATGCACATTTTTGCAAAGACCATCATAGCCATAAAGTGCGTGTCCCGTTTCAAATGAAAAGCTTTTGGTAATACGAATTTTACTCATCACTAGGCTTTAAGTTGTTGAAGCGTTTTTTGTGTTTCGGGCAAAAGTAAGAGTCTTCCCGAAATTTCAGCGTTTTTTGGAAGAAGTTCTTCCCAATGATCAGTGTTTGCCCAAAAGGTTTTGTTAAGTTCTGCGACGGCTTCTGGAGCATACTTTGCCAACTGCTCGGCTTTAGCAATGGCTGCATTATTAGCTGCGTCAAAATCTTCATATACTTCTGTAAAAAGACCGTGTTTTAGTGCCCAATCAGCAGATTTCCATTGGTTGGGTTGTAAGGCTAAAGAGGCTAATGCCGCCGTTCCAATTTTACGTTCCACCGCTGGGGCAATTACAAAAGGACCAATTCCAATCGCCAATTCGGATAGGCGTACTTGTGCGGCTACAGTAGCCACAGTATAATCGCAAGCAGCAACAATACCCACACCGCCACCTATGGCTTTACCGTGAATACGTCCAATTATGGGTTTTGAACACAAACGCATAGCGTTTATCAGGTTGGCAAATCCCATAAAAAAGGTTTTTCCTTGTTCAGGGGTTTGTACCTCTAAAAGCTCATCAAACGAAGCCCCCGCACAAAAGGCTTTAGAAGGATTGCTTTGTAATAAAATAGCGTGAACACCATTGTCTTTTGCAGCCGCGTTTATGGATTTCGTAAGTGCAGTTAATTGCGCTTGTTGGAAACAGTTATGCTTTGGATGCGCAAAGGTAATGGTAGCCACACCGTTTTTGTGTTGGGTTGTAAGCGTTCCTATTGTCATGCCGTTGGCTTTGGATGTTTTATGCGTCCAAAAATACGTTTTAGTTTGTAACGTAAATACTTGCCTTTATAGCTTTTGCGGTGAACACCAATCATGTAAAAATACGGATTGTTACGCACGTCACCGTTAATAATGAAAGGCGAGAAGTTGTTTTTCCAAGCAGCGAAGTTAAAACTGAGTTGGTCGCGCTTACTGCCATGGCAAAATTCATCCCACCATGTTTCCATTGTTTTGATGACATCAGGATGGTGGTGATTTCGCAACATTACAGTTGCCACAATCAGACCATTGTTTTCTGGATATCCACTATCACGATAGCGTTTCATATGGGTTTCCATTACCTTAAAATCATCTTTCAACACGCCGCTTTCATGGTATAAATCGATAATGGCTTGGTGTTCTTTGTAAACACAGTCACGCGCATCGGAACATTGATTGTGGTCAAAAATTCCCATTGGCGCATGTGCCAACACCTCTTTAAGTAATGGAATTGGATTTCTAATCAGTAAGATGTTACCGTCCATGTAAATAGAGTAATCGTACTCTTTTAAATACGCGTGTGGAACAATTTTAGGGTGTCTGGACGTACGTGCCGGACTAAGTGCTTTGGCGTGAAGGGGAATTATTTTCCATGTTTTTGAGCGGAAATTTTGATCGGTAAAGCAAACATAATCTATTCCATCAAATTTTGGCTGTGGTAGAAGTCCATCATACGGTCCTATGATAGTAGTATAAACGACAATCTTAGCATTGTGTTTCATGGTATAAAATTAAGACTTTATTTGACGATGTGGACTTTATGATTTTTAGTAAGTTTGCCTTCTGCGGGGATGTAGCTCAGTTGGCTAGAGCGCTTGACTGGCAGTCAAGAGGTCGAGGGTTCGAATCCCTTCTTCTCCACTGATTATTTCCAGGGATAATAATTTATTTTTGGAAATACATTTTAACTAAAATATTTAAATCAGCACCAAAATAGCTAGACTTTTTCACTCATCCTCCTCTACAATGGCTTATATATAATAAAAAGCATTTTCTGAGTTTTATCTGCAATTTTCAGCGAAAATCGCATTTATTTTCCAAGGTCTTATTTAAAAAGAGCCGCAATTTGCGGCTCTATGGTCTCTAAATCTAAATTATTTCTTTATGATTTTGAAAAATTTGACCCTGCTCGAAGATTTTATTTTTAATATAAAAACCCCTGGTTCTAAATCTGTCACGTTTAATTCTCTAGCAGTATTGATGAATTTTGATAGAACTAATTTTCCAATTACATTATAAACATAAACATCTAAAGGTTCATCTAAGGCCGTTGAAATTAAAAGTGTGTTTTCTACAGGATTAGGATAAATTGTGAAAGGCAAAGCGTCCTGATAAGATTCAACACCTAAAGATTGATCACCATTCATATACCCATTTGCACTAGACCAACTATCATTTTGTACACTGGCATTAACGTAATTGTCTACGGTGCCATCTCCATTAAAATCAAAGGTTGAAGTTCCGTCAGGTGACTCGTTATTGTTCCACGCAGTCCCATTTCCATCAGTTGTATAGTATTCAACGTTTATGACAGGTTTTACTATAGTTCCGTCGGCTTTTGTAAAGCGAAAACTACATTGGTCAATGTCCGTAACAGGGAATTGATTTAGATTTTCTAAAACACTTTGGTTTATGTAATAGTCAAAATTTACCATATCTCCATCATTACCTGAAAAATTGCTACCAGGAAAGTCACTGGTATCTCCATAAGATGTATCAGATAGCTGCATTTGAACATCTCCCCAATACATATCAGTTCTAAAAACAGCACCTCCAAAACCTGTATTTGCACCTGTAATTATGACCATACCCAGTAATTTTTGTCCACCACCAGGGTTATTTTCAGAACCAGCTGCAGTAATAGCGCTCAACGTAATGCTCAAGGTACTTGCGGAAGAATCGTAGGAGTATTCTTGTAATTCACCCCCAGTATAAGCAACAAAATCAAAATCGCTTACTCCGCTAAAGTTAAAAGTCACATCTCCACCGCTTCCATTTTTTGATTCAATATCAAAGTCATCTGAAGTTCCATTAGCTGGGTCGCTAATAGCCTGAGGAAGAAGACTAAAACCATAGGCATTACCACTGGAACCTGAGGGAACAAAATCTGTTGGAGCGCTACCACCCCCTGCATAGGTTGTGTTTGGGTCACTCTGTATTGCTTGTGGACTGGTAGCTAATGCAAATACTCCGTTTTGTCCAAATGAGGACAAATCAATAAAGTCTACTGATGTGCCATTGTTTGTCCACGATCCTCCACTAAGTGTAACTTGCGCAGTTAAGAACTGCACACTTAGCAATAGCAAAAAAGCTATTTTAATAGTTGAATTTTTCATGTGATATTAATTTAATTATAAAATTTAAAATAATTATTAAGTCTACAATAAAGCTTTGTGATTAATTACAGTTTAAAAATAAAAAAATATCCAAACATACAATACGTGCCAACACTTAAAGTGATATTTGATTGTTGGGCTGATAAAACTATTTACACTAATTAAATTAATCTTAAAATATTTCTAAATCATCCCCAAAATAGTTCGATTTTACTCCCTTTGGCTCCACCAAAAGGGACAAACTCATATTTTTTGAGATTTGTCCTTTTATGTTTTCAGGTAACTCCTTGTCTATCTGCAAGATAAATCTCAAAAAATCATTAATTCTAATAGTTCGACTTTACTCCCTTGTCCTCCACTGGTTATTTTAGAGAATAATAATTTATTCTAGGGAATAAAATGTACAACCCATGGCGCTATTTTCAAAACAGTGGTTAATATTTTTACAACAACTTAAAGATTTTATTTAAAAACCCATTGACACATTTTAGGTCTTTTTTTTTACTTCTAAAAGAAGAAATATTTATTTATTAGCCTCGCTTTGGTATTTGTTATATCCCCACTTAGTTTTTCAACAAGTAACCAAATACAATAAATATTTTATACATTAGATTAAAATCTAAGTAAACATGAAATATTTTATTATAATAAGTGCGCTGTTCGCTTCAATTGTTGCGTGTAATACCCCATCAGAAGCGCCAAAAACAGCCGGTTTTTCGAATATTTGGGACTATGACGCCACTGGCGGAATCATGATTGGAAATCAAGAGAGTGTAGAACTTCTCAACGATTACATTGAAAAACACAACACGCGTGATTATGAAGGAATTCGCGCCATGAATATTGATTCTATACAGATCAGTGGCCCAGGTGGCGAGCAAATTCTGACAAGTGATGAGCACATTGCTTTTTTGAAAACATGGTTTGAGCAAGCTGATACGAAATGGAAACCTGTTTGGGGAACCTCCGTAAAAGGGGTTAACGATGAATTTGGAAGTATGGTGCTTAGTGTATTTGACACTAAAACCACTACCAAAGACTCCATCATCCGTACAAATGACCTTATTCAAGCCTATGTTTCAAACGAAGGTAAAATTGTTGCTTTTTGGGTAAATAGTCGTCAGCTAACAGAAAAAGAGCTTACAAATATCGCAGCAGCAGAAAACGCTGGAACATATTAAATTTAAAATTTAATGCTAGAAAACCTTGTCATTTGACAAGGTTTTTTTGTACTGAAGTCGGGACTTGAACCAACAATCTCAAAGCTCAAAGATCTATCGTTTTTATCAAATCTTCTTCAAAATAGTTCGATTTCACTCCCCTTTTCTCCACAAATTATTTTCGAGAATAATAATTTATTTTTGGGAATAAAATCGTACACCCCATTGCGCTATTCTCGAAACAATCGCTTATTTTTTGAGGAATTTTGGTGATTTGATTCTGGTTTGAAATGTTATTGGGACAAATCAAACTGCTAAAGAATGTATTAGTCAGAATAGTAAAGTCAACATCTATGTCGGTACTATTACTACATGTTATATATCATTTAAATTTGCAAATACTTGCATTTACAATTGAAGCTAGTAAAACTGATTCAAAAAAGTAATTACAACTAGAACTTGGTCTTTTTTATGGCTTTCGAATATTTACCACCAGCTCTTGAATGTCTTTACTTGGTGCTGGGGTTTGTCGACTTACCACTAGTGTCACTACAAAGTTAGCAATCATAGCTATTGTACCAAAGCCCTCTGGCGAGATTCCA
>Ga0129342_1000046_pt1 | contig 38938 bp, 34 predicted proteins | sample CPBDNA_5_FD_94426 | JGI IMG/M metagenome (GOLD analysis project Ga0129342, IMG submission 94426) | Freshwater to marine salinity gradient microbial communities from Chesapeake Bay, USA - CPBay_Sum_15_0.2_DNA | ecosystem: Environmental > Aquatic > Marine > Coastal | place: USA: Chesapeake Bay...
AGATGTAAGCCTGATGGCATGCTTGAGATTCTGGATGATCGGGTATTAACTTTTTTACATCCGTTACCTGTAAGCGAACTATGGGGCGTGGGTCCAAAAACCAATGAAGAGCTGCAGCGACTTGGATTAAGGACGGTTGGCGAAATAGCGCAGACTCCACTAGAGACATTAAAGCGTGCCCTCGGAGAAGGGGTTGGTGAAACTCTATATGAATTGGCATGGGGTAGAGATTTTCGTGAGGTGATAACTGATGCCCCAGAGAAAAGCATCAGTTCCGCCGAAACCTTCGCCTATGATCTAGAAGATAGAGAAGAAATCCTCCGCGAATTACTTAGACTTTCAGACCGGGCAACTCATCGGATGCGCGCCCGCGAATTGCGTGCAAGAACGATTGGTCTCAAGGTGCGTTTCTCTGATTTCACAAATCTAACTAAATCAAAGACGCTACCGTTGCCGATAAATGGCATGCATGAAGTTTTCGAAGTTGCGCGCGATCTATTTCTTTCTTTGAAGTTAGCGGGCTCGCGGATTCGGCTCTTAGGCGTATCTCTGGAAAATCTCGTAACTGAAGAGGGAGCGGTCGAGCAGCTAGCGCTTGGCGAGCGCGAGAATGGTTGGCGTGAGGCGCAAGCAGCTATTGACAGAGCTATAAATCGTTTCGGAAAAGGATCAGTGCAACCCGCTCGACTAGTGGATGAACTCTCTCAGGAAGGTAATGGCGAGGACCCAGACACCTCTGAGGGCTAGGTGATTGATTCGACTTTCCCTTCAGAATTCCTTCTACTATTGTCAGCACATGCCACTTTCTGAGCATGAGAAGCGCCTTTTGGCCGAGATGGAGGAAGCTCTCGCAGCCGATGATCCTCGCCTGATTTCAGCTTTTAGTGGCAAGACACCGAGCCGCACACGGGTCGTGGTTGGCTTTCTGCTCGTCGTGGTCGGAATTCTCGGTCTCTTGATCGGAATGATCTCCCAGACGCCCCCGATTGGTATCGCTGGTTTCGCAATATCCCTAATTGGAGCCGTTTTGGCCATTTCGAACTTGGGTGGCCTGATGAATAGCCTTAAAGATCGCGCTCCGCGTGAGAAAAAAGGCCCCAAGTGGAGCGCTCGTTTTGAAGAGCGCTGGGATCGACGCAATCTCGGCGAATAGCTAGTTCTTTCCAACGTACCCGCCTGCGAGGCGGGTTTTTTTATACCCAAAAGTGGAGGAGCGGTTTTCTCGCGCCGAATGTAAATGGAGAAAGGTGGTTGAAAATGGAGTAAAAGGGAGTAAAGTGGGGAATTAAGCAGGACGGGGGTCCTGCGGCAGGACCGGGGGAGGTATCAAGTGTTTTTAGGCACCCATGAACCTCGCCTCGATGACAAGGGCCGGCTAATTCTTCCGGCGAAATTCCGCGATGAATTGGCGAGCGGATTAGTAATTACAAAGGGCCAAGAGCGTTGTTTATATGTATTTCCAAGTAATGAATTTTCCCGAATCACAGAGCAATTAAGACAAGCGCCACTAACTGCAAAAGCTGCGCGCGATTACATGCGCGTGATGTTTGCCGGTGCACACGACGAAATTCCAGACAAGCAAGGTCGCGTGATGATTCCAAATGGATTACGTGAATACGCCGCCCTAGAGAGAGATTGCGTAGTAATTGGTGCAAATACTCGAGTTGAAATTTGGGATAGCAAATCTTGGAAGAGTTATTTGAAAGATCGTGAAAAGGGATTCGCCGATGTATCTGAGGAGGTGTTCCCGGGATTGTTCTAACTCTTTAGGCCTCTGCTCTGGCCACCGCCGACCTTCAGCGAACGACGCCCCTTCCCCGGCGCCGTTCAACCCCCAGATCCGTCGGCCGGCGGTGACCAGAACAGAGGAAAAAGAGAAACATTGGGAAGATGATGAAAGCGGGGGAGAAAATTCATAAATCAGTGATGCTGGATCGTTGCATCGCACTTCTTGCTCCATCAATCGAGAAAAGTGCAAACCCAATTGTTATTGATGCAACTCTAGGCATGGGTGGCCACGCAGAAGCGCTTCTAGAGCGATATCCGAATCTTCTCGTAGTTGGAATTGATCGTGACACCGAGGCAATCAAGATTGCATCAAATAGATTGGCGAAATTTGGAGCGAGATTTACCTTTCTACACGCTGTATTTGACCAGATGCCAGAAGTTTTATCAGAACTGGGGATTAAGGGTGTAGATGGAATCCTCTTTGATCTAGGCGTTTCATCCCTTCAACTAGATCATGTAGATCGCGGATTTTCATATTCAAATTCGGCGCCCCTTGATATGCGCATGGACAAATCATCGGGATTGACGGCAAGGGATGTACTAGAGAACTACTCAAAAGAAGATTTGGTCAAAATCCTTAGGACCTATGGCGAGGAGCGCTTTGCAACGCGGATCGTCGAGAACATCATCAAGGCTCGTAGCGCTGGAACCTTAAAAACAACAACGGATTTAGCCGAGTTGGTAAAAGCGAGCATCCCAGCCCCAGCGCGACGCGTCGGGGGGAATCCCGCCAAACGTACTTTTCAAGCGATTCGAATCGAAGTGAATCAAGAATTAAAGATTTTGGAAAACGCTCTTCCCAAGGCGCTTAATCAACTGAAAGTAGGTGGACGTCTAGTCGTAATGTCTTTCCAGTCCTTAGAAGACAAGATTGTTAAACAGGCTTTTGCATCGGCATCCGAATCAAAGAATCCCATGGGGCTGCCAGTCGAACTAGAGCACTTGAAGGCGAAGTATCAATTGGTCTTCCGAGGAAGCGAAGGCGCAAGAGCTGAAGAGATAGAAACTAATTCCCGTGCACAATCCGTCCGGTTACGTGCGATTGAGCGGGTGGCGAGCTAATGGCGCTATCTGCTCTCGCACCGGCTGTAGCAAAATCGCGTAAGGCGGTCGTTGATAGATCTGCCAAAGCAGTACTTCGATTAGTTCCGGATTTAAAGCCAACACCCGGAGAACTGGCAAGTGACCGAATCTTTTATGGCTTGATCGGGGTAATTCTTTCACTCGGTCTTCTCGGTCTACTCGGAATCAATATTTTGCTCGGAAACGATGCAGTGAAAATCCGCGAGTTGAAATTGGAGGCAATTGCAATCAATGAACAGAGAGAGGCAGCGCTTCGCGAAGTTGCGCGGATTTCAACCCCTGATAATTTGGCCGCTCGCGCAACCTCATTGGGAATGATTCCGGGTACTACGCCAAGGTTTATTGATCTCTCCGAGCCGTTAGAAGTGAAGGTGAAGCCCTAAATGGCTCACGAACTGCTCTCGCTCCGTCGCATCCGGTATCTAGTAGCTCTTTCACTAGTTCTTATCGTCACTTTTGCGGTGCGTCTAGTTGATGTACAAGCAGTAAGAGCGGCTGGATACGCAAATCGTGCCGATGCTGAATTGGCTAAGAAGTCGATTATTTTGGCTCCACGTGGTGCGATTACCGATATAAATGGAGTGGAATTTGCCCGAAGCGTAATCTCGTATCGACTATTGGTCGATCAAGCAATCATCGATTACCCAAAGAGATTGGCTAAGCTGGCAGCTCCAATTCTTGATATGTCGGAAGAGGAACTCCTTCCTCAATTAATTGGAGATCGACGGTATGTAGTAATTAGTAAGAGCATCAAGCCAGCAATCTGGCGCGAACTTCAGAAAGCTGTCGATGACTACAACATCGCTGTAATGGTGACTGAGAATGGCTTCAGTAAGCGGCTATCTGGTTTCTTTGCGGAGCGAATTTATGGAAGAGAGTATCCAGAAGGCGAGCTTGGGGCAGCAGTCGTTGGATTTGTAAATGAAGCAGGAAGTGGCGCGGCTGGACTTGAGTACAGCATGAACTCGACTTTGGCAGGAGTAGATGGCGAATACACCTATTCAAATGCGGGCGGAACAATCATTCCAGGAACACAGAAAATTACCGCTGAAGAACGCAAGGGGAATACGATTCGGTTAACAATTGATCGCGATATTCAATGGGTTGCACAAGAAGCAATCATGAAAGCGGTTAAGAAAGCGCGCGCACTCTCGGGCACCGTTATTGTTATGGATCCGGCTAGCGGAGAAATAATCGCCCACGCAACCTATCCATCCTTTACGCCCGGCAAAACTCAAAACGTCGATCCATATCGATGGAAAAATCCATCGGTTCAAGAGGTTTATGAGCCTGGATCTACCGGGAAGATTGTGACGATTGCGGCAGCAATGGAAGAGGGCAAGATTGAGCCGGAGAGTGTTTTGTCTGTTCCATATAAATTAAAGCGAGCGAACAAGGTGTTTAGCGATCATGATCCTCACCCGGTATTAAAGCTCACGCTGGCTGGCGCCCTTGCTCAATCAAGTAATACGGCAGCGATAAAAATCGGTGAACTGATTACAAATGAAAAACTCTTTAGCTACCTAAAGAAATTCGGTGTATCTAGCAAGACCGGATCTGGGCTTCCCGGTGAGGAATCAGGAAAACTTCTGGAAGTGAAGGATTGGTCAGGAACAACCGCACCTACTGTCGCATTTGGACAGGGATATTCGGTTACCGCTATGCAGGCGACATCAATATTTGCCACCATCGCAAATGATGGAGTCAGAGTTACTCCAACGCTTATTGCTGGAGTGAGCGATGCTGCCGGTCGATTTACGCCAGCGGATAGACAGAAATCAGAGCGAGTTATCAGCAGCGAGACATCTGCCGAGATGCGACTGATGATGGAAAGCGTTGTTTCGTCTGCGGGAACCGCACCGGGCGCAGCGATCCCCGGATATCGAGTTGCCGGAAAGACCGGAACTGCCCAGCGTGTTGACGATAGCTGTGGTTGTTATCGCGGATACACCGCTTCATTTATTGGATTCGCGCCAGCTGATAAACCAGCTTTCGTTACTAGCGTGACTATCCAAGATCCCAAAGGAATTTATTACGGCGGTTATCTTGGCGGACCAGTTTTCAAGGAAGTCATGAGTTTTGTTCTCAAAGACCAACACGTACCGCCAACTTCTAAGTCAGTTTCCCTATATCCACTTAATGAAAAGGCGCTCAAAAAGAAGATTGCGGCTGAGCAAGCTGCCCAGGAAAAGCAACCTAAACGGAATCATTGATGAATCGTCCAAAGATCGCTAGCGAGCGGCAACTCTCTGAATTGGCGAATTTTTTGGGTGCTCCAGTTCTTGGCGTGAAAAACTTAAAAATAAATGGAGTGTGTAGCGACTCTCGCTTTGTAGAAAATGGCGACTTATTTGTTGCAATTCCGGGCGAGCGAAGCCATGGAATTGCTTACCTTCAAACCGCAGTAGAGCGGGGCGCGAGGGCGATATTGACTGATCAGCAAGGTGACGAGGTGGCCTCCCGAGTTGCACCAGCGCTGCCTCGATTAGTTGTATCGAAGCCCCGTTCTGTCTGTGGTTTGGCAGCCAGTTGGTTTTATGGTGAACCAAGCCGCTCCATGTTTGTTGCTGGCGTAACGGGCACTAATGGCAAGACGACAACGACACACCTACTAGATCAAATTTGGAAATATGCAGATTACAGCTCTGGGTTAATAGGCACGATTGGGATAAAGATTGGAAATCGCCAAATTCCCACAACGCACACAACGCCTGAAAGCGATGAGTTACAGCGGTTGTTGGCCATGATGCGGGAGTCGGGAATTCGTGGAGTTGCAATGGAGGTAAGTAGCCACGCCTTGGTTCAAGAACGTGTGAAATCAATAGCTTTTAAGGGCGTGGCTTTCACAAATCTAACTCAAGATCACCTGGATTACCACGGCTCCATGGAAAATTACTATCAGGCGAAGCGATCACTTTTCACACATGATTACGCAGAATTTGCAGTGGTCTCAATCGATAGCGATTATGGAAAACGTCTCTGGGATGAAATCTCGATTCCTAAGCTGTCGATGTCGACTAGTTCGAAGGCAGGATGGTATTTCGAAAGGCTAAATCAGACCATTAATGGATTTGAATTTCTGATTCGCGGTCCTGAGGGAATCTCAATTGAGAATAGCTTTAATTTAATTGGCCAGCACAACCTCGAGAATCTCTTAGCCGCAATTGCACTCTCTTTCAGAAGTGGAATTGATCCACTGGTTATCAGTGCAGCGATACCAACGCTCATCGGAGCTCCGGGGCGGTTAGAGAATGTAGAGAACGCAGTCACAAAATCCAGAGGTATCAAGGTTTTAGTTGATTATGCCCACACTCCGGATGCAGTCGAGCGGGTTTTATCGGCCGTTCGAAGCCCCCAGATTTCGCGGGTTATTGCAGTTCTAGGTTGCGGGGGAGAGCGTGATGCAGCCAAGCGACCGTTGATGGGGAGAGCGCTAAATGCTGGTGCAGACATTCCAATTTTCACTAGCGATAACCCAAGAAGTGAAGATCCTCAGGCAATAATCGAGCAGATGTTGGCCGGAGTAGAGCTGCAAAGAAGCGCAGAGATAATTCTTGAGCGCAGAAGCGCCCTACAACGAGCTATTGACTTGGCTGAAAAAGGAGATGTTGTAGTAGTTCTGGGGAGGGGCCATGAATCTGGCCAAGAAATAAATGGCGTCAAAGTCCCATTTAACGATGTTGAAGAATTAGATCGAGCCCTTAGGGAGCGCGCATGATCAAGATTTCTGCGCTCGAAATTTCGCAACTTGTCGATGGAACGTATCGAGGCGTCCCAGACTTAATGATTGATGGGCAATTGCATTTCGACTCACGAGAAGTTGAAAACGGTTCTATCTTCATCGCGCTTAAGGGTGAATTCCAAGATGGACATGACTTTGTCGAGTCAGCCATCAAGAATGGTGCAGTTCTATCGATTGTAAATCGCGCTGTTCCAGGTAATCACATAGTAGTGAAAGATGTAATGGCTGCTATCGCCAAATTAGCTAAAGTGATTCGCCGCAGATTGAAAAATACAAAATTTATTGCCATTACAGGCTCGCAAGGGAAAACGACCACCAAGGATATGTTGTATTCAATACTAAGTGGGCGTGGGGAAAGCGTTGCCCCTGTTGGTTCATACAACAATGATCTTGGTGTTCCGATAACAATCTTGCGCTGCAATGAGAGCACGAAGTTCTGTGTTCTAGAGTTGGGGGCTCGGCATTTAGGTGATATTGCTCGCTTAACTGAGATTGCTAATCCAGATGTCGGAGTAGTTCTAAAAGTAGGAACCGCGCATCTTGGCGAGTTTGGCTCACGAGAGAAAATTGCTGAGACTAAGGGCGAACTAATCAGGGGTTTGCAATCAGACGCGGTAGCCGTATTGGGAACTTATGATGATTTCACCCCAAAGATGAGCCACAATTTAGCTCTCAAAACTCTGACTTTTGGCGAATTGCCAGGTTGCTCCGTACGTGCCGCAGATCTAGAACTTCATGGGGGTTTTCCAGCCTTTGATTTAGTCACACCCGAGTCGCGGGAGCACGTTGAATTACAGATGCTCGGTATGCATCAGGTACCAAATGCGCTTGCAGCTGCAGCTGCTGCGTACGCGGTTGGGATATCGACATCGGATATCGCAGCTAGCTTGTCAACTCATCAGGGTTCTAGCAAGTGGCGCATGGAATTAAGTGAGATAAATGGGATCACGTTAATAAACGATACCTACAACGCTAATCCGGAAAGCGTTGAAGCAGCACTTCGAACTTTGGCGCTCTTAACGCAAGAGCGGGGCGGAAACTCATGGGCTTTCTTGGGCAAGATGCATGAGTTAGGCGATGAATCCGAGTTGATGCATCGCGAGATTGGCATACTGGCTGGCGAGTTGAGAATTGATCATCTTGTAGTCATCGGAGAGCGCAGCTACATCTCAACGAAAATTAATCCAGCTACCTCGGTACATTTCTATGAAGATCAAAATGGTACCGAGGAGTTATTTGATCGATTCGAAGCCGGAGATGTAATTCTGGTTAAAGCATCTAGGGCTGAGCACTTAGAGATTACAGCGGAGAAAATTCTTACAACTTGGCGAGCGAGAATGGGAGTAGATTCGTGAGAGGTATTTTGATCGCTGGCGCACTTGCCTTTTTGCTGAGCTTCCTGCTTACTCCTATATTCATTAAGTTCTTGGCAAAACGTGGTTACGGCCAACAGATTCGCGATGATGGTCCGCAATCTCATCACGTTAAGAGTGGAACACCCACCATGGGTGGAGCAGTTCTAATATTCTCTGCGCTCCTTGCATATTTTGTTTCTCATCTTGCAACTGGAGTACCCGCCACAACTTCGGCGCTTCTTGTAATTGGATTGATTCTGGGGCTCGCCGCCGTAGGTTTTCTGGATGACTGGTTGAAAGTGGTTAGACAACGCTCATTAGGTCTACGGGCACGAGAAAAGCTTGCTGGGCAAGCTTTGGTGGCTGGAATCTTTGGATATTTCGCTACGAGATTCCCAGATGAAGTAGGAAATACGCCGCTTTCACTTTACTTATCTACTGTTCGTGATACCTCAATCAAATTGGGTTTAGTCCTTTTGATCATCTGGGCAATCATTCTTGTCCTTGGAACGAGTAACGGTGTAAATCTCACAGATGGATTAGATGGTCTTGCAACTGGTGCCGCGATAATGTCATTTCTAGCTTTTGTATTAATTGGCGTTTGGAAGTTTGGCCAACGTTGTGAGATTGCTGTAACAAATTGCTACAACGCTCGCGACCCATTGGATATGGCGGTCTTAGCTGCGGCCCTTGCTGGAGCTTGTGCCGGTTTCTTATGGTGGAATGCTTCACCAGCTCGAATTTTCATGGGAGACACCGGTTCGCTGGCGCTGGGTGGAGCGCTCGCTGGACTTGCAATGACTTTAAGAACTGAACTGCTTCTAATTCCAATTGGTGGTCTATTTGTAATTATCACGCTTTCTGTAATTATTCAGACGACTTACTTCAAGATTTCTGGCGGTAAACGAGTGTTCAAGATGGCTCCACTTCAGCACCACTTTGAACTAATGGGATGGGGCGAGGTAACTATTGTTATCCGTTTCTGGATCATCGCTGGTTTATCTGTCGCAGCAGGTCTGGGACTCTTCTATGCCCAGTGGGTGGTTGCTTAAAGTGGGATTCGTTGATTCGCTGGCATCCAGAGATGTATTGGTCTTTGGCGCGGGAGTTACAGGCGATTCAGTGGTTCGCTTCTTGCAATCAAGAGAATCTAGAACTTTTTTAGTCGATGAAAACAAGGATCTATCGGGCACCTCGAATTTCGAGGAGATTGACCTAAATAGCGTCACTCTCGGAGTGGTATCACCAGGTTGGAAATTTGATCACCCCTACATTTCTAAGTGCCGCGAATCTGGCATTGAATTGATCTCAGAGATTGATCTGGCTTGGCGGGTAAAGAGTGAGTTAAACCCGAGTCAGAAGTGGTTAGCACTTACTGGCACCAACGGGAAGACAACTACAGTCCAAATGGCTGAAGCCATGCTTCTCAAGGGCGGCCGGCGGGCAAGAGCGTGCGGAAATGTCGGTAACCCGGTGATTGATTTGGCGTTCGATACCGAGACCGAGATTTTAGTTTTAGAGCTATCTTCGTTCCAGCTCGCCTGGAGCCAAGAGGCTCGCTTTCTCACTAGTGGAATTTTGAATATTGCTGATGACCACATTGACTGGCATGGCAGCTTTGAGAATTACGCAGCTGCCAAACTATCCATCGCTGGTCTTAGTGAAACGATAATCGCCAATGTTGATGACGAGGAACTGTCGATGCGAATTGGAAAAACTCCTGCACGCCTAATTACTTACACCTTGAATACACCAAAGCCCCACCAAATTGGTTTGGTAGAAAATTTAATTGTTGATCGGGCATTCGTCTCGGGCGATGCCGAAGTTCTCTTCGAACTCAATCAAGTAAAGCCTGCTGTTCCGCATAATATTTCAAATGCCATGGCGGCTGCGGCGCTAGCTCGTTCTGTAGGCGTTGATGCAACAGCCATAGCTGAGGCGATTGCAGATTTTCGCCTCGATCATCATCGATTAGAAATAGTCCTTGAGAAAGATGGGGTCACGTGGATTGATGACTCTAAGGCCACAAATCCTCATGCAGCGCTAGCCTCTTTGAGATCCCAAATTAATTCAATTTGGATTGCTGGCGGATTAGCAAAGGGCGCCTCAATGGATCGCCTAGTAAAAGATGGGGTTGGTCGGATTAAGTTTGCAATTCTTATTGGAACCGATGCAAAACTTATCGAAGATGCGCTTCGTGCCCATGCTCCTCTGGTTGAATACCAAGTCATCGACAAGGCCATAAAGGGAAGAGAATTAATGGACGAGGTAGTCAGATTTGCTCTAGCAAAGGCGAGCCCGGGCGACTCTGTCTTGCTTGCCCCGGCGTGCGCCTCAATGGATCAATTTAAGAATTATGGTGAGCGCGGAGATCTCTTCGCAGATGCGGTTAGGAAAATTGTCGATGGCAAGTAAGACACCGCTCTTTTCAAAACCTGCCTCAGCCTATTTTCTAATTCTCGGTGCAGTCTCAATCCTTTCCGCCCTTGGAATAGTTATGGTTTTAAGCGCATCTTCAGTAAAGGCGTTAAATGAATCTGGAAACTCTTTCGCGATTGTCTTACGTCAGGCAATATTTTTAGTTCTATCGCTATTGATCGCTTGGCTCGCTATGAATTTAAAAGAGAGCTTGTGGCGGCCACAGGCACGCCTAGCTTTAATATTTTCTGCAATCTTCTTAGCGCTCCCACAAGTCCCCGGCCTAGGAAAGACGGTTGGTGGAAACACGAACTGGATTGAGGTAGGTAGCTTTTCTATCCAGCCGAGTGAATTCGCCAAATTTGGATTGATTCTATGGTGCGCAATGCGATTAAAGATTCATGACCAAAGAATGCTAGAAAGAGGAACAAGCAATCCCTTGCCACTAGTTGCTCCAGGTATCGGAATTGTTCTAGCTCTAGTTATGTGGGGCAATGACTTGGGCACGGCCGCGGTAATCGCCGGAATAGTCGGCGGAATGCTCTTCATCGCTGGAATGCAGGCACGCTTTTTCGCGACGCTCTTTGCCCTAGGAGTCGTCGCGCTCGCAGGCTTCGTTCTAACTAGCCCAAATCGTCTAAGTCGTTTCTCCGCATTCTGGGATCCTTTCTCTGAGGAGAACTACAAGAGCGCAGGTTGGCAACAAGCTCACAGCATCATGGGCCTTGCCTCGGGAGGACCATTGGGAACAGGTCTTGGATCTAGCAAGCAGAAGTGGGGAAATCTTCCAGAAGCACATACCGATTTTATTTTTGCGGTCATCGGAGAAGAGCTCGGATTGCTCGGAACGCTAACAGTCTTGGTTCTATACGCAGTATTGATTCTTGGCATCTTTCGAGTGGCTCTCAGGGCGCGCAATAACTTCGATCGTTATGTAACAGCCGGGATTGGCTGCTGGATAGCTGTTCAAGTAATCATGAATATTGGAACTGTAATTAGCGTTATGCCAGTAGTTGGAGTAACTCTTCCATTTATCTCCTATGGCGGCTCTTCATTATTGGCGACATTTGTGGCGATTGGTTTCGTACTCGGCGTTCTGCGTCGGGACCCAGAGATTGCAGCAGACCTCAAGGCCCGAAGAGTTGCCAAGAGCGCGAGAGGATAATCCAGTGCCTAGTCGGATCGTCCTCGCCGGGGGCGGAACTGCAGGACATATTGAGCCGGCGCTGGCGGTCGCTGATGCAATTAGAAAGTTAGATAAATCGATTGAAATCGAGTTCATCGGAACTGCAACGGGACTTGAAAGCCTTCTTGTTCCACAACGTGGTTATCGATTGAGGGCCATTCCTAAAGTTGCTCTTCCGCGAAGATTTGCGATTAGCGAGTTGCGATTTCCGTTTGCCTTCATCAAGAGCGTGCTGAAGGCTCGCAAGATAACTAAAGGCGCAGATTTATTAATTGGATTTGGAGGTTATGTAAGCGCATCTTCCTATTTGGGTGCAAGATTGGCAGGGGTAACGATCGCCATTCACGAGGCGAACGCTAAGCCGGGATGGGCAAATAGATTAGGAAGATATTTTGCAAAAATCGTAGCGGTAAATTTCGATGAAGTCAGGGCTGATTGGCCAGGATCAATATTGACTGGAATGCCTATCAGAGGCGCAATAACAGAATTAGCAAAGCTCTCTCCTCAGGAGCGCAATAAATTCCGTGAGCTTCAAGCACAGAGTTTTGGTTTAGATCCAAGGCAACCAATAGTCGCCGCATTTGGAGGTTCTCAAGGTTCAGCGCAAATCAATGGCGCAATCCAGAGCTTCATCGCTGAATCATCAACAGAAAGTATGGGCAATTTACAGATCTTGCACGCAGTTGGACTAAATAATGCCCTTCCTTCCCCCCAAGAAAATTATTTGCCAGTGGCCTACTTTCATGACATGGCAGCAATCTATGGCGTAGCTGATCTATTAATAACTCGTAGTGGGGCTGTAACTTGTTCTGAATTGATGACTGTTGGAAAGTTTGCGATTTTAGTTCCTTTGCCTCATGGAAATGGCGAACAGATAGATAACGCGCTTTCGCTCGTAGATCAGGGTCGAGCTGTCATGGTCCCAAATGAAGATTTCACGGGCGAGTGGCTGATGGACAACTTGAATCGCCTTGTTACAGAGAATTCGACTGTGCCAATTGAGCCTGCAGCGTTACATATCCAGGCAGCCGATCGAATAGCTTCCCTTCTGATGGCTGAAATTGTTGGCCAGGAAGAGGTAAAGAGCTAGTGATTTGGAGGGGTCTGCGGGTTCACTTTATTGGGATTGGTGGCTCGGGAATGAGCGGCATCGCAAAGGTAATGGCCGCTCGGGGAGCGCTCGTCTCTGGCAGCGATATTCAAGATTCTGGAACCCTAGAGGCGCTCCGTGCCTTTGGCATCACGGTGTTCGTGGGACATGATCCTGCAAATATTGGGGAAGCTGAGCTGGTTGTAACTTCGAGTGCGATTGGATCTAGCAACCCTGAATTAGCTGCGGCTATGAGTTCTGGCAAAACAATTTTGGGCAGGGCTGAGGCGCTTAGCCGTCTTCTAATTGGAAAGAGATCGATTGCAGTAGCTGGTACCCATGGAAAAACTACGACTACATCGATGCTAACTGTCGCTCTCCAGAGTTGCGGACTTGACCCATCATTTGCAATCGGAGCATCGATTAGAAATTCAGGGACAAATGCGCATGATGGATCCGGAGATATTTTCGTGGTTGAGGCTGATGAATCAGATGGTTCTTTCACTTCATATAATCCTTATGGTGCAATCATCACCAATATCGAGCTTGATCATGTTGATAATTTCAAAGATTTAGCGAGTATCGATTCGTTATTCGATCAGTTTCTCGAGACCATATCTTCCCAACTGGTTCTATGTAACGACGATCTTGGCGTGAAAAGATTGTTAGAGCGCTCAAGAGGCGCATTGAAATCTCTAGAAGTTACGACTTATGGAACTGGGGGCGATCCGGACTTGCACCTCGATCGAATCTTTCTTGGCCCCCGAGAGAGCAAAGCGCGACTTGTATTACGAGGAAGGGTCCTCGGTGAATTAAATTTAGCCATTCCTGGTGCGCATAATCTCTTAAATGCCGCAGCCGCAATAGCGATGGGCGAGCAACTAGGTGCGCCGATTGCTCAACTTCTATCCGGGCTATCCAATTTCTCAGGTGCGCGTCGTAGATTCGAGATTCGTGGCTCGACAAATGGAGTTACGGTAATCGATGATTATGGCCATCACCCGACCGAAATCAGGGCAACTCTAGACACCGCTAGAAACTTCGCAGGAAGTGGAAAAGTACTAGTTGTATTTCAACCACACAGATTCTCTAGGACAAGGGCGTTCGCAGGCGAATTTGCTGAGGCGTTACAAAAGGCTGATCACACATACTTATTAGAGGTCTATCCTGCTGGAGAGAAAGCACTACCTGGGGTCAGCTCGCTCTCAATTTCTGCGAAGATGCCCAAAGAGCTGGTCACCTATGAACCTTCTATGTTGGAAGTCATCTCGAAAATTGTTAAGGCTGCTTCACCGGGTGATGTGATTATTACTTTGGGAGCCGGTGATGTCAGTTCACTTGCTCCTTTGATTGTTGAGAATCTTTAGACGCAATCGATGAAGCGAATTGTCTCTCTTATTGCCTTGGCCACATTCGTCGGCTTGGCCTATCTTTTGGGCTGGTCAAATATTTTTCCGGTCAAGATCATCGAGATTGCTGAAAAGGATGAAGGTATTGTTAAAGAACTGCAGACTCGACTAGAGCAACCCCCAGCAGCGCTTGTCGTTGGAGAACCAATTGCGCGGGTAGATAAGCGAGAGATTACGAGCAGACTTCGCACCTTAATCTGGGTAGACCGCGTTGAAGTCAGGCGAAGTTTTCTCTCTGGAAAGGTGAGCATTTCAGTTGATCCTCGGACCGCAATCGCGCAGCTAGATTCAAGATGGAGTGCCAATCCGGGAGAATTGGGTTTTCTGGGAAGAGATCTTAAATTCTTCTTTGTGCCGCGCAGCGAGGTTGCGAAGGCAGCGCAATCTGGCGATGCAGACTGGCTCTCATTACCAAGTCTCTACCTGGGTTCAGCCGAAAAGTTCCTCATTGAAGATTCAGTCAGACTAATGGAAGCCATAACGAAGAATGGCGCAGAAGTCCGCAGCCTGCGAGCCGCTGGCCGAGAAGCGCTCAAAGCCAGAATCCGCTATCAAGAGCGCGAATTAGATATTTCTTGGGGAAGTGTCAATGATTTAGAGCTCAAATTTGAAGTACTTGACCGACTAATTGCATTGAAGGCTAACCGCAATGTTAAGCAGATAGATTTATCTTCGCCATCTTCGCCAATTGTTTCCAGTAATAGTTGAAATCAAATTACTACAGAGTTCAATAATTCTTTCGTGTCGGTGTTTGCTACCCACTAGCTACGCGCCTACTTTTGCGCGCACACTTTGGGGAAACCCTAAGTCTAAAGTTGAGAATTAGGGTTAAAAGAGAGGCGTATCGTGGCAACACCACAGAATTATTTAGCTGTAATTAAAGTTGTTGGAGTTGGTGGCGGTGGAGTTAATGCTGTCAATCGCATGATTGATGCTGGACTCAAAGGAGTCGAATTCATTGCAATCAATACCGATGCGCAAGCTCTCTTAATGAGTGATGCAGATGTGAAATTAGATATCGGTAGAAAATTAACTAGAGGTCTTGGCGCAGGCGCAAATCCAGAAATTGGTAAGCAAGCGGCAATCGACCACACCGAAGAAATCGAAGAAGTCCTTCGTGGTTCGGATATGGTTTTTGTAACCGCTGGTGAAGGTGGCGGAACTGGAACGGGCGGGGCTCCTGTCATCGCAAAAATTGCAAAAGGACTTGGCGCGCTAACTGTCGGTGTAGTTACCAGACCATTTAGTTTTGAAGGTAAGCGTCGCTCAACTCAAGCTGAAATCGGAATTGAAGAGCTCCGTAAGGAAGTAGATACGTTAATTGTCATTCCAAACGATCGCCTTCTTTCAATTTCAGATAGATCAATATCTGCACCAGAAGCATTTAAAACTGCCGATCAAGTTTTGCTATCGGGCGTGCAGGGAATCACAGATCTAATCACCACACCTGGATTAATTAATCTTGACTTTGCAGATGTAAAGAGCGTAATGGATGGAGCAGGTTCGGCGTTAATGGGAATTGGCTCTGCAAGGGGTGAAGCCAGAGCAACTAGGGCTGCTGAATTAGCGATTTCCTCACCACTTCTTGAGGCATCAATTGAAGGGGCGCACGGCGTCCTTCTCTCTATTGCCGGTGGCTCAGACATGGGCCTATTCGAGATAAGTGAAGCCGCTGAATTGGTTGCTAAGAGCGCTCATCCCGATGCAAACATCATCTTTGGAACTGTTATCGATGATTCATTAGGTGATGAAGTTCGAGTTACGGTCATTGCCGCAGGATTTGATGGCGGTGCGCCAAAGCGTCTCTCGGTTCCCGTTATTTCAACAGCCGGATTGTCGGGTCAAGCAGATCCAATTCCAGATAACGATCCCATTCAAGTTGCTATGGATGCACCGGCACAGACTCAACGTCGCAGGATTACTTTTGAGGAGTTAGTTTCTGAGGACGATATCGACGTCCCAGATTTCATGAAGTAAAAAAGAAATTCGAGATGGCACGAACTCTTTTCACATCTCGGCTAGGTGGAACAAGTTCTCCGCCCTTTGACTCACTCAATTTGGCCTTGCATGTCGGCGATGATTCTGCAGCTGTAGCGAAAAACCGCGAGACCTTAGCATCAATAGTTGGACTGCCCCGAAAACAGCTCTTCTTCATGACTCAAGTCCATGGCCATGAAGTGGTTGTAATAAATAAGGATTCTGATTCCAATCAAGCTCCTGAGGCCGATGCTCTATTCACTACAGTGCCAGGAATTGCTCTCGTCACTTTGATTGCTGATTGCACACCTCTGCTCCTCAAATCAAACCGCGCAGTGGCGGCAGTTCACGTTGGAAGAAAGGGGCTGGTTGCCGAGGTCCTAGAGGAAACCCTTCGGGTCTTCAAGGAGCATGGAATTGAACCCTCTGACTTAGATGCTGAGATTGGCCCTTCAATATGTGCAGATTGTTACGAAGTAGATCTTCAAACATATAGAGAAGTTGTAGAGAAAAATCCTGCGTCGGCAACCGATGAAACCCGACGCTGTTTGGATGTAGCAGGTGGTTTGAAGTCCAGGCTTGAAAGATATCGGATTAATTACAAAGCATCAGATGTCTGTGTCAACCATACTCCTGGATATTTCTCATATCGACGTGATGGTGTTACCGGCAGACAAGCGGGAGTAGTGTGGATTCAAGAGTGAATGAGCGGCGTGAAGAAATTCGTGTAGCTCTAAATAGGGTTAAAAACGAGATCCCCGATTACGTCACACTCATTGTGGTAACGAAGACCTTTCCAGTTAGCGATGTCGAAATTCTCTATGAGTTAGGTGAGCGAAACTTCGGAGAGAATCGAGACGATGAGGGCGTTGAAAAGTCCACTATTCTGCCGAAAGACTCAATTTGGCATTTCCAAGGAAACCTTCAAAGCAAGAAGATCCGCTCCATTGTCTCCTGGGCTGACTTCATCCATTCCTTAGATAAAGCCTCTCATGCAAGCAAAATCAATGAAATTGCCCATTCAATTGGCAAGATTCAGAAAGTATTTATCCAGGTCAAATTGGATTCGGGTTTAGGTTCTGATGATCGCAGTGGAATCAATCCAAGCGATTTCAATCAGTTCTTGGTAGAGCTAGAAGGTTTGAAAAATATTGAGATAGTTGGGGTGATGGGGGTCGCTCCGTTGGGAGCGGACCCCGCGCCGGGGTTTGAGCTCCTATACAAACTTTCGCTGAAGTTGCAATCTATTAAGCCCGGAGCCACCTTCATTTCGGCTGGAATGAGTGGGGATTTCCCAGTAGCGCTCCAGTTTGGAGCGACACATATTCGTATTGGAAGTTCAATCCTCGGTACTCGGTAGCCTCAACCCTAAAATTCTCTCTATGGCTAATGCACTTAGAAGAATGACTAATTATCTAGGTCTCACCGAAGATGATGGATCAGTCGCGACCGCCCCGACTCGCGCACTTAATCCAGTAACCAAAACGGCTACCCCTAGCGTTCGATCCCCGAAGTTGAGCGTTGCCCCTGTTGCAGAAGCGCAATCCGCGCCGACTATGGATCGGATCGTGACGATAACTCCTCGTTTCTATAGCGAGGCGCGTGCGATTGGCGAGTATTACCGTGAAGGAAATCCGGTAATCATGAATCTCAGCGATATGGAAGAGTCGGAACGAAAGCGTTTAATTGATTTTGCTTCTGGACTTGTTTTTGGCCACGCCGGCACCATTGAACGTGTGACATCAAAAGTCTTCCTATTAACTCCACCCAATGTAATTGTTAGTGGCGAAGAGAAGAGCGCAGCTGCTCAAGCAAGCTTCTTTAATCAGAGCTGAAATCCTTGTTGAATTTCACCGCTTGGATAGTTTTTGCTCTAAACATTTTTCTTCTTGCTCTATTTGTGCGACTTATTCTTGATTATGTTCGACTCTTCAGGCCGAGTTGGCGACCCAGCGGAATTTTGATGCCCCTTGCTGAAATTATTTATATCTTGACCGATAAACCTTTAGCTTTTGTGAGAAGGTTTATCCCTCCACTTCGCATGGGACCAGTTGCGCTGGACCTCTCCTTCATAGTTTTGTTCTTTGGGATTCAAATCCTCATCGGAGTCTTGCGCTAGTTTTTTCTAGTCATAGACTCAAGGCATGGAGCGCAGCGAAGCTTTAGTACTTGACCAGCAGGATCCCTTACGCGAGTTTAAGAAGAGATTTGTAATCACCGATCCTGATACCTGCTATCTGGATGGAAACTCCTTGGGTCGACTCCCGCACGAGACCGTCACAGTTATAAATGATTTTCTCCATGATGAGTGGGGTAGGGAAGTTGTAGTTGGCTGGGGTCATTGGATCGATGAAGCACAGAACACCGGAAATTTAATTGGCAGATCAGCCCTGGGAGCAGCGCCAGGCCAAGTCCTAGCCTGCGATACAACGAGCGTAAATATTTATCAGCTTGCCTCGGCAGCAATCAGAGCCCGCCCCGGTAGAAAGACCATTATTACCGATGCGGCTAATTTTCCGACCGATCGTTACATTCTCCAGGGTTTAGCAGAATCTCATGGTCTGCAACTAGTAACAATTAATAATGAAGATTCATCAATATCTGAAAATGAACTTATAACGCCAGCACTTTTGGAGAAGTACCTTAACGACGATGTTGCTCTGGTTAGTCTCCAGGTAATTCAATATCGCTCTGGCGCAAGGCAAGATGTAAAGGCTTTAACAGAGCTAATACATAAAAACGGAGCGCTTGTTTTATGGGATGCCGCACATGCCATAGGTTCAATCAAAATGGAATTAGATAAAGATGAAGTAGATCTTGCAGTTGGCTGTACCTATAAATACGGTAACTCCGGACCGGGTGCTCCAGCTTGGCTTTACGTTAACAAGAAAATTCAAGATGAATTACAAGTCGCTATACAAGGTTGGTTTGCGCAACGAGATCAATTTGCGATGGGCCCAGAGTTTGAAAAAGAAGGATCAATCCGCGGCTTCCAAATAGCTAGCCCTTCAATCATTGGATTGCGCTGTATAAATACCGCTTTTGCCATGATAGAGGAAGCAGGGATCGAGCAGATTGAGAAGAAGTGCGCACTTGGAACCTCGATGATGGTTAGCCTTTTTAAGTTATGGCTCGAGCCGCTCGGTTTCTCGCTTGTGACTCCAGCGTCACCCGACCGAAGAGGTGGACACATCACTATCGCTCATCCCGAAGCGGAACGAATCTCGATTGCGCTTCGGAAATATGCAAACACTGTGGCCGACTATCGAACTCCAAATTCGATTAGGTTGGCTATTTCGCCACTAGCTACTTCCTATCTTGAAGTATTTGATGGTTTTGCGCGGATTCGCGACCTGGTCTCAACTCGCCAATATGAGAAAGTCACACTCGGGGAGTCTCGCGTAACATGAGCAACGAACAAGCCCTTAACTACAGCAACTACCTAAAGGTAGATGAGTTGCTCTCCTTGCAGGAGCCGCTATCGGACGGTCCTGAGCATGATGAACTGCTTTTTATTGTGATTCATCAGACCTATGAGCTCTGGTTTAAGGAGTTAATCCATGAATTTGCGGCATCCCAAGTTGCTCTAGAAGCTGGAGATACTCACAGAGCACTATCGATCCTTGGTCGCATCCGCACCATCTTGAAGATATGTGTTGCTCAGATCGATATCTTAGAAACGATGACGCCACTTCAATTTAATTCCTTTAGAAGCAGATTGGGCGAGTCGAGTGGATTTCAGTCGGCCCAATTTCGTGAGATTGAGGCGATTCTGGGCAGACGAGATCAACGAGCTGCTTCGCATCTTCTTCCCAAAGATAAGGAACGAGTTGAGGCATTGATGTCTCGAAATTCAATTTGGGACTCAGTCATGCATTATGTAGTTAAGCGTGGATACAAAATCCCAGATGAAGTTCTCCGAAGAGATGTGTCAAAGAGTTATGAAGCTAATTTAGATGTGCAGGAAGTTCTGATTGAACTTCATCGCAATGAACCAGAAGCCAGCCTGGTCTTTGAACGACTGGTCGATATCGATGAAGGTCTACAAGAGTGGCGTTATCGACATGTGAAGATGGTGGAACGAACCATTGGTAGAAAGGTAGGAACTGGAGGTTCAGCTGGAGCTGACTACCTGAGGCAGACCCTCTTTAACCCCGTCTTTGCAGATCTCTGGGAGATTCGGAATCGCTTCTAGCTCCGAGTTAATTTCAACGTTAGGCCCAATTCATCTTCGCTAGTGGCGAGCTGGGTTTCTCTCTCAAATGAAGTTGCTAATACTTCATCAGAAATATGTGCAGCCGCTTCTTCTATCGCTTTAGCGGCTTCTTCATTTGAATTCCACCGAATATGGATGCGGTCACTTACATCAAATCCTGATTCTTTTCTGGAATCTTGGATTGCGCGGATTGCTTCCCGAACAACTCCCTTAGCAATCAGACGAGCATCAAGGGTTAGATCAAGCGCAACGCTTTCACCCGAGTGAGATGAAACTGACCAACCGCTGCGGGGAGTCTCAGTAATTACTAGATCCTCCTCCGTTAAAGTGGCAAGGCCGCCGCTGAATTGAAGCTCGGTAGAACCTGAACCTCGCACTTTGGAGACTAGTTCTGCAGCATCAAGGGATCCAAGAATCTTGGAAATTTCTTGCACGGCTCCGCCATATTTACTTCCCAGAGAGCGGAAGTTTGCTTTTATAGAGATATCCACCAAATCAGGCGCACTTGATAGATCATCTAAGCGCTCCACATTTAGCTCATCAGAAATCTGGTCTTTTAATTCTTGAGCAAGGTTTTTCCAACCACTAGCAGCTATCAATGCGCGGGAAAGCGGTTGTCGAATCTTGACTTGTGATTGGGCGCGAGCTGCTCTACCCAGTTCAACTAAGCGACGCGCTAGCGCGACATCCGAAGATAACTTCGCATCAACTGCACCTTCGTTAGATCTTGGGAAGTCCGCCAAATGCACAGAGAGCGCAAGGTTGGGGTTAACCTTACGGATTAGAACCTGCCAGACATGCTCGGTGATAAACGGAACCATTGGCGCCATCAGCAATGTCACGGTCTCAATACATTGATGAAGCGTCGCTAGGGCGATCGGGTCTCCATCCCAGAATCTCCGTCGAGATCTTCGAACGTACCAATTGGATAGATCATCGACAAACTTTGCGATTGCAGTTCCAGCGCTCTGCGAATCGAAGTCGGCATAGGCTAAATCGACCGCCTTCACCAACTGATTCAATTCGCTAAGAATCCAGCGATCCATCATGGGGCGATCGGAAATTGGAGATGTTTCACCAGGAATGTAATTTGAAGCAGAGGCATAAAGCGCGAGGAATGAGACGGTATTCCAATAAGTTAGGAGCGTCTTTCTAACAACTTCAGAGATGATGTCATGTCCAACGCGACGTGCACTCCATGGCGAACCAGAGGCCAACATGTACCAACGGACTGCATCAGCGCCATGTCGATCCATAAGTGGCATTGGTTCTAGGACATTTCCGAGATGTTTACTCATCTTTCGGCCATCCTTGTCGAGGATGTGGCCCAAGCAGAGCACTGTTTTATAAGAGGATTTATCAAATACAAGCGTTCCAATCGCCATCAAGGTGTAGAACCAACCACGCGTCTGATCAATCGCCTCGCAGATAAAGTCCGCTGGATAAGCTGCGGCAAATTTTTCACTGGAGCCCGCCTTATGCGGGTAGCCCCATTGCGCGAAGGGCATTGCGCCTGAGTCGTACCAACAGTCAATCACTTCGGGAGTTCTAGACATTGGTAGCGAGCACTCTCTGCAAGCAAAAGTTATCTCATCGACATATGGGCGATGCAGTTCAAGATCTTTTAGATCCCTACCTGCTAAGGCCGAAAGCTCACTCTTGGAGGAGACGGCTAATTCATGCCCTTCCTCACACTTCCAAATCGGAAGCGGCGTACCCCAGTAGCGATTTCTCGAGAGCGCCCAATCGATATTGTTATTTAGCCAATCACCAAACCGTCCAGTCTTGATCGTCTCTGGATGCCAATCAGTTTTTGCATTCTCACGTAACAGGGCTTCTTTGATTTTTGTTGTTCGGATGTACCAAGAGGGTTGCGCGTAATAGATCAACGGGGTGTGACATCTCCAGCAATGTGGATACGAGTGTTGGAATGTCTGATGCCGGAAGAGCGCACCGCTCTCTTTTAGGCTCTTAATTAAGAGTTTGTCAGCTTCCTTGAAGAACTTACCGCCGACCAAATCAATTTCAGCCAAGAAATTTCCATTCGGAGCGACTGGGTTTACTACCGGCAATTCATACTTTTTACAGGTAGCAAGATCGTCGGCGCCAAAAGCAGGAGCCTGGTGAACCAGACCGGTTCCATCTTCAGTTGTTACATATTCGGCGAGAAGAACGAAATGTGCATCTGGTATTTCAACTAGATCAAAAGGTCGCTTGTAATGTACTCGCTCGAGTTCGCGACCTTGAATCCGTTTCAATTCCGTGAAGCCAGGGGTGACTTTCTCAGCCAAAGGCTCGGCGATAACTAATACTTCTCCACCCTGCTCGTCAGAAGTTCTAACTACTAAATAAGTAACCTCAGGATGAACGGCGATCGCAGTATTGGAAACCAATGTCCAAGGAGTAGTGGTCCAAACTAAGAGGCTTGCATTAAGAGGTGCTAACTCTCCGCTGGTAATCGGAAACCGAACGTAGACTGATGGATCAGTGACTGTTTCATAACCCTGGGCTAATTCATGATCAGATAGCCCCGTTCCACACCGCGGACAATATGGCGCGACTCGATGGTCTTGTACCAAGAGCCCCTTCTTGTGGACTTCGGCGAGCGACCACCAGACACTCTCAATATATTCATCAGACATCGTCCAATATGCCTCATCAAAATCAACCCAGAAACCCATTCGTTCAGTCATCTCTGTAAATGCGCTGACGTGGCGTTGTACTGACTCGCGACACTTATCGTTGAACTTTGAGATGCCAAAATTCTCGATATCGCCCTTTCCAGAGAAACCTAACTCTTTCTCAACTGCAATTTCTACGGGGAGTCCGTGGCAGTCCCAACCTGCTTTGCGGATTACATACTTTCCTTTCATCGTGTGATAACGCGGAAATACATCTTTAAATACACGCGCTTCAATGTGATGAGTACCCGGCATGCCATTTGCGGTGGGTGGACCTTCATAGAAGGTCCATGGTTCGCCATTTGCGCGCTGCGCTAGGCTCTTATGAAAAATTTCTTGGGTGTTCCAGAACGAGAGAATTTCAAGCTCGATATTAGGAAGATCGATCTGAGGACTAAGCGCCTCATATGGTGACTTTAAAATGATCATCCCTTTCCAAAAGAACCAACCACCTTGACTGGTTTTTCACTTTGGAGGGGCGATCTTGTGACCGCGGTACCACCCGCCTTATCTACCAATTGGGTAGATCACTTCGTGACCTTGTAGTCAGTTCTACGTGTGCTAATCGGCACATTTCTTCTAACTCGCTCTTGGGTGATTGCCCAGTCAATGCGATTAGTTACAAGGCGTCTTGCTACCGCTTAATTTTAGCCCATCGAACTGTGGCGAGTGGCATTTGTACCTAATAACCCCTAGCCTTCGGCGCTGTGGCGATAAAGAAAAAGCTTGCGAAGGCAGTAGCAAAGTTGAAGAAATCTCCTGCTAAAAAAGTGGCTCCGAAAAGGAGTCCAGTAAAGAAAGCAGTCAAGAAACCTCCGGCCAAGAAAGCCCCAGCCAAGAAGGCTCCAGCCAAGAAGGCTCCAGCCAAAAAAACTGCGGTCAAAAAGGCGCCAGTCAAGCCAACTCTGGCCAAGAAATTCCCACCGAAAAAACCGCAAGCCGAGATCATCAAGGGTCAGCACAAGACTGCTTTAACTAGTAGCACCGCTAAAGGCGCCACCACAATTTCGGTCTACAAGCCTGAAGTTGAGGCGAGCGATGTAGTTGTCGTTGAAGAGAAGAGGCTGGTGCTCCCGCCACCAGTCCGCAAACCAAAGCCGGGGAAGAAGCCAGCTCCTTTGAAGCCGATCAAAGCGGCTCCTGCTCCCTTAATAGTTAACGAAGGAGCGGAAAATTGGACCGCGACAGAGTTGAAATCGATTCGCAGTGAACTTGCCAAAGACCTTGTCAGATTGAAGAAGGAGTTAGCTGAAGTCGAGAGCGAGATGGATGCTCTTATTGAAGCCTCTGGAGTAGGTGCGGGCGATGACCAAGCAGATGCCGGCGCTAAAACATTTGAACGTGAACATGAGATGTCACTTGTCTATAACGCTCGCGATATGGTTCTGCAAACTGAGCGCGCGCTAGAGCGAATTGACACCAAGACTTATGGAAGATGCGAGGATTGCGGAAATCCAATCGGAAAAGCAAGACTTCAAGTTTTCCCTCGCGCAACGCTCTGCATGTTATGCAAACAGAAGGAAGAGCGCCGCTGAAGTCGTCTAGTGCTGATCGCGCGCGACGACTATTTATTTCTGTCGCACTCTCAGTTTTTGCAGTTGACCTTGCCTCCAAGAACTGGGCTGAGTCATATTTACAATATCGACCTCCGCTTGAGATCTTCGGAGATTTTCTAAAACTTAGCTACTCCACGAACTCTGGAGCTGCATTCAGTCTCTTTACTGATGCCACGCTATTACTCTCATCGCTTAAATTAGTAGTGGTCGGATTCATTATCTTTTACATGCGTAATCTCACTCATCCACTCTGGGGGTCAGCGCTCGGCGCATTGCTCGGGGGAGTCGTCGGAAATCTCTACGATCGCGCAATAAGACCACCTGGGGTTTGGCGCGGTGAAGTTATTGATTGGATCGTGCTTCCCAATTGGCCTACCTTCAATATCGCTGACAGCGCGATTGTCTGTGCTGGCATAGCAATGACTATTTTGACCATGCGAAACATCAATCCCAAAGATCCTAAAGATCGAATTGATGGTGCTGCATGAGCGAGCGAGAAAAACGCGTTCTACTGATTGACGAGTCTCTTGAGGGCGAACGCGTGGACGTTGCTTTAGCGGGGCTTTTGGGCCTCTCGCGCAGCGCGGTAGCCGATCTCTTAAATGCCGGAAGTGTTCTACAAGGAAAGAAGCCGCTCTCTAAATCTGACCGAGTCAAGACTGGGGATCGGATTCAGGTGCTAATGCCGGCTGAGATTGATCCACTCGATTTCACCAGAGTTGTCAGCGAAGAATTAGATGTTATCTATGACGATGCAGATGTCGTGGTGGTAAATAAACCAGTTGGAGTCGCTGCTCACCCTAGTCCTGGATGGCAAGGACCTACTGTGCTCGGAGACTTAATCTCACGTGGTTACAGTATTTCTACTTCAGGGGCTGAAGAGCGAAAAGGAATTGTGCAACGGCTTGATGTTGGCACGACTGGTTTGATGGTGGTAACTAAGCATGAAGATTCTTACATAGCGCTAAAGAATCAGTTCCGCGCACGAACGGTCTCAAAGATTTATCATGCACTTGTTCAAGGCCATATGGATCCATCTGAGGGAAGTATCGATGCGCCAATTGGTAGACATCCAAAAGAGGATTATCGTTTCGCCGTTGTTGCAGATGGCAAACCAAGCATTACCCACTTTTCCTTAATTGAATTTCTTCCTGGAGCAACTCTCTTAAAGGTTGAGCTGGAGACTGGCAGAACTCATCAGATTCGAGTTCACTTCAGCGCTCTGCGCCATCCCTTAGTTGGAGATTTGGCATATGGCTCAGATCCGGTGCTCGCCCAGCGCCTTGAATTAAAGAGACCTTGGTTACATGCGCTAGAACTCTCCTTCGACCAACCCTCAACCGGTGAGCGGATTATGCTCAAGTGCGAATATCCGAGCGACCTGAAACGCGCGCTGGCAATACTCGCCTCTTAAGTCACTCTTTAGTCATGGCTGGGGAGTAATCTCGCCGACCGTGAGCAAGGAATTCGTGCACCTTCATGTACATACCGAGTATTCAATGCTCGATGGGGCGGCGCGAATAGATCAACTTGCCGAAGAGGTTGCCCGTCAGGGCAGCCCCGCAATTGCGATAACAGATCACGGCCACGTCTTTGGCGCATTTGATTTCTACAAATCAATGAAGTCGGTTGGGGTTAAACCGATAATCGGGATTGAGGCTTACGTGGCGCCTGAATCAAGACTTGATAAGCGGCGAGTTAAGTGGGCTGAAGGCGGAGAAGATGATGTCTCTGCTGGTGGCGCCTACACACACATGACAATTCTCGCCGAAAATAATGAAGGCTTATCAAACCTCTTTAAATTGGCCTCGCTGGCATCTCTAGAAGGTTTTTATTACAAGCCGAGAATGGATCGCGAGCTACTATCAAAGTATTCATCAGGACTAATTGCAACATCTGGATGCGTTGCCGGTGAGATCCAAACCAGGCTCCGTATGGGAGCTTACGAAGAGGCTCGATCTGCAGCAGCTACTTATCGAGAGATATTTGGCCCGGACAATTTTTACATCGAGTTAATGGATCATGGTTTAGAAATTGAGAATCGAGTTAAATCAGATTTATTGAAACTAGCTAAAGAGCTTGGGCTTCCGCTACTTGCTACAAACGATCTCCATTACACATACGCAGAAGATGCCAAGCCACACGCTGCGCTTCTCGCGGTCCAATCCGGAAGTACGCTCTCAGATCCGAAGAGATTTAAGTTCGATAGCGAAGAGTTCTATCTGAAGGATGCGACCACGATGCGCCGGCTCTTTAAAGACCTTGAAGTCGCTTGCGATAACACGCTAGTAATCGCTGAAAGGTGCAATGTCACCCTCAGAGAGAACGAGAATCTCTTGCCGAAATTCCCGGTACCTGAGGGTGAGGATGAGAATTCCTGGCTAGTTAAACAAGCGCGTGCTGGACTTGCCAAGAAATTTCCAGAAAGCGCAACAAAAGAACACGAAGAGCGACTTGAATATGAGTTAAGCGTCATGACCAAGATGGGCTTTGCTGGCTACTTCCTCGTCGTCGCCGATCTAGTTGCCCATGCAAAAGATGTTGGAATTCGTGTTGGCCCGGGTCGAGGATCTGCCGCGGGATCACTAGTTTCTTACTGCCTCGGTATTACGGCGCTTGATCCGATCAAACACGGATTGCTCTTCGAGCGCTTTCTAAATCCAGATCGCATCTCTATGCCAGATATCGATCTAGATTTCGATGAAAGAAGACGGGGCGAGATGATCCGTTACGCAATCGATAAGTATGGTGAAGATCGGGTAGCCCAGATAATCACCTACAACACGATCAAGTCCAAGCAATCCATTAAGGATGCCAGCCGAGTTTTGGGATATCCATTTGCAATTGGAGACCGTTTAACAAAAGCGCTACCGCCACCAATTATGGGGAAGGACATTTCGTTAACTGGAGTCTTCGACAAGAACCATGAGCGTTATCAAGAGGCCCAAGAGTTTCGCAACATCTATGAAGATGACCAAGAAGCAAAGACAATCGTCGATACGGCGCGTGGCCTAGAAGGTCTTAAGCGACAATCCGGCGTACATGCTGCCGGTGTAATACTCAGTCGCGAACCATTACTAGATGTAATTCCAATTCAACGTCGCGAGGCCGATGGTGCGATTATCACCCAATTCGACATGGTCGCGTGTGAAGCTACGGGACTTCTTAAGATGGATTTCCTCGGGCTTCGAAATCTCTCGGTCCTCGATGATTGCTTGCTAAATATTCAGAAGAACAAAAATGAGAAGGTAGTTCTTGAAGAGTTACCACTTGCTGACAAAAAGACCTTTGAGCTTCTAGCTCGGGGCGAGACCCTTGGCGTATTTCAGCTCGATAGCGCCCCGATTCGCGCGCTACTTCGTTCGATGAATCCTGATTCCTTTGAAGACATTTCGGCTGTAATTGCGCTTTACCGTCCTGGTCCGATGGGCGTAAATGCACATAACGATTATGCAGATCGAAAGAATAAGCGGAGACGAATTGAAGCTATCCACCCAGAATTATCAGAACCCTTGCGAGAAATTCTTGATGACACTTATGGATTGATCGTTTATCAAGAACAAGTAATGGCCATCGCCCAGAAGGTTGCTGGATTCTCACTGGCACGTGCGGATCTACTTCGTAAAGCGATGGGAAAGAAGAATAAAGAGATCCTTGATAAGGAATATGTTCATTTTGAGGCAGGCATGAAAGCCAATGGCTTTTCAAATGTAGCGATAGAAGAACTGTGGAAGACGCTAATTCCATTCTCCGACTATGCATTCAATCGCGCCCACAGTGCGGGATACGGAGTCGTCTCATTCTGGACTGCCTACTTGAAGGCCAATTACCCAACTGAATACATGGCGGCCCTGCTGTCGAGCGTCAAAGACGATAAAGATAAATCAGCTCTATATCTCAATGAGTGTCGCAGAATGGGAATCAAAGTACTCCCACCAGATGTAAATGAATCTGACTCTGAGTACACGCCTCGCGGAAAGGATATTCGCTTTGGTCTAGCCGCGATTCGAAATGTTGGCGAGAATGTTGTTGGTTCAATAGTAAGAAATAGAGATGCGAAAGGCCGATACACATCCTTCGGTGACTTCTTAGCAAAAGTAGATGCGGTCGTCTGTAATAAAAAAACGATCGAATCTCTAATCAAGGCAGGGGCTTTTGATTCGCTTTCGCATAGCCGGAAAGGGTTAATGGCAGTACATCTCGAAGCGATTGAGGCAATCTCAGAGACGAAACGCGCAGAGTCGATTGGTCAATTCGATCTCTTTGGTGGCAACGAATCTCAGGGAGTTATTTCTGGGGTATTCCTAGATATCCCGGCAGATGAATGGGATAAGCCGCTGTTGCTTTCTTATGAACGAGAGATGCTCGGATTGTATGTTTCAGACCACCCGCTACTTGGTGTTGAGCATGTCCTGAAGAGTGTTCGAGATATTCCGGTGTCACAAATCTTTGACGAAAATGTTGGACACGAGAGTATTTTTACCATTGCAGGCTTAATTACCAATGTCCAACGAAAGGTCAGCCGTCAAGGTGCAAATTGGGCGATAGTCACGGTCGAAGATCTTGAGGGCGCAATCGATGTTCTCTTCTTCTCAAACTCCTACCAACAAAATGCATTAAACCTGATTGAAGATCGGATAGTAGCGATTCGTGGTCGAGTTGATAAGCGCGAAGAGACTCCGAGGTTTACTGCGCTGGATCTCTCACTGCCGGATATAAACCAAGCTCCTATTGGTCCATTTGTAATCAGAGTTGAAGCCGAACGGTGCACTCCACCATTGGTTGACCGGATGAAGGAAATCCTTCGCTCTCATCCGGGGACAAGAGAAGTTCATCTGCGAATTGAAGGTGGATCGAAAGACACGACCTTCAGATTAGATGATGGCTTAAAGGTCACAGCATCACCGAGTCTGAGCGCCGACTTGAAGTCGATTCTCGGGCCAGACTGCTTGGTTTAAAAGTAAATAAAAACCAGAGCGCACCCTTATACCTATTTATCTAGAATAGGGGCGTGACATCAATCGCTAATTCGCCGATGAGAATCGTAGATCTTCGAGGTCAACGCCTTTCCAAGAGCGAGTACCAGGCAAAGCTTCCGCGAGCTGCATTAGATGTTAATGCCGCTATGGCTCAAGTAGAGCCAATAATTGAAGAGGTCCGGAACGGCGATGTTTCCTCCCTGCTTTCGCTATCAGAGCGTTTCGATGGAATTAGACCAACTCAGATTCGCGTACCTCGGGAAGTAATCAGAGAGGCGCTTGAGTCAATTGATCCTGCCTTGAAGAAGGTCATTGAAGAAGCGATAAGACGAGTTCGAATAGTTCATAGGGATCAGGTGCGCGGTGAAACCACGGTCCGCGTAGTTGATGGAGGAGAAGTAGAAGAGCGCTGGATCCCAGTAGATCGAGTTGGACTCTATGTACCTGCGGGGCGAGCCGTCTATCCCAGTTCCGTCGTGATGAATGTAGTGCCGGCGCAGATAGCTGGCGTAAAAAGCATTGCACTTGCATCCCCGCCGCAGAGAGATAACGACGGATGGCCACATCAATTAGTCCTTGCAACCTGCGCAATATTAGGAATTGATGAGGTTTATGCAATAGGCGGAGCGCAGGCGATTGCAGCATTCGCATTTGGCATTAAGGACGAATCCGGAAATCGAATCAGCGAACCAGTCGATATAGTTACTGGACCAGGAAATATTTATGTAGCTGCAGCCAAACGCGCACTTCGAGGTTTAATTGGAATTGATTCAGAAGCGGGTCCTACCGAGATAGCGATCGTCGCCGACTCAACCGCCTCTTCAGGTGAAGTTGCATCCGACCTAATTAGTCAGGCAGAACACGACACGATAGCTGCAGCCGTTCTCATTACCGATTCAATTGATTTATCAGATCAAGTTAACCGAGAGATTACAGTTAGAGTTTCGGAGACTAAACATCGCGAACGGATAAGTCAGGCGCTTAGCGGTGAACAGTCTGCAATAGTTTTAGTCGATGATTTAGACCATGCGTTGGATGTAGCAAATGCCTATGCTGCCGAACATTTAGAGTTATTGGTTCGAGATCCCCAGAGTGCAAGTAAGAAGATCAGGAATGCTGGCGCTGTTTTTCTGGGTAGATTCGCACCAGTATCACTCGGCGATTATCTTGCCGGTTCAAATCACGTTCTTCCAACTGGAGGATGCGCCTGTCACTCCAGCGGATTGTCGGTACAGACTTTTCTCCGTGGATTGCACTTTATCTCTTATAGCGAGCGGGCTTTTCGCGAGATCGCTTCAAGCGTGATTACTTTTGCGGAAGCTGAAGACCTACCTGCTCATGGTGAAGCCATTAAAGCGAGATTTGAATGAGTGATAAGAATTGGCCCAGCTGGCTCCCGCTTCGAACCGATTTATTGGAGTTATCTCCATATGGCGCTCCACAGATAGAAGCACCAGTTCGGCTAAATACAAATGAGAATCCGTACAACTTAAGCGATGAACTTCAAGCGGCTCTCCGTGATGAAATCTCTAGGGTAGTAAAGGAGTTAAATCGATACCCAGATCGAGATGCCCGGAAACTTCGACAGGCTCTCGCTGACTCTATTAGCGGCTCATCGGGAATTAGATTTGAATCTGACTCGATCTGGGTTGCCAATGGAAGTAATGAAATTATTCAAAGTATCCTGCTTGCATTCGAGGGTGCCGCGCTAGGTTTCGAACCTTCTTATTCGATGCATCCACTAATTTCTCGAGTTGTTGGTAAAACCTGGATTTCAATTCCAAGAGGCGAGAATTTCCAGATAGAAGCAGCGCAAATAAAAGAGGCGATTGATGCTCAAGATGTGAAGATTATTTTTATAACTACACCGAATAATCCGACGGGAACTTCCACCTCACTCGAAGTAATCGAGGAGATTGCTAAGGGGGTCGCGCCTAGAAGCGGTTTAGTTCTGGTTGATGAGGCCTATGCAGAATTCTCAAATCAGAGCTCGGCACTCAGCTTATTGAAGAGTAATCAGAACATTATGGTCTCGAGAACCATGAGTAAGGCCTTTGCTTTTGCGGGAGCCCGACTCGGCTATTTGATTGCGCACCCTCAAGTGATAAGCGCTCTTCAGTTGGTGCGACTTCCTTATCACCTAAGCGCCTTAACTCAGTCTGCTGCCATAGCCGCAATCTCGAAGCAGAACCAATTGAGTAAAGATGTAAATAGGTTGCGAGAATCGCGCGAAGAAGTGGCTCGTGAAATTGAGGCACTGGGTTTGAGGTGTTTCCCTAGTGATGCAAATTTCCTTCTCTTCTCGGGTTTTGATGTGGCTTCAGAGACTCTCTGGCAGCGCCTACTAGATCGAGGCGTTCTAATCCGAGATATAGGAATCCCAGGGCACTTACGAGTGACAATTGGTACCCGCGCTGAGAACCGAGCTTTTCTAGATGCATTGAGAGAAGTAGTTAGGGGATAATCGCCAAATGGGTCAAATGCCGAGAATTGCAAGAGTTGGTCGAAGCACTAAAGAGTCTGAAGTAAAAGTTGAATTAAATCTGGATGGATCTGGAAAGATTGATGTTGAAACCGGTGTACCTTTCTTTGATCACATGCTCTCGCAACTTGGTAAGCATGCCGGATTTGATCTAACCGTTAAAACCAAAGGCGATGTTGATGTTGATTCACACCATACTGTTGAAGACACCTCTCTTGCCGTTGGCCAGGCACTTCGGGAAGCTTTAGGTGATAAGTCGGGAATTCGCAGATTTGGCGATGCGCTAGTTCCCTTAGATGAAGTAATTGTTCAAGCAGCAGTCGATCTATCTGGACGTCCGTACTTAGTCCATCGCCAGCCCGAGATCGTTGAGCTGATCGGTACATTCGACACAACTTTGGGCAAGCACATCTGGGAGTCTTTTGTTGCTGAAGCTCGGATTGCACTTCACATAAGAGTCATTGAGGGAAGAAATGCACATCATGTACTCGAAGCACAATTCAAAGCGGTAGCTCGGGCGCTTCGGGATGCAGTCACTTTAGATTCAAGGGTTTCAGGGGTTCCCTCAACAAAAGGCGTCCTTTGAGCGGGCCCGGGTTAATCTCAATACTTGATTACGGATCTGGAAATATCCGTTCGGCACTACGAGCTCTTGAACATGTTGGATTGAATGTAGAAGTAACTTCAAGTTATGAGCGTGCACTAGGTGCGGATGGATTAGTAGTTCCGGGAGTTGGTGCATTCGGTAACTGCATCAATCAGCTAAAGGAAATTCGTGGTGATGAAGTTATTAGGGAGCGAAACAAGTCGGGTCGTCCCACTCTTGGCATATGTGTCGGGATGCAGGTTCTCTTTGAAAAGAGCGCCGAGTCACAAGAGCCAGGCCTGGCGCTGATTACCGGCGCGGTAGAAAAGTTATCCGCCCCAGTTCTACCGCATATTGGTTGGAATGAGCTGCACGCTGAGCAAGCGCCCAAGTTACTGACTGGGCTGCTGAATGAGAGATTTTATTTTGTACATTCATATGCAGTTAAGAAATCATCTCAAGGCTCAGCTTTTGCTACATCAAATTACGGCGAGAATTTCCTGGCGGTAATTGAGCAGGGAGCGCTTAGCGCGGTTCAGTTCCATCCTGAAAAGAGTGGTGAGGCTGGATTACAACTTCTTCGTAACTGGGCTGACTCGATATGAATAAATTGATACTTCTTCCCGCCGTTGATGTGCGAGATGGAAAAGCAGTTCGCCTTGTAAAGGGCGAGTTGAGCGCTGAAACACAATACGGGGCACCTCTTGACGCTGCGCTTGCTTTTCAAAACTCCGGCGCTGAATGGATTCACTTAGTTGATCTAGATGCGGCATTCGGTACTGGTAGCAATCATGAGCTACTCCGAGATGTAGTTTCTAGACTTGATTTAAATGTCGAATTATCAGGGGGGATTCGCGATGAAGAATCCCTGGAACGCGCTTTAGCAACTGGATGTGAACGAGTTAATTTAGGAACAGCTGCGCTCGAAAGTCCAGAATGGACCGCTTCAGTAATCGCCCGATTTGGCGCGAAAATTGCAGTTGGCCTGGATGTTCGTGGCCAGACTCTGGCGGCGCGTGGATGGACTAAAGACGGTGGCGATCTATTCGAGACTCTGGAACGGCTCGACCGTGAAGGTTGCGCACGTTACGTTGTTACTGACGTTAATAAAGATGGGACTCTGCAAGGTCCGAATTTAGATTTGCTATCTAAAGTCTGTGAACGTACGAATCGACCTGTAATTGCTTCAGGTGGAGTTTCATCTTTGGAGGATCTATCTAAATTGCGGGAGCTAGTAGATATTGGTGTAGAGGGTGCGATAGTTGGGAAAGCTCTTTACGCGGGAGCATTCACCCTCGAAGAGGCGCTAGAGGTAAGTCGATGAGTCTTGCCACAAGAATCATTCCTTGCCTTGATGTTGCCAATGGGCGAGTCGTGAAGGGTATTAATTTCACAAACCTAAAGGATGCGGGCGATCCAGTAGAGATGGCAGGAATCTATGCCGCGGAAGGCGCAGATGAGATTACCTTTCTTGATATCACCGCAAGCGTTGAGGGTCGGGGAACAACTTTGGAGGTGCTTCGCAAGACTGCCGATCAAGTTTTTATCCCATTAACAGTTGGTGGCGGTATTTCATCTGTTGCTGATGTGGATCAATTATTGAGAGCTGGCGCCGATAAGATTTCGATTAATACCGCAGCAATCAAGAATCCGGATTTAATTTCAGAGATTACCGAGCGATTTGGAAATCAAGTGTTGGTTCTATCAATTGATGCAAAGCGAGCGAGAACCGAATCTGGTTTTGAGGTAACAACACATGGTGGCAGAGAGAGCACCGGAATTGATGCACTTAAGTGGATAGAGAGCGCTACCTCCAAAGGCGTGGGGGAAATCCTTTTGAATTCGATGGATCGAGATGGCACCCGCTCCGGTTACGACCTGGAGATGATTCGGCGAGTGCGCGAGATTTGCGACACCCCTTTGATTGCCAGCGGGGGAGCCGGAGATATCCAAGATTTTCCGCGGGCGCTAGCTGAGGGAGTAGATGCTTTACTTGCCGCGAGCGTATTTCATTTCGGCATCTATCGTATTGCCGACGTAAAAGATTCAATCCGGGCAGCAGGATATGTCGTGCGAGAGCGCTCTAAGTTGGGCGAGAATTAACTATGGAAACGAGCGCGGTCGACCTTAATCAGTTATTTAAAGACGAGCAATCTCTGATCGCGGCCATTCTTCAAGACGTATCCACTAAAGAAGTTCTAATGCTCGGCTGGATGAATCGCGAATCACTGGAACTTACTCTCTCAACCCGAAAGGCAACCTTCTGGAGTCGTAGCCGAAACGCAATCTGGGTGAAGGGAGAGACTTCAGGCAACTTTCAGGAGGTCAATTCGATAAGTCTTGATTGTGATCGTGATGCGATTCTTATCCAAGTTAAGCGTCATGGGCCCGTATGTCATACCGGTGAAATCTCTTGCTTCAGTGAGCCACTGATTCAATGAAGCCGATATCACTAGAAGAATTTCGGGAATTTGCTAAGAAACATAATGTTGTGCCATTAGCAGAGAGTTTCCTCGCAGATAGCGAGACCCCATTAACACTTTATGCCAAGTTAACTGAACATCGAGAAAATACATTTCTTCTTGAGTCTGCTGAACATGGTGGAGCTTGGTCCCGCTACTCATTTATCGGAGTAAATAGCGAGGCGACCCTAACTGAGCGCGATGGAGAAGCTATCTGGGTTGGAAGACCACCTGCGGGGGCGCCTAGCGGTATAGATCCACTTGAAGCGTTACGGATAACGAGTGCGCACTTGAATGCGCCTCAAATCCAAGGGCTACCACGACTTACCAGCGGACTAGTTGGATACATGGGTTACGACGCCGTACGCAGATTGGAAAAGCTTCCCAGTACTTTGGAAGATCCACTAAAGCTCCCCGAGATAGCGTTTATGTTGACGAGTGATCTAGCAATTTATGATCACCTTCAAGGTAGCGTCACTTTGATCGCAAACGCAATTAACTGGGATGGCACCGATGAACGAGTTGATGAGGCGTACAACTCAGCACTTTCCCGATTAGAGTTGATGAAATTCGCGCTTCAAAAGCCTCTGCCTACGGACATCTCACATCTTGATCAGCGGCCAAACCCTGATTTTCAGCGACGTACTACTTCGGCAGAATTTGTTAACTCTGTTAACGAGATCAAGGAAGAGATAAAGCGTGGAGAGGCTTTCCAGGTAGTTCTCTCGCAGCGATTTGAGATTCCTGCTGCATCTGATCCATACGATGTCTATCGCATGCTGAGACTCCATAATCCAAGTCCATACATGTACCTATTTAACTTTGATGGCGGGGTATCGGTAGTGGGTTCAAGTCCTGAGGCGCTTGTTAAAGTTACAGATCGTGAAGTGATGGTCCATCCCATAGCCGGAACAAGAAAACGCTCTTCCGATCAGGCCGAAGATGTGCGGCTAGGGGAAGAGCTTCTATCCGATCCCAAAGAACGTGCCGAACATTTGATGTTGGTTGATTTGGGGCGTAATGATTTAGGCCGAGTATGCGAATCGGGAACTGTCGAGGTTATTGAATTCATGCAACTCGAACGCTATTCCCATGTAATGCACATTGTTTCAACTGTGGTTGGAGAATTATCAAGCAATCATCTTGCTATTGATGCTCTCTATGCAGTTTTCCCTGCTGGGACGTTATCGGGTGCACCGAAGCCGAGAGCAATGGAGATAATCGAAGCGCACGAACCTTTTAGGCGGGGTATATATGGAGGGGCCATCGGCTATGTTGATTTCACCGGCAACTTAGATACATGTATCGCAATTCGTACTGCGGTAATAAAGGATGGAATCGCTCATGTTCAAGCAGGTGCCGGTATCGTCGCTGATTCAATCCCGGAAAGCGAAGATGAAGAGTGTCGCAATAAAGCAGCTGCGGTGTTAGGTGCGATTGCGGCTGCAAATACTTTGCGGAGACTTAAATGAGCGTCTTGGAATCCATCATTGAGGGTGTTCGCTTAGATGAAGCGGCTCGCAAAGTTTCTGATAGCGAACTAAATGAACGTATTGCAAAAGCGCCGGCGCCGCGAAGCGCGCTGGCAAAATTGAGCGTTGCTGAGCTTTCTTTAATCGCAGAGATAAAAAGGTCTTCTCCAAGCAAAGGTGATTTATCAAGGATTCCAGAACCGGCAACGCTGGCCAAGATCTACGAAAATAGTGGTGCATCAATCATTAGCGTTCTTACTGAAGAGCGACGCTTTAAAGGCTCGTTATCTGATTTCGAATCGGTGCGAACTGCAGTTGATCTTCCAATGCTTCGAAAAGACTTTATGGTTAGCGAATATCTCATTAGAGAAAGCAGAGCCTTCGGAGCAGATTTGGTCCTATTGATAGTTGCTGCCCTTGATGATTATCAACTGCGGGACTTTATGCAACTCTCTGGTGAGTTAGGGATGGATGTCCTAGTAGAGGTGCATGATGAGTCCGAACTTGAACGGGCTGTTTCTTTAGCGCCCAGGATCATTGGAGTTAACTCACGCAACCTAAAGACGCTTGAAGTTGATACATCTAGTTTTGCACGATTGCTTCCAAAGATCCCAGATGGCGTCGTTAAAGTTGCCGAATCCGGGATTGGCAACGAGGGCGATATCAAGAGAGCGCGCCAAGCTGGAGCTGATGCGGTCCTTGTTGGAGAGGCGCTTGTTAAGTCGGCAGACCCAGGGGATACCGTGAAGAAATTTCTAGAAAGCGCACTCTCATGATGAAAAGTATGGTTGGAGCGTGAGCACGGATTTGTTGGGGCACTTCGGAAGATTTGGTGGTCGGTTTGTGCCCGAAGCTCTAATCGGAGCCTTGGATGAACTTGCCCGCGCGCATCAAGAGGCTCTGACTGATCCCACATTTCAAGTCGAATTAATGGAGCTTCATCGGACTTACACCGGAAGGCCATCGATAATCACCGAAGCGCGAAGATTTGCAGAGCACTGTGGCGGAGCGCGCATCTTTTTAAAGCGCGAGGATTTGAATCACACTGGTAGCCACAAGATAAATAACGTACTTGGTCAAGCGCTACTGACTAAACGTATGGGAAAGAAACGAATAATTGCAGAAACTGGCGCCGGCCAACACGGAGTTGCATCGGCGACTGCAGCAGCTTTACTTGGCCTTGAATGCGTTGTTTATATGGGAGAAGAAGATACAAAACGCCAATCTTTGAATGTTGCAAGAATGAAACTGCTCGGAGCCGATGTAGTCCCAGTAACTACCGGTTCAAAGACTTTGAAAGATGCAATAAATGAAGCGATGCGCGATTGGGTAACAAATGTTGCCACCACTCACTACCTTCTTGGCACCGTAGCTGGACCAGATCCTTTTCCAACTATGGTCCGGGATTTCCATCGAATTATCGGAGATGAATCACGGGAACAGATATTGCAACTGACGGGCCGATTACCTGATGCAGTTTTAGCATGTGTCGGTGGTGGCTCAAACGCGATCGGTATCTTCTATGCCTTCCTAAAGGATGAATTGGTCCGATTAATTGGGCTAGAGGCTGGCGGCGATGGAGTTAGTACGGGAAGACATGCAGCCACTCTTGTGGGCGGAACGCCCGGAGTTCTTCATGGAACAAGAACCTATGTGCTGCAAGATGAAAATGGTCAAACGCTCGAATCGCATTCAATTTCGGCTGGCCTGGATTACCCCGGGGTTGGACCGGAACATGCATATCTCCATGAAATTGGACGGGCCGAATATCGCGCGATTACTGACGCTGAAGCGATGGATGCCTTTGCGCTGCTCTCTAAGAGTGAGGGGATAATCCCCGCAATCGAAACTGCGCATGCATTGGCTGGCGCAATCAAGATTGGTCAAGAGTTAGGTAAAGGGAGCAATTTGCTAATCAATCTATCGGGTCGCGGCGATAAAGATGTACAGACAGCGGCCAAGTACTTTGGAATTCCACTTTAAGAAATTTCGATGTCACGATTAACAGCTAGCTTTGCTGCAGCTAAAGAAGAGAATCGCGCCCTTCTCATCGGATATCTGCCTTCGGGTTTCCCCACTTTAGAGCGTTCTTTTTCTGCAATCAGCGCGATGATTGAGGGTGGGGTAGATGTAATTGAAGTGGGGCTTCCGTATAGCGATCCAGTCATGGACGGACCAGTAATTCAGAGAGCATCTGAAATGGCCCTTGCGAATGGAAGCAATACAAAAAGTGTATTCAATACTGTTGCACATAGCTCTGTGCCAACTCTGGTGATGTCTTACTGGAATCCCATCGAACGTTTTGGGGTCTCCGAATTTGCATCAGCGCTCAGAGATGTTGGTGGCGTCGGTGTAATTACTCCAGATCTAACAATTGAAGAGTCTGAAAATTGGAACAGTGCAACGGATCAAAACTCTCTCCATCGCATCTATGTTGTTGCGCCAAGCACTAGCGA
>Ga0129342_1000047_pt1 | contig 38842 bp, 54 predicted proteins | sample CPBDNA_5_FD_94426 | JGI IMG/M metagenome (GOLD analysis project Ga0129342, IMG submission 94426) | Freshwater to marine salinity gradient microbial communities from Chesapeake Bay, USA - CPBay_Sum_15_0.2_DNA | ecosystem: Environmental > Aquatic > Marine > Coastal | place: USA: Chesapeake Bay...
AGACGGAAGACCTGCCAGCGGTGGCCCCGGTAAAAGATTCCTTACCCCCCCCGGCATCTCTGACGGCTACGCCGCCTGTGACGTTGCGCCAATCTTGTTTCCGTCACGCGCAATGCCTTGTAGAATCAAAGCCTTAGAACAGTGTGACGGATGTGACGGATATTATTCAGCCTTTCTTTTTTGCTCTCTAAAGTAAAAGCACCGCCAGAAAACCGCCTTGGCTTGCAGCAATGCCCGCCCGCATTGCGTCACATCCGTCACCACAAGCGATTCACGTTGATTGTCAGTCATTTATGAATGACGGAAGTGACGCATTTAAACGTCACGCGCAGAAACCAAGCCGCTTTTCCGTCACGCGCTCACAGCGCGCCCGCGCGCTACCTCGCATTCACTGCGGCGGGCCGATCTTCCAGCCCTTCCAGAAGCGAGTATCCCGCTTCATCACTCGCACGTCGGCGATGCCATCCTCCGCAGCCAATCGCCCTAACATCCGTCCGCACTGATTGTGCTGAAAGAGTTTCTTGGCCAGGCTGGAGACGCTGCATCGGTAGTCCTTCTCCCCTGTCAAAAGAAGCTGTAACTCCTCCGCACTGTCGTGCCAGAATCGAGCCTCATCCGGCCGCGGCCCACGGCACGGCATTTCCCACAGCTTCCGACCTCCCTCCCACTCCAGGGAGTGAAACGTCGCGTCGTCAATCAACTGCATGAGCTGGGCCGCCGGAGTGTCTGCGAAAAGATCGCCCTTGATCACCGGATGATGCCACTCACGAAAGCCAAACCGCGTCGCCGGCCGCCCATCCTCATACGTCATCAAGCTCTCCGGAATCTCCCACTCATTGAGCAACCAATGCGCAAAAGCCGAAATCTCCGCCGTGCAAGCATCCCGAAAGGCCCGCTGGCTCTCCTCGCTGTCCCACTCGATGATCGGCAGCGGCGCGCGCTTGCAGTGGAAAATCAACACCTTGTCACCAAAGTCCGACGTGATCAGCGGCAGCGATCTCAGCTTGTCCGGGTCGTCATTCACCGAGATCGTCAACCTCCAATACGGGCTCAACGTGCACGGCTCCGCCCGCATCAAACGCGCCCGCTGCGCCGGATTCGCGACCACCTGCTTGATCCGCTCCGCCAACTGAGTGCGATCCACCGTCCGCTGCGACGGCACAGGCACCTCCGACAGCATCAGATGCTCCGCTGCGAAAACGTCCCCGTTGAACTCATCCGCGTCGAAAAGGAACTTCTGCGGATCAGCCGCGCGACCGCCCAGCAGCGGCGTGATCACCTGCTCTTGTATGCGATTCTTCCCGCACCCCGCCGGCCCCGTCAGGATAACCGCATGCCCAGCCCGCCAGTGCCCAGGCTGCCCGCGCATCAGCGACTCCAGCGCCACCTTGCACCACGAGTAAAACCACGGCGTTTGATCCACCCCGCCCGGCTCCTCGCGCAGATCCAGCCTGCCCTCCACCACCGCACGGATCGTCGGCCAATCCCCCGCCACAGGCTCCGGCACCTTGCACTCCGTCCGCACCAGCACCCGCTCCCCACTGTCCAGCACATGAATCCCGCTCCGATACCCCGGCAACGCCGGCCGCACATCATCCAGACAATGATTCTGCCTCGCCCAAAGAAAAACCCGCTTCACCTCACTCACCGCCTCATCCTCCCTTGCCTTGATCGCGATCAACCTCGGCAGCGTCGCCCGCATCAGATCCACCACCGCCTGCTGCGGCCACACCGCCCACCGGCCATCCGCCTGCCGTAGCACAAACTGATCTCCCTTCCCGCTCTGCCAATACATCCCCAGCTCCCGGCACACCTCCCCCTCATCAAAAGCCTCCGCCGCCGGAGCCGCCGCCTTCCCAGCCTCAAACGTCGCCGCCTCCCCGGCCTTGGCCGCAGACTTCACCTTCCCCACGCGCGGGGCCTTGCTCGCCTTCTTCTTTGCCATTGAAAATCCCCGTCAAAAATCCCAGTTCCGAAACACCTCCCGAAAATCCACATCATCCCGCACCTCAGCATCCACCCGCCAAAGATCGTTCAGATCCTTCGCCAGAGTCACCCCGTCCGGCATCATCACCCCGCTCAGGTCCACCGCCTGCACCACCGCACCCGCCGCCGTCAGTTGCTCCGTCCACCGCGCCGCAGCCTCCAGACCCGGTCGCTTCCCGTCTGCCTTCACCTCGTCCGCATCCATCGCGATCCTCACCCGCCGACCGCGAAAAAAACCCAGCGCACTTTCCCGGATGCGGTTCGACGTCCCCAGCATCGCCACCACCGCCACCTCATAAAAAACCCCCCAACGTAAAAGAAACGCCACCCCCGCCAGGAAATCCGGCCCGCCCTCCACCATCAGCACCCGCTGACGATCCCCCATCGCACTGCATCCCACCGGCCAGTTTTTTCCCCGCGTGGACCATGCCTTGATCTGCCGACCATCACCCAACGTAAACTTGCCGCCATCGATCCTCCGAAACTCCGCCACATTGCGCGATCGATCCGTGATCAGCCAAGCATCCGTGCACCCCTCCCGCTCACGCCACACCCCGTCCCGATCCCGCCACTGCGGCCACCGCGCATACCCGATGAACTTCTCTTCCGCAGCCCGCAGCACCGCCTCCACAGGCAACCCGCGCACCTCCGCGATCTTCGCGCACTCCACTTCCGTCAAAGCCCGCAACGCCGGCAGCACCGGCTTCTCAAACACCCGCCCATCCTCCCGCTCCCGACACTCCGCCCGGGCCCGCACCGTCCGCTTCGGAGCCGCGAAAACCTCACCCCCCAGCGCGATCCCCGCCATCCCCGCCAGATCACGGATCGCCTGCCCATGATCCACCCCCTTCGCCTCCTGCCAAAAAGCAAACACATCTCCCGACCACCCACAGCCAAAGCAGTGCGCCCGCTCCCGATTCCGGCCCGCTCCACCCACCACAAACGAGCCCGTTTTCTCTGCATGAAAAGGACAGCACCCCACCCACCGCTCATGCCCTGATCTCCGCAGCTCCACCCCGCACCACCCCACCACCTCCTCGATGCGCAGCGCCGCCCGAATCCGCTCCCGCGCATCCGCCAGATCAAAACCCGCCATCGTTCCCCCACTCATCACGCCACGGCCGTATTTTTGAGTCCCGCCAGATCAAACAACGTCGGCACCTTCAGCTCATTCTCCAGCGTCTCCGCATAGCCCACGCTGAACCGCCAATACTCCTCGTTCAGCTCCGTGCCCCACACCTCCCGGCCCATCTTCATCCCCTGCCAGGCCACACTGCCGATGCCCATGAACGGATCATACACCGTCTCCCCCTCGCTCGTGTAGCGCGTGATCAGCCGCTTGATGATGTCCAGTTGCAGCGGACACACATGCTTCTCCTGCCGCCGTTTCGATTGCTCCGTGTTCAGCGTCCGCATCCGCGCAATGTCCGTCCAGATGTCCTTGTTCCGGCTGATCGGAGGGAAAAGCATGAAGCTCGATGGCAGCTTGCCCCGCCCTTCCAGCACCTTCGCCAGCTCCACATGCTCATCGTGATCATACCCGCCCTTCAGGCAGTGCCCGATCCACAGCCGCTTGATCTCCTCCATGCTCATGTGCATCATCAGCGCAGGATCCGGCAGCCGGTCCCCGCTCGATCGCCACAGGCCCGCCGCATCGATCTGCCAATCCGCCCGCGTGTAACCCTCCTTCGGCTTCACCACCGGCACATCCGCATAGCCGTTGCTCGTGTCACTCGGCAGCTTGCGGAAAACCAGCACATACTCCGGCATCCCCGCCCCCATTTTGCTGCTGTCCTTCGCATTCTCACTCCACCCCAGCCGATACGTCTGGTTGTTCTCACGCACCACATCCGTGTCGATCGTGATCCGCGCCATCAGCCGGAACCCATGCTTCGTAAACGCCGCCGTCGTGTGATCACTGAACGGCTCGACCGTCGGAAACCCGTCCCCCGTCACATTGCCGAACTGGATCCGGTCCTTCACATGTATCGCCGCCACACGCCCAGGCGCCAGCACCCGCAGCAGATTCGGCACCAGAAAGTCCATCTGTTCAAAGAACTCCTCATTTGAGTAATTGTGCCCGAAGTCATGCAGACTCGCGCAATACTCATATTGAGTGCCGAACGGGATACTCGTGCAGATCATCCCATTCACACACCCATCCGGCCACGTCGCCGTCTCCAGCACCGCATCATTAAACACCAAGCGCCAGCCATCCCCCGACGCCTCCGCCCTGTCCACACCGATCGTTCTTTCCAGTTTCATAAAATCTCCAATGTTAAATCACTGACTACTGATTACTGATCACTGCTCCTCTTCACTCCATCCGGCTCAGCTTGTTCGTTCGCAGTAGCTCACTCATCCGGCCCATCAGCGCATCATGCGCCCGCCACTTCTCCCGCAGCGTCTCCATGATCACGCTCTCACTCTCCGTGTAGACGATGTGGATGTTCACCACCCGCGTCTGTTGGAAGCGATAGATCCGGTGCACCGCCTGAATGAAGTCGTTGAACTTGTAGCCCACCCCCATGAAAATCGCGTCCGCGCAATGCCGTTGAAAATTGCACCCGCTGCCCGCGATCACCGGCTTCGTGGCCAGAATCCCAAACTCCCCGCGCGCAAACCCAAGGATCCTTTCCTCCCTCACTTCGAGATCCTGACTCCCCCACACGCACACCGCCTCCGGCAGCCGACGCTGGATCGCCTCCCGCTCCTTTTCCAGATCGTGCCAGATGATCCAGTGCTTGTTCGGACTCTCCGCCGCCATCACCTGCACCGCCTTTTCCAGCCGCCGGTCAATCGTTTCCCGCTTCACCTCGGCCCCTTCCTTCAGGCCCGTGCTTTGATCCTGCAGCAGTTGTGCCTGCCCCCAGCTATCCACCTGCTTCCATGCCTTGCGATGATCCACATCCACCTTGTGCCAGTGCACCCGCATCTCCGGCAGATCATACCCCTCGTCACTGTAGCCCAGGTCCGACGGCCGTTGGATAAACACCGCCCACGTTGACAGCCAAAACCAGAACGCCTTCTCCATGTGCGGATACAGCGTCAAGTCATTCGCCTTTTCTGAATTGCGTTGGAAAAACCGCGTCAGCGCCTCCCCACTGTCCATCACACCCAGGAACGCCGCGTAATGAATCAGCTCCTTGTAGCGGTTCGGCGAAGGAGTCGCCGTATAAACAAACCGATACGGCACCACCTGGAACGCATCCAGAAAAGCCTGATACGTCTTCGATCCGAACGACCGCAGCACGCTCGCCTCATCCAGCCCCGCCCCCGCGAATTGCTCCAGCGTGATCCCACCATCACGCACCCGCTCGTAGTTGGTGATCAGCACCCGGCACTTCGACGCCGCCACCTCCGTATCCGTCCGCACATACTGGATCTCCATCCCCATCGCCGGAGCATCCACCTTGGTAAACTCCTGTCGAACGCCCAGCGGAGCCACGATCAAATAGCGCCCGCCCGTCTCCTCCACGATCCACCGCGCCACTTGCAGATGCATCCGCGTCTTGCCCAGACCGAAGTTCGCAAACACCGCCCGCCGTCCACCCCGGCAAGCCCACGCCGCCACATCCCGTTGATGCGGGAACAACCCCCCATCCGCCGCCGACGGCGGCTCAAACCCGCCCCGCTCCGCCCGCGGCATCTTCCGCCGAAGAAACGCCATGTAATCCTCAATCATCACGCTTCACCCCCTTTCTCAAGGAGGGATGCCGTTCCCGGCGTCCCATCTGCTTCACCCTCAATCCCCAACGCCCTTTCCACATCCCGCACCACCTCAGCATCCTCCTCAAACACCGCCACCGCATACAGCAGTGCCAGGCACCATCTCAACCCCTTCCGCTTCACCGCATCCCTCGCCATCGCCCCATTCATCTGCCCCCACACCTCCCGCGGCAGCCGGTCATGCACCAGCCCGCTCGCCACACTCACCAGCGGCTTCCAAGCCTTGTCCTGCATCGCCCCCTCCGTCCGTGAAGAAAGCACATCCACCACCGCCCACACCCGCGCCAAACCATCCTCATTATTGTCCTCATCATCGTCCTCATCTCCCGCCGAAGCTTCAGCCAAGGAAGGTCCATCGCCCCCATCAAGGAGGGATGGCATTCCTGCCGTCCCCTCAAGGACCGATGCCATTCCCGGCGTCCCGTGCCCACTCTCCCGCCACCCCTTCACCCGCAGCTTCCACCCCGCATCCTTCGCCTCCTCCGCATCCATCACCATCTTCCGCAGCACCAGAATCACATACCCATCCACATGATTCGGAGCCGGACACACAAACAGCGTCGCCCCGTGCGCCACCGCCAAGTCTCCCCACGTCATCGGCTCGCTCGCATCCACCAGCATCGAGTCCTCGATGAAATCCTCCGCCAGCACATACCCACCCTGCGGCATCCCCACCTCCGCCTGCACATACTCGTGCCGATCCTCAAACGCCACATACTGAAACCCATCCACCACCTTGTGCTTCCGCTTCAGGCCAGGCAGCATCCCCTCCCACTTCTTCCGCCACCGCTCCGGCTTCAAAAACTGCTCCTCGATCACCCGCTTGCTCTGCGCCGCACTCATCGGCTCGCCACTCACCGCATCATGCAGCACCATCTGCGTCGCCTCACGCTGCCGCTCACTGTCCCCCAGTCCGCGGATCATCGCCGCCGTCTCCAGCGCCAGGCGACCGTCATACACCGCCCGTTGCGTCAGCTCCGGCAGCGTCCCCAGGTCCAGGTAAAGCTGCACCCGCTCCTCGCTGCGGTGCATCACCCCCACCAGATCCTCCTTGTCGATCCCCATCCCCACCGCCGTGCGAGTCGCCAGCGCCAGCTCCCGCGCATCAAACGGATCCGCCCCCATTTGCATCGTCAGCAGATGCTTGAACGCCTCTCGATCCTCCGCGAAATCCCACACCTTGCACCACACCGCCGGCAGACCCAGCGCCAGCGCAGCCGCATGCCGCCGATGCCCCTGCATGATCCGCAGCAGCCCCTGCGGATCCCGCCACACGTGCAAATCCTCCCGAATCCCCTCCCGGCCCAGCTGCGCCGTAAACTCCTCCATCCCCCGCAGCTCCGACCCACGCGGATTCACCTCCCACGGATGAATCAACCGCACCTCCACCAACTCACGCACAAATTCACTCATCGTTCTTGTTCCTTTCTTGTTCATTGTTTTTCCCGACCACTGATCACTGATCACTGATCACTTTCGCCTCCCCACCCACCCGGTTCCGCTTCCCCTTCATGCTCCGGCTCAGCCGCTCCCGGCACCGCCGCGACTTGCTGAACCACAGATCAAAATTCTCCCCCCCGTTCACCCGGCTGCGCGATTGCATCCGCCGGATCGTCTCCGCCACCAGCGCCTTCGCCGCCGCACTCGGCGCGCTCCGCTTGTTCGCCGCCGTCAGACCCACCGCCTCACCGATCGCCTCCAGACTCCGCGCCAGCGCCGGCCGCATCGCCCGATCCCGCTGGAACGAATACAGCAGCAGCAGCGCACGGTAGCCCACCTCCCGCGGCTCCCATCCCCGCGACGTCAACACCGATACCATCGCCCGTCCCGCCGCACTCTCCCACCGCACCTGCGGACACCCCGCCAGCGCCCGCCGCGCCGCCGCAAACTCCGCCCGCCCGTGCCACACCCGGCCCCCCTCCGGCAGCAGATCCACACACCCCGCCGCCATCACCACCACCGCCAGCCGGTCCCGGATCTCCTCCATCCGCACCACCCCCCAGCACACCGAAGTCAGCAGCGTCATCACACACGCCGCCCGTTCCTCCATCACCTCCCGCTCCGCATCCAGCTCCCCCGCCTCCTCATCCCGCATCGCCAACACATCCGGCGCCAGCGAGTGCGCCCCCTCCAACGAGTGCGCCCCCTCCGCGGCCAAATGAAAACACGTCACATCCAACTCTTCCGAAGTCATCTGTTGGCCCTCCCCAAGTGCGCACGCGCATCCATAAAAAATTCCAGGTCGCCGGCCGCATCTTCCTCAGTCGCTGCGTAACCGCCCGCCACATGCTCCCCATTGCGATACCACATCCAATGCCACACCTTCTCGCCGTCGATCGTCTCTTCCTCGACTGCCGTCCACTTCACCGCGGCATCCAAAACCATGCGCTCCACTTCCTCCCACTCGTCCGGAACCGCCGTGGCATCCCACTCAATCACTGCCGGACCACGCTCATCTTCAGCATAGCGCAACGATCCCGAATGTTCGCCATGCTCCCACCGGTAATCAACCCCCGGTTCATTTTTGAAAACCTTTGTCATCGAATCTCCTTCACGTGTAGAATTTCCCATGCGAGTGCAGCCACTGCTGGAACCTGCCCGTTCCCAACGGCTTTAATTCGGTCCACCCAACAGGCCACCCCATGACCCATTCCGGCAACTCGGGGCAATAATCCGGACCCGAAATCGTAACCTCCACCCGGGCCTTCACCTCCACAGTTCTCGCAGCCGTAAGCGCCTTGAGCATCGTCGAAGATATACCCGCAGAACGCACAAGACTGAAAAGCAGCATCGGTAAACGGTCCAATCGAGTCTTCCCATCCGATCGCTCCGTTCCCATCCCGAAAGTATCCTTCCAATCTCGCGCAGTAGGTGTCGGCAGCGTAGAACCATAGCCGCTTGCGTTTGTGATACAGTCCCGCACTGTCAGCTCCCAGGACGATCCAGCGCGATGCATACCCGATCGCGGCAAGTCCTTCGACAATTTCCGCCAGTCCACAGGTCCGAATCGCCGGGCTGTTCTCACCGAAAACATGGGCAGGGCGAACCTCCCCAATAATCCGCAAGTTCTCCCGCCATAGGCTGGATCGTTCACCATCCAAGCCGTCGCGTCCCCACATTGCTCGCGCAACGCTGATGTCCTGACAAGGAAATCCCCCCGATACCACGTCAACAAGTCCGCGCCAGGATCGCCCATCGAAGGATCGCACGTCATCCCAAACTGGAAAAGGCTCAAGGATTCTGTCGTTCTGTCGCGCCAACAAAACGCTTGTGGCATATCCGTCTCTCTCAACGGCGCAAACACAGCGCCATCCCGACAGCACGCCGCCAAGTATTCCGCCACCAGCGCCTGCGAATAATGCCAGCTCATTCAAGTTCGCTCCTTTCACCATCTCTCATCCCCAATCCCAAATCCCCATCCCCCACGCGCGCCAGCGTCACCAACATCCCCGCATGCTCCCGCTCCATCGCCTTCAAAGCCCGCTCCGCCCGCCGCCGCATCGTCACCAACTGCAGCCCGCCCAAAGCCAGCTCACTCAGCACCACGCCCGACTGCCGCTCCACATCCGCATGCGTCATCCGCGCCAGCACATCCGCCGCCCGCCGAAGCGTCTCCGCCACCTCGAGCACATCCGCCGCCAAACGTTCAGCCTCACTCATAGCAAGTCCTCCCATGTTTGCCCGTCCGCCGAAGCCTCGGCGAAGGCGGAAGCCTCAGCGAAAACATCGCCCGCCATAGCTTCAGCGACGGCGGGCCCGTCCACCCCCATCTCAATCTCCCCCTTCAGCACCCGCACAGCCCGCAGTGCCTCATGCAGCGTCAACCCCACCTGACGATCAATCCCCATCACCCGCGGCCGGATCCTCGTCCCCTCATACCAATGAACCTCATCATCCAGCACCAGCCACCGCGGCGGCTCCACCTCATCCCGCCAAGCCTCCGCCATCCACGCCTCCATGTCCGTCACACGCCAGGTCGATCCCGATGCCACCGGCAGAAACTCCAGCCAATCCACCATCACCCGCGGCAGTGCCCCCAGCATCAGCCGCACCCGGCTCTGCCCCTCCGTCGTCAGCCGTCGTGCCGACACACACACCATCCGGCAGCCCGTCTGCTCACGGATCCACCACAGATGATCCAGATTGTGCACATCACACCCCCGACCAAAACCCTCCCCGTGATTGCACACCCCGTCCCAATCAAAAAACAACACCGGCAAAGCCGCCAAACGTTCAGCCTCACTCATCACTTCGCCCTCCTTCTTCGTTTCGCGATCCCCGCCCCGAACTCCTCCGCCGCCAGCACATCCGCCAGCCGATACATCGCCGACCAACCCCGCGTCCCCTCCATCGGTCGCAGCCCCCACGCCCGGCACCGGCGGGAAAGATACTGCAACCGCAGATAATCCGAACCCCCGCCGATCCCCCACCGCACCGCCAACTCCCGCGCCCCAAGGAGCGATGGCATTCCTGCCGTCCCCTCAAGGAAGGATGCCGTTCCCGGCGTCCCCCCAAGGAAAGATGCCGTTCCCGGCGTCCCCCCAAGGAAAGATGCCGTTCCCGGCGTCCCCCCAAGGAAAGATGCCGTTCCCGGCGTCCCCCCAAGGAAAGATGCCGTTCCCGGCGTCCCCTCCCCAACAAGCCGCCGCAGCAGCCCCTTCACCTCCCGGATCTCCGCCGTCAAAACCTCCAGCTCACTCATGGCATGTCCTCCGATGTTTGCCCGTCCGCCGAAGCCTCGGCGAAGGCGGATGCCTCAGCGAAAACATCGCCCGCCATAGCTTCAGCGACGGCGGGCCCGTCCTCACCCATCCCATCCGCCCCATCAAAAACCGATGCCGTTCCCGGCGTCCCCACTCCCACCACCGGCCGTCTCTCCACCTCCGCGATCACCCGCCGCAGCTCCCGCCGCGCCTCCACGATCCCCGCCACATCGTCCAGATGCTCCAGCGCATAACGCGCCAGCTTGCACTCCGCCAGGCACTTCAGCATATCCTCCAGATCCCGGTCCATCAGTCCCGCGCCCTCCTTTCGATCATCGCGGTCTCCACTGCCCAGGCCGCGCCACCCCGCACATCCTGCACCACCGCCATCCCCGGCGCCCAATCCCCATCCAGAATCACCAGCCACTGCCCCGCCTCGATGCGATCCCGCGCATTCAACGTCCGCGCATCCGCATCATCATCCTCCGGCCGCGTCATCCACCGGCCCATCTCCGGCTCCACACGGATCCCCCGCACCGGCACCCTCACCGTCACCTCATCCCCCATTCGGAACCCCTCGCTCATGCCCAAGGCCCCCCTTCCCATCGCGCCATCGCCGCCCCGATCCAGCGGATCGCCGCCAGCGTCCCCGCCGCCACCAGCAGCAGAAACAGCCCGTCAAAAACCCGCACCTGCCACCGCACCCGGCAGCGCGTCACCGGGTCCGAAAAAAACGATTCCCGCTTCATCACGCCGCCACCTCCCTCGTCATTTCGCCATCCCTCATCCCTGATCCCTCATCGCTCATCTCACCATTCCCCCAAGCCGCCAAAGCCCGCTCCAGCCGCTCCAACGTCCCCACCCCCACCGGCTCCCGGTCACACTTCACCCGTTGAAACGAATTCGGCGAGATCCCTGCGAACGCACAAAACCGTGTCATCCCCTCACCCACCTCCGCGCGTAACCTCGCCCCGAGTCGCCGCTGCCGCAGACCGATCTCCACCGCCCGCGGCCGTGCCCCCAGCGCCCCCCGCTGCTGCTGCCCGCTCGCCACCTTCGCCATCCGCACAATCCCCCCGCGGCCCGCCATCGCTGATCTCGGCGCAAATTGCCTCACCACCATCGAGCACATCTCCACCGCCTCCGACTCCAGCTCCTTCAGCAGCACATCCGGCGTCGGAAAATTGGCACTCCGCAGCGTCTTCCCCGGATCCGATCCGATCCGTTCCCGCATCTCCTCCGGATCATCCTCCCACCAGCCCAGCCGCCGGTAGCGGCCCAGGTCATCCGCCAGGCTCGAGAGCATCGCCGCCGCCAGCAGACACGTCCCATCCGCCCGATCCACCGACTCCAACACCTCCGCATGCGTCGCCTGGTGTTCCACCACCCGGTTCGTCCGCCCCGTCACCCCGATCCGCGCCAACACCCCATCCCGCTCCCTGTCCCAAATCTCCACACTCATCGCGTGCCCCCCTTCAATGTTTCCGTGTCAGCGAGAACATCGTCCCCATCAAGGAGGGATGCCGTTCCCGGCGTCCCATCACACTCATCCCCACACCACACACACCCGCATCTTCTCCGCGCCTCCACCGCCGCCAGCACAAAACACACCGCCGCCGCCAAGCTGCACGCCACACACAGCACCAGCAGCACCACATCCGCCCCCTTCAATCCCATCACCCAGCTCATCGGCCACCCCCCTTCACCGAAAACTCCACCGCCACCGCCATCCCATTGCGCGATCCCATCGGCACCGCCCAGCGCGTCGTCACCACCATCTCCAGCCCCATCCGCCGCACCCGGCCATAAACATCCCGCTCCGCAAACGTCACCTCCTCCAACCGCGCCAACCGCCGCGCCCGCTCCGCCGCATCCCGGGAGCGCCGATTTGAAATCGGCCCCTCACCCTCAGCGCGCAGCGCCACTTCCCCCTCAAGGAACGATGCCGTTCCCGGCTTCCCCGCCCCAAACAAAGCCGGCACCGCCAGCGCAGTCCCCACCCCCTCGAGCCCCGTCGCCCGACGCCCCCAGCGCATCACCGGCACCGCCGGTGGAAAACTTACACGCCCCTGTCTCCTCATCGCGCACCCCCTTTCACCACCAAACTCACACAAGCCCCCGGGAAAATCCGCATCCCCGCCGCCGACTCATAAAAGCGCCGCCGATCCTCCACCCGCCGCGCGCACAACTCAAAGATCCGCCGACTCACCGCCCGCCGCGCCCGCTCGCCCAGTCCCGCCGCCGCCTCACGGGCCGCCATCAGCGCCAGCGCCCGATCACACCACACGCGGCGCGGCGACCGTGGAGCCTCCACGATCACCGCCCGCGTCTCATCCAACTGGCAACCGGAAACCGGAAACCCGGAACCGTTTCTCGACACCGCGCCCGCCTCGCCCCGTGCGGGCCGCGCCCCGACGTCCATCGTGCCGCCCCTGTGCGATCTTCTCGCTGCTGTAGCCGCGCGCGTTGAGCGCGGCCCTCCCGTCAATGTGTTGCTCGTATTCATGCTCGCCTGCATTTCTATGGTTTGTGGTTGATTGAAAAACTGCGCCCCGTGGAATCGGCTCCGGCGCCCGCCGTCGGGATCTCGCCCGCTCATGAGGTGGCGCTGCGTCCGCGCTCCCATCCGCTCGACCGTGACCGTCAAAGGCCGCCACGCCGCCAAACTCATCAGCCAGGCACCGGCTCCTCCATCACCGCCGCAGCGCTCAGCACCATCAGTCCGCCGTCGCGCTTCACATCCAGCGCCAGGCGCACCAGCCCTTGACGCAGAAGTTCACTGTCAGAAAGGCCCGTGCGTCTCTGGATCTCGTCCCACACCGGTTCCAGATCATCCAGAGTCGTCATCACCCGCTTGCGCGGTCTCTTGCTTTCGATTGCCATGCGCCCAATGTGCGCACTGTGCGCGATGTGCGCAAGTGAAAAATGTTGAAAAAGTCAACAAAGCGCGCAAAATGCACTCATGAGCAAAACCACAGCACGAAATTTAGGCATCCGTTTGGACACCCCAACGGCCCACCGTTTAAGCGCCTTCGAGACCACCACCGGCGTCGAAGGAACCACCCTTGGCCGCATCCTTCTCAACAGCGCCCTCGATTACTTCGAGTCCCACGGCTCCCTGCCACTGCCCCTCAAAATCGTTCCCGCCTTTCCCCAGCCCCACCTCGCCACACCACCCCACCCGTCCGACCCGTCCCACCCATCCGACCCGTCCGACCACACGCCGGGAAAGCCTCCATCTGCCAGCATTGCCCATTTGCCGCCGCCGCCCGAGCTCGCCCGCGCCGACGAAGAACCCCGAAGCTACCGGGCCAAACCCCGGAAGAGCAGCTGATCCTTCTTCCCGCCCCCGAGATCATCCCCGATCCCAAAATCCACCACGGCCCCTGGTGACCCTAACTCCATCTTATTCCTTGCTCCAATCCTTGCCCCAATCCCCTCCCACCGCCGCCGCCATGACCACCGCTGAAGAACTCCACGCCTACCGCCACCGGCGCAGCCGGCAGAAACACAGCGGCTGCATCAGCATGCTCGTCCTCCTCATCGGCATCGGCATCAGCCTCGTCTTTTGGCCCGTCGGCATCCCCATCTGCCTATTGGCGCTCGTCATCGACGGTCAGCGCGACCGCTATCACATCTGCGGCTATTGCGGGAACCAACTCACCGCCACCGCCCGCATTTGCCCCACGTGCAAAGCCACCCTTCACAAAGAACCCTTCTGGAGCCCCCGCCGCTTTCGCATGATCGTCACCTCCCTCATCTTGCTCGCCATCCTCATCGCCAGCATCTCCATCCTCGCCACCCAAGTCCCGCCCCCGTAACGCCACTCCATTGCCCATCACCACCCCACAAAAAAGGCGAGCCCACAAAGGCCCGCCTTTTTCATGCCCATCCACAAAACTCCACACCCCACCCCCGTCACCAAGGCCGATTCGACCTCGCCGCCGCCAGCAAAACCAGAGCGATCAAAGCGACCGCCACCGCCCCCAAAAACTCCCAAAAACTCATCGTGCACCCTCCCAAAACGTGACGCCAACGTGACGCACCCTCCCCAATCCCCCAAAACACCAATGCCGGAGACAGGACTCGAACCCGCGTTGGTTCGCTGAGCGAGCGGGGATGCTTCGGTGGCCTGCGGCTTTTGGCGACGGAAAACGACTGGATGCGATGCTTTTGGCGTGACGTGAACGTGACGCGCTGGCAGAGTCTGCCGGGTGAAGATTCGGCGCCGCAGGTATGCTTCGGGAACGGTGGCTTGGCAGGTCGATTTTGGCATCGTCAATAATCGCCGGGTGCAACGTGCTTTTGAAACGCGGGCAGCTGCGGAGCGGGCTCTGAGGCAGTTTGAAGCAGGGCGGGATCGGCATGGCGAGGGTGTTTTGGCGTGGACGGAATCCGAGGTGGCGGAGGTGCGTTTGTGCCGGGAGCTGCTGGGCGGTCGATCGTTGCTTGAGGCGGTGCGGTTTTTTGTAGCGCATTCGGGACCGGTTGGCGAGCGTGTTTCGGTGCAAGATGCGATGGAGCGGTTCATCGATTCGCGGGAGGAGGCGGGCGGATCGGCGCGCTACCTTCGGCAGTTGAGGGTTTCGCTGGGCGGACTCGTGCGGATGTTGGGCGGATCGACAACGGTGGCGGAGATCGATCCGCGCGGTCTCGAGCGCTGGCTGGATGCGGGCGGATGGGCGCCGAAGACGCGCAATAATTACCTTGGCGATGCCCGGGCATGGCTGGCCTGGTGCGTGCGGCATGGACTGGCGAGCCGGAACGTGGCGGCCGGGATCGAAAAGCGGCGGGCGATGGGCGATTCGGAGATCGGCACGTTGGATGTGGAGGCTTGCGAGGTGCTTCTGAAATCCGCGCTGGATCAGCCGGCTGTGATGGGCGCGCTCGCGTTGGGACTCTTCGGCGGATTGCGCCCGGCGGAGATCGCGCGGCTGACGTGGGATGCGGTGCGGCTCGATGAGCGCGTCGTGATCGTGGAGGGATCGCAATCAAAAACGCGGCGGCGGCGGATCGTGGATCTCACCGAAAACGCGCTGGCGTGGATCGTGGCAGCGAAGGTGGAGCGGCACGGAAAAATCTGCGGGAGATGGCATGAGGAGCGCTGGCGACGATTCCGGCAGTCGTGCGGATGGACGGTCGGCGGCATCGATGGTCCGCGGGGCCCGTGGCCTCACAACGCGCTGCGCCACAGCTACGCGAGTTACCATTACGCACTCCACCAGAATGAAGCGCGGCTGCAGGCTCAAATGGGCCACGAAAGCCCGGCGATGCTTCATCGCCATTACCGCGCGCTGCGGACTCGATCCGAGGCAGAGAGGTTTTGGGCGTTAAGACCGAACGGATCGATCCGCCGAACCGGCTGATCGGTCGGCGATCTCTTTGTTCACCCCTGCCGTTCCAGCCACTCCACCACGTCGCCGAAGGTCCGCCAGGATTCGCGGACGGATTCCGGCACATCGAGATCCCATCGCTCTTCGATGGCCATGACCATCTCGATGTCGTCAAGGCTATCGATGCCGAGATCGGTGTGAAGGTGGGCCTCATCGACCAAAGCCTCGTGGAGAACATCAAGCCCAAGATCCTCGCTCATGATGGGCTCAATATCGGACGGCGGTGATTCGACTCAGCTTGAAAGGCGCGATGGTCACCGCATTGCTTTGATTGCCTCCAAGACAGAAAGCGGTGTCACCGCTGACCTCATCCAGAAAACACACGTGATTACCGCCGGGGCGAGTCATCACCACAGTGTCGCCTTTCTTCCAAGTCATTGGCCGATTTAGGCGACGAGCCTTTCCCCACCTGGCCCATTCCGCAGCTCGGAAGTGATTGGGCGGCAAACCGGTTCCGGCTTTGTGGCCGATGTAGCCGCGGAAGATGCCGCACCAAGCCGTTTTCGAATCGTCCTGATCCAGCCAATGAGGCACAAGCCGAAACATCTCGGCAATGACGGGATTGCTGCCAGGTCCGGCTAGTTCCTTTTGCCCTAGGTAACCCTGCGCGAGAGCGTAGTGGATGAAAGAACTGTCACTCGATTCGGGATGAATTTTGGTGGTTTGTGGATGCAAGTCGGGAAAGTGCCGATTCAGCGCAGCGCGCGTCATCGAACCCGCCCATCCATCCAACTTGAGGTTTTCGCCGCGCTGATTGAGGCGGTGCTGGAGGATGCCAGCGGCGATGATGTTGTCGTTGTCGCGAAGTTGGCTCATGATCGGCTTCGGCTGGATCTCTCGAAATCAAACGCGTTACTTCCGCACCCCCGTCTCCTGACTGCTCTTGTCCTGATCCCGCGCGGTGATCAAACCGATGCCCGCGATGATCTCACCCCAGGCGAATTGAAGTTGGTCCGGATCGATGACGGCCGTGGAATCTTCGGCGATGCCGGCCACGTGTTGAATCACGACGGATGCGCCGTAGGCGATGAGCGCCACACCGGACAGCGTCGTCTTGTAATTGACGAGCGCGGCGTGGACGTGTTTCGAAGCGAAAGAGAGGAGGACTTTCATAACGCGATTTTTGGCGAAAGTGGAAAGGGGTGTCTGCGATGTGGCGGCGCGCGGCCGCTTCGGAATGCGGCTTGGCCTCATTTGCTATCGATTACCTCGACGGGCGGCAACACTTCCGGCGGATCTTCTTGCCGCACGATCGGCACCGGTGCCACGCCGACGGTGATCTTGGAGTCGCCGACCTCGACGCCGAGACTCAGCATTGGAGAGTAGTTTTTGAACGTGTCGCAGCACGAAAGGGAAACAGCGGCGGTAAGTGCTAAGATAGTTTTCATTTTGTTTTGAGGTTACGACGGATGATGGAGATGAGTGAGGCGATGCCGACAGCTATGCCGACAATCAAAGATGCTATTCTCAGCCATGCCTCGATCGTTTCGAGCTGAGAAACCGCAAAAGCGATGATTGAAGATCCAGCTCCGATCATCCCGCGAAGCAAATCGTCGATGTGGTGGTTGAAAGTCTCCCTGCTCATCGTTGCAAAATGTTGGTCCATTCGGTGTCGAGTTGTGCTTTTGTAAAGCCCAAGGCATCGCCCAAGGCAACCACAAGCGGATGGTCGCGAGGCACGCGGACGGCATATTCCCAACGGTTGATCGCCTTCGCCGCCGCCAACGCGTCCCCTGCGAAAATCAGCGCGATTTTAGCCTCCACATCCGCCGCTGTGATGCCCTGGTCGAGCAACCAATCGCGCACGTCCACCGCTTCGGCATCAGGGAAGTGCATCTTGCGAAGGTCTGCCAACTCGGTCGGCGTCAGGTCAATCGCCACGCGTTGCACCGTCACAGTCCGCTCATCGACATTGATCGTCCGACTCACCTCCAGCCGTTGCGTGGATGGATCGTGGTCCTCATCCTCCAAGGTCGTTTCGGTGACTGGAAGCAAGTGCGGTTCAAGACCAGCGATCTCTCCGCCATCCGTACGCGGATACGGCAGCAGCTTTTGCGTCTCGGTGTTGTACAGGAGTTTGCGCGTCATGGTTTAGGACTCGGGAAGAGGAAGGGTGGGCACTGTATAAGTGGCAGTGTAACGACACACGCCGTTGGTCAGCCGAAATGGCCCGATATACGAATCCGCCAAATGGTTGCCAGCAGCCTTAAAATACGATCCAATGGACATGCCGTTTATGGTCGCGCCGAGCGTCGCGGAATTGGTCGCTGTGGTTTGCAGGACACCATCAAAAAACAGATACACGGTGCTGCCACTGCGGGACACACAAACCGAATGCCATGTTCCGAGTGTCCATGTAGACAGGGCATACGCATTGATGATGTAGCCTGCGGCAGCGTAAATCGAGATGGTGGGATTCGTCTCCACGTATCCATTCAAAAATACCGACAATTTGTTGGCCCCGATGTCGAACAGTCGGGCATTATTCACATTGCCCGAGTTGTTGATGGCAAACCAAATCTCCACGGTGAAGTCGCCCGTAAGTTGCGATCCTGCCCCCGAGTTCAACCAGATTGAGTCTCGGGCACCCGTCGCATCAAGATACAGGCTACTGCTCTGCCCCGTTGGTGCCGATGCCGTGGAGAGCGCCGCGCTGTCTGTGTAGTTGATCGTGCCGCCGACAACGGCGGGACTGGGCGTCGAGCCGTTCGATCCCTCGTTTGTCACAAGATACGTCACGTTTGCGAAATACGGATCGCCTCCCGGCGGCGGACTGGCGGGCTCGCCGAAGCGATAGGAGTCGATGTAAATGACCGTCGCCGCAGATGCCGGAGTCACGGCAAAGGCGGCGATGGCGTAGAGGATGGCGAAGAGGTGTTTCATCATCGGGTGCCGAGGAGGGTGACCTTGATGCCCGCGCCAGCGATGGTCGCGCCCACTTGGTCAAAGTCGATGGTGATCGCGGCATCGTCCGCGATGCTGCTGTCGGAGATCACCGCGGCCGTCGCGGCGGTGGTGGACGTGGTTTCGGTGGCGTCGATGCTGATCTCGGTGGAGAGCACTGACGTGCCCGCTTCGTTGACGTCGATGACAAACGTGCTGCCCGTGGGTGCCGTCGTGACGCTGGCCCGAACGCCCGTCAACGTAAAAGCGAACGGCGCACGAAAGGTGACCTTGGCCGTGCCCGTCGTGGCGGACGTCGATTCGTCCGAACACGCGATGACGAACGTGACTTTTTCCGCATCGGCCAGCCGGTTGTCATTGCCCTGCACGACCACGCCCGCGCTTGTCTCGCCATCGGTCGCCAGCTCCACGACGCCCGCTGCGGAGGTCGTCGCACTGCCGACGGCGGAGCCGGGCAGCGTGCCCGTCACGTCGGTCGTGAGGTCGATGGCATTGCGCGTGATTTGTTGCCCGGAGATCGTCAGGTAGTCCAGCGATCCGGCCAGCGTGACGTCGCCGCTGTTGGTGCCGCCGATGGTGGCATTGCTCGAAAACGTCAGCGTGCGGTTGGCATCGCCGGTGGCGAAGGTCAACACGCGGTCGGCCGTGATGTCATCCAACGTCGACAGCTGAAGCGTGAAGCCCGAATCCGCCTCCAAGAGCTTGAGGCCGTCATTGGGAAACGTGAGTCCCAGGCTCAACGTGTCGCCGTCGGACACATCACCGCCGGAAGCGGCGGAGGCGGCCCACGACACTCCACCCGATCCGTCTGCGGTCAGCACGTAATCGGTCGTGGCCCCACCGCTACCAAGGTCGGCAGCGTTGAGGCTCGCCAGCGCCGTTACTCCGGTGCCGCCGTTGGCAACCGGCAGCGTGCCTGTGACGGCTGTTGAGAGCGAGACATTCGTGATTGTGTTGCTAGCGCCGGAGATCGTTTTGTTTGTGAGGGTTTGCGTTTGCGAGTTGGTAACCACGGTGAGCACGTTTGCGTTTTCGTCTCCGTAGACAATTTGCTGGTTCAAGAATTTGATTTGCCCCTCACCGAGCGGCGCTGGCGGCCCAGGTGGTCCCTCAGCAAACGTAAGCGATGTGATGCCGCCAATCGTCCCACCTGTAATGGCCACCGCGCTGGCCGCCTGTGTCGCCATGCTGTCCAGCCCCAGCGTCGTCCGCGCCGCCGCCGCATCCGCATCATCCACCAACGTCAGCCCAAAAGCCGACACGGCGGTTGCAGTGAGCTTAGCATCCAGCGCCGTTTGCAAATCCGTCTGATCGCTCAACGTGCCGCCGATCTCCCCCCAATCGGTCGAGCCTCCCGGTCCTCCGCCGTGACCAGATGCCGTTTCCCACGCCGCCCCGCCAGCGCCGTCTGCCGTCAACACGTAACCATCGGTCGCCGCGCCGGAACCAAAATCCGCCGCATTAACCGATGACAGCGATGTTGCTCCAGTGCCACCGTTTGCCACCGGCAAGGTGCCTGTGACGCCGGTGCCAAGCGGTAGCCCCGTCGCATTCGTCAACGTCAACGCGCTCGGCGTGCCCAGGTGCGGCGTCACGAGCGTCGGCGACGTCGCCAGCACGACGGCACCGCTGCCCGTCTCATCGGAGATCACGCCCGCGAATTGAGATGAGGTCGTCGCGGCGAATTGGGAAAGCGGATTCGTCGTCAGCGCGTCGCCGCCGCCGGCCAGCGTTCCCCAGCTCGCCGTGTTTCCATCGGTCGTCAAGTATTTCCCCGCATTGCCCGTTTGACTGGGCAGGCTGTCGCCGCCGCTCGAGGTCAACGCGCCGTCCACGATGCTCAATCCATCGCCCAATCCAAACGCGCTCAACGCTCCGTCGATCGCAATGCCAAACACCACCGGCGGCGTGCCGGCCGTGACGGAGTTGGAATACAGGATGCCAGAGGCGTCGCCATTCACGCGCGGCATGATCCATTCATCGGCGGTTTGCGAGTGGCAGGCGGTAGCAATCAAGGCCAGGTGGATTAGGGCGAAGATGGCAAGGTTTTTCATCATTGGAAAAGTCAGCTTCAAGAAGTGGCGACGCGCGGCGATTTACCCACGAGCGAGCCGTCCTTGTCATAAAATTCGATGAACAATCCGGAGGCGGTGGCGTAGCCTGCCTTGACGGTGATGGTCCGCGCATCGTCATCGACGGTCAGCGTCACGCCCGCTCCGGCGACGATGCGGCTTTTCAGCCAGTTCCACGACGCATCCGCGCTCGGATCCGGCGATTCATCTTCCGTGCGATACACCGCCGTGCCGATCGCGAATTTCAGCCGGGCGGATCGCCGCGGCGCGCTTTCGCCGTCCACGGTCCACTGCACCTCCAGCTCGGTGTCCAGACTCGCAGCATCCGGACTGCCGGCATCGATGGCGGCCAGCAAAACGGCGCTGTCGATCACGGTGTTGAAACTCCACTTGGCCGTCGTGCCCGTGCCGCTCTTCGTCTCGTCCGTGTTCAGCAGCAGCGGCGCTCCGGAGTATTGCCCGGGCGCCTTCACGGCCAGCAGCATCCCGCCGCCTTCTTCGCTGGAAAGCGTCGCATCCTGCACCTCGCCCGCGTCATTCACCAGCACGACGTGCAGCGTCAGGATCGTGCGCAGCCGTGCACTCAGCACCACCGCGCCCGTGCCATCCGCAGCCGATGACACGCGACCGGATGACACATTGACATAGATCGTCCGCTCAACCATTCACGCCCGCGCGGGTGTCAATCGCCCACCGCCCGACCGGACAGCGCTCCGTGGACAGGTGCCGTTTCAGCGCCGTGCATCCGCAGGATTCATGCCCGCAACCTCCCGCGCCGCCGTAAGCCTCCGGCCGCCACCATTCGCACGCCCGGCAGATCGAAAGCCGCCGCGCGGCTTCTTCATCCGACACAATCACCGGCAGCCCCCGGATGATCGCACCCGCCGCGCGCCCCGCGGCTTTCGCCAGGTTCACCGAACGCCGCCGCAACGTCGGCATCGGCTGATCTTCCGGCCGTCGATACCGTTTCACCACGCGATGCGGATGCTGGTTCATAACACGCCCACCCGCACCTTCGTGATGCCCACCGCGATCCCATCCTCCCCGGCGGCGGGAAAGGTGATCTCCAGCTCCGGCGCATCCGGCGCAAAGTAGTGATCGGTTTCCGTCACGGTGTCGCCATCATCCTCTTCCGTCGTCACGATCAGCGGACACACCACGCCGCCCGCGCGCGTCAGGGTGATCACGCACCGCTGTTCGTAGATCGTCAATCCCACCACCGATTTCTCAATCGCACCGCCCGCGGCCACCGATTGCGCCGGGCCAGCCGATCCGAGATACGTTTTCGTGCCCAGCTCGGTATCTTCCTCCCACAGCAGCTTACCCTCCGATGTGGAAAGTTCCTCCCACGCCGCCGCCGCGATGGCGGTTTCCAGATCGGTCAGCAGCACCGGATCCAGATACTCATCGGAGGACGTGGCGCTCGTTGGCGCGGTCGGATCATACACGCATTCCACGTCCGGATCGGAGGTGTAGCAGTCCACGTCCGGGCAGTCGTCGGAAACGTGAGCCAGGGACGGCTCCGACTCGCACGTTTCATCGCACCCCACCAGCTCCGGCGTTTCATAGGTCGCCTCTCGGATCGATTCGCAGCTTCCCACGATCGACGGCGCACCACCGCCCACGCGGCTGTAAACGTCCACCGTGTAAGTCCGGCGCAACGTCGCATAGACATTCCCCTCTTCATCGAACGGATCAACAAATCCGCACGCCGCGGCGCATCGCTTTTCTTCCTTCACCTCCACGTTGAGGCCGAAGTTCCCGCACAGGTCACAGATCATTAAGAATACCCTCCCGCGTCATCAATGATGAATTGCACCACGCTCGTGGATGTGCCGTCGTCGCACACGCGCGTGGAGATCGGCCCCTTTGCCACCTGAGCGGTCACCACTCCGCCGTCCACCGTGCCGATGTAATGGTATTCGATGTAGCTCGTGTCCGTGTCGTTCGATGGCGCTGGATCGCCCGCATCCTGCCGGATGATCTCTAGCGTGGACACGCTGCCCGTTTGGTTCGGTGCCACATAGCCGTCATTGATCGTGGGATTCCACGTGACTTTGAAATACACGTCGCCCTCGTCCAGCTCCTCCACCTTGGCCACCGGCACGCCGTTGTGACTGCCCGCGTTTACCGTCATCGTGGGATTGCCGGCCGTCGTTGTCGCTTCCAACTTCCACGCGTGCAGGCCTTCTTCCGTGCCCGGCTGAATCTCAAAACTTGCGCCGCCGTCCGGATTCGCCGTGCCACGTTTGGCCCCGATGATCTCGATCCGGATGCCAAGCTGCCGGAAGATGTCCCGCAGCATCGGAACCAAAAGCCCCCACGTGGCCAGGCGCATCGGCGTCGGCGGTTCGGCGATCCGCACCGTCCGCGGCTTCGCCTCCGATGAATGCGACGCCGCCATGACTACCGCGCGCGCGCCGCCCCTTCATACGGCGGAAAGAAAAACGCCACCTCGATGGCGCTCCGTTCGTCATCGATCTTCTCCACGCCCGGCTCGATCGTGGCGAACGTGTCCGCCGGAAACTCCGCCATGAACGCATCGAGACGCGCGCCGCGATGCTGCAACCGCTCGATCACATCCGCCGTCAGACTGGCCGCGCTGCGCACCACGATCCGCACCCGCCACGGCTGCCCCTCGCCCACCAGCTCCGCCCCAGCCCGCGCGCCGCGCGACGCCGGATGCACCAGCCGCTCCGCGAACGACTGGCACTGTTTCAAAAACTCGCGCTTCGTTTTCATGATCACTTGAAGGTCACCGGCCACCGATACTCACTGACCCGCCGCTTCAGGTTCACCGAAGCAAACGGGATGCTGTCCACGTGGGATTCATCGACACGACTCCAACCCGCCGGCCAATGGTAGGTCAAAAGATCCGCGTCGTAACTCGTCAGCACGATCGACCGGATCGAAGGAGGATTCGGCGGCGATCCGCCTTCGGTTTGCGAATAAGGAATGGTCGTCGTCGCAAGAGCAGACGTTGTGAGATAGAGGTCCGTGCATTGAATCTTCGGCAGGTCGAATTGTCCATACCGGTCCGTCCATCCATCATCGAAAGCCCATGAAATTTTCTCGCTGGCCGAAAAGCTCTGCCCGTTCACGGTGATGATCCGCTTGTAGGGCTTCACGCGCCGCATCCCGCGATAGATCGCCCGCACGCGCTTCCAGTCCGTGTAAGCATCCGTGATCTCCGCATCCACCAGCCACATATTTGCATGATCCGGATGCACCGCTCCGGGAGCAAACTCCGCCGCCTGCACATAGCCGGCCGTCATGTCGCTCGTGATGTCCACCGCCGATCCGCCCGACGTCAGGCTGACTTGAAAGGTGCCCGCGCCGATGTTCGTGTTGATCACGAAATACACCGTCGGCAGGCTGCTTTCCGCCATCGCCGTGAGTCCCGCGCCGCCGCTGATCTGAAGGAAAACGATCCGCTGCCCGTTGGCGAATGTGTGGCCGCTGCAGCTCACAATGTCCGTCGATGCCACTGCCGTGCACGCGCGCTCGTTGGCCTGCCATGTCATGTAATCGACGTAGCTCTCATCCCACCCCGCATCCAGACTCCGGCGGTCGCCGCGCCCGATGATCTTCGTCGGCTGCGATCCGTCGTAACTGCCCAGGCTCGTCATCTGCACCACGTAGGCCGCGCCCGGAATCTCTTCGGCGATCTGCAGTTGATCGATGATCATCCCGCTCAGGTCCGGATGCACGTCACCCTCCGCGTGTTCGCTGTCCGTCTCCCACTGCCAGCTTTCGATGAATGTGTCCACATCATCCCGCCGCCGCGTCAGTCGCGGCTCCGGTGTGGATAGACGGAAAGTCTTCGTGCCGTGCTGTTTCCAAAGTGTGCTCATTCTCCGAGTAATCCCTTCTGCAAAATGGCCACCGCTTTCTCCAACAGGTCATCCGTCGATCCACCGCGCGCGGCCCCGGCCATGCTTTCACGTTGCGCGTTCTTCGCCGCCGTCGCGCCCATCGGCTGATCGAAGTATTTCAAGCCCTCGAACCGCGCCGGGCGCATCAAGGTGGCGCTGCCAAACTCCGCATTGCGCATCCGTTCCACTCCGGCCAATCCTTCGCCCAGCTTGATGTAGCCGCCCTGGTTGGCGAAACTGTAACCGCGGATCTTCTTCCGGCCGCCATCTTCTTCGTTGGCCATCTGCTTTTGCAGCCGCGCCTTTTCCTGTGCCAGCTTCAACGCCTCGGCTTCGGCCATGCCCGTCTCCTCCATGATCCGGCGCACGTCTTCGGCGATCTGCGCTTGCTCGCGAAGTTGTTCCGCGCGGCGGTCGTTGCCGCTCGCTTCCGCCTGCAGGATGGCGATCTCTGTCAGGATGCCCATCTTCGCACGCTCCTGCGCCTCTGCCTTGGCCGCGGCTTCCGCCGCCTCCCGGTTGATTTGCTCCCTCACCTTCGCCTGGTCGCGCGTGAGATCGAGGATTTGCCCCTCCAGCTCGATCCGCCGCTCTTGCGCAGTCGCGTCCTCGCCCAGTCCTGCAATCTCTTCCCGGATTCCCGCGATCTTTTCCCCGATCGCCGCCTCTTGCTGGAGCAAGGGCAGCGTGTCCACCATCATCGCCCAGCGCTTCTCATCCAGCCGCAGCATCCGCTCCTTGATCCGCTCGAACTCTTTCGGATCAAACCCGCCCGCAGGCGCGGGCGCCGCACCGGATTCACCGCCGCCCGTGGCACCCTCCGCAGCTTTTTTCCGTGCTTCTTCCTCCGCGCGTTGCGCCGCTTCCCGCTTTCGCTGCTCTTCCGCAAAGACTTCGCCGAAGTTCTTCCCGTCAAACATCGCCGCACCCGCAAATCCAACGTCGCGCGCGGTTTGCAACATCTGCACGAGCACCGTCAATACACCGGCGGCCGTCTCTCCCATCGCTTTTAGTCCATCCGTGTTTGCAGCCACCATCTCCGCCAGTTGTCGCAGCGCCGGGATCGCCGCACTCACCAGCGGACCCGCCACCGCATCGGCGATCTCCAGATACAACGTGCGCATTTCCGCCAGGTCATCCTGCATCCCCGCCTGTGCCCGATCCAGCCGGGCAAACCCGTCCACGAGCGCATTGATAAAGTCCTCACTCGCGAGGCCCATTTTCTGAATCTCTTCGGTGTTGGCCGTGCCAAACACGTCTTTCATCACCGCCCGCACCTGCGGCACCCGCTCGGCGATTTGGTTGATCTCTTCCGCGAAAACCTTCCCCTTCGAGCTGATCTGCGACAGCGCCAAAAACACGCCGTCCAGATCCTCCCGGTTGCCTCCCACAAGCGCCAGCGCATTCCCGAACTCAATGATCGCCCGCTTGCTTTGATCAGCCGAAAGGCCCACCGCCCGCAGCTTCACATCCCCGCGCACCGCCTGCTCAAACCCGATGCCCGGCAGTCGCGACACCTCCCGCAATTCCTCAAACCGCAACGCCGCCGCTTCCGCGCTGCCGGTCGTCGTCAGCAGCATCTTCCGAAGCTGCTCCATCTTGAGCGTCGCTTGCACCGCCTCCCGCGCCAAGATGCCCATGCCCAGGCCACCGATGGCACCTTTCAACGGTCCAAGAAAATCCCCGCCCAATCCGCGCCCCGCTTTCCGCAAATCATCGCGGAACTTCTGCGCCTGCCCCCGCGCCCGCGCAAGCTGCTGCTGATACTGCGCGATCTCCAATCGCAGACTGGCTTCAATGCTGCTCATTAACGTGTCCTAAATCCAGATCGACGGGCCGCGCGGCCGATGTGATAATCCCATCGCCTTTGGAGCACCTTCGCCCGAATGTTCAGCGCGGATTTGATTCGGCGGCGCAATCCTCGCACGCCCCCAGCAAACCTTACCTGGTTGATCATTTTGATCTCAATCACGCGCCCGTCGATTTTCACCTCCAGATCGCCCGGCGCTTGATGCTTGCCAACGCCCGTCGGCAGCCTCACCGCCAAAGATCGCAGCGGCTTGGCCCAGCCACTTGCCAGCCACCACACCCGATCGCCCACTTTTTCCACATAGTCTTTCAGCGCCCCCGTCTGGAATGTGTAAAGCGATGGCCGGTGAAGCCTCCGCTTTCGCTTTCCAATCGTTGTGGATTTGTGTTTTGCGCCATCATCAAAAGCTTGGAAATGCTTGCCCGTCGCAGTGTTGAACAGGTTTTCAGCCTCCCACTCTTTGCCGTTTTTCATCAGCGCCCAAAAAGCATCCGCATCGTCCTTGAATCCCTGATCCAAAATAGCCTGATACGCATCTCCTGGCGTTCCATACAGAGCATAAATGTCCGCCGCCACCGCGGCCGTCCCCTGCTTCTCCGCCGCCCGCCCCGATGCAAACTCGTTCCCCGGAGGTGTGATCTTCGCGACCAAACCGAACAACAGCCGCGCTTGATCCCTCATCACCTCCACCGCCGATTTTTTCGACGTTGCAATCAGCCGCTGCAGCGCAGCGTCAAACTTGTCAGAAATTACAATGAAGCCATCAGCGGACATGAACAAGAGGGATCGGCAGTCGCCCATCTCCCCGTGTCAAAATCCCGCCGAACTTACCGATCCGCCGAACCGGATGACCGGTCGGCGATCTCTTTGTTCACAACTCAACCCGCGGCACCCACGCCCCGTGCTTCACTTTCTCCGCCAGATCTTTCACCTTGCGCATCTTCCGGCCCGTGCGGCTCAGCCGCGCATCCGGCCAGACATAGGCTTCCCCGTCCAGAATCCCGCCGGCCAGGATCATGGCCCATCCTTCCACCAGACTGATCTCCCATCGCATTTCCCATCTCGTGATTCCTCCTTGATAGGCCCGACTCAGCAGCGCGTAGTATTGCGCGTCCGAGACGGGCAGTGCTAGTTTCCCGCGTGATTCCTAGTGCCCGGTGTTGGTCGCCGCATGGCCACCATCTGACGATGCGCCGTCGTGATCTTCACCGCCGTCATCACCGCTTCCCATTCCGCGCCGGGCTCGATGGACTTGTCCGCCCAGGTCTCGATCTCCCGCAGAAACTGCGCCACACGTGCCCCGCGCAGGTGATCCCACTCGTGCGGTTCATGGGCCGCCAGATACAGCACCTTCGCCGCCGTGGGCAGGTATTCCATCACGTTCACAAAGCCTTCCAACGTCGCCGCCTGCAAAGCCTCGTTTCCAGGATCCTGCGTTTTGCGCTCATCCAGCCGCGACTGCATCGCCGCCAAGTCTTCCAGCGCACCGCCCGGCACATCCACGGCCACCAGCCGCGCCAGCAACGTCTCCCGGGACCGGCTCCACGGCTGCAACCGCTGGCCATTCCATTCCGCCTCGCCGTCTTCCTGCCAGGCTTTCTCCCGCTCCGCTTCCGCACGAGCCGCCCACTTCACATCCGGCTCGGTCCCTTCTTCATTTTCTTCCATTGGCTTCATGATTTGTGTCCCAAGTTAAATCGGTGCCACTCCAAACCGGTCCGTGATCCGGTCCATCACGCGGCCCGTGTAGTTGCAATGGATCAGCGCCGTCATGCCGCCTTCGCGGATCTTCAAATCTGGCTGCATCCGCTGAAGGTAGCGTTTCATCTCCGCCCGCGCGGCCAGCGCCCCGTAGCCCAACACCAGCGGATGCATCGGCTCCCGATCCTCCATCGCCAAGCGGTGCGGCCATTCGTGCGCGGGACTCCGCACCATCAAATCATCGGCTCGATAGGCCCGGTCCGATCCGGTGGCGTCTTGAATCACGTAACCCATCTCCGCCAGGTGAAACCGCTTCGCACCCTTCGGCCCATCGATCGCCAGCACTGGCACACCCACCAGCCCCATCGCCGCCACAAGCGCCAGATCGTTGCACGGCACGCGCAGCCGCAGCTTCATCCCCTCCAGCTCCGGGCCGCGATGATACCGCGTCAAACGACCGCCCGCCGCCGCCTTCAGCCGAATCTTCACGCCACCATGAATCGCCTCCAACAGCCGGTCGTAGTTGTGCATGGCCGACATGGTGACCGACAGCGGATGCATCGGATCGCTGTTTTCCATTCCGCCGCTTTCCCACGCGCGAATCGTTTGCTCAAGATCGATCCCTGAAAACTCCGGCCGCAAGGTCGGCCCCCAAAAGTGAAACCGCCACTGCGGCTCGTTGTCGCGATTCGTGTCGATGATCAATCGCGGCTGCCAGTGAAACCCCAGCCAAGCAAGACAGCAGGCGAGTTTCGTGTTGCTGATCGTCAGCAGGTTCGGCGGAGGTGACTTGGCAGATGCGCTCATGCGCTGGCAGGGATTGGCGGCTGTAGTTGGGCTCTATGAGCCCGAACGGGTGTTTTTGCGCGGCAGCCGGAGCTTTCGGAGGGCCGCGCGGCCCCCAACCATAGAACGACCAAACAAAATCAGGACGGAGCCGCGATCTGCGGATAGAAGCAGCCTTTGCAATCCACCATCGGCATCTTCTCGTTGGAGAGCGAGCGCTTCGGCTCCTGAACCATGTTCAACTGCGCATCGGCGAAGGTGACACCATGATACACAACCGCATCCTCAAGGTTGGCCATGCTGGCCTGATCCCCCGGAGCGGCGGCAGCCAGACCGGTGAAAAGCCCCGCAGCCGTCGGCACGACCTCGGCTTGGAAACTCCAGTCGATGCCTTGCAGGAAAATCTGCACCTGCCGGATCTGATTGTAGGCCGCAGGCGTCGCAGGGTCCACGATGGCGGCGATGTGCCCCTCCTTCTCCCGCATGCGCTGTTTCGGTGAGATGTCCAGCGACACGTTGACGATACCGGTGTCGCCGTATTCATCGAGATCCTGTGCGGGCAAAGTCCCGCGGGTGATGTGGTAAGACATGAGGGATAAAAAAGGGTGAAGGCTTCAGCCCTCCGCCCATGTCAATCACAAGGCACGCTGCCCACAGGCAGGGATGCCGTTCCCGGCGTCCCGCATCCCGGCTCACTCTTCCGGCGGATTATCCCACACCAGCTCCCACGTCTGCAGAAGCGCATAAAACGCCGTGCCCGTCTCCGCATTCCGCATCGGTGCCGCCTGCCCGCGGTGCACCAACTTCCCGCAAGTCCATCCATCCCGGCTCTCATGGGGAAGCGCGTCGATATACGCCCGCAGCGCCGTCTTGTTGCGCAAGCGCTCATCGATCTTCTCCAGCCAAGCAGCCGCCGCCGCGCGCGTCGTAAACTCGGCACTGGATGCCGCGCCGCTCGCCGCTTTCAACCGCGTCAAAAGCAGCACCTGCACATCCAAGGTGCGACGCGGCCCGCGGCTCTCGATCTCCTTCGCCGCCACGACAATCGACGGCAGATCGGGATCTTTCGCCGTGTCCATCACCACCTTCGGCAAGGTCGCATCGTTCGGCACGCCGGCCGCAATACTGTCCTCATCCGCCAAGTAATCGCGCAACAGCTGGGCGATGAATAAATCCGGTGTCGTGTTCATGTCAGATCGGTGCGGTTCCTTCCACGGTCCAAAACGCATGCCGCTCATCCTCGCCCGTCACACGGCGGAGCTGATACGTGCGACCATCGTAAAGAATCAAATCGAGATCCGCATCCGGCGCGCTCGGCAAAGTGGCCACGCCATTGGCATTCAGCTTCGGAATCGCCGCGCGAATCGTCCGTGTGTGATCCGCACCCCACTCCTCCACCGATCGCGCGTTGTCGCTGGCCTTGATCATGCAGCCGGTGATGGCGTATTCCGTATCGCCCTTTTTCACCGTCAGCGTGCCGTGCGATCCACTGGCCACCGCGCCAGCGCGCCGCATGGCTGAAATACGTTCCTGCCGCGTCGTCAGACTCACAGCGCGCTCCCCCTCCGCTCCAGCAGCATCGACGCGAGCGGAAACATCGCCCGCGCGATCTCCACGTTTTCCGGCACCCGATCCTGCACTTCCACTCGCTCGATCGGCTCATCCGGCTGGCTGCGATTCTCCCGCCGGATCACACAAATCTGCACCTCGTTTTCGCCGCTGTCAGACACGACCGAAAACACCCGCATCCCGCAATCTGCGGTGACGGGTGATGTCGTCTCGGTGATGCTCGCCATGATCATGAATCGAATTTCTCGCCTGCCGCTCACCCATCAGGGCGAGGCCACCAACGTGGTTCCCGCCAGCGCGGTCGGATTAAAAATCGCCACCGACGTGGAAGTGGCCACCATGAGCACGACAGGATAATCCGCCGCCGCCATGTCGGCGATCGGTGCGATCCCGCCGGCCGTCCCGCTCAGCACATACACCGGAGCCGTGAGGCTCAACGTGGCCCCCACCGTCAACGCCGGGTCCGCCGTCACGACGCGCACCGGCTGGCCGCTGGATGCGCCATTGAGCGCGATCCCAAACGCGCGGGATGCCGTGGCACTCGCATCCGCATCGGCCAGCTTGATCTTGTTCGAATCGCTCGCATCGCGATAGACCACTTGCCCGGCAGTGATCGTGGCGCCCGCCGTGCCGTTGTAAATGGTCGCCTGCGAAGATGCCAGCACCGATCCGGCCGTGATCGAAAGATCCGCCGCCAGGGAAACACCAGTCGCCAAAACGACCGCCAGAGAAGAAAGAAGCTTGCGCATACTCCCGCGCGCGCGTGTCAAAACAAAGCCGCCGGACCTCATCGAGATCCGGCGGCCGGTGGTGTTGCAAGCAGGCGAGCTTGGCAAATCATTTGCGCGCCTTCCGGCGCTTGGAACTTGTTTCGCCCGTCTCCGTCTCCGGTTCCGTTTTAGCCTCCGTCTCCACTTCCACGTTCGCCGGAGGCGGCACGTGGCGGCTGTTGTCCTTCCGGATGCCGATCACATTCTGCAGCAGCTCAAAGGAAGCATGCTCCGTGTCGGCATCGCGAGCCGCAATGGCGCTGGCGGCGCTCCGCCCGCAGTAAACCACGGACGGATCGCCCTTGCAGCCGGGCTTCGAGAAACCAATGACAACGTGCAGACTCATGATCGAGAAAGGGTGAAGGTGAAACGGATCAGGATGACTCAGGCGGTAATGACGCGGTGACCGGCGTAGTCGCAGACCGAACCGGCGGCGACGTCGCCAGCCTGACGGCCCAGGGCCTTGCCCCAAAGAAGAACCGGACTCCAGTAAAGGTCGCCGGTGCCTTGCTCTTCCCACGAGACGGCCGCCATCGTGATGCCGCTCTCCGGCTCGGTGACCGGCTCCGTGAAGCCCATCACCTGCGGGATGTTCAGCATGGCGCGCATTGCGTCGTTGTTGGACTCAGGCGGACCGGCCACGATGGCCATCGCTTCAGGAGTGAAGGCGAAGGCGGCGAGGTTTTCGAGGCTGGCAATCGTGCCGCCGGTGCCGTCGTCCGTGCAAGCCACCGCCGTCCCGGCCACCGCAAGCGCCGCGGTGGAAGCAAGCTGGAAGGTGTTGTCGGTGACCTTGATCACATAGTAAGTGCCGTCGGAGAATCCAGCGGAGAAGGAGGCGGCAGCGACGCGATCGCCAGTCACCAGACCGTGACCGTTTTTCGTGAACAGGTCGCCAGAGTTGGCGCAGGTCACGCCCGTGAGGGAAATGACGCTGTTGTTGGTCGGAAGCTCCGGCCATTCTTCGATGGCGGCGAACCCGTAGGCATTCTGCCAGCGGCGGCGCGCGGAAGCTCCCACCTGTTGAGCCTGGTAATCCCGGCTGGCCATGCGCTGATCGACGGCCAGCGCGTTAGCGGCTGCCGTGTTCAGCCACATCACGCGGCCCTCGGTTTGCGCTCCGACGATGTTCATGTCGCCGGTGACGTTGTTGAGCATGTCCACGTCGCAGTCGGCGGTGGCGTAGATGCTCTCTTGCGAAAAGTTCCGGGAGATGAAAGCGCCCGCGATGTCCAGCGCGAAGTCGCGCGCCAAGGCATAACCGGCATTTCCGATCACGCGATCGTAGGCTTGCTTGTCATCGGCGATCTGATTCAGGTAGGGCCATTTTAGCGGCACGTGGCGATGCTTCGTCACCGTCACGGGAACGTCGGTCAGCAGGCCGCGCGCACTGGCGGCGTTGGCCTTGTAGCCGGTGCTGCCGTCGTAATCCTGCACCGTCGGAACAGTCGAGATGTGCCCGGTGTATTGCTTGTTCAGCTTGAGGCTGGTCGGCCGGAACTCGAGCCCAAGGCCACCCATCGCAGGCAGGCGAACCGCAAACGCGCGGATGACGTCCATCAGAATCTCTTCCGCGGTCAACGTCACGCAAACGCGAGCTGAAGCCGGGCGAAGGGTGATGGCAATGGAACCGATGGCGAACAGCGCAAAGGCGGCGATCGGACCGGCGGCGAACCCGACCACTGCGACGGTGATCAGCAGGGCGGCGAGCAGGAGGGGCGAGGTATGTTTCATGAGAGGGCGTTGGGAATGTGAAGTCAGTGGGCTGTCAATCGGATCAAGCGGCTTCCTTGGCGGCGCGAAGCTGGGCGGCGATTTTGCCGCGCTCTTTCGGATCTTTGGTGGAGTGAAGTTGCGCGCGAAGTTGCTCGATCTTCTCTTCGCGGTTTTCGACCGCTGCTCCGCCGTTTTGCACCGGTGCGCCGGACTTGGCCGAAGCAAGCGCGCCCGTGCTTTCAAGGTTGGTCAAACGCGCGATCTCCGTTTCCGCCGCTTCGAGCTTCGCCTTAGCTTCGGTCAGCGCCGTCTCGGTGGCGGTGAGTTGCGCCTTGATCGGATCAACGGCCGCGGTCACGGCACTGTCGATGCTCGGCTGAATCGCCGTGCGCAGCGCGGTCACGGTCGCTTCGTCGGCAAAGTCGATTTCCACCGCAGGCTTGTTGTCCGCGGCGGCGGGAGAAGGAGTTGCAGGATTGCTCATGTTTGAAGGAGAAGAAGAAGGTTCGGAAGTGCCCGCCGCACGGCTGGCCGATGCCTCTTCTTTGATGTCAAACCGGCCCCGGTATTTTTCCGGCACGCGCTCCACGTTCAGATAGCGCGCCATCTTCGGCGTGATGGCGCACGCACTCAGCGCCACCTCATCGGTGACCACATCGACCAAGCCCAGGTCGCGCGCAGCCGGACCGTCGAGATAAGTCGTGGCATCCATCAGCGCTTGGAATGTCTCCGCCGGTGTCGAGCTGCGCGCGGTGTAGGCCCGGAGAATGGCGCCGTTGTGCGCCTTCAACGATTCCACCTGCCGCTGCATGTCCCGGTAATCACCCCACGCCATCGTCGATGCGTTGTGGATCATGATCAGCCCGTTGGACGGCATCCGCCGCTCATCGGCAGCTTGCAGGATCACGGATGCGATGGAATACGCATATCCATCGACGTGCGCCCGGATCTTCGCCGGGTGACGGGAAAGAATGTTGTGAATCGCCAGGCCTGCCGCCACTTCACCACCTTCGGAGGAAATGTAGAGATCGATTTCATCGACCTCGCCCAGCGCCATCAAATTGCGCTCGAGTTCTCGCACCGTGCCGCCCTCGCCCTCATATCGCCCAAACCAATCCTCGCCGGATTCCGAAGAAATGCCCACGATCCCGCGGATGCGCAGCTCCGCCCGCTTCCCGCCCAAATTCACGACCGAATACCAAAGTGCACGCTTGTCCATGCACCCCGCCCACTGTCAAACCCCGCCGAACTCACCGATCCGCCGAACCGGGTGACCGGTCGGCGATCTGGCTGTTCGGCTACTCCTCCGCCCGGATCGCCTGCGCCAGTTCCGCCGCATCAACGCCGATGACGTTGAGCGCGCCGGCCATCGCTTGCAATTCCACAGGATCCATCGCCCGAACCATCGCCAGTCCAGCCGGAATGCCAAGCCGCTTGGCCTCGCTCACGGCATAGCGAATGTCGTCCAGCTTTTCCGCAATCCGCGCGTGACGCACCGCTTCGCCGCTGCCCCCGGTGCGCCGTTCGATGTAGTCCTCCATCGTCCCGGCGTTGCCGCGCAAGCGCTCGATCTCGATCCGCTCATCCCGGCCCAGATCGATGCTCGGATCAGGATCCGCCACAAAGTCCACCTGATTCCAGTCGAGCGGCGGATTCTTGATGTCGCGCAATTCGCCCGAAACGAGCGCATCCCCGATGACCCAATCCCACACCCACTGCAGCACCGGATACAGGAGCGAACGCATCCGCTCGTGCGCCTTCGCCACCTTAGACAAAATGGCGCGCTGATTCGGGCCCGTGAGGTTCTTTTGAAACACGTATTCGGGCGGATACCCAAACACCCACACCATCGGCGAAACGATCTCTTCGATGAATCGCCCGTAGTCCATCGCCTCGTGCGCTTGGAACCACTTGATGTCCTCATCCGCCGCCATCGGCAGCACGATGGCACCGCCGAAAATTTCCGCGTAGCGCTTCCCGTTGTCGGCCGGAGTTGTGCCGGTGTCGCCGCGGGTGATCATCGATTGCATCGACTTCGGAATGTCTCCATCCCGCGTGACGGTCGCGCCCATGAACGCGCTCTTAATTTTCGCCGCATGCTTGCGCACCGCCGTAATGTCGAGACTGTCCAGCAGGTCGGATGCACCGCAGAACATCCACGGATTCCCGTGCACCTGGTTCAACCGCGTCGCCTTTTTCGCGTGATGCATCAGCGGTCCATTCACGACGGAAAAACCAGACGCCGTGCCGTCGGCGCTTTCGGTGATCACGCCATAGCCGTCATTTTGAAACAAGCCGTTCACCCGAATGCCATCGATCCACCGGCCCGGATTGGCCTGCTGATCCTCGCGCGAAGTTGGATTCGTCAACTGGTCGCGCGTGAAGCTTTGCAACTGCAATCGCCGCTTGTTCCGGTCCTGCAGCTTCCACGATCCGGCACCCTCCATCTGCGCGGCCATCTTTTGCACAAAAGTCTCGCCGTCGCCAAGGATCGTCGCCAGCCAGAGCGGCTGCAGCTCATACAAGGTCGCTTCCTTTCGAAGATCGACGGCGCGCGAATCGGCCCAACGTCGAAACAAATCCGTGGCCCGTTTGGCAAACTCGCGATCGGTCGAGATCGATTTGATCCCGATCCCGCGCCCGACTGCTTCTTCCGGCAGCGTGTGAGTCAGGTAAAACGCGAAGGGCAGCGTGTCTTGCAAAAATCGCGACACCAACACGCGGTCGCGCGTCTCGTGGATGCGGTCGCGCAATTTGTCCCGCCAGGTCACGCGCGTCGGCGCCGTGCGTGGAACTCCAGTCGTGGCGCTCAGCGCGTTCGTGACTTTCGGAGCTTCGGCCCCGGACACCGCCGCTTTCTTCCGCGGGCGCTTCGTTGCTTTCTTTGTTGCCATCAGCCGAGTGCGTAGTGCGGAGGTTCGGTGAATCGCACGGCAAACGGCCGCGGTGCGTTGTCCGCCGCCACCGCATCGGCCAGCACGGCTTCGAGATGCTCGATGGCCAGTTTCAGGCTCAACCGCCGGTCTTCCGGCGTCGATCCCCGAAAGGCCATGCTGTGCGACTCGCTCTCAAATGCGGTCGCGGTGATCTCGCCATCCTCCCGCGCCCGGGTGCGATCCAGATACAAATCCACCAGCCAATCCTTCTGTTCCCCGGTCGAATCCGGGTAGCGAAGTCTAGCCTCAAAAAGCCATTCGTCTTTGAGCTGTTGGAGATTGGCTGCCACCTACGGCGAAGGAATGTCAATCACCGCTTGAGCTTGTCGAAATAGACGCGCCCGATCTGCTTGGCCAAGTTGCCATACTTCAGGCAGTCGCCCAGGTGATCGTTTGGCACCTTTTTCCACTTCCCGGTCGATCGGTCCTTTTGCTGCCCGGCGAGCTGCATGACCAACTGCGAGTCCGCATCCGCCGGCAGAATCACTTTCGTTCCCCGCCGCTTCTGGATCATCCGAAGGTAAAGCTCGTCCTTTTCCTGCGTATCGGAATACAGGTAAAGCCTTAGCCACGGGCGCGATGCCACCTTGCTTTCCCGCCACGTTCCAAAGGTGTTGTCGTTGCCCTTGACCGGCCACCAGAATCCCTTCGATGCCTCGCAGGTGTTGTAAACGTTTTCGGTGTCGTGCCCGGCGTCCATGTAACCCAGCGCCGGCATGACCCGCTCCGAGCTGTTGGCCAGCGGGCATTGCCGCGCGCGGATGAACTCCGGATTCAAAACTTCCGCATGTCCGACCACCGATCCCCAATCGATCACGATCAATTCATCGGCTTCGGTGTATCCGGACAACATCCAGTGCGCCCCGGACACCTCGCCCGGGTCGCACGTCAGCCAGGCCATCACTGGCTTTGTCGGCCACACCCCGCGCCCGTGCGATCCACGCAATCGCAGAATGTGCTTCTCTTTCACATTGGCCGCCATCTGCGTCCACGTCTGCGCCAGCCACGAGTTGTAGTAGTTTTGGAGACCGGTCGTGAAAAGATCGCCGCGCTTCAAAAACTCGATGGCCATGTCGCCGAACGTCACCGAGGGCGAATAGAACGACGGTCGCCGAAACGACCTCGCCGACTTCGGCGCTTGCTCGTTATGATCGCGCGTCTCAAACTTCGCCACCATTGCCATGCGATGCTCCTCGGTGATCTCGCATCCGTTTTTCGGGCAAACGTAAACGCACGTCTCCCTCACCTTGTCCTCGTTCCAAGATCCATCTGGCTGCCGGGCATCCGGCGACCAAACGAGCGAGCGATACACATCCGGCCGTGCCTCATTCTGCGATTGCTCCAGCACATCCTGAAGTTCGCCCTCTTTCCTCACCTCAAACTCAAACGGCCACCATTCCCCGCAATGCGGACACGGCAGATAGAAGTGCGTTTGAGTGCCGGCCAGGTAATACTGCCACGCAAGATTCCGGTCCTGATTCGGCGTGAAACTCAGGTAGTGGAACTCCATGCCTCGAAAGGCTTTCGTTCGCTCAAACCCCAACTTGATCGGATGTGCCTCCGGCGCGTCCTCGCGCGATTGATGCTCGATCTTCGCCGCCTCTTCCACCCACACAATCCCTTGCGTCGATCCCGCGGTGGCGACCGGAGAATTGGCACCCTCCAGCGAGATCGTCCCGCCGGCCATCTCCATCGCCATTTTTCGGAATCGGGATTGATCCGAAGGTTTCAACCGTGCCAAACACGGATTGGCTTCAATCAACGCAATGATCCGCTTTTCCGAGATCTCCAACCGCAGCCAATCCTCCGACGGACCCATGATCAACATGGGCATCGGCGAGTGCACGATTCGATAGGCCGCGCCGATCACGCCCTCCGTCGTTTTCGCCGTTTGTGCCCCGGCCACGTTGGCCACCGAACGCACGCCCGACGTCGGATGCCAGCACTCCAAGATCGGGCGAGAAGTCGGCTGTCGCTCGGTCGAAAACGGTCCGGGTCGCGCCGGTGACATTTTCCGCGGCAGAACCAAATTGGATTCGGCCCAGCGCACCACGCTCGGCGCCGTCTCGAGCGCGAACATCTCCCGAATGAACGGCGTCAATCTCGCGCTCATGCCGCGGCGTCGTAGGCATCGAACGCCTCAATCGCCCGTTTCACGACCGGCACAATGCGCTGTTCCTTGTATTGCTGCCCCTGCCGAAGCGCAAAAGCCGTGTCGTTCGGATTCATCGCCACCGCCAGCTCGACCGTGCAGTTTTCAAGCAACTGCCCCAGCGGCAAAACAAACTCCGCCAGCAAAGCCTGAACTTCCGCCAACGGAACCACCCGCCGCGTTTCCGCCTCCCATGCCTGCAGCCGGGCTTGCGCCTGGTAATAGCTCGACTGGGCCTTGATCACCGCCTGTCCCATCGCCATTGCCTTGATCGGATCGCCCTCCTGAAAAGCTGTCTTCCAAGACTTCCGCGCCTGGTCGTAAATTTGCCAAGCTTGTTTCACCATCAGCTCCGCCGGACTCAACTTCTCATCCGGACGCCAGCGAAACTCCGGCGGCTCCACCTCCACAGGCGATGCCGGAGAAAGTATTTGCACCGCCGCAGCTTCCGCCGGTTCCACCGGCTTCCCCTGCCGGATCTTCTTCGCCGCTTCCCCTCCCCATTTTCGAAGAAAAGCCTGCCACCGCTCCGTGTTCGCATTCCGGTCACGACGCCCCTGCCGCTCACTTAATCCATGAGCGAGCGCATAAGCCTTGACGGCTTCAGCCATGATCCGGTCGCGCGGCGCTCCCATGTCCGTTGCCGCGTGTCAATGGACAACGGACACTCCCGGCCACGTCCATAACGTCCGATAACCCCACATGCAGACACACCCAAACCCGCGAAGAGACGGAAGACC
>Ga0129342_1000048_pt1 | contig 38471 bp, 38 predicted proteins | sample CPBDNA_5_FD_94426 | JGI IMG/M metagenome (GOLD analysis project Ga0129342, IMG submission 94426) | Freshwater to marine salinity gradient microbial communities from Chesapeake Bay, USA - CPBay_Sum_15_0.2_DNA | ecosystem: Environmental > Aquatic > Marine > Coastal | place: USA: Chesapeake Bay...
AAGAAAACCCAGTTAAATTATTAAAGACTTTAATGAGTGACTCTGCATATTCTAGTAGAAGAAAAACTTTTAGAAAATTGAATAAGAAAGGCATACCAGGTGTTAAAGGAAATATTAAAACTAGTATGTCATTTAATTGTATTGCAGATGTTTCAGGTTCTATGAAAGATATATTAAAAGAAGTTATTGGAATTATTACAAATTCTATGTTACATATGAATTTAATTAAAGTTGATACTATAGTTCAATCACATGAAATATATGAAAAGGCGTCAGACCTTAAAAAACTAAATTTTATAGGATGTGGTGGAACAATTCTTCAACCTGGTATAGATTATATTGCAAAAAACAAAACACTTAATAAAAATGGAACTATAATTATAACAGATGGTTATATTGATAAATTAGATTTATCAAAATTAAATGAAGTTATATTAGTTTATACAAATTTAAAACCTACATTATATCAAAAAAGTAAAAAATATAGAGAGATAAAAATTGAAATCTAATAATTTTTTAAAATATCCTTTACTTGAATCTAGTATACCAAATTTTAAAAATTTAACTGAATTACAACAATCATTTTTTCAAATGATGCATTCTACCGTAAATACAGGTGGTTGTGTTTTAATGTCAGGTGACCCTGGTGTTGGTAAAACTGCAATTATTAGAGATATGTGTAAAAAATTAGAATATCAGTATATTGATATTCGTTTAACACATAAAGATGAAAGTGAAATTGGTTTATATCCAAAGGTAGATAATATTGACAATGAAGATTGTGTTAAAGAAATTCCTCCATATTGGGCAATTAAAGCAAATCAAAGACCTACAATTATTATATTTGAAGAATTAAATAGAGCACGTCGTGAAATCCAAAATGCGGCATTGCAAATTTTAATGGAACGTGAAATAGGTTATAATTTTAAATTTAATGACAACGTATATTTTATTGCTACTTCAAATATGGACGATTCACATATTGAAGATTTTTCTATGGCAATGCGTGGTAGACTTATACATTATGAATTTGAATTTGATTTTGATTATTGGTTAAACAATTATGCTATTAAAAATATAAATCCTATAATTTTAGAATGGATTACATCTAATAAGCATTTTTTAACAGAAGGTCCTGATGACGATGAAAATGATGATATAATATCCTATTTATCACCAAGGTCATTATCGTCTTTTTCAAAATCTCTTTTATACGCCTTAAATAATGAAAAAGATATTGATAATATAATTAAATATACTGAAATACACGCAAATAAATTTATAGGAAATAAAGCATATTCTTTATTAGAATTTTTAAGGAAATGGACTGATATAAGTGCAGATACTATATTATCGGGTTTTGATGCTAATGACATTCTTAAATTGAATAGGGAGCACATATTATATTTAATAGATGGTTTAAAATCATTCATAACAAACAATATTGAAAATGGAAAATTTTCAGATATACCTAAACACGAGAATGTTATAAAATTTTTAAAAGTTAATGATACTTTAGAATTTGATATAATAGATCAAGATATAATTGTAGGTTTTCTTAATTTCTTATTTGATAAATCTAGTTATTCTATAATATTATCCGAAGATAATACGGAACACATTGAGATACTTAAAATGTACTCTAATAACTTTGAAACTGAATTAAATATTATACAAAATTCAAAAATTTCTCAAATTTTATAAAAAAATTTTTTTATTTGGAAAAAAATTTTTAAATTTAACTTTTAAAATGTTACACAAACGGAAAAAGTTATGAAAAACAAAACAGAAGATATGGCAGCATACCAAAGAGAATATCAACGCGAGTATAGAAAAAAAAATAAAGAGAAAAATTCTGAATACATGCGAAATTATATGAAAAATTATTATATTGAGAATCGTGATGATATTTTAAATAAGACTAAAGAGCGTCAAAAAACATATATTATAAATGATGAAAAAGCTCAAAAAATAAAAGAATATCAAAAAGAATATCAAGCGCAGTATCGTAAAAAAATGAAAGAATTAAAAGAAAGCAGAACAAATAACAGTAATGCTAATTAAATAAAAATATGAAAAAACATTCAAATATAACAGAAGACCTCAAAGAAAAAATAAAAGAGGCCTTAGAAAATAGATTTGATGAAATTCAAAAGCAAAGAATAGATGAATATTCTACACGTTTTAATTTTGCATGTCCATTTTGTGGGGATTCTGAATCAAATGTAAACGCAAAAAGAGGAAACATTTGGTATGAAACACAATCATATAAATGTTATAATTGTAATATTTGGATGCCAATTAAAGATTTTTTATTAAGAATGAAAGATTACGGTTTTCTATCTAGCAATATTTCAAATGATTTAATGCTAGATAGTACCATAATCTCAAATAGTAATGAGTATACTGGTAATCTTAATTTTTTGTATAGTGATATAGAAGATCATGTAAAAAATTATTGTGTATCACGTAATGAACTTAAAAAATTATTTTCATTACAAGAAATTGAAAATAGTAAAAAATTAAAATATTTACAATATCGTGGATTTAAAAAATTTAATAATTTTTTATGGAGTGAACATAATGATAAACTTTTCATTTTAAATATGCATAATGATACTGAAATGGTATTAGGTTATCAAACCAGAAATTTTAATGTCAATGCAAAAACAAAATATTTAACTTATAAATTAGAAAAAATTTATCAAGAATTAAAATGGACACTTCCACCAGATAACGATGAATCTTTTAAAAAAATAAATGATTTTTCAGGGTTTTTTAATATTATGAATGTCGATATTTCAAAACCAATTACATATTTTGAAGGACCTATAGATTCTTTTTTATTTAAAAATTCAGTCGGTCTTAGTTCTGTTCATAATCATCCGCCATTTGAAACAGCAAATACTAGATTTTTATTTGATTTTGATAATGAAGGTATTAAAAAATCAAGAGAATATTTAATGGAAAAGAAAACTGTATTTCTGTGGAGATTATTTTTTAAAGAATATCCTATAATTGAATGGATTGATGGACAAAAATTAGATTTCAATGATTTAATTATACAATTAAGAGATAATAAAATTTATAAAGTTAATTTTAATAAATATTTCTCTAATAACAAAATGGATTCAATATGGCTATAGACCAACAAAAAAATATTTTAATAATAACACCAACTCTTTTTAAAAATTTAGAAGTTTTAGAAAGATGTATAAAATCAATAGAAAACCAAAAAGTTAATGAATATATTAAAATATATCAATTAATAGTATATGACGGCTATGAAAAAGATATGTCACCTGAGTTTTTTAAATATAAAAATATGTATACTGAAATTATTTATACAAATGAAGAAAAATCAAATACTTGGGGTGCATATGCTAGACAATTTGGTATTGATGCTATAAATAATAAATTAGGATATTTTAATGATACTGAGTTTGATTATTTGTTATTTTTAGATGATGATAATTATTTATTTTCAGAATTTGTAGATGAAATGTATAATAGTATTTTAAAAAATAATACAGACGCTGCAATATGTAAAATATATCATCATGGTCCAGTAAATTCATATTATAATAGTGTATTAAAAGACGTTAATAATTATGAAGAAATTGTTGCTGTAATATCAGGAAATCCTCCAGAATTATTCAATATCGATACTTTAAATGTTATGTTTAAATATAATATATGGTTAAATAATAAATGGGAAATTAAAAAAGGCAATGACGGTTATTTAAACGATGGAATTACATATGAAAAAATACTTAAAAATTTAAAAATATCATATGTAAATAAAATTTTAGCAATTCATTATTAAGGAATATATGCAAAAACAAATAGTAAAAACATTTTTAAAAAAAAATGAAGTAAAGCATTATAAACAAAGAAGCATTTTTATTCAACCTATTGAATTATGTGTTGCACCAAATTTGAATTTTTGTCAAGGTAATTTGATTAAATACATAAGTAGATGTACTGAAAAAGGAGAACATTTAGATTTAGATAAAGCATTGGATTATTTATATTGGTGTTGTCAAATAATAGAAAATAGAAAAGATAATACAATCATGGATAAATTTTTAAAATTAAATGAAGACGCCGAAACATATAATTTAATGGAATTTAAAAATATGCATATTAATTTTTTTAATCAACATGATGATCAATTGATTGAATTATTAATATTTGCAATTGAATCTGAAGCACAATCTATTTATGGAATTACAGACGATTTAATTAAAAATGTTTATTTAAAATTTAATGAAATTAGTAAACAAATTTTTAATCAAGCATTATTAAGTAACCTTTTTTATGATAAATATATGGAGATGTCAGAATGACAAATGATAATATTGTAGAGCATTTATTAAAAATGCCAGAAAAAATTAAAGAAGCAAAACATGAAAGATATTCATTAATTTTACAAAAGAATCAAATAGTTGATGAATTAACATATTGTGAATCTCAAATTAAAGAAGAAATACTAAATGAAGTTGATGAAAATAATAAAAAGAAATATTCAAATGAAACTTCAAGAAAAACAGAATTTGAACAAAGATCTAAATTAGATGAAAAATATTCTGATATTTTATTAAAACATTCTAAAATTGAAGCAGGAATTGTTGGATATAATATAGAAATAGAATATCTTGAAGAACTACAAAGAAACTTAAGAGTAATATTAAATTATAATTCAAATTTATGAAACATTTAATAATAATAGAAGGTCCAGATAATACTGGAAAAGATACATTAGAAAAAAATTTACAAGATAAATTAGGTAATTGTATATCATATCATTTTTCGTCACCACCGTCTACTATACCAAAATATGATAAATTAAATTATCAAATTAAAGGTTGGCAAAATACATGGTTAAATACTAAACAATCTATGGAAGTTAGAAATCTAAAATTTGGAATTTGGAATCGTTCACATTTAGGAGAATATGTATATGGACCAATGTATAGAAATATGCCGGAAAATGTAGTAATAGAAGAAATTAAAAAATTTGAATCTACATTTTTAGAACCAAATAAAAACGAAATAAAACCACATTTAGTGGTATTAATACCAAACATACAAACTGTAATTCAAAATGACGACGGACTTTCACATTCTATAGATATAATAGATAAAACAAATGAAATTTATAAATTTAAGCAATTTGTAAATATTACTTCAATAGAAGACTGTATCATATATGAAGTATGTGAACCTAATGGTGATTTTAAAGACCCTCTTTTAATATGTGAACAAATACTAAATAGACTTGACATTTAATATTGAATATATAAAGATATTAAGAATAAATAAGAATTATTTAAATGTCAACACCATTAATAACGCCAATAAAAGGAACCGGGGGAACGTTTTATACATTCCCCTCAGCTTCAGAAGATTTTAACATTTCAATGGCTGGAAATTCTAATAAAAAATTTAAATTTTCAAAATTCGTTTTATTAGACATACCAGACATAAAAAGCGCAACAACTGGTATCAATACCTTAGGTATTGACCATATACCATCATCTTATATTAAAATAGATTCATCAGATTGGAATACCGCATTAGCTGAAAGTTTTCAAAATTATTGTTTAAATTTTGAAACTTTATTAATTTCCCAAACATCATATGATTCTAAAAAAAATAGAACTGTTTCTGAAAGAGTTTTTTGGAAATGGTTAAAAGAAATGGGTACTTTAAGATGGAGAGAAGCAAATGTTGGAAATCCAGAAGATGGCGGTGAAAGAACTAGAAGAACAGAAGATTCATTAGTAATTAATGATATTAATAAACGTCAAGAAATAGGTAAGCGATTTGTAGAAGAAGACGAAAGCGACACATATGATAAAGTAACTAAATATATTGGGTCTATTGATATAGTGAATGGCGTAAAATATCAAGGTTCTTCATTTTTAGAACTTTATTTTATGATACCTATAGAAGTAGGAAATACGCCAACAGTATTATTTAAGTCTTTAGTCAATGACGATAATTATAAATCTGATACAATCTTAGTAAATAATCCAGAGTCATCTTTAAATAAAGAATATTTGGTTGGTAGAGCATTTTCAGATTCACATCCAAATGGATTAGATTTACGAGCGCATTATGATTCTGACAATGCTTCTTTTACAAAAGGAACGTCTGGTGTAGATTCATATTCTTTATCAATTAAAAAATACGGAGAAGACTCATATACCGACGGTTGGTGGTTTTCAAATCCTGAATCGAATTCTTATAGAACTGAACCTACTCGCTTAAATGACCCTAGAAATGATTCAATGAAAATTACAGGATATAGAAATTCAATATCAAATGATAAAGAATTTTTAAGATCTCGTTTAGATGGTGTTGTTATAGATTTCGATTTAGCAAGGTCATATTCTGATAATTTAACTGGAACATATAAAACTTTTGAAGATTATAATAAATCAAATGCTTCGACTGATTTTAATTTTAATGCAATATTAGTATATTATGATTTAGAAGACTTAAATAATCCAACAGATTCTACTACTAATTTGTTTGGTGTATTATTTTTAGATAAAGTAAAAGACACGCTTACAACTGGTGCTTCAATTGAAAGAAAAAGAAAATATAAACCAAACGCAATTACAAGACAAAATGGTAATGCGTATGGATGGAAATTAAATTTAAAATTTGATTTAAACGCAAATGACGCAGTAGTCGTTAATTCTGTAAATGAGTATAATAATTTTTCAATGCATTTATTTTTAGAAGCATTGGAAAGTTTAAGAAATGCTACGGATGCATTAACTACAAATTTAGCAGATATACAAGTATTAAAATCGAAAATTGATGAATTAGAAGATTTAGTATTAACTTCTGAAAATGTTGAATCTTTAACAGATAGAATAAATGATTTAGAACAATCTTTATTAGCATCATCTGATATTATTTCAAGTTCTGATTCTATATTAGATTTAATTAATAGAAATTACCAAGAAATATTAAATATTTATAAAAATTTCACATCAGTTGAAATGAGTTATAATATTGATGTGTTGAGATCTGGTAGAGGTATTGAATTAGATAGAAGTATACCTGGAATTGTAAGAGTATTAACAAAAAATAGTACATATTCTTTAAAAGATTCATCAATAATAACATTTGATAAATTATTATTAAATGGTACAAATAACTATTTATATCATAATCATGGTTTAGTTGAAGGTTCAAATTATTTAAAAATATTAGGAAACAATGCTAATTTAAAAACAGATGTTATTACATTAGTAAATAAACAAAAACTTATTATTTTTATAGATGATTCTTCTATATCGTGGGTAAAAGGTCAATCTTTTAAATTAGTAATTGGACACGAATATCAATTTAATATGACGTTAAATAAGGCAATATCGATATACACTGATTCTAAAAATCTAGTTTCTAGTAAAGATGGTCCATATTCTGTAGAAATCGCATCATTAACACCTATAGAAGTTCAAATATCTGGAGGTATTCCAATTATTGAAGTAACATGTTTAGACCCAGATAGTATGACTTTTACATATGATATTTTACGATAATATATATACATTATATAATAACAAAATATGTCGGCAGCATTAAATTTAAGTTGTAAGAGTAAATATGATTCTGATTTAACACAAATAGTTATTCGTGATGATAGTATAACAGTTTATGAAAATTTATTACCAGGTTCTAAAGTACATATTAAAGATATGACATGGACTGTTAATACTGCATTTACTACTAGAGTTTCATTGCCAATTAATGGATATGCAGAATTCAATGCAAATGCATTCCTACAAAATGTTGCAACAGATGATTTAAAATTTATTGCAATAATAAATGAAAATTCTAAAATGAATGAAAAAAATATAGAAAATGACGATACATATTTTAGTTATGGTAATTGTACAAATATGCCATTAGGTAGATTAACTGTATTAACAGGTACAAGCAATAATAGATATGCAGAAACTTTTAAGTTTTATAATGGTACACCATCTTCAAATATTGCAAATATATCTGGTGGTACATATGATGCCACTATTAGTATAATAGCAGGTATTTAAAAAAAATAATTTATATTAAATGTTAAGTTATAAACAATATTATATTTTACAAGAATCTTACAATAAGTTTTTAAATAAACGTAAAAATTCATCTAAACCTCAAATTAATGAATCTGAATATCCAATAAAAGATGTAAAAATTGTAACATCTTTTGAAGAACCTAATAGAAGATTTAGGGGAAAAGATAAAGAAATATTAAAACAAAAATATAATTCTAAAATAAATAATATTATACACCCAAATAATTTTGCAGATATAAAAAAAGATATTAAAGATACAATATCACCAATATTCAACATCTATATAACTAAACATACTATAGATCAATTACAAAAAAGAAGTTCTATACATGATAAAAATTATCCTTTACAATCAATTGAATTAATTTTACCATACATTGCAAAAGCATTATTGAATGGTACATTAAGACCTAATTCTAAATTTGCTTTTACATTTAAAGGTGATCATATATCGTATATTTGTACAATAGATAGTTTTCATTCTCCAGATGCAATACAAAATAATAATCCAGTAGATACACAACTTTCACCATATATTGATATAATAGTAAGGTCTGCAATACAACCTACGCATAAGACAGGTGAAGTATTTATTGACAGTTGGACAAAAGATTTAATTTTTTAAATATGATACTAAACTACCAAACATATAATATAATTAAAGAAAGCATTGATGATGTTAATGATTTTCATAATAATTATACAATTAGAGACAACATTAAAAATGCGCCTTTTAAAAAATATACAAGAGATACAAGTAAAACTTTAAATACTTTTAACTCTGAAAATTCTGATTTATATAAATACATTTATAAACAAAAATTAGATAAAATAACAAAAACAATATCTGGACAAAAATATAATGTAAATTATAATATAATTTTAACAAAAAATGCAATTGATTGTATTACAGATTTGAATATTTCTAATGACGATGTTTATGATTATGTTGAATTAGCTATCCCATATATTAGTAAATCTTTAATATCAAATCCAAATTTTAATTATAATAAAGAAAATTTATTTTATTTTGAAGGTGAATCTTTAGCGTTTGGATTTGTCTTAAATATGAAAAATGTCACAACTGAAACAGATATACAAATTAATAATATATCTGAACCTATAATAAATATTATAATAACACGCATATCTACACCAGAAGATGAAAATGGTGTTGTTTATGTGCATACATCTGGAGATTATGCAAAATTAAATGTATAAAATAAAAAAATAATTTTTTTATTTAAAAAGTTTTTCTTATATTTGCATTAGATGTTAAAACAAATTTTAGGAAAACATATAATGAAAAGCATAGAAAAAAATATAAAAATGCTGCCAGATATGCCAGTTGCACCGTATCAAGTATACATTCCATACACATATGCAGAAAATAATAAATCTTTTGATATAGAATTAGAAGTTATAGTGTCTAATGATATATCTGAAGGAATATTAGAATTTCAAGATTATGAAATCATAAGAATTAAAATAGACGGTGATACATTTGCAATACATGATGATAAATTTACAATTGAACCTAAAAATATTTTAGATTCAAATAAATTAATACAAGAAGCATATGTAGAATTAGAGAAATTAGAAAATAATTTTTTAGTATAATAAATAGGAATTGAAGAAATGAAAACATTAGTATTGCATTTAGAAGATAAAACCACAGATTTTTTAAAACCAATATATGCTGGTATAAAAGATGTTACCATTTTAAATGTTGCTGAAAAGAGCGCATTTGCTTTAGCTAAGTTAATCGACTCACATGATAGATTAATATTTTTGGGTCATGGTTTACCTACAGGATTAATTGGATATTTGACAGTATTTAATAGTCAATTAGTAATATCCTCAATTAAAATGAAAAAAGATAATGTAATTTATATTTGGTGTAATGCTGATCAATATGTAAGAAGACATGGATTGTCTGGATTTTCTACAGGAATGTTTATTTCAGAATTTGGTGAAGCATTATATTGTAAAATTGAAGATTTTGATAGAGATGAAATTGAATTTCAAAATCATGAATTTGCAAGACTTGTAGGAAAATATATTGATTTACCTACACGCGAAATAAGAGATAAAGTATATGAAGAATTTAATATTCCAAATAATATGGTAGCAGAATATAATAAAAGTAGATTTTATTATTTTGAAAATGGTATAATGGTTGCAGGTGTTCCACCTCAACAAAGATTTAAACGTATTATCAAAGAAGGCAAATCAATCGAGCTTTTTGATTAAAAAAATAAAACTTTAGTAATTTTATTTACTAAAATATAATATGGATATACAAAAAGAAATAGATAGACTGTTTCCAAATTTTGAATTTAGACAATTTCAAAGGGAAACAATAACGCATATTATTGAATCATATATTCAAAATCCAAAATCTAATATTATAATTGATGCACCAACAGGATCTGGTAAATCTATAATATCTATGTTTGCGGCTAGAATATTAAATGAGTCATTTAATAAAAATGGTTATATTTTAACTTCAGATACGACGTTACAGGACCAATATGAAGATGACATAAAAAGTTTTAATTTTCCATATGTTTCTGTTAAAGGATTAGATAATTATACGTGTGATATAAATTATAATAAAATGAGTACTAGTGATTGTACTCTTAAAAATATAACAGGAAATAAAAGAAGGGCATTACCATGTTATCAAGATTGTTCCTATTATAGTCGTAGAGATGCTGCAGGTATAGCTTCAACTTCAATATTAAATTATAATTATTGGCTAATGCAACAACATTATGTTACGCCAAATCAAACTAATCCATTATTTGAAAAAAGAAATTTTGTATTTTTTGACGAAGCGCATAATGTTGTTAATATAGTTTCTAATCATTTTTCCCCAAAGATTAATGAAAAAATGATTACAAATGTACAACCTATTATTGATTATAATAGATTAAATAAAATTTCTAATGAAGATCCAAATATATTATTTAATAAAATTCAAAAAATTTTCAATAACTTAAAAAAAGATATGCCTGCAAAAGATATATTAATATCTTTAAAATATTTAGAACAATTATTAGAAAAATTAATAATAGGTTATCCAATATTATTAAATGAAAATGAAGAAATTTCAAATAAAGATATGAAGATACCAGATCAAAATATTTATTTATTAAAAATGTTTAAATCTATAAATGATAATTATATAAAAATTAAAGATTATATTAATGTAGTTAAAAATGACCCAGAAGGTTTATTACATAAACAATACTCAAATAATAATATAGAATTATATTGTCTTGAACCTTCATATATGATGAAAAAAGTATTCCATAAATTATATGATTTTGGTATATTTCTTTCAGCAACATTTTTAAATCATAACTTTTTTGTAGAACATTTAGGTATAAAAAATACAAAAATTATAGAAATACCTAGTACTTTTAATTATCAAAATTCGCCTATTATATTTTATCCAAATTATGATATGTCGTATAATAAAAAAAATGAAACTATAAAAATGCAAGTCGAAAAAATTGATGAAATTGTAAGTCAACATGCATCAGGAATAATTCATACAGGTTCTTCGACTAATTCAGATTTACTTAAAACACATACTAAAAGTAATAAAAAAATTAGATTTTATAAAAACACACTTGAAAAAAATGCGCTTATTTTAGAGTTAAGACGTAAAAAGAATTTTTTCATAGCGGGACCATCAATATTGGAAGGTCTTGATATGAAAGATGATATGTCTAGATGCCAAATATTTATGAAAATACCATATCTTAATTTAGGTGATTCATATGTTAATAAAAGATTTGAAAAAGATAAAAATTGGTATTTGTGGGAAACTTGTATAAATTTTGTTCAAGGCATTGGAAGATCTATTAGAAGTAAAGATGATTATTGTGAAACATATATTTTAGATAAAGGTTTTTATAATATATTAAAAACTAAAATATCAGGCCGACCTATATTACCTGAGTTTATAACTCGGAGAATCAAAATATATAGATAATAAAGAAATCTATATTAATGACACAAATTAAAAAATTTAAGGAATTTAAACAATTAAATGAAATAAATGCAAGTCAAGGTTATCTACATCCTATGTTAGGTGGTATGTGGATGCATGCATTTGGAAATGCATCATTTACCGTTAAACTTTTAGGTATGAATACTACTAGAAATCAAGTAGAACCTAAAATGAATGTAGGTCCACGTTTACAAGTTCCAATTAAAAAAGGTGATGTTCTGCAATTAACAAATGCAAAAACATTTGAAGAAATTACTGGAACATTTGTATCTGGGAAACAAAATTCTAAAGGTGAATGGACTGAAATCACATTAATTGATAAAGACAAAAAACTTTTAACAATTAAACCTTTAGATGTATCAGTAAAAGGTATATCAGGAACAGAGGTTAAATAATGTTATTATTTGAAGAATATAATAAATTTAAAGAAAACGAAAAAATCTTTGAAGGCGGTAGAGCTTTCAAAGATTTAAGTAATTTTACAGCTAAAAATTCTAATGAAATTAAAGATGAAGTTATTGAATTATTAGAACAACAACTTGGTTTAAATTCAAACCAATGGGCAATTGTTGGAAGTTTTAATGGAAAAAAAGGTGTTACTAAAATTAATGATATAGATGTTATAGTTAAAATGGACGCATTTTCTTCAATAAATTTAACACATCCTAAAGATATTGATAAAGTATTACAAAATATTCAAAATAGATTAAAAAAACTTAAAATAAGATCTAGGGTATTTTCAATCATCGGTGTTATTTCTGCAAGATTAAGAATAAGAAAAGGTAGATACATACAAGTTGATATAATACCAGTTACTAATTTAAACTGGGGTACTTTTATATATCATGCACCTAGACCAACTGAATCAAATTATAAAGGTCTTTATAGAAATGCTTTAATAGAAGCCGTTGCAAAGTCTGTGCATTTTAATAAAGTAAAATATGACATAGACCAAAGATATTTTACAAAAGATGATATTCAAAGTTATACAAGATATAGAATGGTTAAAAATGCAGGATTATGGACAGTGATCGAACAAAATGAAGGTATTAGAAAACCTAAATATGAAAAAATACAAAATACATATACTAAAATAACAGATAATCCTAAAAGAATAATCAATATATTATTAGGAATTGACGATTTAGATAGTATTAAAACTTTTGAAAGTGTTTGGAAAATTGTATCTTCTAAAAATTTTAAACATAATAAAGTTCTTAAAGATATAATTAAGAATTTTAAAATTATAATTGAAGATAGATTAAGAATGAAAATGCCTAAAGAAGTTAAAGGTGTTGAAAAATCTCTAAACTAATTTCAAATATATAAAGAATAAATCGGAAATAATTTTTCAAATGGCAAAGAAACTTACCAAAAATTTAGTTAGAAGAACTGAAAAAATTTTAAGTAATGCTAGACCTGATATTCCACCAGTTGGAACAAATCACGTTGACGATGCATCACTTTGGACAGATAATACAATTTATAATGCAGAACTAGGTTTAAATATTACAGAAGGTGAAATATTTACACAAGATAATACGCAACCTGTTGCATTTGGTAGACAAGACGGAATTTTATCTGGATTGACTTTAAGTACCTCTGGTGTATCTATTACAGAAATAAATGTATCTGCTGGGAAAGTTAGAATTAAAGGTAGAACATATAAATATAATTCGGCAGTAGATGTAGATGATTCAAGTATAACAATAGATTCTAATGTTGGAAATTGGTCAAGACTTGATGCTATAGCAGTTAAAGGTGACTTAACATCTATTGATTCTTCTGATAATTTTTATGGTGTAGATTTTAAAGTATTTAAAGGAATATCTAGGTCAGACATACCAGTTCCATCAATTGATAATGGTTATGTATTTTTAGGTTTTGTTTTAGTAGTTCCAAATGCAACATTACAAGATGTTTTAAGACCATTACCAATTACTGATTTTTATGAAGGTCAAGCACCTCTTAATATATCACCTGAACAATTTGCCGAAGACTTAAAATCTAAAGTTTTTAGATGGTCTACTAATACTTTATATTTAAAAGACCAACTTTTAGTATTTGATAATAATTTATATAAAGTTGCATATACTTATATTTCAAATTCAACTTCAATTTATAATGATATTAATATAAATGCACTTACTTCTATCGGTGGCATGACAAATTCAAATATCGCTGTATTTTCACATGTCGGATCAGACCCAACTGATGGAGCATGGATAAATGCTTATTTTGAAGAGTGGAGTGCAAATACTAGATTACTGGACGCATTTTTTGATATATCAAAATTTATAAATTCTTTTGCACCGAAAAAGCCAAATAATATATCACAAGTATCTATGACTTTACTTACACCAAATTCAAGTGGTGGTATTTCAAATTTAGGTTATGGAAATGTTGCAACATATATTATATCAGATAGTGCAAATGCTGAAGTAGAATCATCAGAAAGATTTATTCCATATAATTCTGGAACTTTGAAATCATATTTATATACACCGGATACGTCATACACCACAAATGCAATTGACCTATCCACAGTACCAAATATTAAACCAAACGTGATACAGGTCAACGATATTTCAAATGTCTATACTTTTACAGTAGAGCGAGACGATCATTATGGAACAACATCAGGTTATAAAGGATTTTATAATTCAATATATGCAAATGCTGTTACATTATCTAATTTAACACCATCTGCAAATTCATATAGATTTAATTTTACACACTTATCATCAACTGCAAATAGTGAAATTGTATTTTATGTTGAAAATAATAGAACTCCAAATATCGCAAACGCCCAAAATTATATTGCGAATGTTTATACAAGTATGAAATATTTATCAGGTGTACCTGTATTAAAAGAGAACGATACAATATTTTTTGATTTTGATTTAAAAGATGCTGTTAGATATTTTTATAATAATACAAATATTGCTTCTATTAGTTCTGAAATAATGAAAAGTGATAAATTTATTGATTTTGCTAATACTGAAATTTTAAGTGTATCTAATCGACCACCGTTTACACTACCGGCAACACCGACATCAGATGGTCCAATTATTCAATTAAGAAATGTTGCAGCAAATGTTGCAGCAAATATAATAGATTCATCACCACAATTTGAAATAACTGGATATAATGCATTAAATGAATCTTTTTCATTAATAACTGAAGCGCAAGAATTTCCAGTGGATTCATTTACAACAGAGGCAAACGTTAGATTATATTCTGGCATTGGATTATATCCGACAGGTACTGCAAATGTAGATTGGGGTAATACATATACTGATGCACAAAGTCAAGCAAATATAATGTCTAACGATGAACTTCAATTATTTGGAGATAGATATTTTTATCCTAAAATAAATTATGCAAATGTAAATTCTGGTATTAATTTTTCAGGAAACTTAATACCATATCCAAATTATGATAATAATTCAACAACTTATAGATGGGCAACATTTTATATTGGTGAAGTTGACGCAGAGAAATTTTATAATGTAGAAATTAGAAATACAGCAGGTATCGGATATGATTTATTAGACGGTGTTACTGTTACATCTAATTTAAAAATGTATATTAAAGTAAATAATAATTCAAATGTTGACCAATCTACTGGTTGGTTGGATATTAATAAGTCATATAATTTTGCGAATATTGCAAATCCAGTAGATAATGGTGACGCAGCGCTTGATTTATCATGGATGGAAGAAAATCCAAATTATAGGAGAGCAACTTTTGGGACTGTAGAAAGAACTGGAAATGTGTTTGTTAGAATAGGTACAATAGACCGAACAATATCATTTAAAGACGTAGTAAAATCAAATGTAATACCTGAAGTTTCAGACTCGTCTTGGAATGAATTTAACTTAGGTTATATTGAAGGTGAAAGCTACGTTGTTGTTCAATTAAATGGTACAAATGGTACAGTATTTTCAGATTTCTTAAATGGTACTACAATGACATCTAACTTTGACATACAAGCAAGAGTTAGAAATAATGATACGCCTTCAATTGGAACAGATTGGGTTGATGCAAATGAAGCATACCCTGCAAATGGATTTAAACCTGTTGATTACGGAGATCCTGCATTAGATTTGACTTATTATTCTGGTGGAATTCCAAATGCAACTATTAGAAAAATATCGTTTGGACCTACTACAAGAACTGGTAATTTAACAGTTCGTGTTAGATATACAGGAGGCCAAACGTTTGGAAATGTTACTTTATTGTATCCAGAAATTTGTTAAAATAATAAGAAAATAATATGAAAAACTTTACACTTTTTGAATCATTCAATACTGAGGATATAATAATTTATTCTCATAATAAAGTATCATATAATAAAAAATTTGAAAATGGTAAAAATAGAACGTATGACAGAGTTTTAGAATTTGGAACGCTTAAGGAAATTACAGGTGGTAGAGAATCCGATCCAAATGATAAATATGCTATAGGTGTTATATGGGATGAAGATTCAGGTATACCATCGGATTATTCATTTATAGATTCTTATATTAAATCGTTATACATTAAAAAAGAAGAAGACTCAAGGGCATCACAAAAATTTGAGGATCAAATACATTTAATCGATAGTATTATTAAATATGTTAAAGATAATTTTGGCAATTGGTCTATTGAAAAAGAAGATGGTATTATAATTTTTAGTACAAGAGAACATGGAAATGTTGGTAAAGAAACACCAGGATACATTGATATAAAAGAATCACAAAGAATGAAACGTGAATTGGTCTCAAAATATGGAATTGCATCAAATAAAATTGAATTATATACTACAGATGAATGGGTATATGTAGAAATAGATTTAGGATAATATGTTAAAAAGAAAATATATTAAAACATTTATTGATATTATACAAGAAAATAACAAATCATTTAAAAATAAAGGATTTGAAAAAGGCACATGGGTTTCTGTAAAAAGTAAAAAAGATGGATTGACATATTTAGGTTGTGTAATTTCACATAAAATAACAGAATCAGCACATAATGAAATTTTAATTTTAGACTGCGAAAACGACGTAAGACTTATACAATTTGAAAATGTAAAAGTTTGTAATTTACCAAAAAAATTAGATTTAAATATCTATGAAAATATAACACCAATAATATCTTAATATGTTTGAATATTTAGAAAAAATATTAAAATCAGAAGATCTTTTCCCATCATTAAATATAGATTTTTCAGAAATTGGAGAATCTATATTTTCTTTTGGTGATATATTTTCAGAAGATACTATTTCAAATTTAGAATCATTATCATTATTAAAAATTGAATCTGTAGATGAAATTCCAGAAAAAATTCTAGAATATAATGCACAAATTCCAGAATCTGAAATTCAGAAAATTATAGAATATATTAAAACAGACCCTATTTTAATAGAAAAAATTTCTGAAGGTATCAATATAGTAGATTTAATAGAAATTATTAAAGAAAAAAAAGATTTAATATTTTCAGATGGAAATAGTATTATTATAAATACAGTTTCTGAAAAATTATTGGAAACTGAAAATACTATTTTTCAAAAAATAAAAGAATTTATACCAACAGAATATTTTGAAAAAATAATATCAAACACCGATACAAATATAATTGAATCTTTTAAAAATGATTTAGCAACACAATTACAACAGGTCTTTGAAAATAAATCAGAATTTGCAAATATAAATTTTGAAAATATATCAAATACATATTTTCAAGATATTATAAATAATATTGAATCTACAAATATTCAAAAATCATTTTTTGATAATTTTGAAAGTGTTAATACACCTATTACAAATATACAGAATACTACAGAATCTTCTAATTCCATTGAAAATATTACACAAGAAATATCAAATATATTTAATGAAATAACTCAAGTGTTTAAAAATACTAATAATACCGATATACAAAATATTGAAAATATTGAAAATGTATCTGGCGTAAATATTAGTAATATTGAAGGTCCTGTTTATAATGAATCTATATTAGAAGGTTCAACGTATAATGAATATTTAAGTACTTTAAATATTAATAATATAAATTCTGAAATATCTAATTTATATAATGAAATACAAAAGACCAATGAATATATTGCAAATGCCGATTTTACATCAAATGAAAATACTAACATTTTTGATGAAACTATAATAAATTCATTAACTACTAAATTTATGAATAAAGAAAATACAGAAATAATAGAAGTTAAAGAAATTATAAATAACTTACATGAAAAAGTTTTAGAAACATATCATGAAATTGAAATATTAAAAGAAGAAAATTCACAAAAACCAAATGTGCAAGAAGTAGATACAAATTTACAAACTGCCGAAACTATGAATAATACAAAAATAAATAAAAATTCTAATACTAAACTTATATCAGAAGAAGTTAGGAAATCATATCCTATACAAAGAATACCTGCACCACTTCCACAATTCCCAAATATTGGTCAATTTTTATTAGATGTTTAAACACTAAAATTATTAAAACCGCTTAAAGGATTTTCACTCTTATATTGTAGTCTATTTATTAATTGGTCTGCATATTCAAATGCTTGGTTATAATCAATTTGTTCAGTATTTTCTGAAAATGATAATTTCTCATAAATGAGATCCAATTGTTCCTTACTATATAATTCTAAAACATCTTTCAATACTTCAGAATAATTAAAACTTTGTTTGATTCCCATATTTATAACCATCGACATTACTATATCATCATGTCCTTTCATTGCTTCGTATGATGTTTTATCTTTATTCATACCAAATACTTTAAGTTCTTCAATTGTTTCCCACTCATAAACTTCAACTTGGCCGTATCTCAATTGTGTTTTAAGTTCTTTACAATAATTTACCTTTTGATTCGTAGTTTTAACACCAGGTCTTTGAATTTTTGCAATCTTAGAATGACTTGTTTGAATAACAAGGTCATCAAAAAATTCATCATCTTCTTCAAGACATTTATAAAAATAATCACCTGCTGCATTAACTTCAAAATTAATAAGAGTATTATCAATACCTAAAAATTTTACTATTTCCATTACAATATTTGCAACCTCTTTTGGTTCTTGGTCATTACTTCGGTATAAACCAATTTGTTTTAATTTTAAATAATCAATTTCACTTTTTGCATTGTTCATATTCATTATTTCATCATTAGATAATGTTGTTATATTAAATATATTAATAACTGAATAATCTTTAAGCATACCATATCCCAAATCTATAGATAAAATAAATTGCATATTTTCTTTATTTTTTAATAATTCTTCAAAATCTGGATGCCATTTAAGTTTTGAATAATCTAAACTTGAATCTTCAAGTTCATCTATAACTTGATGTTTGAAATACATTTGTTTACTATTCAATACATTCAACGTATCATTATCTATAAGTAATATAGAATCAGTTATAAATTGTAAATCATATTCCTGATTAAATAATTCAAATCCTAAATCCATATTACCATTACCAAGTTCAGCAACTTTATCGTCTCTCCAAATATCATCACGACCTGGAACTTCATGCCAATATGTTTTAATAGGCGTATATCCATTAAGATTTTTTTCAGCAGCAGTATACACGTCATAAAATAAATTCATACCATTAGGTGTAGACGTTATTACCATTTTAGACGTCTTAACTGCATCCATAGTAGGTATTACAGATTTCCAAAATAATGTTGCAATATTCGGAGGTATATGCGCAAACTCATCAATATACAAAAAGTCAATAGTAAAACCAATAGCAGGTGTAGACGTCGTTGCAATTGCTTGAATGTAACAGTCATTATCAAAACTTACAGAGTTAACTGCCCAATTTTCAATTCCAGGTTGCATGAAAAATGGCAATCTAACATAAATCTCTTTCATTTTATTCATAACTTCTTTTGAAGTATCACCTTTATTTGCAACCAAAAGCACGTTTTTTTCTACATTAAAACATATATAATGTAATAAAGTAAGTGAAGTCATAATAGTATTATGACTCAATATTCCATTTGTATAAAATCTATGATTTTTATCATCTACTGTAACGTCATACATCCCAATTCGTGAACTATAAGATTTTATATATGTTACTTTTTCTAAGCCATCTTCAGTTTGTATTAAACTACCAATAGATAATTGATCTAAAAATATTTCATTCATATTTTCATCAAAAAATATGTGTTTATCTGCACCCTCAAACCATTTACCAGAATTTGTTTGTATTCTAAACTTCTGAAAACGCTTGGTCTGATGTATATGTGAAATGCTTTTGAATCCGGTATCTGTTTTTATTTTATAACCGTCTGGCAGTTTTATAGTTTTTACTATTTTTTCTGATTCGTCATAATTCTTATATTCAAAATATTCTATTAATTGAATTAATATTAAAATAATATATTTTAAAAAGTCTAGTTTCGAATATATTTTCCATAATGCTTTTTTTATTTTATCAAAAAAACTTTTATCTATAAAATCATAAAAAAAATCTGAAAATAAAAATTTTTTTATTTCTCCGTTTGGATTTTGTAAGTCTATGTATATATTAGGTTGTGAACATTTTCCGATTTGCCTCGAGGCCATATACACTATCTTTTGTTTATCTTGTATTACTTGTAGTGCATTTTTTTGATAGTCTCTTAAATTAAAATGTGTATATAAACCTTCATCGGTTTTAATCATACAATATTTTTCTGCAAAATAAAATATATCTCGTTTACATTTTTTTAATTCTTCTATTTCTTGTGGAGTATATTCAAATACTAGATTGGCTTTTCTTTGTCCAAATTTTCTTTCAAAAAATGGATTACCAATCGGAGGTTTTTTACCTTTACTTAAATATAGCATAGCTTCTTCTACTTTTGCCGTAGACCAAACACTTGCATTGTCTTTTTTATTATCGTCCTTTTTTTGGATAAGTGTAGAAACTAGACTACCTTTAAAAGTTGGAATTTGATTTGCCATTTTTAATCTTCTTTTTCATCATAATTTGGAAGTTCTATATTATCTTCATTATTGTCTGGAATTTCATGGTTTAATATATTATCAGTTATAATATCATCAGCGTCGTCTAAGAGTGAACTAATTAAATTTTTACTGCCTCTAAATACGTTATCATTATCTTCATCAAAATCAATTTCTATAGCTTTGCCATCAAATCCTTCAATTCTATTAGATTTTTTAATAACTGAGTCTCTGAAGTTTTCGTATTCAGCTTCCATAATTTGTTGATACTGTTTTTTATCTTTAATTAAACTGAGATTTGCTTTTTGTAAAGTAGCGTAAACTTCAAACATTCTAGGGTTTACATTACCAGTTTTTATTTCGCGCATAATTTCATTCATCATTTCACGATTTTGTTCTATGCTATACATATAAGAACTAAAATTTAATACATCTTGTTTAATTTTACTTTTTACATATTCTTCTTCAAGATGATCGGTATCTAAATAAAATGCTGCTAATGATTTTACAATAATTCTAGCTTTAGTATTTGCAAGTTTATATGTGTCATCAAATAACTTATTAAGTTCATTAGATTGTGGAATTATTGGTTCAGTAATAGTTTTAACTATATCTGGTGTAGTATTTAACATACGTTCAAGGTCATTTAAAGAAATATCTTCATTTTGATTGTCTTCTTTTTTAATAGTATCCTTTATTTTGTCCCAATCTTGTATTTCCCAATTTTCAGAATTTTGTGGGGTATTAGACATTAATTTACCTTAATTTAAGTTTAATATATAAGTATATATATTTATTAATGTTTATCATTTTAATTTAATGTCATTAATTGCACATTCATTAGTCACCAAAGGTATACTTGGTGAATCACTTGGAACTAAAGGTTTTATACTTATTTCATTAGAGCAAGATGACATTCCTATATCTGATGGTATATTTTTTTCACCAAATGGCACACAATACAACGCACCTAAAGATGCAAAAAAATGGATAAAAGTAAAATTTAATTATGATGAAAAAACTTGGGAGCAGACATTATTAATAGATAATGATGTTAAAGTTGAAATGCAAAATATAAAAATTGATTAGCATGAAGACTTTTTAAAATCTGAAATTTCTGAAGTTGAAGTAGTGCATATTGAAAAAATAATAAATATTAAAATAGTAGGATTTGAACATAATATAAATATATTATACCCAAAAATTACTATAAAAATATAGAACTTTTTATTTTTAATTAACTAAAATATTATATAATATTATAAAAATTGGAGATTAATAATGTCAGAAAATACTATATTAAATGAATTTATAAATAATACGGATATAAAATTTACTGATGTATCTGGAAAAAAAACATTAGAATATCATTTTCCAAATGGATCACATATTACAATTCAAAAACCAATATATTTGGCAATTTTGCCAACAGGCGAAAACTTAATATATGACAGTTCAAAAACTTGTTATAAAATAAGACCTAAAATTGGATGGTGGAAATCATGGAAAGTATATGACGGGCATCCTCATTTTACGGAAATTGATATTGTTTCTATAGGAAATCAAAAAGAATTAGAATTAATTACTTCATAAGGATTTAAAATTGATAGATATATTAAAAGACAAAAATCTAAAAAATGATGTATTAGACCATGGATTTGTTAGATTAATTGATGTAATGCCTAGAATTTCAGATGATGGTACAGGAGATTCTGCAATAACTCAAGCTGCACGAGTATCATATGGTAAAGGAACAAAAACAGTAAATCAAGATAGGGGTCTTATAAGATATTTAATGAGACATAAGCATACAAGTCCTTTTGAACAAGCTGAAATAAAAATACATGCTAAAATGCCAATATTTGTCGCTAGACAATGGGTCAGACATAGAACTGCGTCACTTAATGAATATTCAGGAAGATATTCTGAAATGTCTGATGAGTTTTATATACCTAACGTTGAAAGAATACAAACTCAGTCTAAAACAAATAAACAAGGCACAGATGGCAATGGTGAGTTTTCATTATCTACACAAATGATGATGCAATTGAAAATGAAAGAATCTACTGAAAATTCTTTTAAAGAATATAAGTATTATTTAAATACTGATATGTCAAGAGAATTGGCTAGAATAAATCTACCATTGTCTAATTATACTGAATGGTATTGGAAAGTTAATTTATTAAATTTATTTAGATTTTTACAATTAAGAATGGATTCTCATGCACAATATGAAATACAAGAATACGCTAATGCAATTTATAAAATGGTTAAACCTATATTTCCATTGGCATGTGAAGCATTTGAAAACTACTGGTTGAATGGCTGTGAGTTTTCAAATGATGACATTAGATTATTGAAAAATTTATTTAAAGACAAAAACATAACAAATGATGAAATTAAATCTTACATTGAAAATAATACTATTATATCTAATAATAGAGAAAAAAATGAACTTATTAAAAAATTAAACTTAGAAAATGGATAAAAAAAACAAAAGAATTTTAATAATAACTGGTGAAATAAATGAAGATTCAGTATCTGATGCAATATTAAAAATTGCAGAATGGAACAATGATGATGCTATACAAGAGGAAAATATTATAGATTTTGAAAGAGAACCTATTGAAATACATATTAATAGCTTCGGTGGAAGTTTACATATAAGTTTAGGGTTTTCTGAATTTATAGCACAATCAATAACTCCAATTAGAACTATATGTTCAACTGTTGCAATGTCTGGTGGCTTTATTATATTTTTGGGTGGGCATGAAAGAATTGTATACAAAGAAGCTGGTTTAATGTATCATCAATTATCTTCTGGAATTTGGGACAATATAGAAGCAATCCGTATTAACCATAAACAATTAGAAGGTTCACAAGAACGTTATGAAAAATATATTACATCTAGATGCAAATTAACTAGAAAAGACCTTAAATCAAAAGACACAAAACAAGAAGATTGGCATTTTACATTAGATGAAATTCAAAAATATGAATTAGCACATATAATTATTGGTATAAAAAACAAAAAATAATATGAATTTATTTGAATATATAAATGCGTCGTTTACTAAAGAAAATGACGAAATTACTAAATACGAAAAATCTAAGCATTTTTTCATGTATAATAGATTTTTATCTATTAAGTATCCAAACGTTGCTAATTTTTTAAATATGCAAAAAATTAATGCAAGTAATTCTGTAGATACTATAGTTAAATTTTTAAAAAAAACAGGACATAAAAGTACACCCAAATTTTTTTATACTAAAACAGTATCTAAAGAAAAAAATAATACATGGTATCCAAAAGATAAAGAACAATTAATGTTATATCTTAATATAAATGGGTATTCATTAAAAGTATTTGAAGATTCTCTTAAGTTTGATCCAGAAGGAACAAAAAAAGATTTTGAAGAATTTATTAAGGAAATATCTTGAAAGTATCTTTAATGTATGATAATACTGCAATTTCGATAGATCAAGCATCAAGTATTGAATTACGACAATTGCAAATATCATTTAAGAAAAGAATTAAAAATCATTGGAATAATCCCTTAGTTAAGAAAAAAGTTTGGGACGGTTATTTTAATTTTTTATATAAAGATAAATTTATACCAATTGGTCTTTGGAGAGAATTATTAGATGTATGTGAAAAATATAAATTTAATATTAATAAATCTTTTTTAAATGACATTATAGATTCTTCAATAAAAAAAGAAGATATAGAATCTTATTTTAATGAGTATTTTAAAAATTCAGAATTTAAACCAAGATATTATCAAATTGAAGCTGTTTATAAATTTGTTAAATATCGTAGAATGATTGCGGAAATGGCGACGTCTGCAGGTAAGACACTTATAATATTTATGATTTATAAATATATTCAACATTTATACGAACAGCAAAAACAAGATTTTAAAATTTTAATAATAGTTCCGACTGTTGGATTAGTGCTTCAATCATATGAAGATTTTCAAGAATATAATATACATAGTAAAAATTTAAAAATTACTATGGTATCCGGTGAAACATCTGAGCATAAAAAATCACAAATATCTAAATATGATATTTCAATTGGTACATTTCAATCATTAATTAAAAAACCTTCTGAATATTTTGAAGTATTTGATGCAGTATTAGTTGATGAGTCACATACAGCAAATGCAAAGACAGTTAAAGAAGTATTATCTAAATGTGTAAATGTTAAATATAGAATGGGACTTTCTGGCACAACAGGTGTTGGTAATCATGCAGAAGGTTTTGGAATACAAGAGCATTTAGGTCCGATGATTTATAAAATATCACCTAAAGAATTAATTGATCAAAATTTTGCAACACCTGTAAATGTAAAAATATTTCAATTAAGTTATTTGCCAGAAGATAAACGTAAAATGATAATAGAATTACACGGTAGAAAAAATTTCGATAAATCTAAACTTCTTGCATTAGAAAAAGATTTGGTAGTATCATCTAATAAAAGATTTAAATTTATAATTAAACTTTTAGAAAAAACTACAAAAAATACATTGGTTCTTTTTTCATCTATTGAAAAAGGATATGGTAAAAAATTATTAGATACACTTAAAGAACATAATAATAATAAAGAATGTTTTTATGTTGATGGACAAACACCTGGTGATATAAGAGATAATTATAAAAAGAAAATGGAAAGTGGAAATAATAAAATTTTAATAGCTTCATTTGGTACATTTTCTACCGGTATATCAATTAAAAATTTACATAATGTATTTTTAATTGAATCTTATAAATCTGAAAAATTAATTAAGCAATCTATTGGTCGTGGTATGAGAAAATTAGAAGGTAAAAAAAAGGTTAATATAATAGATATTGTTGATGATTTTAGATATAAAGAACCTGGTAAAAAAAATTATAAATCTAATTACCTTTGGAAACATGGTGAAGAACGTAAAAATATTTATAAAAATGAAGAATTTCCTGTAAAAATTTATAAAATAAAATTATGAATAATGTATTAGAAATAGACGTTTTTGGTAAACAATTAAATACTAATATAACAGTAGATTCTGAAAATTTTGGTAAAGTTATATTTTATTATAAAATAATTAATATAAAAACTAATAAATTTTTAAGATATAAAATTGGAGATCATTCAGAAATTTATATGGTTGATTATAATATTATAGAACAAAATTTAACATTACATGAATATTTTAGGAATTGCTTAAAATATTTATATTTACAATTACAACAATTAAAAAAAGATTATGAATTACGTGATTTAATGAAACCTAATGAAAAAGAATTAATTACGTATATTGAAAATTTAGAACAAAACTTTTTAAAAAAATAATAATAAAATATTTAAAATTAGGATTTACAAATATGCCGTATACCAAAGAACAAGCACATAGCGAATACTTAGATGTATTTGGAAATAAATATGAATTTTTAACTGGTCCAAAAACTGGACAAGTTACAGAAATAAAGTCGTATGAATTGTCACCAGATGGTAATACATTATATTTTATAATGACAAATAATGTCAAAATAGAATCAAAACAATTTCATGAAATTATGATGTCTGTTGGTAAATCTAGTATACAAGATCCGCTATACGCTGCTAAAATGAATGGCAGTGCACCCGGTGTTAATAGTATTGAAGAACAACTTGGTATTATGTCTGAAGAAGAAGAAGCTGCATTTAATCAAAGAATTAATAATAAGAATAATAATGTAAATGTTAGCAATACAGAATCAAATAAAATAGAAAGTCAAAATCCAATAGATTTAATATTAATAAAAAGAAAAAATAAAGTGAATGTAAATATTCCTATAAATATGGAATTAGAATTTATAGATAAAATTACTTTTGATTTAATTTACAATACTTTTGATAATGCGGTAGATGATATTGTAGCATATTTTATGAATAGTGTTAATACTGATTTCATGAAAAAGAATTTTGAAAAATCTATTAAACAATATATTTTTGAAAACTTTTTAAATATGGAATATGTGGAAACTCCTGAAACTGAAACAATTGCTGAAGATCCAGATTCTGGACAAACTGAAATTTTAAAATGGGAATCTGATGATGCATCATTGTCGGAGGAAGAATTGGTTGAAAAAAAGTAAATTTAGGGTTATTTGATGTTATTTTCAGATACAAAAGAACAAAGAAGTAATGAAATAAAAATAGAAGATATAAAAGTACATGGTTTTTTTATTTTGCAATCTGATATTACACCAAATACCGAACCTATACATTTTGAATTAGGTGAACCTAAATACGCGAATATTGAAATAAATCAAATAATAACTAATAGCAAAACAAATGGAAAATTTAATAAACATAGACCAAAACCTCTCTTTTGAAGACGAATCTAAAATAGAAAAATTATTTAGTGCCGACCGTGAAAAATGGAAAAATAAAATAACTGAATTTTCTAATATGATGAAAGATATTAAAAAAATTCCAGATCTTCAAGTTGAACTATATTCAGCTCTTGGATTTATATCAGATTATAAAAGAAATTTAGTTAATATGGTTATTAAAAAAACAAATGCTGTACGAGATAAAAAATATTCAATTTTAAAAACATATACTGAAGAAAAAAGTTATAGATATACCGCAGCAGAAAAAAATATTATAATTGAAGGTAATTTAAAAAATTCAATGAAAGCTATGGAAATATTAAATTCTCAAGTCGAATTTTATGAAGAGATTTATAGTATTTTAAATAATATGGTTTATGGTATTAAATATAGAATTGAAGTAGAAAGTTATCGTAGTGAAATGTAAATATATAAAGTAAATATTTACATTTCATATAAAATGACTAAATCTGAATTAATACAAAATGTTCAAAGATTTATGACTTCATCTTATGGTATACCTGTTAAATTATCAGAAGGTGAAATTGCAGAAAGAATATTAGATGCAGAAAGATGGTTTTATAGATATTATGATAGAGCTGTAGAATCAAGATATTATATAATACCAAAAGATTATTTTAAAACTAATAATTTTAAAGAATTTAGACAAGTCCCTTTACCAGATTGTGTAATTTCTGTAACAGAATGCAGAGAAACATTTGGTGCATCAAGAATCGGTATCGGTGATACTGACCTTTCAATATCAAGATTAATAGCAGCTGACGTATTTTTAGGATCGTATTCATCTGATGAACTTTTAAATCGTGTAGTATACGCAAGTTATTACGATTTATCAAAAGCATTTATCAGAGATTGGATAAGATATTATTATAATGAAAATACACATAATTTAATTATAGAAGGTTCAAATCCTAGAACTGATTTAGTATTAAAAACTTATGTTAAAATTCCAAGTGAATCATTATACGATGACCCATTTTTCATCGATTATGTCAGAGGTGCTGCATTATTATCTCTTGGTAGAATGACAACTATTATCACTATGAATTTACCGGGTGGCGCATCATTAAATACTGCTGAATTAAAATCAGAAGGTAAACAAATGATGGATGATGTTAAAACAAAAATAGAAGAATTGCAACCTTCAAATTATTTAGAATTCTTCCATTAATATTTAATTATGAAAAACTATATAAAATTATTCGAAGATTATAATGATTCTAATTTAATTACAGTATATCATGCCGATAATCATGGTACTACAGAAATTAAAATAGAAAACATGGATTTGAGTGGAAATATGCAAGAAGGTATTGGTATTTATTTTGCAGATAATATAGAAGCAGCAAGATATTATGGTGACCATATAGTAACTGCTGAAATATCGCCAGACCGATTTATAGAATCAAGAAATGATATTGGTGATTATTTAAAAATTGACCAAATGGTTGAAATGTTTAAATATCTTTGGAAATCAGATCCTGAGCAAATGTATTATTTAATCAGTGATTATGTTGAAATATGGCAACCTGAAGACATAAATGAAAATCATTTAAGGTCTCTTGCAAAAAACATGAAAACTGAAGAAGTTAGAAATTTTCAAATAACATTATTTCAGCATTTTGGAATAAAAGCATTTGTCGAATCTTGGATTTTAAATATAAAAAACATAGATGGTACTGTTAATTCTGATTTAGGTTTTTACTGTATAATCAATCCTAAAATAGAATTAAATATATATAGTATATCATAAATTTAGAAAATCAATAAGTAACTTAAAATGGCAGATAACAACGCATTAGACCTTAGCCAATTTATAGCACCAGGAGTGTATACCGTAGAATTTGACGATTCCGGTTATCCACAGATTACAATCGGTACAACTAGATTGGTTATTGGTTTTTCAAGAAGAGGTCTTTTTAATAGACCATATTTAGTAAGAGACCAAAAAGAAGCAGAAAAAATTTACGGAACTAAGGATACATTCTTAGAAAATAGAGGTTCATTTTTCCATAGATCTTTAGAAACTGCTCTACAAGCTGGACCAACATTAGCATTGGCGTTATTGCCAGTAAATAATGGACAAGACGAATCTTTTGATAGAGATTTAGTAGATTATAAATCTTTTTCTATTGATTCAGCATCTAAAAATTCTAAAACAACAAAAGCATTGTATTCATCTTTTTATGATAAGGAAAGATTTTGGAATTTAGATGAAGAAAGTTTCGCAGCATTAGTTGATCAAAATGGCGCATCACTTGGTAAAATTTTATCAATTGCAAATATTGGACAAACTAAAACATCAGTATTAATTAGAAAAGTTGATATTAGAGGATTTAATATAACTGCAAGAGAATTTTATGGCGCAGGAAATGTTCCAGAATATATTCAAGACTTTGATTATATGAATGATTATTTTGTAGAAGTAATCGCAATTGAAGGTGATTGGAGCGACTATAAAACATTATCTGCCGATCCTGTTTATTCAAAATATTTTGATCTTAATGGTCTTAAAAAAGGTCAACTTCAAAACTTCTTAGCAGATGAAACAGTAACTTTATTAAATAGAGTAGAAGGTTCAATTATTCCAGATTTAATAGATGGTAATAATGAAAATTGGTCGATTGATTCTAAAATTAATCAATTAGTGACATCTCTTGGTTTATTTGCAACAATTGATAAAGAAATGCTAGAAGATTATTCTAATAGATCAAGTTCAGACTCTGATGTAGATATGATTGGACATAAAATTGCACAAGCATATGGTGAATCTAATGAAGTTACTGATATTGATTTCTTATCATATAGAAAAAATTTAATAGATGAAAAAACATATGGTACTGCAATTTCAGCAAATACCTTATCTAGTTTTTTAACAACATCTAGTTTAACAAATGTTGAAGTTGTATCACTTTATACTACAACTGATAAAGGTATGTTAAATAACAGAATTAAAATTGAAAAACCGCTTAATTCTGAAACTATTGCACTTGCAGAATATAATACTATATTAGAAAATATTAAATTAGGTGAAGCAATTGTTAACGGTTATGAAACTACTGGAATATCAGCAAATGTTACATATTTTTCAATTGTAGATTATTTTGAAAAAAATGAAAACAATGCACAAGGTGATGAAAGAACTTATTTATATTTAACATCTAGAAATAAAAATAAAAATAACGAAGAAACAAATTTAAAATATTCTTTTGATAATACAGATTTATCTGCAAATAATATTACTGTAACATCTTATACTAAAGGTGGACCTCAACTTGGTGCTCAAGTATATTTTAAACCAAAATCTACTGCAAATTCATCAGTTTCTGGATTATATGCAAGAGTTTCAAATGTTGCGGTAGATTCTATCGGGTCAACTGCAAATCTTGCATTTGACGGATTATCTACATCTTTAGTATCTGCAGGTATTTCAAATGTAACACATGATATTATAGTTTCAGATTATTATGTATTACAAAATGCAGATTCAAATTATTTCTTTGGTTTTGATTACAATCCGTCACCGGTACACGTTGCAAATGTTGCTAGTACGTTATATTCTTATGCTGGTGATGATATTTATAAAAATGCATTAGATGGTATTATTATAAATGGTAATCAAACTTCAGATGGACAATATATTAAAATTGAAAAAATTGAAGATACTAATGGTATACCTGTTGCTAAAATAAGTTTCTATAGTACATCTGCATTATCTGCAACATCTTCTGTAGGGTCTCCGGCAGACGATGGAACATTTACTGTAAAAACTGGTGCTGAAAATATTATTAAAGCAATTAAAATTATTACAGGTTCACAATCAACTGACCAAAAATCAGTGAAAATATCATCAGCAAATGGCGCATTAATTAATATTGGTGATTATTTGATGACTCAAATATTTAAAGATACTGAATATATTGATTATTTAACAAAAGTTATTGGAAAAGTTAAAAATGAAGATGGATCATATACAATAACTGCAGCAAATGATATTTACATAGTCAACAATTCTGGTGAAGAAATTTATAGAATGAAGAAATTTGAGGATTTTGTAAGCAATTATAATTTACATTCGCTTATTGGATTCCAAATGGGCGCATTCCATATACCTGGAAATTTTTTAAATAAACAATCACAATTAGAAAAAATTATTGAAGTTATGTCACCGGGCACTAATTTATTTAAAGCATTATCTGATAGTGAACAAATAGAATTTAGATATATTGTAGATACATTTAGCGGTGGTCTTGCAGCGGAGTCTTATCCTAAATCAATAATGACTAGACTTGCAAAAGATAGACAAAAATGTCTTGCAATCATGAATGCACCATCTATTAAAGAATTTAAAGAATCTACAAATCCAAGATTTACAGATGCACCATCACCGGCCACTGGAAATCCAAAACCAACTTTAAATGTACAATATATTAAAGATGGTGGAAATCTAAGTCTTGGTCCAAGCATTAGATATTCATTACCAACAGAGGCAAATGGTTCTAAATACGCAGGATTCTTTATATCTTATCCAATGGTTAGAGAAAACAGAAGAATATTCCCTGTGCCACCAGCTGCAGCAATTTCTAATAGATTTGTTCAGAAGTTTTTAAACGGTCAACAATTTTTACCAGTTGCTGGTTTACCAAATGGTGTAATTTCACAATCTAGGTCTACTGGAACTGTTGAATACAATTTTACAAGTGCAGAAAGAGCATATTTAGTTGAAATTGGATTAAATCCTATTGTTATTAAACCAAATGCAGGTTATGTTATATTTGACGATTTAATGGCATATCAAACTACAAGATCAGCATTTAATAATTTATCATTAAGAGATGTATTAATAACTATTGAAGATGCAATTGAAGATATTCTTGAAAGTTATTTATTCAAATATAATGATGAAAATTTAAGAACTGAAATATCTGATAGAATTAGAACATTTTTACAGACCGTACAAACTAATGGTGGTATTACTGCATTTAAAGTTACAATGAATGAAACAAACAATGTTCCAGAAACAATCCAACAAGGTTTTGGTATTGTAGATATTGAAATTGAACCAGCGTTCCCAATAAGAAAATTTGTTAATAAAGTTACAGTAACTGGTGCTGGTAGATTATCACAAACTGGATTTTAATAGAACATTATAATTATTTTATTATTTAAAAGTCTAAAGTTATGTTTTAAACAACTTTAGACTTTTTTATTTTTAAATATATAGATAATAAAGAACATAAGATACTTCAAATGGCAAATATTAATTTAGCAAATTTTAAAGGACCAGGAATAACAACACTCGAAATTGATGCAACACAAGAAGATAGAGTGTTTTCTAATTTATCCGAAAATAGATTATTAATAGGATTTTCAAAAGTTGGACCTTTTAATAGAGTAACTAGAATTTCCGACACAACTGAAAGACTTCAAATTTATGGACCGATTGATACTTCTTTAGAAAAAAGAGGATCATTTTTTCATAGGTCTATAGATATTGCATTACAAACAGGTCCGATACTTGCTTTAAATTTATTACCAATAGATGAAAGTGAAAATAGTACAGATACAGTGGATTTTAGAGCGTTTTCAACGTCGCCTGCGGCTATTAATCCATCAAAAATAAAAGAATTATATAGTTCATTTTTTGATAGAGAAAAATTCTGGAAACCATCACAAGATAATTTATTATCTGTTGTAAATACATATGTAGGTGCTTCTAATTCTATATTGTCATTTGTAAATCTAAATCAAAATAATGTTTCAATTTTAATTAAAAAATCTAAAAAACAAAAACAATTTGATTTATCTGCTAAAGAATATTATAACGGTACAGTAAATGTTCCTAAGTATATCGATCCAGATGATAACATGTCAGAATTTTTTGTTGATGTTCTTATAGTAAAAGGCGATTTTTCTGATTATGCTGCATTATCGACGGATCCAATATATTCAAAATACTTTAATGCAAATGGTCTTAAAAAAGAATCTGTAATAAGTTTTGAAAATTCTTCAGATTTTGAATTACTATTATCTGTAACAGGTGCTATAATTCCAGATGTTGTAGATGGTACTGGAATATCATATTCAATAGATTCAATTATAAATGCATATACTTCAAGATTAGGAATACTTGCATCAATAGATTCAGATTATTTAAATTCATTTGAATCTACTGATTTTAAAGAATTCGATATGATTGGACATAGTTTATGTAATCCAGATGACATTGTAGAATCTGTAGATTTCCTTTCATATAAATTTAATTTATTAGAAAATTTAACGTATACACAAAAATCTACATTTACTACAGAACAAAATCTATTAGCAAATACTTCTATTAAATATGAAAATACTATAGGCACTGCAAATGAGGGATTATTTTCAAATAGAATAAGATTAAATGGTACGGCAGTTCAAGCAAACATTACTGCAAATTATTCTTTAATAGAATTAAATAATAATTCAAAATTTGCAACAATTAAAAATTATTCAACTTCTTCTGGAAATACAATAATTAATTATACACATCCAGATAAAGAATCTGAAAATATATTTCAATACAATGTGGTATCAGCAAATGTTAGTGCAAATACTATTACTATACAAAATAGACATGACGATTTTAGTCTAAATATGGCAAATGAATATATTTATGTAACAGATGGTATATCAAAATATTATTTTGAATTTTTATCATCAACATATGATTCATTAAATAATAGAACAACTTTAACATTAACAGCATCTAGCGATATTGCACAAATTGATAATACATTTAAAGTTAAATGGTCTGCCGGTTATAAAATTAAAAATACAAATGTATCTGCAAATACTATTACTTTCAAAGGTATATGGAATGTTGCAGATCTTTCACCGTCATTGACGGCTAACGTTGTATATTTAAAAAATAATTCTAATAAAATAGGAAATTTAACTTTTTCTAGTGGTACTATAGATTCAAACGGAGATACTACAGTAACAGTATCTTCAGTATTAATACAAGCATCAAATGGTGCAACCGTTAATTTAGTATCTCTAAATAATTTTTCAGAATTAACTAGTGATTCTTGGTATATTACATTTGGTGCATATGCAATAACTAGACCGATTATAAATTCAGGAAGTGCTAATATATCATATAGACCTTCAGTATTTGATATAAATTCAAATGTAATTACGGCATATAAAGCATCTAATTTTTATAAAGATTGGGAATCTGGTGTTATAACATCAGAAGACTTATATTATAAAGAAATAACAGGTGCGACTACTGTTATAAATCCATATTATACTGGATTTGAAAAAACAAAAGATCTTAACGGTATAGAAGTTGTTAAAGTGAAAATATATGAAGATTCTAATTTAACTAAAAATAGTACAACATCTTTAGTCTTTGGAAATAAAAAAAGAATCGACGACAATTTATATGAAAATGTATCAAGCAATGAAATAACATTTTCTTCTAAAGTTGGAAATATAAATAAACGTATTTTAATAAATACTACATTTGATGGTGGTAAAAGAATTAGAATATCTTCAAGTGAAGCAGATTCACTTAAAATTGGTGACTATATTGTAAGTGAAGTTAATACAGAAACTGAAACTAAATATTTTTTATCACAGATACTTACTAAAAAGAAATTAGAAATATCTGGAACAATTTATTATGATTTAACAATACCACGACCAGCAAAAATTATAATAGATTCTGGTAACTATTATGTCGAAAGATATTTAAAATATGATGATTTTGTGACTTCTTATAATTTAACAGCATTATCAGGATTTAATTTAAACTCATATCATTTACCTGGTAATTTTTTAAATAAACAATCACAATTAGAAAAAATATTTGGTGTTATAGAAAATACTGGATTAATGGACGCTTTAACTGATAAAAATGTAGTAGACTATTTATACATTATAGATACATTTGAATCTACAGTACAAGCCGAAACGTCACCAAAGGATGTATTAGGTAGACTTGCACAAAAACATGGACAATGCACCGCATTTATAAATGCACCGTCTATTAAAGAATTTATGAATTCTTCAGCGCCTGGTCCAATATTTACAACATTTACTAATGGTAGTAGTGCTCGTATATTTAAACCAGAGTACATTACAACCGGTGGGAATTTAGAATTAAGTCCAGATTTCTTTTATTCATTACCTACAGATTCAAATGGTTCTAAATATTGTGCATTTTTTGGTCCGCATTTAAAATACCAAAAAGAAGATGGACAAATAATAAACATTCCACCAGTTGCACATGTATCAAACATATTTGTTAATAAAATAAATAGTGGAAATCAATATAATATTGCTGCAGGTGTTGTTAGTGGTGCAATAACCGACGGCTCTGTAGTTGGTTTAGAATATGATTTTACTGAACAAGATTTAGGATTTTTTGAAAGTTTTGGATATAATGCAATCATAAATAAACGTGCGTATGGTATAGTTTTATACGGTAATTACACAGCATATCAGCGCAGAATATCACCACTTAATGCTTTACATGTCAGAGACAATTTAAACTTGATAGAACGCGATATTGAATTAATTTTAGAAAGATTTTTATTCCAAAAAAATACACAAAGAACAAGATTTGAAATACGTGATAATATTAGGGAATTATTATTTGGATTACTTGGTACTGCAATAGAAAGTTTTTCAGTTACTGTAGAAAATCCTAATACTTCTGCATTTATTGATCCAACTTTAGGAATTGTAAATGTTGTAGTAGAACCAATCGTAGGACTTGAAAAATTCTTAAATATTGTTACAATTAATAAAAACAGTGGAACACAAACATCAGGTTTTAATATAGTTTAAAAATTAAAATAAAACAAAATAATATGAAAAATTATGAATTAATAGTTGAAGGTCTTAGACAAGCTCGTGAAAAATTCTTAAATAATGGTGTAATTGATGAAGAAACATTTAATATTTTGGTAGAATCAGATCCAACACCTCAAAAAAAATATATTGAAAAAATTTGTCAATTTTATGTATATTTAAAAAATTCAGATCCAGAATATTCAAATCAAATGAATGTAGCTGTAATACAGCATTTATCTGATATTATTATGATGTATCATGATTCACATTTAAAAAATAAATTTAAAAATACACCGTATCAAGATATAATGCAATTTAAGTATTGGAATGAATTTAAAGATGTTACATACGAATATTTTGCAAAAAGCACCAGGTCTGAATTAAAAAAGAAAGATAATAAATATAATGTAAGAGAAGGTAATAATGCTAAAATAGTATATGAAGATGATGAATGGTTAGTTACTATGCCGTATAATTGGGAAGGTGTTAGATACTATGGTATGGGTACAAAATGGTGTATAACATATACAGAACCAAATTATTTTAAAAGTTATTTTTGGGATAAAGGTTCATCTTTTTATTTTATATTTAGTAAAGAATTAGATAAATTAACTAATGATATTTCTGAAAAACATAGATTTTATAAAGTTGCAGTAGAAATAGGACCTGATGGTGAAATTGAAGCATTTTGGGATGCGCCAGACCTTGGAAATGCTCCAGTGTCCAATGACCCTAAATTTATTGAATGGTATAGTAAAGTTCCAAATTACGTTAAAGATTTAATACACGGAGCTTCTCCATTAGGTAAAGTAATAAATAAAATAGGAACGCCAGAACTTAGAAAACAATTATTTAAAGTAAATAAAGTAGGCAATTCCGCAGTATTTGAATATATAAAAGGTTCTAAAATAAAAATTAATTTTTCAGATTTTGAAGGTATAGATTCTTTTGAAGACCCGGCATTGGACGTTATTAATAGTCAAGTTATATTAAATGACGCACCTATCGTTATTGAAAGAACTAGTCTTAAGAATTTAAAAGGTCTACCAAAAACTACGGGGACTATAATAATACAAAATAATCCTGAATTAATTTCTTTAGAAGGTTTACCACCAGTTATACCAAATACTATTGAAATTATAAATAATCCTAAATTAGAAAGTCTTGAAGGTATGAAAAATATTGAAGTGCATAGAGATTTTAGATTTGCAAATAATAAAGGCAATTATACTTTAGCACAAATATTAAAAGATTATAATATAAAACCTAGAATTGGTAGAATTATTTTAAGATAATTAAAGGAAAAAATGAAAACATCTTTCTTATTATATGCATTAGATAAAAATGGAGCTTTGAATTATTTTTATACTATGGGAAATGACAATGAAGCATTTATACCATACGTAGACCAAGAGTTTCACGATGACCCTATTAAACGTATAATCGCAGAATTGGGAGAAGACGTCACTGATAAATCTTTATATTTAGGTGAAATGAATCTACAACCATATTATGACGAAATTATAGATTGTGTCGCAATTGATATATCTAGAATAGAATTAGATACGTTTGTAAAAAATTGGAATTTAACACAAAAACCAGCATCAACATTAATTAGAAATACTAATTTAATGACACAAGCTGTAATATTTAAATTCTTAACAACACAGATGAATATAACAGCTATAGAAAAAGATGAATTAGAAGCTGACAAAGTTATAGAAGAACCGTATACAAAAGAAACACCTGAAACTCAAAAAGATAATAAAGATGTTCCAGATGAAAATTTATATGTTAAGGGTTCTAAAAAATCTGAAAAAATTTAATTTAACAAAATGAGTAGTAATGAAAATAAATCAATAGATATTGAAGGTAACGGCGTATTTCTATCTTATCAAATATTATTTTTATTGATAAGTGGATTAATAGGTTTAGGTATTACTATAAGTGTATGGAATTCGTATAAAATCGATATTGATGATAATACGAAAGAACTTGAAAGATTAGAAAAATATATAAATGAAAAATATAAAGATCTTGATAATAAAATTTTAAAATCTAATATTGAATATTCTAAAAAATTAGAAGAACGATATAAAATGATAAAAGAAGATACTGAAAAAAATAATGAAAGATATAAAGATTGGTTGAAAAAAT
>Ga0129342_1000049_pt1 | contig 38444 bp, 36 predicted proteins | sample CPBDNA_5_FD_94426 | JGI IMG/M metagenome (GOLD analysis project Ga0129342, IMG submission 94426) | Freshwater to marine salinity gradient microbial communities from Chesapeake Bay, USA - CPBay_Sum_15_0.2_DNA | ecosystem: Environmental > Aquatic > Marine > Coastal | place: USA: Chesapeake Bay...
CTGAGGATATCGAAGGCTTCAATAACGGCGGCTCGGTGAAATTCGGTATCGATCATCCGCAATACAACCATGTCACCGAAGTACCTGCCGACGTGAGCAGTTCCCTGGCGCGCGACTTTCAGGGTTAACGCCGATGTGAATGCTGTCGCCTGCCCGGACGTGTCGAATTGCTTCGTGGTTTACGCGTCCGGCGCAGGTTGAACGCCCGGCATGCAGCAGGCCATCCGCTTTGCTGTTGATACGTATCCCTGCCTGATCCGCTTAGCCAGCGCTGCATTTCAAACGATAAGAAGGAGCAAACGCGTTTGGGTGCGTCACCGAGGGGTGTACATCGCCCAAGAATGGCCTGATCGGCAGGACGCCTGAGCGCTACGTTAGACTAGCGGCCTGTAAAAAAACGTCGCGTATCGGGCGCCAATGAGCCAGTCGTTAATTCACCAAGAAATCGTTCAGGAATTTCAGGAAGACGGCGCTGTGGTTATCCGTGGTCTTTTCGAGCCGTGGGTGCAGGGCGTTCGTGAAGCCATCGAAGAGAACAAACGCCAGCCTAGTTGGCGAGAGCGCACCTACCGATCGGAAGACGATCGCTCGAGCGAATTTTTTCAAGACTACTGCGTCTGGTCATCCTTTGATGGTTATCGAGCGCTTGTCACCGACTCGCCGATGGCGGAAATCGCTGCTCGATTGATGGGATCCTGCTCGGCGCGTATTTTTCATGACCATGTGCTGGTCAAAGAGCCCGGCAATACCGTCCGCACTCCCTGGCATCAGGATCAACCCTACTATATTGTCGACGGTGACCAGTCCGTCAGCTTTTGGCTGCCCTTGGACCCGGTGCCGAAGGAACGCAGCGCTGAATTCGTGGGCGGATCCCATCGTTGGGGCAAAGCGTTTAGACCGAAGCGTTTTGACGGCACAGACTTATATCCGCAAGACCTTTCCGAAACGGTACCGGACATTGATGCCCATCGCGCCGAGCTCAATATCAAATCGTGGTCGACCGAGCCAGGTGATGCCATTGCCTTTCATTTTCGAACGCTGCACGGCGCAGCCGCCAATCCATCGGCGGTCCGACGTCGGGCGACGTCCATTCGATGGGTGGGCGACGATGCGCGCTTTGCTGAACGTCCGGGCAAGACGTCGCCATTTTTTCCAGACCTAAAGTACCGTCACGGCGATCCTTTTCAGGGTGATTTGTTCCCCGTTCTCTTTCCGCGTGATCCGGTGACCACCTGATCAACGGCAGAAACCCCGTTTAGCCTCGGCGTGAGCTCCAACGTGGATGTTGCCATTATTGGTGCCGGCGCGGCAGGGTTGGCTGCCGCTCACGCGCTTGAGCAGTCTGCCCTGAGTTTTGTACTGCTCGAAGCGGATAGCCGGATCGGCGGGAGGGCGCACTCAGAGGATATGCCAGACGGTTCGGTTTTTGATCTGGGCTGTCACTGGCTGCACTCGGCGACCATTAACCCGTTTGTCGAGACAGCGGATCGCCTCGGTGTGGCTTACGTGCGGCCGCCAGGCGATGGTTACGGACCTTCTGATTACTACCAAGGGGGTGTGTTGCTGGGATCTGAAGAGATTGCACGCGGGGTCGATTACATGGCATCGAGGGAGAGAGCCCTGCGTGCCGCCTGGAGCGAGGGGAGAGATCAATCGGTGCTGGAGACAGTGGATCGAGCACATCCCTGGGCAGACTTTGCGGACTATTACGATTCACTCAACACCTCCTCGGACGTTGATCAGATTTCTATTGGTGACATGGTCAGTTACAACGATACCTGGCAAAACTGGCCCGTGACCGGGGGGTATGGGCATCTGGTACAGCGGTGGGGCTGCTCGCTCCCGGTGTCTCTCAATACCAACGTGCAGGCGATCAGCTGGGGCGGGTCAAATGTTCGTGTCGAGACTTCTCGCGGAACGATCATCGCCTCCCGGGTCATCCTGTCTGTATCGACGGGTGTTCTTGCCTCCGGAATGATTCGCTTCACTCCGGATTTGCCGGTCGAAAAACGTGAATCTGTGCAGGCGTTGCCCTTAGGAAATTTCAACCGGATCCGCCTGGCCGTTGACTGGCAAGGCGCCCGATCAGAGCTTCCACAGCGCGTTGTAGTGGCGCGCGATGGGGTACCACCCATGCTGTTAAGTCTTCGACCGTATGATCACGATTGCGTGGTGGGGCTAGTGGCCGGGCGTTATGCGGATTGGCTTGAGAAGGCCGGCCCCGCATCGCTTCGGGAGGCTGCAACGACCGCGCTTTGCGACGTATTTGGAAGTTCGATGCGCGAACGCATAGGGACAGATCGACAAAGTGCCTGGCGCGGTAACCCATTTATTCTCGGCGCGTACTCGACCAGCCAGCCTGGACAATTTCATCAAAGGGCGAAGCTGGCTCAGCCTTTGGCCGAAAGACTTTTCTTTTGTGGAGAGGCCACATCACCAGATGCCTTTTGCACGTGCCACGGCGCGCGCTTAACGGGAGAGCGAGCCGCTGGGGAAGTGTTGGAGTCCCTGGGCTGTTGAGCGTGCGCTTGGAACGTCAACGCGTTTTGGTATGAGCGCTCGCTGGACTTCTTTTTTGCGGCCGGTCCGTTCCGTGCCGACGACCGTATGGAGCGCCCCATCGGCGAGAACATTCCGGCCCAGCTTACGGACGTTTGTAATTTTGCAGATTGGTTTATGGATATTCGGAACCGGTGAGGCCTTTTTCATCGCAGCCGGATTGGGGGTCAGTCCCTGGACGGTACTTGCGCAAGGTGTTTCGCTGCAAACCAACTGGAGCGTTGGGGTATCGACTTTTGTCGTCAGCGTAGCGGTGCTTCTTTTATGGTGGCCGCTTCGAGAACGGCCGGGACTCGGCACCCTGTCGAATGCGGTTGTCATCGCTATCGCCATCGATGTCATGACCCCGGTTTTGAGTGGCTTCGAGAGCGACTGGATTCGACCCGTCTGGGTATTGATTGGTGTGGCGCTAATTGGCTTAGGCAGTGGGCTGTACCTGACGGCAAATCTTGGGCCGGGTCCTCGGGATGGCCTGATGACGGGCATCCAGCGGCGTTCGGGTAAGCCAATCGGCTGGGTTCGTGCAGGTATCGAGATACTGGTGCTGGTCGCCGGCTGGTTTTTGGGCGGATCTGTAGGCGTTGGAACCGTGGTCTTTGCGCTGGGCGTCGGTCACTCCGTTGCAGTCTTTTTATCGCTTATGCGGGTCTTCAGTCGACAGCCTGTCCGCTGAAGTATTCCTCGCAACAGCGTCTGAAAGCGAGGGCGCGTTGCGTTTGTCGCAGTGAGGTTGAATGCGCGAGAACGATCGATAGCGGCGCAACCTTTTCTTTAATCGGAATGCATCGAACCCGGCCTCCGTCGTAGGTTTGTCGCGATGCGGGTTGTAAGTTCAGGATGCTGTAGCCTTCCCCGCTTGCCACCAGGCCGCGAATCAGTTCGAAGGACTGGCTCCTGTGGCGGATATTGGGCTGCAGACCCCACTTCGCGAAAAATCCGAGAAAGTAATCTCGACTGTGTGGCAGATCCAAGAGAATAAACGGCTCGTCACGCAAGGATCTCAATGAGATCAATTCGCTTGATGCCAGCGGGTGTTGTTCGGGCAAAAGCACGTGCGGCTGGACCTGGGTTAAAGCGTGCCGCGTGAGCGAAGGGTTCAGATCAATGTCGTAGAGCAGCGCGCACTCGATCCGCCCGGTTAGCAGTAGACGCTCGAGTTCATCCAGCGGACCCTCGGTCACCTGAATGCTTAATTCCGGGTGATGCTCGCGAGCGAGCACAATGAGGCTAGGAAGAAAAAAGGGTGACAAGGTCCAGAAGCACCCAACGGGCAGCACGCCCTCGACCGATACGCCGAGCGCACGTCCGGTGGCCGCGACTTCTTCAGAGTGGGCGAGCAAAGACCGGGCTTGCGCGAGGAAGGCAGTACCGGATGGGGTGAGTGATACGCCTCGAGCATGATGACGGATCAAGAGCTGAAGTCCCAGTGTTTCTTCCAACTGGGTCAAAGACGCGGAAAGAGCCGGTTGGGACATAAAAAGCTCTTTCGCCGCACCGGATATGTTCCGATGCTCAGCGATCGACACAAAATGCCGCAATTGGCGTAAAGAGAATGACATAGAAAAAATATATCTAAAAGATATTTTAAATATATTTTACATTGCTTGAGAATTCCGCGAGATTGACTCAAATGGGCCGATGTTAGGCCGGTAGGGGCGAGCCGCCAGCACATGTTGGTGCATTATTTTGAGCTAAATCGGAGAGAGTAATGATCAGAACGGGTGAGCAATATCGCGACTCCATCAAGGATGGTCGACTGGTGTACATGAATGGGGAGAAGGTCAAGGATGTGACACAGCACCCCCAGTTCAAGCCTCTGGTGGATATTCGGGCCCGCATCTACGACATGCAGCATGACAAAGCGACTGCTCCGGTCATGACCTACCAGGACGACGCCGGCGAGTCCTGCTCGGTTGGTCTTAAGCTGCCGTTCACTCCGGACGACTGGCAAGCCAAACGTCGAGCAACCGATGCTGTGTTCGAAGACATCGGCGGCGTGGTAACGCGAGTGGGAGACGAAACCGTTGGTGAGATGTGGTCGTTGTTCGATGGTCAGGACGTGCTTAACCAGGTGGATCCCCAGTTTTCAAAAAATATCGCTAACCATATTGATCGCGTCATCAAACACGACCCGTTTCACGTGTCGGCAAATACGGATCCCAAGGGAGATCGCTCGAAGGCGCCCCAGGATCAGGATCCGGATATGCTGCTGCATGTCGTCAAGGAAACCGATGCCGGTATCGTAGTACGCGGCGCAAAGTTCGAGACCGCCGCACCCTATGCCAATCAGGCGTTCACCAAACCCACCATCGCCAATTGGGGCAACGAGGCGTATTCGGATTACGCGGTGGGTTTTATTTGTGATCTGGGGTCGCCCGGTATTCGCATGATCTGTCGAACCGGTTTTGCCGGCCGAGCGCCCAAGGAAGATTACCCGCTGTCCAATCGTTTTGATGAGATCGATTCGCTCGTCATTTTCGATAATGTGCTTATTCCCTGGGAGAACGTACTCTTTTATCGCCATACGCAGGCGGCGGTTTTTATTCGGGCCACGCTTCACCGCTATTCCGCGTTTGCTTTTGTGCAGCGCATTCTGAAGTACGCGGACATGATGATTGGCGCGGCATTGTTTAATGCCCGCCAAACCGGACTGGATAAACAGCAGGCCGTGCAGGAGAAGCTTTCGCAACTGGCGGTTTATCGTGAGGGCATCAACGCACACCTGACGGCTTCGATCGCGATGGCCGAGAAAAGCCCCAATGGTCTGCTGATGCCCAATCAGTCGCTGCTGCTTACGGGCCGCGTGCACGCCTGCTCCAATCTGCCCGCCATGATGCACATCGCGCGGGAATTGTGCGGTGGACAGATTTGTGTTACCCCGGACTTCGCCTGCTTTGCCGATCAGGAGAGCGGTCCCTGGTTGGATAAATTTTATTCCATCAACGACGAATGGCAGTCTGAGGATCGTCGTAAATTGCTGGCTTACGCTCGGGATCTTTTAAACTCGGACTACGCAGGCCATCGGCTGACCTTCCAGCTCTTTGCCCAGTCGCCGCCGTTTGCTCATCTGGCCTCGGTGTACCGTAATTTTGATTGGGAAAACACGCTGGATTTCGTCCGGCGCTCGGCCGGTCTTTCCGATCGGGTGGCGCCTCAGAAAAAAACGGCGCCACAGCATAAGAAAGCGGCTGCTTGAAGCGAGAGGATTGGTCATCGTCGTCGCTGATTAAAAGTCGAAAAAGCAAAGAGGAAACCGACATGATTCATAAGCGAATTCGACCGTTCAATACCCGCGAGACCTATCCGGAGCAGAAGCTGGATAACGATCTTTGTCAGGCGGTTGTGGCTCGGGGAACGACGGTGTTTCTGCGTGGACAAGTGGCGCAGGACCTGGACACGCGCGAGTCGTTGCATGTGGGCGACGCCCGAGCACAAACCGAAAAGGCTATGCAGAACATCCAGATGCTGCTGGAGGAAGCCGGCAGCGAGCTAGCGCATATCTGTCGTATCGTGGTGTATCTGACGGACATCCGTTATCGGGATGCGGTGTATCAGGAAATGGGTAAGTGGCTCAAAGGCGTGTTTCCTTGTTCGACCGGTCTTGTTGTGCCCGCCCTGGCACGCCCGGAATGGGTAGTTGAGATCGAAGTGACGGCAGTGATTCCAGACGGAGATTAATCAAATGCTTACTGATGCCCAAAAGTCGGAATTCGCAGACAAAGGCTATGTCATGATGCGCGGCGCGGTTGCGCCATCCGTGCTTCAGGCGTTACTCGCTCAGCTGGATGTATGGGTCGAAGAGAGTCGTGGCCATGAGACCAATTACGACTTCGATACGCCGAACGGAAAAGCCCGATTCGACCTAGAGCAGGGCCACAGTGCGACAGCGCCGAGGCTGCGCCGGGTTGCTAATCCGGTCGATATTTCAAAGCTGTATCAGACATTATTGTTTGAGGGCAACTTGCCCGAGATGGTGGCGGATCTCATCGGTCCGAATGTGTTTTTCCATCATTGCAAACTCAATAACAAGTTTCCCGGCGCCAATACGCGTGTTGAATACCACGCCGATCATCCCTTCGATCCCCATACCAATGATGATGGAATAACCGTGCTCATGTTTTTGGACGATATGGACGAAGGGAATGGTTGTGCACGGCTGGTTCCCGGATCTCACAAGGAGCGCTACACCCATTTTCGTGACGGTAAGTTTATTGGGGCAACCGATCCCAAGTTGTTCGACACCTTTGATCAGCGCGCCGAGAGCCTTGAGGGCAAGGCCGGTGACGTTTGTCTGATGGATATCTGGACGCTTCACGGCGGTGGCCCCAACCTCTCGAGTGACCGTAATCGTAGAATGCTGATCGCGGATTACCGCGCGGCGGATGCCTTCGCGCTGGTGGCGCCGGCTGTCCCATCGCGGTTCCATCGAAAAATCGTTGCCGGAGAGCCGACTCACGTCGCGCGTTTTCGTGAGGGTACGATGGAAATTCTCGAGCCGTATCCGGATGATTCGTTCTTTGGACTACAAGAGCAGATTACCGCCGATGGGGCCATGCAGTGACAATCTCTATTGCCGGGGTGTGTTCGCGTACGAAGATGGCTGGGGTCGCCATTACGACTTCCAGTATCAGCGTTGGCAGCCGATGCCCCTGGGCCCGAGCCGGCGCCGGAGCCGTCGCCACGCAGAACATTACCGACCCTGCCATCGGCAATGAGGTTCTTGATTTGCTGGACAGCGGGCTGACTGCACCGCAGGCCTTGAGTCAGGTCATGGCGGATCGTCCACACGCGGACTATCGTCAGGTTACTGTTGTAGATATCAGCGGTAAGGTCGCGCACATAACGGGCGGCCGAATTCTTGGCACCCATGCGGTATCCGAGGGCGACTTCTGCGTGGCCGCTGGAAATCTCCTGTCGACGACCGCGGTGCCGCCCGCCATCACGAGGGCTTTTGCCGAGCACTCGACCGTCCATCTGGCAGAACGACTCCTGCGCTCGTTGGAAGCAGGCGTCGCGGCCGGGGGTGAAGAGGGACCGACACATTCGGCCGCATTACTGGTCGCCGATCAGCAGTCGTGGCCGTTAGTGGATCTTCGCGTGGATTGGTCAGAGGATCCGATCGCTGAACTGCGAGAGCTGTGGTCGCGATATGAACCCCAAATGATCGATTACCTCAACAGGGCGCTCAACCCCAGTGCGGCCCCATCGTATGGGGTGCCCGGCGATCCGTGAGCGTATCTATGAATGATGTTTCAACTCTGAATCCAGAGTTGACCGACATGTTCCAGAAGCTGGTTGCGTTTGACACAACCAGCCGTAATTCAAATCTTGAGCTTATCCATTTTGTTCGAGATTACTTGCAGGACTTCGGCGTCAGTAGCGAATTGATACATGACGAGGCGAAGGGCAAAGCCAATCTGTACGCCACAATCGGCCCGGACGATCGGCCCGGGGTTATGCTCTCTGGGCATACCGACGTGGTTCCGGTCGATGGCCAGAACTGGTCGACCGATCCGTTTTCGCTGATCGAGAAAGACGGCAGATGCTACGGTCGAGGCACGGCCGACATGAAAGGTTTTATTGCATGCGCCTTGTCTCATCTGCCAAGGATGGTCGAGCAACCGTTAGTAACCCCCATTCATCTGGCCTTTTCTTACGACGAAGAGATCGGCTGTATTGGCGTGCGTCGCCTGCTCGATATCCTACAAGGACGTGCCATTCGACCCGCGATGGGGATTATTGGCGAGCCTACGGGGATGCGTGTGATAAATGCACACAAGGGTAAGCAGGGGTGGAGGGTGACGGTCAAAGGAAGAGCGGCTCACTCGGCCTATACGGTCGAAGGGGTGAATGCGGTGGAATTCGCCGCCGAGTTGATCTGTCACATTCGCCGGGTGTATCAGGAGATTCCAAAGCACGGGCCGATCGATGCCGCCTATCGCGTGCCGCACAGCACCTTACACGTGGGCCCCATTCAAGGCGGTCGGGCGCTGAATATCGTGCCGGATCACTGTGAGTTCAGTTTCGAAGTCCGCCATCTTCCGCACGAGACAGCGGACCATTATCTTCAGCAGGTCATGCAGCATGCCCATGAGGTTCTCGAGCCCGCGATGCAGGCGGTTGATCCGCAGACCTCAATATCGGTGGAGCCGCTGGCGGGTTATCCCGGGTTGGGCACCGCTGGCGATGCCCAGGTGGTTCGCTTTTGTCAGGCGCTGCTTGAGGATACGCGCGAGCCCGATAAGATCAGTTTTGGATCGGAAGCCGGTCTTTTTTCAGAGCGGGTCAATGTACCCTGCGTGGTCTGCGGCCCGGGCAGTATTCTGCAAGCGCATCGACCGGATGAGTATGTTGACGCGTCGCAGATGAAAAGCTGCTGGACATTCATTGATCGGCTCGTAGAGCGACTGCGGTCATCTGGGCTTGAGTCATCCTAAAATGTTTCGATGAAGGAGATCGAATGAAGACAATCTATAGCGATAAGCATCGACTGAGAGACGCCAAAACCGAACTGTACGGCGGCGAGCTTGTAGCCCCCTTCGAAAAACCATCAAGGGCGGATACAGTGCTGTCCGCGGTGAAAAAATCTGGTATTGGTCGTGTTGAGGAGCCCGAGTCATTCAGTCTGGACCCTGTCTTGAGAATTCACGATGCAGGTTTTGTATCCTTCCTGGAGACCGCCTGGGCGGAGTGGTCAAAGACGGGCTATTCGGGAGAGGCCGTGGCCAGTGTCTGGCCTGCGCGCCGAATGCAGTGTCGCGCGCCACGTTTTATTGAAGGAAAACTGGGTTACTACGCGTTGGCCGCGGAAACGACTATTACCGAAGGAACCTGGGAGGCGGCGCTGGCGTCAAAAGACGTGGCGCTGACGGGAGCGAAGCTGCTGGCCTCAGGCGAGCACGGCGTGTTTTCGTTATGCCGCCCGCCCGGACATCATGCCGCAAGGGATATGTTCGGTGGATACTGTTTTTTGAATAACGCGGCAATCGCAACCCAATATTTGAGGGATCAGGGCGCCGATCGCGTAGCGATACTGGACGTTGATTTTCATCACGGGAACGGCACGCAAGATATATTTTATGAACGCGATGACGTCCTTTTTTGCTCGCTGCATGGGGACCCAGAGGAGGCCTTCCCGCATTTTCTGGGTTACGCCGATGAGATGGGCCTCGGAGCCGGGATGGGATTCAATAGAAACTACCCGATGCCTCGCGGTACGCCATTTTCAGCCTGGCAGGAATCCCTTGCCGATGCGCTTAAGCATATTTCCCAATTCTCGCCCCAGTACATGGTGGTCTCGCTGGGCGTGGATACTTTTGAACACGATCCGATAAGCTTCTTCAAACTGAAGACCGAGGACTACCTCACCACGGGCTCAATGATCGGCGCGCTGAACATACCTACTTTGTTTGTCCTTGAAGGGGGCTATGACATCGATGAGGTCGGCATTAACGCAGTCAACGTGCTTAAAGGATTCGAAGCTTGATCATGAGGTCAGGCTGCAGTATTCAAAGGGCACGTATTCAGTGATAAAGAGTTAGGTAAGCAGAAAACACATATCGGGAATCGAAAACGAGGGGAAAAGCAGATGGCCAGCAACATGAAAAAATACAATACCGAAGAGCTCTGGCGGAAAGACCGGGATCACAACATCCATCCCTGGACCAATTTCGCGTCTTTTAAGGAAGAGGGCTCCTTAGTGATGTCGCATGCCGAAGGGCCCTACGTCTACGATTCCGACGGAAATCAATTCATCGACGGGATCGGCGGTTTGTGGTGTGTCAATATTGGCTATGGTCGTGAGGAGATGGCCGATGCTATTGCGGATCAGATCAAGCAGATCCCGTACTACTCCACGTTCAATCACCTCACGACACCACCGGCGGCGAATCTCGCCGCCAAGTTGGCCGAGCTTGCTCCAGGATCCCTTAATCACGTGTTTTTCGGGACCGGGGGCTCCATGGCGAACGACACCGCGGTGCGAATCATTCATTTTTATTTCAATCGTCTCGGCAAGAAAAACAAAAAGAAAGTGATCGCCCGAACAGACGGCTACCACGGCAGTACGTACCTGGCTATGTCGATGACGGGTGTGACCTTTGATCATCAGGGTTTTGATCTTGCACCTGATCTCGTGCATCACATTCCGGCCCCCAACTGTTATCGGCGACCCGAGGGTATGACCGAGGAAGCATTCTGCGATGCCAAAGTCGCTGACCTTGAAAATAAAATTCTGGAATTGGGGCCGGAGAACGTCGCCTGCTTCATCGCCGAGCCGATCATGGGAGCAGGTGGCGTAATCGTGCCTCCCAAGGGCTATCACCAGAAGACCCGCGAGGTGTGCAGTAAGTATGACGTGCTCTACATCTCCGATGAGGTGGTCACGGGTTTCGGACGTTTAGGCCACTTCTTTGCATCCGAGGCGGTTTTTGGTTTCGAACCGGACGTGATCACTTGCGCCAAGGGCATCTCCTCAGGCTATCTCCCGCTGTCCGCAACCATCCTTTCTGAGGCGATCTATGATGTGATCAGTGTGCCTCAGGCAAAAGGCGCATTATTTACCCACGGCTTTACGTATTCCGGGCACCCGGTGGTTTGCGCAGCTGGGGTAAAAAATATCGAGATTATGGAACGCGACGATATCTGCGGCCACGTCCGCGAGGTGGGACCGTATTTCGAGTCTCAGCTTAAAGCCCTGCTGGATTATCCGATCGTCGGCGATGTGCGTGGCAGCCACTTTATGATGTGCATCGAAAACGTCGCGGATAAGCAAACCAAAGAAATCTTCCCCCCCGAGGTCGCCATTGGGCAGCGAATCGCGCACCATTGCCAGAAGCGCGGTTTGATTGTTCGTCCCATTGCCCACCTCAACGTGATGTCGCCCCCGCTGATTCTCGATCGGGCTCAAATCGATACCATGGTCAGCACGCTGCGACAGAGTATCGAAGCCACCATGAGTGAGCTCAAGGCGGAGGGTCTTTGGAGCGGATAACGTTTCGGTAGACCCGGGCTACGTCATAATACGGCTCACTCTTCGGGCATACCCAACGCGCAAAGAGGACGACGGATCGCTAAGGGTGTGTCGGAGCGAGCCGATCGTTCTTTCCCAAGTTACCCCTGCACAAAGGCACAAGCTTTTATGATTGACCATGATCCCTGGCTACTGACACCCGGCCCCCTTACGACCTCCCGCACAGTCAAGGAGGCGATGCTCCATGATTTTGGCTCCCGTGATCAGCGATTCATAGAAATCAATAAACAGGTGCGAAGCCGGCTGGTGGACATCATTGATGGCGCAAGCAGTCACGTCTGTGTCCCGTTGCAGGGCAGTGGCACCTTCGTGGTTGAGGCCATGCTCAGCAACTTCGTGCCTCGCGATGGAAAGATTCTTATCCTCATTAACGGCGCGTATGGGGAGCGCATGCGAACCATATGCGGCTACCATCAACGAGCAACCGAGACGATTGAGTGGCCCGAAGACCAACCGGTTGACCCCAAGTCTGTAGCGGCACGGCTGTCGGCAGACCCGGACATTAGTCACGTCGCTATTGTGCATTGCGAAACCACGACGGGTATCTTGAATCCCATCGCCGAGGTTGGCGAGGTGGTCGCCAAAGCAGGACGATCCTATTTGATCGATTCGATGAGCGCTTTTGGCGCTCTAGCGCTCTCGGCTCAGAAGATCTCGTTCGATGCCTTAGTCGCCTCTAGCAACAAGTGTCTGGAGGGCGCGCCGGGGATGGGTTTCTGTCTGGCCCGAAAAGGCGCCCTCGAAGCGACGCAGGGTAACTCGGATAGTTTATGTTTCGATCTTTATCAGCAGTGGAAAGGCCTTGAGGCTAATGGTCAATGGCGATTTACACCTCCGACCCACTGCATTTTGGCCTTCCATCAAGCGCTTAACGAATTTGACGAAGAGGGCGGCGTAGCGGGAAGGGGAGGTCGTTACCGGGCGAATTGCGAGCTTTTGGTTACGGGGATGCGCAAGTTAGGATTCGAAACCCTGCTGCCAGATGAGCTCCAGGCACCCATTATCGTGACCTTCAAAATGCCCGCAGACGCGAATTTTGATTTTCAGAGTTTTTACGATGGGCTGAGCGCTCGGGGTTATGTGATTTATCCGGGTAAACTCACCGTGGCCGAAAGTTTTCGAATGGGCTGCATCGGCCGGCTGTACGCCGAGCAGATGCAGGGCGCCCTCGATGCGGTTAAGACTGTGATGAAAGAGATGGGCGTAGCGTCTGGCCAGCCATAGACCGCGCGAGTTCCCTGCGGGGCAAAACAATAAGACACCTTCAACTTTATATATTCATGCAGAACGACACTATTTCAGTCAACGGACGAACCTACCATCGTCCAAAGCAGCCGCTCGTGGTGGTGTGCGTCGATGGGTCCGAACCGGGTGGGGCCGGATCAGACGGCGGAGGCTATATCGAGCGCGCGATCGAAACGGGGAAGGCGCCTTTTTTTGCGGCGATTCGGGAGAAGGCGACCTTCAGTTATGCCGATTGCGTGGTTCCAAGCTTTACCAACCCGAATAATCTCTCGATTGTGACGGGCGTGCCGCCTTCCGTGCATGGGATTTGCGGTAATTTTTATTACGACACGGAAAGCGATTCTGAAGTCATGATGAACGATCCGGCTTTGTTGCGGGCTCCCACGATTCTCGCGGGCCTCAACCAGGCTGGATCAGATGTAGCGGTGATCACCGCCAAAGATAAGCTCCGGCGGCTTCTCGGTGTGGGACTTGATATAGCCGGTGGTCGAGCCGTTTGTTTTTCGTCTGAGCACGCCGATAAGGCAACGGTTGCCGAGAACGGCATTGATGGCGTTGTGGAGAAGATTGGCATGCCGGTTCCTGATGTCTACAGCGCGGAGTTATCGGAGTTTGTGTTCGCGGCAGGGGTCTATCTTATGGAGACTCGCCGTCCGGATGTGATGTATCTCTCGACGACGGATTACATTCAGCACAAGCACGCGCCAGGCACACCGGTGGCTAATGCGTTCTACGCCATGATGGACCGATACCTCTCTAAATTGGATGAGATGGGGGCGGTGATTGCCCTCACGGCCGATCACGGGATGAAAGGAAAACAAACAGGAGCAGCGCCAAATGTGATTTATCTGGAGCCCGTTCTGCGGGCGGCGGGGGTGGAGAATTTTAGAGTGATTCTGCCGATCACTGACCCCTACGTGGTGCATCATGGTGCGCTCGGCGGCTACGCGACGGTTTACCTCGAATCGCAACAGGACTTCCAGACGGCTGCCGCGGCGCTTTCGGCAGTTCCCGGCGTAGAAACGGTCCTCACCCAAGCGGATGCCTGTGCGCAATTCGACCTGCCGCCAGACCGAGTAGGGGATCTTGTGGTCGTGAGCACTTTCGATCATGTGCTTGGCAGCTCGCCAGAAAAGCATGATCTTTCCGGGCTGACAGAGCCTTTGCGCTCCCACGGCGGCATCTCGGAGCAGCGTGTTCCGTTTATCGTCAATCGACCGCTGGATACGTCGACAGACGCCTGCCGTAATTTTGATATTTTTAACTATTCACTCAATCATGCTCAGGAGAAGCGCGCATGAAACAATCTACGGCGACCGCGTTGGGACCGATCCAGGAAAGTCTGCGAATTGCGGGTGAACGCGTCGATAGGGATGAGCGTGTTGATGTTCTGAATCCCTGGGATAACAGCGTGGTGGGATCTGTTCCCCGCGCGACTGCCGATGATGTCGCCCGCGCTTTTGACATCGCCGCGGCCTATCAGCCGACGTTAACGCGATATCAGCGTCAACAGATTCTGATCAAGACCGCCGAGATCCTGACCTCGCGACGGGATGAAATCTCAGACCTGATTACCGCAGAGCTAGGGATCTCAAAACAGGATTCCCTGTATGAAGTGGGTCGTGCATTTGATGTGTTTAGCCTAGCGGGCCAGCTCTGCATCATCGACGATGGCGAAATTTTTTCGTGCGACCTGACACCGCACGGAAAGCAGCGCCGCATCTATACCCAGCGTGATCCCTTAACGGCCATCTCTGCCATCACGCCGTTTAATCATCCCCTGAACATGGTGGCGCATAAGGTGGCTCCCGCAGTAGCCACAAACAACTGTATGGTGTGCAAACCAACCGAACTCACCCCATTGACGGCCTTATTGCTTGCCGATGTGCTTTACGAGGCAGGCCTGCCGCCAGAGATGTTTTCTGTGGTGACTGGGTTGCCCAGTGATATTGGCGATGCCATGATCAAGAACCCTCATGCTGAGCTCATTACCTTCACAGGCGGCGTGGCGGTGGGGAAATACATCGCGGACCATGCCGGCTATCGAAGAACCGTGTTGGAACTTGGCGGTAACTCGTCTCTTATTGTCATGGAAGATGCGGACCTGGAGAAGGCGGCCGCAATGGCGGTGCAAGGGGCAACAAAGAACTCGGGCCAACGCTGCACCGCGGTCAAGCGGGTCTTGTGCGTAGAGTCGGTTGCCGATGAATTTGTTCCGCTGGTGGAAAAAGAGGCCCGCAAGATACGCTACGGTGATCCGATGTCTGCCGATACGGACATGGGAACGGTCATTCACGAGGGCGCAGCGCAGTTGTTTGAAAGACGGGTTAACGATGCGGTGGCTCAGGGCGCAACGCTCGTGTACGGCAATGATCGACAGGGCGCGCTTTACTCGCCGACGGTCCTAGACCACGTGCCGCGCGATGCCGAGCTGGTGGTGGAGGAGACCTTCGGACCGCCGATACCGATCATTCGTGTGAAAGATATCGATGACGCGATTGCGGTCGATAACGGCACCGCGTTTGGTCTCTCGACGGGTGTCTGCACTAATCGATGGGACTACATCACGCGATTTGTGTCAGAGCTTCGAACCGGCACGGTGAATATTTGGGAGGTACCGGGTTACCGAATCGAGATGTCACCTTTTGGCGGCGTTAAGGATTCAGGCCTGGGCTATAAGGAAGGCGTAGTCGAGGCCATGAAAAGCTACACCACGGTGAAAACCTATTCTTTGCCCTGGTGAGAATCGGACTGAGGTGCCTCCTCGGCTTTGTCGCGATAAGAAATGTGAACATCGCGTTGCGGAAAGGGAATTTGGATCCCCTCTTCGTCGAAGCGCATTTTCACTGCACGAATGAGATCCCAGCGGACGTCCCAGACATCGTCGCGTTTCGCCCACGGGCGAAGCAGAAAGTTTATTGACGATTCACCGAGCGACCCTATGCGCACTCGGGTCTCGGGCTCGGGGAGCACGCCTGGATGGGCGCCCGCCACCTCGAGGAGCACGCGCTCGACCTGCTCGATATCAGAGTTGTAACTAACGCTAAATTCGAGATCAATTCGCCTCACCCGCTGGGCGGTTACGTTGCGAATGACGTCGCCCCAGATTTTGTTGTTGGGAATAATCAGCGTTTGATTATCAAACGTATTGATGGTGGTGCTCACCAGGCTCATTTTTTTGACAAGACCCTCTTGTCCTGCGACGTGCACGAAATCATCCACGTCGAAAGGCTTGTAGATAAGAATCATCCCGCCCGCGGCAAAGTTCGCAAGCGAGTCCTGCAGTGCAAAACCGACGATAAAGCCTACGATACCTAAACCCGCAAGCATGGGGCCCAGCGATATACCGAGTTGACTGACGATAATCAAAAGACCGATACCCATGACGGCACCACCGGAGGCGGAGACCAATACATTTTTATGAAGTTGAGATAAGCCGCTCTTTGATCGCTGCACGCCGGCTTTTGCCGCACGTCTCGCTAATTTTGAAAGGAGGCGAGCAGCAAAGAAAATCAGGATGATAAATAGAGTCTTGAGGACAACATTGACAGCGTTCTCGTGAATGTAGAACCTGATGGATTCGTAGTACTCGGCGAGGATATTTTTAAGGACTTTGCCTTTAAAAATATCAACGGAGAGCACGCCCCGTTGCTTCACGATGACAGCACGGTAGGTCGAGACGTTCACGCCCATGAGACCCAAAGCATCGGTGATTTGGATAAGCTGGGCTAACTCCTGCTCGTGCTGTGCCTGGATCTCGCTATAGGCCAAAACCAGTTCCGAATTACCCGGATTGGCTGAATGCTCTGCAGCGATTTCAGCCGTTGCGGCCTCTGAAAAACTGAGAAGCGCAACAAGACGCTCCGCCTGACGCGTCAGAATCAGCTCGGCCTGGAGGCGAAAATCCTCAGATGGAATGCCAAGCATCTCCAGGGTCGGAAAAATTTCGGCCATCGCCCTCATGGTTTTGTAGCGAAGATCCTGAAGGCTACTGATCTGGGCTCGCGCCTGAAATTGATCGACGCCCTTCAAAGAGGGCACTCGAGCGCGCGCCTCGTCAATGCGGCGATTCAGCCGTTCGAGGCCGCCGATGATGAGGGTGTCAATTCCCGCCAGTCGCTGACGCAGTTGAGATTCCACTTCGATTCGGGTTGCGTTGTTCTCGGGCAGGTCGGCCAATGTCTGAGCCATTTTGCCCGTGCGCGAGAGCAAGGCGAGCGCTTCGCTGTCGCGACGGTAAAGCAGCGCATCTTTCTCTGCCTGTGATGTCTTTACTCGGACTTGCTCATAGACCTGAAGCTTTGAGAAATCGACGTCAAAGCGCGTCTGCAGGTCCCGTACGGTTTGTTCTTTCTGCGCTAGGTCACTGGTGTTGGTTTCCTGCGCCGATACAAGAAAAGGGCACAAAACAAGTGCAATTCCTAAAGCGATGCGATGGATCAGGTGTTTTTTAAGAGCTGGCATGTTGTGTTTGTGCGCAAGGGACGGGTCATTCTTAAAAATTTTTGAGGTCTGACACGTGCGAATGAGAAAACAGGCGTTAGTATCCGAACGACGCTATTGTAAGTTCTTGTTCATTTTTTTCCAGCACTCAGAGTTTTGACCGAAGCCCCATGACTGCATCCGATATCAATAGAAAAACACACTGGGAACGTGTTTACTCTGAGAAGTCCGTTGATCAAGTGAGCTGGTTCCAACACGAGCCAAGACGGTCACTCGAACTGATTGAGTCCTCAAGCACGGCCAAAGACGCGCCCATCATTGATGTTGGAGCGGGCGCGAGCGTCTTGGTGGATCAGCTCCTGCTGAATGGATATACGAATCTTTCGGTTCTGGATATCTCAGAAAATGCGCTGGATATCTCGAAGAGACGCCTCGGCAAGCGCGCAACAGACGTAGCGTGGCTGGTGGATGATGTCACGGCGTTTCAACCGGGACGCGCTTTCGCGCTCTGGCATGACCGCGCCGTTTTTCATTTTCTGACAGAGCCCTCACAGCAAGCGGCCTATCGATCAACGCTGATGCGGGCGCTCGCATCGGGAGGTCAGGCGATTATCGGCACCTTTGCAGTCGACGGTCCCTTGAGATGCAGCGGTCTTGAAATCGCTCAATACGATGCATCGAGGATGCAGGCGGTGATGGGCGCCGATTTCACGCTGCTTGAGGAGAGCAGCGAGTCCCACGTCACACCTTTCGGATCAACACAGAATTTCGCGTGGTTTCGGTTGAGATACCAGGGCTAGTTTGTGACCACGTTGTGTTTTGGTCCGTAGGGAAAGCCCGTGATGTTTTCGGCGCCGGTTTCGTGAATTACTAGAATGTCATGCTCGCGATACCCGCCCGCCCCGGGCTGGCCTTCGGGCACGGTCAGCATTGGCTCCATCGAGACGACCATATTGGGCTCTAACACCGTATCGATATCTTCGCGAAGCTCAAGGCCCGCTTCCCGGCCGTAGTAATGTGACAGCACGCCGAAGGAATGCCCATAACCGAAGGTGCGGTATTGCAGTAAATCCAAGGCGGCAAAATGGTCATTGATTTCAGCACAGATCTCCGAGCATTTGGCACCGGGCTTGATTAAAGACATCCCGAGCTCATGGGCTGCAACATTCGCCTCCCATATCTTCAAAGAAGCCTCGTTCACATCATCTAGAAACAACGTTCGCTCAAGAGCTGTGTAATAGCCGCAGATCATCGGGAAGGTGTTGAGGCTAAGGATGTCGCCTGACTGAAGCGCGCGGGTTGTCACGGGGTTATGCGCACCATCGGTATTAAGGCCAGACTGAAACCACACCCAGGTATCCCGAAGTTCGCTCTCGGGGAAGCTCCTCGCGATCTCAAGCTCCATAGCGTCACGGCCTGCCATCGCAATGTCAATCTCCCGGGTGCCCACCCGAATGGCGTCACGGATTGCATATCCTCCGATGTCAGCAATTCGTGCGCCCTCACGGATGAGCCGAATCTCCTCATCCGATTTGATCATTCGAAGTTTCATCATGTCGCCACTGAGGTCAACCAAGTCGTTTACGTTGACCATCGTCTCGAGTCGTTGATGGGCAGCAAGCGTGAGGTGATCCGATTCGATACCCAATTTCCGACGGGAGCCAACAACGTGCCTGACCGCGCGCCAGAAATTGTCACGCTTCCAATCGGTATAGATCACGTTTTTGCCGAAGCTGCGTCGTCCAGGTTGGCCTAGATCGATATTGGCCGACACGGTCACGCAGTCGTCCGCCGTGACTATGCAGCCATAGGATCGGCCAAAGCTGCAGTAGAGAAACCCTGAGTAATACGCAATGTTGTGCATGGAACTCAGAAAAACAGCGTCCACGCCACGGACGCGCATCACCTGACGCAGTGCGGAAAGGCGGTTTTCGTATTCCGCTGTCGAAAATGGAAGCGGCGCACTCGGGCCGTTTCTAAGCTCAAAGAATTCGGGACGTGACTGCACTTGATTCATCGTTCTCACCTCGGTTCGTCCGGGTACTCGTTGATGAATTCCCGGACAGTGGCATCCGGGCGTACAGGATGGATCACATCAATCCGCCAGGCGGTTTGGAGTGTTTACAGGGCGTTCGCGACGCCATCGCGACCCAGAGAAAAGTATAAAAATGGCTCTCTCGTTTTTCAATAAGACGCTTTCTTGGAATGATCGGGCGTTAAAAATCTATAATTCAGGGCAGTTTAAACGCTAGACCTGAGGGGCGCGAAATGAAGCGACTGTTATTAGGCTGCCTGTTGTCCTTTTGCATGGTCCATTCCGTGATGGCTTCCGACCTTGAAAAAGAGCAACGATGGCGCGACGAAGTTGAAGACCTGATCATGGATGGTGAGTCGGTCGATCTGATGGTCGATGGTCGGGCGGTATTCAGTATCTTCACTGAGGCCTCGGAGGCGTCGGACAAGGGCATGATCGTTGTCCACGGAACCGGTATTCATCCGAATTGGGAACAAGTGGTGCAGCCCATTCGCGTCGGAATGACAAACCATGGATGGCATACGCTTGCGATTCAAATGCCGATATTACGAAACGGCGCCGAATACCACGAGTACGCCGCGATCTATCCTGAGGTGCCTGCTCGTCTGGAGGCGGCCGAAGCGTTCATGCGCGAGAAAGGAATCAAAACGCTGCTGATCGTCGCACACAGTCAGGGCGCCACAATGTCGAGTTATTTTCTCTCGCGACATCCGAGCGACGCTGCAGGATTTCTTGCTATTGGCATGAATGCGAATCAGAAAGACGCGGACATAAACAGCGCCGAGTCACTCAAGAAGATCAATATTCCGGTTCTGGACCTGTATGGATCAAACGACTTGCCCGCTGTATTAGAGACCGCGGAACGTCGCAAACAAGGCGGTGCTCACAATACCCGGTACTCCCAGCAGGTCGTGGAGGGCGCAAATCATTTCTTTGATGGCATGAACGCAGAACTGCTATCGGCAGTGGTGAACTGGTCATCGCGCTTCTAATGTGATCTATCCTGCGCGGATCGAGCAGACCGTCTTGGCCAGTTGAACCGCCTGCCGGGCGATACTGGTGGAGCCGACCACGTCGCCTAAGGCGAGAGTGCTCGAGGCGCCAATCAGAAAAAGATCCTGATGGGCTACGTCATCCGGCGAAACCAGTTGTTGTTGGGCATTAACCGAGGGGGCGCCTCCCGCACTTAGGGTGCCGATAATCTGGTGCGATGCCAGTTTGTCAATCAAGGGATCCCGACCTGCGCCCGTGCAATTGATCACGGTTCGACAAGCGATGGACTCATCGTCGGATAGGGAGACGAGCCATTGCTTTGACCGCGATGCGCTCAGTCCGAGCATTGAGGCCCTAATAATGTTGAGTTGTCCTCGCTCGCGCATCCGATGGGCAGCCTGAACCGTGTGGGGTGAGGCGCGAAACCGCTGCAATGACCAAAGCCAGCCAAGACGGTGCATGAGCTTGAGTCGCTCATGCACCGGCAGTTGCTGCCATGCGGCGCTGAGCCCAACACGTAAGGCTTCAAATCGCTCCTGCCATTCTTGGTCAAGCCATTCGTCATTCTTTAGCGTGCCGCGCATCGCCTTAACGAACGATCTTGCGTTGTGTACCGAGGGCCACTCGATAGCAGGCGAGGATTTCCAGTCAAGCTGTACCGGCGGCAGCAGACCGTAGGGCGACAGCACATAGACAGGACCCTGATGATCTGTTTCATGCAAAGCATAGAGTGCGTCCATTGCGGTTAAGCCTGAACCGACGAGGCATACCGGTGATTGGCGATCGACTTCGTGTATCCAGTCACCCCGCCAGGGGACCTGAACCAAAGAAGGCTCTGTGGGTGCGTCAATGCCGCCCGGCCATTGAGGACTGGGGTTTCCGGTAGCAATCACCACCCGTGACGCGGTGATTTCAGATCCTTTATCCGTGGTCAGAATCCAGCGGTTCTGTTCTCTACGGATATCAATCACGACATGTGACAGATGGTTCAGCGCATCGTAATTTGGGAGACGCTGGAGTTCATCTGTGATGTAACGCGCGAAGTCACTCCGTCGATAAAAAGGCCCCAACGGAGTCTGTGCTTGCGGATCGTTGATGTGCCGTCGGGCCCAGTCGGGAAAATGATCTGGCTGCTCTGGCCATAGGCGTTGTATGTCGGGCCGAACGTTCAGCCGAAAAAAGGGTGATACGCATCCGTAAGCCTGACCGGCACCAAGTGCCCCCGGGCCGACAACCGTCAGCGCTTTACAGGGTATGCCGTGGTCGACGAGATGAACCACAGCTGCAGCGGCGGCAAAGCCGGAGCCGACGATAACGATAGGTGTGCCCACAATTTAGGACGCGCCTCGGGCGCGCATCAGATTAACTCGTCGGTTCGATTTTTTGTCTCGCCGTAACGATGTAACGCGGGCTCCTTAAGCCCCTCATAAAGCGCATCGAGATGTTTATTAATGGTCTTTCCCTGCTGGGCAAAAAGAGATTGACCCTGCAGATCACTCTCGACGAGAAAGGGGCCAAAGTTTTCCACCTTGAAAAGCCACATCGCTTGGGCAATACCAAGCTCATCAAGCCAATGGACAGCTTCTACGTCTTGAATACCGCGGCCAAGTAGTGCGCCGGTGCCGTAGCCGATAGTGGTCAGATAGATGACCCCGCGAGGCGCCAGAATGTTCTTATAGTCGGTTTCCGCCATACCGCCCTTGCCGATAATAACTTTCGTGCCGGTAAGATCCAGCCACTGCGCAAGATACTGCGAAAAACGAAAACTTGCGGTTGCTGTAACGCCACCGATGTCGAAGCCACCGACCTCATTTTTTGCCGCTGCAGGCGAACAATGAAAATTAACGTTGGAACGGTCAGCAAGACCTGAAGGCAAAGGGTGCCCCTCGTTTAAGACGCGGTGGTAGACCCCTTCGCGAGCGGTATAGACCGTGCCGGTCAAATACACAACCGAGCCCAACGGCAAGGACGCTATGGCTTCGTTGGAGGCTGGTAGGTCAATATGAATCTCTTCAAGCATGCGCCTCGGCTCCTTCTATGCCTGCCCAGTCTACGGTCTCCCGACGGTGATACGGGGTAAACCATTGGGGATCGGTTCGGTAGGTGACGGTACCGTTGGCATGCACGCGCGCGGTCGCACGCCGCGAAGATAAACAAAATGTGTGAACACTCATCGGCATGCCACCGGTATGGGTATGTCCCACCTCGATATGCAGATCAACAACCATCGAAGAGCCCACAAAACCCATCGCACCCATGCCTATGTTATTGCCGAGCTCCATCAGCTCGAGTTCCAACGCGGCGATCTTGGGGTCCGGATTGCGGTCGCCCACAACGCGAAGGCAGGCCGCCTGTTTGCCCAGCTGCATGCAGGTATCTTTTGAGCCTCCGAGTCCAACACCCACGATAGCCGGTTGGCAGCACAAACCCCGCTTGCCGAATGAGATCAGGGTATCGAGCAAGAAACGTTTAATGCCGTCGATACCGTCACCAGGGAAAAGCATCCGGTAATCTGTGCCGAATAAACCGCCCTTATGGACAGTGGTGATGTCGATCCAGTCGGCATCGGGCTCAAAGGTCCACTCCACCTCCGGGGCGTTGATGCCGACGTTGTTGTTATGTTCGGTGCGCCAGAGGGGGTGGACGCGATTAGGTCGAAGCGGCACGTCGTGTGTTGCGCGCGCGGTCGCTGATCGTAGCGCGCGCTCGATTCCGGTAAATCCACCCTCGAAAGCGGCGTCATCACCCACTTTTATGTAGTAGCGCGGTAATCCGGTGTCCGCGCACATAGGCCTTCGGTCGCTGGTTGCCGCCTCGTAATTTTTGATCATCGTTTTGATGACAAAACCCGACAACTCGCCTGACTCCTTGGCCGCGGTCGCTTTAATCCCGGCGAGGTAATCCTCGGGAATATCGATCGCGGCTTTTTTCATAATTTCGTAACCGGCGGTTTCGATAGTCTGATTACTGATCATGTGGAATTACCGTTTGAGATGCCGGAGGCGCTCCCGCATCCCCCGAGATTAAGGATTCACCTGGACGAACGATTGTAAAGTCTACGGGCATCATCTCCTGAATCCACCGCGAGTCCTGCAATCGCGTACAGGTAAAGGTGCTCGACTCAAGAGCGCTGGTGGTTGGGAAATCTTCTCGAAAATGCGCTCCGCGTGAATCGTCCCGCGCTAACGAAGCGCTCGCTATCGCCTCTCCAATACGGATTTGGTTATCTAGATTCAGCCAATCATGCCAGGTCAGATTGAAGGCGCGATCGCGATCTTCTATACCCATGGTCGCGAGGCTTGAATGACAGCCGTTTAGATCCGCCATGGCGTTTTGCAGGCCTTCGGCAGTACGAAGGATGCCAACCTTCTCCCACATGACGCCCCACAGATGTTCGCGAAGGGCGCTGAGATCATGTCCGGTGGCCGCGAAAGGCCGTTCGGCCCGGGCGATGCCCTGATCGAGAATCTCAAGGTCCGGATCTCGCAGTGGCGCGCCGCGATCAATCGCGTTGGCCATTTCGTCTCCCGCGATGCCACCGAACACGGTCGAGTTGGCGACCCCGTTTCCGCCCAGACGGTTCGCCCCATGGACACCACCGGCATCCTCACCGGCCACAAACAGTCCAGGTGAACTGGTCGCGCAATCAAGCTCCATTTGGATTCCGCCCATCATGTAATGGGCGGTAGGAACCACTTCAACGCGGCCCGCGGCGAGATCAAAGCCACAGTCTTCGCAACGCTTGACCATACCGGGAAACATCTGTCGGACGCGGTCACTGCCGAGATGAACCATTTCAATGAAAAGACCCCCTTGCGGGGTAGTACGTCCTGCTCGAATCTCATGGTACATGCTGCGCGAGACAATATCGCGTGTAGCCCTTTCCGCGGCTGGATCGTAATCCATCATGAACCGTTGGCCGTCTCCATTAAGAAGGTATCCGCCAGCACCGCGTAGACCCTCCTCAAGAATGGTGCCGGTCATGCGGGTGTCCGGCCCAGCGAGAATTCCGGTGGGATGAAACTGCACCATCTCCATATCGCGCAGCGAAAGCCCGTAGCGAAGGGCCATCGCCAGACCGTCGCATGACTTATCGCCCGACGGCGTGTGATAACGGTACATCGACGGCCCGGCCCCTGTTGCCAGCAGCACCGTTTTAGCACGCACCATTCGGTAACGGCCGGTGCGCACATCCATCATAAGGACGCCGGCGATACCGGAACGATCTTTGGCAGGAATCAGTTCAAGCGCCCGATGCTCCTCCAGTTTGATCACATCGAGTGACCAGACTTTCTCCATAAGGCGGTTGATGATTTCGATACCGGTGAGGTCTCCCTTATGGGCCGTGCGGTCGAAGCTCTGGCCGGCGAATGCTTTTTGGTGGAGGGTGCCGTCTGGGTTGCGGTCGAAAAAACAACCCAGCTCGTTCTCCAGTTCTTGCACCCGTTCAACGGCGGTTTCGCACAAACGCCAAGCGAGATCCTGTCGTGGAAGCCACTTTCCGCCGATGATCGTGTCCATGAAATGCCGCTCAATCGAATCACCCGGGTTGACCGCCACGTTGTAACCGCCCTGGACCATGCGCGTACAGCCTGATTTTCCGATCAGCCCTTTAGAGGCGATCGTTACCTCAAGATCTGAATTCGCTTGCTTCGCATGTAACGCGGCGAATAGGCCCGCACCCCCGGATCCCAGGATCAGAATATCCGTTACGGACTGCTCGATGGTTCTATGGGGATTCGTGCTCATGATGTGCTGCGATAAATAAATAGCAAACCCAACCCCAGGGCAAACAGCGCGCTAGGTAAGATCCAGGTGCTGAGCTTTTCGGTGCGGTGGGGCCATGGCGTAAGCTCGAGGAGAAGGACTCGAAGGCCGAGCGCCAGATGTATGCCAAGCAAACTTACAAGCCCCCATTCGGCAAACTTCACAAAAGGGTTATCCGCCAGCCTGAGATAGTGGTCCAGTGCCTCTGGGCCATCGAGCGCGCTTCCGAGGAGCAAGAAATGAACCGGTAGAAACAGCGCCAGAAGCGCGCCGGATACGCGGTGAGCCATCGCTGCGAGATAGCTCTGATGACGTCGCGTAGGATGCATAGCGTGCTAGTAAATGGCTACGACCGCGCGAAGGCCCAACACCAGCAGGACACATCCGAGCGTAACGGCTAGTGCATCAATCCATCGCCGGGGAAGGCGAGTCCATTCAACGATGACGTTGCGTAGGCCGATCGGTGCATGAAGGGCGGCGGTTATCACAAACAGGCTATAAAAAGCAGCCCAACCCAGATGGCCGCGCGTACGCCCCAGAATCTCCCCCGCGCTGAGCCCGCCTTCGATCGCGTAAAGAATCAAGACAAGGTGAATAAGCACGAGCGGCGCCAGCACTATGGCCGTGAGGCGCTGCGCGACATATAGATGCTTCTCCACGGGTAAGGGCTACTCGGTGGGAAGACCTGAAAAAGCAGCCCGCTTCAGGCCGGCAATACTTTCTGACGGGCGCAGTTCAACAGGGCAGTGGCGCGTGCAATTGCCATGGCTATGGCAGGACCCACAGCCGCCTTCGCCGAAAGCCATTTTAAAAGTCTGCTCGCGCCGGTTGTGTCTGACGTCATTAATCAGCGTCCATGCTCGGTTCAGTCCCGCGGGGCCGATGTAATCTGGATTCCAACTCACCACATCACAGGCGCTATAGCACACGGCGCAGTTAATGCATTGAAGGGCCGCATCTGCAGCCACCCGCAACGGCGAGTCAGGCTTCACTGCGGCTGGTTTTTCATGCCGCGTATTTGAGCCGGAAAAGGGCGCGCCCGCGCGCTTGAAGGTATCGATGAAGGGGGCGAGATCGCAGACCAGGTCTTTGATCTTGGGTAGGTTACGAAGTGGCTCGATAGTCAGCGCATGGTCCTCTACAACATTTTTGACGTGGGTTCGACAAGTCCAACGGGGTCGACCATTGACCGTCATTGCGCAAGAGCCGCAAACGCCCACTCGACAGGCAAAGCGGTAGGCCAATGACGGCTCGAGTCGACGTTGAATCTCCGTCACGACATCGAGCACGGTTTGGTTTTCCCGGGTTTCGATTTCGTATTGCACGAGGCGGCCATCGTCACCGCCACGCCAGATGCTCACCTGTAATAGTCTTTCTGAAGTAACAGTGGAGCTCATTTCCGGCTTCTGCTGCCTTCTCAGTGCCGTGGCTTAACTTGTCGCCAAATCGCCACCAAAGCCCGACCCGGATGCTGACGGCATCATGCGAATCAGTCTGGAATCGGCGACGGCTGCCTGCCGGTGCTTTACCGCCTGGCGATAAACAGGGTCTTTGATCATCTCGACGAAGGCCTCGACCGAGGGATATTCGGCGATAAAACATTCGTCCCATCGCTCCTGATCAGGGCCAATAAGCATGAGTTCGAAGTTGCCGCGCCAGACAATACGGCCTCCTAGCCCCGAAAATACCGGATAGCTTTCACGACCATAAGCCGCATAGGCTTCAGCGCCGGTCGCGATTCGCCCATCTTCGTAAGTAGCCGACGCTTTAAAGCGCACCAGATTCAGCATATGAATAGGCCCCGGACGGCCATCCTCGCGAAATTTTGCAAAGGTTTCTTTGCTTGGATCGATGAAACCCGTCACTGTTGAATGCGCCAGTTGCTTTTGTCTTAACTGCGAGATGCGGCATCACGCGCCTTTTGCAGGTCTTGGACATCCTGCTCAGCCGCGCCCCGTAACAGCACCGTATCAGATCCCGACAGCACCAGATGATGGCCGTTCCTAAATAGACGTTCACTGCTCCATGCGGCGAATGGAATACAGCCCAGAAACTTGCCCGCGTCGAGCGTCGCTTTTTCGATCCGGTCAAAAGCGTCAATAAATGTATCGCTATCGAATTGTCCCAGTGCGCCCAGGGAGGCAGAGAGGTCAATGGGACCAATAAACAGCATGTCGAGCCCATCGACGGCGGCAATGGCGTCGATTTGATCAACAGCCTCTTTTGATTCAATTTGCCCTATGAGAAGGAAGTCCTCATCCATCCGTTGTTCGTAACCGTCCACACGCTTGCCGTAGTCGGTAGCGCGCAGCAGCACGGGGGCGGCGCCGCGCACACCGCGTGGTCCGTAGCGGCATCCCGCCACGACATTGTGCGCTTCCTCAACGTTGCGGATGTTGGGCACCATCATGCCCTGAGGTCCGATGTCCAGAACGCGCTTCAAGATGGCGTGATCGGCGCTCGTCGCGCGAATCATGGGACGGCAGCCGTTTGCATCGAGAGCCTGCATCATTGAGATGGCGTCAAGAAAAGAGCCCGCGCCGTGCTCCAGATCAATCATTCCCGTGTCGTAGCCACTGAGCGCCATGATCTCTGTCGCAATCGGGCTGAAGCTTTCGATCCAGCAGCCGTTCAGTTTCTCGCCAGCCCGAAGCTTGCTTTTAATCGAGGGGTGTTTCATTGCGGAATCCTTTTAAGAGCAGTTTATCATTGCACTTTGTTTTCCGGCGCTGCAAGAGGGTGATGTGCTGTTGCGAAGCGCCGAGATATGGTTTCGATTAAACGAGGATCGGACATGCCGAGTGACGCTGAACGCATAAGGGAGCGACTGGCTCAACCTCCTGAGACTGCTTCTGTGACGGGTTTTGTTGCCGGCGAGGGGATCTTTCGCCTCGACCTTCGTTTTGACATCAGCAAGCTCAAGCAGGCACTCGCTGAGTGCCTGCTTAAAACCGGCTACTCGGATGACGAATGGAAATCCAAGGGTTTTGGCGTGCTGCCTCTGACGCACCGCCCCGGGCAGCAAGTGCCCAGCGGGATTGATCTTTCGGGGCGCTATTGGATGCGAAGGGACGAGCGCTACGTCGAGGAAGCTTTTGAGGAGGTTGTGGATGAGACGGCCTATAGTGAGTTTGATGCGCGATTTGTCGGAACCTATTTTGAGCAGGTGTGTCAGGAGTTATCTCAACGCTTTCCCGTCGGTCGGGTTCGGGTGTTATCAAAAGCACCTTACAACTGTAACTCGTGGCACCGAGATCCGGAGCCCCGTTTACACATTCCGATTATCAGCAACCCCGGGTCGCTTTTTGTCGTAAACCATCATGTGACCCACCTTCCTGCCGATGGGTCCGTGTACTTCACCGATACGCGTGGCTACCACATGGCGATTAACGGCGGAATCGATGAGCGCGTGCATCTGGTGGCCGCGCTGGCCTATGGAGCACTCCCGAGCAATTCGCGTTAGCGAATGCTGTGAGACTTGGGCAAATTACTGCACTAAAAAGAAGTAAATTAGGAGTTGTGCGCGAATGGCGTGGTTCGTCGTTATTCGGATCCGTGCCAGAGTCCTGAAGAGCACGAAAATCTTGCTATTTGATAGGCTCAAGGGTCTAATCTGATCGTTGTGTTTGGAAAAAATAACAAGCTGTAATTGATTTGGACAACTAAAGAAGGAGGGACAATGAAATCCTTAACCACTAGGCTCGTTGCCGGAATGGTAGCGGGGCTGTTTGTATCGACAATTGCCTCGGCCGAAACCATTCGATGGGCGCGTGCGGGCGACTCGCTGACCATGGATCCTCATGCGCAGAACGAAGGGCCGACGCACGCCCTGGCGCACCAGATTTATGACTCATTGCTGCAGCGCGATATGTCGGGTGCGATCATCCCATCACTGGCAACCGAATGGGCTGCGCTCCCGGATAACCCAAACGTCTGGCGCTTTAAGCTCCGTAAAGGCGTGACCTATCACGATGGGGCTGCATTCGACTCAGAAGACGTCGTTTTCTCCATTAACCGGGCCATGGCTGATGGATCGGACATGAAGGAACTCCTGTCCTCTGTGAAGGAAGTTCGCGCGGTCGATTCTCACACTGTCGACATTGAGACGAACGGCGCTAACCCGCTCCTGGTCAACAACCTGACCAACATGTTCATGATGGATAAGGGTTGGGCAGAAAAGAACAACGTGATGACTCCGCACGATGTCGCGAAGGGCGAGACCAATTTCGCGACCATGAACACCAATGGCACAGGTGCCTTCAAGCTGGTCAGTCGCACGATCGACGAAAAAACCGTGCTGACGGCTAACCCCAATTACTGGGGTAAGAGCATCTATCCCAGCCAGGTGACCGAAATCATCTACACCCCGATTCAGTCTGCTGCGACCCGAGTCGCCGCACTGTTGTCCGGTGAAGTGGACATCATTCAAGACGTACCGGTGCAGGATCTGGGCCGAGTGAGTTCGACAGCGGGCCTCAAAGTAGGAACCGCGGCGCAGAACCGCGTCATTTTCTTTGGCGTGGATAACGCCAACGGGCCGACCGCAGATCTTCGGGTCCGACAGGCCATGAATATCGCCATCAATCGTGAGGCGATCAAGAAAGTGGTCATGCGGGATCAGTCCGACCCGACCGGTGTCATCATGCCGCCGTTTGTTAACGGCTGGACGCCAGAGCTGAATGCCTACCCCGCCCCTGATATGGCCAAGGCGAAAGCACTGATGGCCGATGCGGGCTATGCCAATGGGTTTGAGATCACCCTGAACTGCCCGAATGACCGCTATATCAATGACGAAGCGATCTGTCAGGCGGCCGTCGGCATGATGGGTCAGATCGGTATCAAAGTGACCCTCGATGCGAAGCCCAAGGCGCAGCACTTCCCCTTCATCAAGGGCGGAGATTCTGACTTCTATATGCTGGGCTGGGGCGTGCCGACCTTTGACTCACACTACATCTTCAACTTCCTGGTTCATACCAAGACCGGTGATCGGGGTTCTTGGAACCCAACCGGCTATTCGGACCCGGCGGTGGATGCGATGATTGTGAGTCTTGAGTCTGAGACGGATCTCGCGAAGCGCAATGCGACCATCGCGAAGATCTGGGCAGCGATTCAGGCACAGCAGATGTATCTGCCGATTCATAACCAGGTGTTGAACTGGGGCATGAAGGACAATATCAATTTCGAAGTCCAGCCTGAAGATCAACCGCATTTTCAGTTCTTGACGTTTAAGTAGTCCGATAATGCGGACTGGGTGTCCCCTCGAAGGGTATGCTCAGCCGCGTCGGGTTACCCGGAGTCATTGAGCCCGGACAGGGTCTTCTGTTCGGGCTCTTCTGACTTTTGGCACTATGCTTCTAATTATTCTTCGCCGTCTCGGCCAGTCGATTTTTGTCCTGTTCCTGGTCGCATTCGTGTCATTCATGATGTTCCGCTATGTCGGCAATCCCGTTGACAATTTGCTGGGTCAGGAGGCTACGGTCGAGCAGCGCGATGCCTTAATCGAAGCGTTGGGTCTAAATGACCCGCTTCATGAGCAGTACTTTGGGTTTGTCGTTAGAGCTCTACAGTTCGATTTCGGTAATTCTTATCGGGGCGCGCTTCCGGTAGCCGATATGATCCTGGAACGCTTGCCCGCCACGCTTGAACTGGCGTTGGTATCAGCGATTCTGGCAATGCTTGTCGGCACCTTGCTCGGCATCTATACGGCGATTCGCCGCGATGGCTTCCTCGCCAACTTTATTATGTCGAGCTCTCTGATCGGAGTGTCCTTGCCGACTTTTCTTATCGGGGTGCTGCTGATCTGGTTATTTTCCGTTGAGCTTGGCTGGCTACCGAGTTTCGGCAGAGGCGAGACCGTACAGGTGGGATTCTGGTCGACAGGTCTTCTGACGGTGTCTGGCCTTAAGTCGCTGGTGCTGCCCGCAATTACGCTAGGCCTTTATCAGATGACGTTAATCATGAGGCTGGTTCGCGCCGAAATGCTCGAGATTCTTCGTCAGGACTTTATTCGGTTTGCAAGGGCCAGGGGTTTATCTGAGCGAGTCGTGTACTTCGGTCACGCGTTGAAAAATACGCTCGTACCGGTAATCACCGTAGCGGGTCTTCAGTTGGGCGCTATTGTGGCGTTCGCGATCATTACCGAAACGGTATTCCAATGGCCTGGTGTCGGTTTGATGTTCATCAATGCAGTGTTTTTTGTGGATATTCCAGTGATGTCTGCCTATCTGCTTTTAGTCGGCACTTTGTTTGTGGTGATTAACCTGATTGTTGATCTCCTTTATCTTGCCATCGACCCGCGCATTCGCGATGGGCAGCTGAAGCGTCAGAATTGATGAGCGGGGAGAAGAGTCTGTTGAGCCGCTTCGGCGAAAGCGATTTCTTTTATAGCTTCAAACGATCGCCGGTTACGTTGGTGTCTTTTACGGTGGTACTGCTGTTGATTCTGCTGGCCGTTTTCGCGGATCTTGTGGCCCCGACCAATCCTTTCGATGTCGGTTCGCTAAATCTGATGAACGGATTTACGCCTCCCATGCAGCCCAATGCGTTCACGGGAGAGGTATTTTTTCTGGGCACCGATGATCAGGGTCGTGACCTGTTGTCGGCAATTATCTTTGGGCTCAGAGTCTCACTTTTTGTTGGGCTCACGGCCGTTGTATTTGCAATGGTGCTGGGCGTTAGCTTGGGTTTGTGGGCCGGTTATCGAGGCGGCTGGGTGGATTCGCTGATTATGCGCGCCGCGGATATTCAGGTTACTTTCCCGTCCATTCTGATTGCGATGTTGATTTTTGGGATAGCCCGAGGATTGCTGCCGCCCAGCATGCGTGATGAGTTGGCTATTTCGGTTCTGATCATTTCCATCGGTCTTTCGGAGTGGGTGCCGTTTGCACGCACCGTGCGTGGCACCACGCTTGTCGAGAAAGAAAAAGAGTATGTACAGGCGGCACGATTGATTGGGCTTGGCAGTGGACAGATCATGTTGCGGCATATTCTCCCTAACGTGCTCTCGCCGGTGCTCGTGATTGCTACGATTACTTTGGCACTGGCGATTATTGCGGAGGCAACCCTGTCATTTTTGGGCGTCGGAGCGCCACCGACAGAGCCCAGTCTCGGCACCCTGATCCGCATCGGCCAGGACTTTCTTTTCTCCGGCGAATGGTGGATTTTGATCTTCCCCGCGGCCACGTTGCTCGCGCTTGCGCTTTCTGTAAATCTGTTGGGCGACTGGTTGCGCGACACACTGAATCCAAGGCTGAAATGAGTGATTTGATTCTCTCGGTGCGCAATCTTCGCGTGGTGTTTCCGCATCGCCACGGTGAGTTGGTGCCCATTGACGATATTTCGTTTGATATCCAAAGGGGCGAGATTATTGGTTTTGTCGGGGAATCGGGAGCCGGTAAGTCCATGACGGGGGCTGCCATCATTGGCCTTATTGACCCGCCGGGCTACATTGATCGCGGGGAGATTTGGCTGGGGGGTGAGCGTATCGATCAGCAGGTATCCGATCCTGCCTCTCGTATTCGAGGCAAGCGCATCAGCATGGTCTTCCAAGATCCGCTGACAAGCCTGAATCCGCTACGCACCATCGGTGATCAACTGGTAGAGACCATTCAGACGCATTTGATGATTGGTGGTGATCAGGCCCGGCGCAAGGCCATTGCGGGCCTTGAGGAGGTGGGTATTGACCCGGGCCGATTTGGCGCTTACCCGCATGAATTTTCCGGCGGAATGCGCCAGCGCGTAGTGATCGCGCTCGCTTTGTGTGCGGAGCCGGAGCTCATCATTGCCGATGAACCCACCACAGCGCTTGATGTGTCCGTTCAGGCCCAGGTCCTTGAACTGCTCAAGCGGCTTTGTCAGGAGCGCGGTGCATCTGTTATGTTGATCACGCACGATATGGGCGTGATCGCAGAGACGACGGATCGGGTCGCGGTGCTCTACGCGGGACGGCTGGCCGAAATTGGACCAACGGCTACGTTGCTCACGCAGCCTAAACATCCCTACACACGAGGGCTTATCGCATCCACACCATCGGTAGAGACGGGCGATATCAATACGAAGCTCTTTCAGATTCCGGGCGTGATGCCCCGCCTGGATGCCCTCCCGGCCGGGTGTCGATTCCATCCCCGGTGCGAGCATGTCGTTGCGCGCTGCAAGCATGAGCAACCCCAACTGAGTGCAGGTACCGCCTGCTTCCTATACGGCGATGAATGAACTAATCCGCATTGAAGGATTGCGCCGACGTTTTGACTTATCGGAGCCATGGCTCGTGCGAATGATTGCCCGGCGACCCAAACGGTTTCTCGACGCGGTGAGTGATGTGTCGTTCTCGATTGAAAAAGGACGCACGTATGCGCTGGTTGGCGAGAGCGGTTCCGGCAAATCGACGATCGCACTCATGACCGTTGGGCTGTTGCGACCGTCTGCCGGACGTATTCTGATCGATGGGCACGATCTTCATGATCGTTCTCGAACACAGGCAGCACATCGCAAGATTCGTCAGCGGCTGCAGATGGTGTTCCAGTCTCCCTACGCCTCGCTGAATCCGCGCTGGCGGGTGGGCAGTATCCTCGCGGAGCCGCTGAGGGTCTTTGGACTTGTGCAGAGCCCACAGGCTGAGATCTATCGCATCCACGAACTGCTCGAGCAAGTAGGCTTGTCGGCATCCGATGCCTCTCGGTTTCCACATGAGTTTTCCGGTGGCCAGCGCCAGCGAATTTCAATCGCGCGAGCACTGGCTTCTCGTCCAGAATTTATCGTTTGCGATGAACCGACCTCGGCTTTGGATGTCTCCGTGCAGGCGCAGGTTCTGAATCTTCTTAAAGAGCTTCAGGAAGATCTGGGTTTGACATATCTCTTTATTACGCATGATCTTGCGGTAGTCAGGGTAATGGCTCACCGTATCGGCGTGCTTAAAGGGGGTCATCTTGTTGAAGAGGAGGAAACCGCGCGTTTGATTGATTCGCCTCAGTCTGATTACACCCAGATGCTGATTCGCTCGGCACCGAGAATCCAAAGGTCAACGGCGGGTGATTCAGCGGCAACCCTTGCCTAAGGCGGGGAAAGAAATGCAAATGTTGGCGCGGTTCTTAAAGTTCGGTGCTGGGGCATCGATCATTTTTCTGGTCGGTGCGCTGGCGCTCGGGGACTACGTCTATCGGACAGGCACAGCCGTTCACTGCGGAGTGCATTCCTTTCATGCGGGCAATACCCCCTCGAGATTTCAAACGCCCGGAGTGGGTGAGGGACCATTTCGTGGAGAGGGCTGGAATCAGTGGGTGGATCACGATCTCTCGCGCTGGTGGTTGTCGGATGTGCCCTTCGAGTCGGTTCGCATTCTCGATCCTAACCGCCCGGTCAGTCTCGCGGCATGGTGGATGACGCCGTCATACCCCCGGGCAAAAGAAACGGTAATCGTGGTTCACGGAATTAACAGTTCTCGGCACAATTTCGACACGCTGATGCCTGCAGTGATGCTCGCACGCGCCGGCTTCAATGTCCTGTTGATGGATGTGCGTGATCAGGGTAACACCACGTGTGAGGACGGTCGCCACTCAGCAGGACAGGATGAATCGGACGACATCATTACTGCTGCGTATTGGCTTAAAAGTATGAAGGCCATCCCGCTTTCAAAAATAGGAGTGCACGGCGTTTCGGGCGGCGCGTTAGCGGGAATTATTTCTGCAGCCAAGAATACTGAGATCGCGGCTTTTAGTTTGGAGGCGCCTGTCTTTGACTTTAACCGCGCGGCGACAGACGAGGTCAGGTACCAGGGTTTTCCCGGCGAGCTCTGGCGTGCGGCTTATTGGGCGGCTCGTATTCGCGGAATTGATTTGATGCGGGTTCGTCCGGCGGACGGTATTGATGCTCTTAAAGGACGGCCAGCCCACGTACTGCATGGGGATGCGGACTCGCGGGTCGCGTACCAGAACGCACTGGATTTCATCGCTTACGCAGACTCCGTTGGCGAATCAGTCACCTTGCATACCTTTGCAGGCGCTGATCACATCGAAGGTCTTTTGCGCGAGCCCGAGCGTTATCAGGATCTGCTGGTTCGCTTTTTCACGAAAGCACTTTGATTCCGACGCCTCAAAAAGAGCTACTCGGATTTCGCCTTGTTCTAATGGTAGACGCAGATCGTTAGAACTGACTCGTTTAAGCGATAACCGGGATCTCAGGGGGTGCACGGCGCGTTAAATATTCGGCGCCATCCTCCGTAATAACAATATTTTCTTCGTGCACGAGCTGGCGTCCCGGTGCAAAGGTCATGCCGGGCTCCAATGTCATCACGACGCCTGCCTCAAGCACACGCTCATCTTCCGGATGTACCGAAGGCCATTCAGTAAGCAGCATGCCAAGGCCGTGACCCATTCGTCCGATGCTGTTCCCCAGCGCGCCAACGTCTTCCATGATCTTCCACATAGCGCTCCACACCTCTTTCATTTTGGCTCCGGGGCGCGCCGCGGCAAATCCGGCGTCAAGCGCTGCATGTACGGCGGCATTGGCACGCGCCGTATCGTCGGCGACGTGGCCAAAGCCATAGTTTCGATCAAAGTCACAAAAATACCCGTCGAACGTTGTTCCGGTATCGATGATCAACACGTCGCCGCTCTCAAGCGTGCGCCCGGTCGGACCCATGATGATGCTGTCGTAGCCGCCTTGGCCAGATCCCGCCACCATAAAAGGAGTGTTATCGGCACCCCGCTGCAGGAGTTCAATTCGCATTTTGCGAGTGATGTCGAGTTCCGTCTCGCCGATTGATGCGTAGGTGGGAAGTGCCTCAAAGGCTCCAGAGGTGATCTGACAGGCGTGGCGGATTTTTTCGATCTCTGCCTTCGATTTCACGAAACGCTGCTGTAGTAGATGCTCTGCACAGTCAACTATCTCGGAGCCCAGACCCTGTGCGAGGGTTCTCGCATCCGCAGCCGGCATTCTCAGAATGCTCTCCGGACCCATCGGCATACCCACGCGCCCGAAGCGTCTGGGCAGATCTTTTATTACGCTCTGTAGAAGCGAAACACCGTCGTCCGCAGGTTTCGGTGCGGGCCACGTATGGACTTCATCAATCCACGTGGCCTGCATGCCTGATTCACCGATCGTGGGTATAACGGCAATCGGCTTTCCCTCCGCCGGAATGACTAAAAACCAGGGTCGCGTCGGGCTTTCAAAGAACTGGGTGTGAAACCCGGTGTGATAGCGAATCTCCGCCTCTGTGGTCACGATGAGCGCATCGAGCTTAATATCGAGCATCCACTGTTGCGTGGCAGAGGTTCGGGCCTCGAATTCAGCTTGGGGAAAACCGCGTGCGGGTTCAGTCATAAATGTGGCCCTACGAGGGAATATGGGCGGCAGGATGCCCCACCAGTGTTTCGTAAAGTTCCGGATCGGTCGCGCCTTCGGTGCCAAAGAGCAGTACAACGCTTTTTTCATCGATCTGCATTGCTTTTGCAACATCGGGTTTTTGCTGGGCGGCAACTAAGCCCGCGAGGCCGGCCACCGCCGACTCTCCCGCAACAATGGATGGGTCGGGTGCCATGGCCTCGTCCATGAGTTTCATGAGCGGTGCGACTGGGGAGTCCGAGATGGTGGTGAAATACTCCGCTCCCAGTTTCAGGACTTCCCAGCCCAGCGCGGACACTTCGCCGCATGAAAGACCTGCCATGATGCTTTCTTCTGTGATGTTGACTACTTTTTCTTCGCCGGCTTTTGCGCTCTCGTAAAGGCAGGCGGCGGGATCCGGTTCGACAACGATCATGCGTGGGGTCTTTGCGCCATAGCGGAACCACAGATCAGCGCAGACGGCGCCCGCCAGGCCGCCGCACCCGCCTTGAACAAACACATGCGTGGGAGTGACGCCTTCGGGCAGTTGATCCATCGCCTCGGTGGTCATGAGGGTATAGCCCGCCATGACATCGCGGGGAACTTCCATATACCCTGGGTATGACGTATCCGAGACGATGTGCCAACCGTTTTCTTTCGCATCGAGATCAGCCTGTCGCACCGAGTCATCGTAATTTCCCGAAACACGAACGACTGTGGCACCGTAACGCTCAACGGCCTGCTGACGACCTATGCTGACGCCCGCATGCATATAAATCATGCACGAACAACCAAATCGCTCAGCACCCCAGGCTACAGAGCGGCCATGATTGCCGTCGGTTGCGGTTACCACGGTAATATTCTTCACCGTCTCGGCGAATCTTCCGCTGTTGATGTCATCAAGCGATATGGTTTCGCCCGGAAGTATTTCGCTTAGCACTTGCTGAAGGACCTGCTGTACGGCATACGCGCCGCCGAGCGCTTTGAAACTCCCAAGGCCAAAACGCTTGCTCTCGTCTTTATAGAAGATTGCTTTCACGCCGAGAGCGTTTGAAAGCCCAGTGAGTTCATATAGCTCGGTCGGGGCGTAACCGGGCCACTTTGAGATCGTCTCGCGTGCCAGCGCGCAGCGTGCGGGCGGCAGGATGGCTTTTACTTTTTCAGGACATGCCTGATCTCCAACTGCCGAAGGATTAGTTAGTGCATGGGAGATATGAACAGAAGGAATGGACATTTAAGGCTCGTGATTAGGCGCTCTGAGAGAGCGTGGGGGGAAATAACTGATCTAGGAATTCGATAAACCACTCGCCCGCACGCGCAAGCGTTGCTTCGGCGAGTCGGTTTTGCTCATCACGCGATTGGGCGCCAGGCTTATCCCAGGGCGCTTCGGGGAAGGTCTGCCAGCGCCGCCACATGGCTTGTGTGCACTCAGGATGAAACTGCGTGCCAACCACCTTTTGACCAAATCGAAAGGCCTGGTTGGGAAAAAGTTCCCCGCGAGCGAGACTGACAGCGCCGCTTGGGATTTCAAAACCTCGCCCATGATACTGCGCCGCCAGAAACCCATCCGGAACAAAACCCGGCGCGTCGGCCGATGGAAGAATCTCGTAAAAGCCAAACTCTTCGGCGCCGTCTGCATGAGGCGCTACTTTTGCGCCCAAGGCATGAGCGATCAACTGCGCACCCAGACATAGCCCCAAGGTGGGGATATCGAGCTTCAAGCATTGCTCAATCCAGCGCACCTCATCATAAAGGAAGGGAGAGCGGTCCATTTGATCAACGTTCGGCGCTCCCCCGAGAATGACGGCACCCGCGAGTGTGTCATCTGGTGGACTTAAGCTTTGACCTTTAAAAGGCTGGCACCATTCGACCGCGAAGCCTTGATGTTGCAGATGAAGCGAGGCAAGGTCTTCGCGCAATTCATCGTGGTGTTCAATGATTACGATCTTGCGAGTCATAAGGCCGGCTTCTGCAGGCGACTCAGGCGGGCAGAGTGAAGAGTTTTCCAAAGCCCTGTATCGAGTCATTGATGCCTGCCAGGCGCAGGCTGTGCCA
>Ga0129342_1000050_pt1 | contig 37662 bp, 59 predicted proteins | sample CPBDNA_5_FD_94426 | JGI IMG/M metagenome (GOLD analysis project Ga0129342, IMG submission 94426) | Freshwater to marine salinity gradient microbial communities from Chesapeake Bay, USA - CPBay_Sum_15_0.2_DNA | ecosystem: Environmental > Aquatic > Marine > Coastal | place: USA: Chesapeake Bay...
GAACACCCCCAGCAACCGCCACCTACGATTGGTGCCGCGACAGGGCCCTACAGGCAGCCACAGATTCAAGAGACCCATGGGCAGCACTGGGCGACGGACGGAAAACCAAGGACTTCGCGCGACTCATCGCAAACCCCAACCAGCCCTACGTCGTGTGCATCGACCGCCACGCCTATCGCATCTTTCGAGGGGAGGCCCCGGGCGACACTAGGGTCAGTAAATCGGACTACAGGGCTGCCAGACTGGCCTACTTCGATGCAGCTGAGCAGATCAACCGAGAGCATGGATTTTCCCTTGCGAGCCCCCTGTTGGCGTGTCAGATTCAGAGCATCACGTGGCTGGCCTATCGCCGACAACACGGAATCAGCAAGGTAAAAGAGGAGAAAAAATAATGGAAAATGAGACCGACCGCAAGGACCGTGGCAGCGAGGAGCCCGATTACAATGACTGGCGCTGGCTTTTGGCCGAGATGAAGCGCGAAGACGATGAGGACCCCTAGGACAGACAATGACTCTCAAGTTTGAAATCTCCAGCAACGGATGCGCAGTATGCTCGCACGGTGGGCACCTGTACGTTGTGCGCCGCGTACGCGACAGGCAACGATGGGAGGTATACGCGGACGGGGTCCCTCTCGCCACTAATACCAAGTCCATTTGTGACGCATTCAGCGCCGCTCAGCAACACGCGGAGGCCTCGTATGCATCCTGATTTCTATCTTGTTGGTTTCTTCAGGGTCGTGAGGGTTGTGGACGGGCGAGCACACACGTGCCAGCCAGTCAAACACGTGCCGCTTGACCCCGGCCCCAATGCGTGGGTTGAGAAGTATGTGGCGGGCATTGGGTGGCTGTCGTATCCGTTGTGAGCCGTTTGGGAGCGGACCCCTATCGCACGTCTGGATCCCGCCGACACCTGCAACGCCCCGAAAACAGCTGGTGAGGGGAGACCCATTGAGGCTGCTGGCATTGAAGCGCCGCTGATGTACAAGCTGGGATATGAGCACAACAACTGCGTGGGTTGCGTCAAGGGAGGGGCTGGTTATTGGAACAAGATTCGGGTGGACTTCCCGGAGACATTTGACCGCATGGCCAAGGTTGAGCGCCAGTTGAATGTGGCCATCAACAAGCGCTACGAGAAGGGGAGGCGGCTTCGAGTGTTCCTAGATGAACTGGATCCGAAAGCTGGTCGCCCACAAGATTTAAAGGATGCAGGATGCTCGGTTTTCTGTCAAATAGAGATGAAGGAGATGCAAAATGATTAAGAACCGCCAAGACTACGCTGGCGACGAAGACATCGCCCACATGTGGTCCTACTACCTCGACTGGGCTGAGCGCAACCGCTCCGAAATCCTCGCGACCTACCGCGAGCAGATGGAGCGCGACGAGCCCGAGCAAGACTACTGCCACGAGTGCGGGGCCTCGCCATGGGATTGCACTTGCACCTACAGCCCGCTTTCACGGGTCGGAGACTGAAATGACCAAAAGCAAAATCTACAACCTGAATGACGGAGCCGAGGATGTAGACGAGCGCGGGCCGCTAACCTTTGCAGACCTTGAGATCGGAGACGTGTTTAGGTTTGCCGACTGGGACCGCAGGCATCCATGCGAGGTGTCGGCCATCAGATGGAAGGTGTCCAGTGGAGAGTATGTCCGCCTTACGACGGCGACGGCGATGGCGACGGCGACGGGGACGGCGACGGAGATGGAGATGGAGATGGAGATGGAGATGGTGACGGTGACGGTGACGGTGACGGCGATGGACTCCGAAGTGGTGCGCTATGACCTCGGGCTAAAGCTCAGCAACCCCCAGCGATACAGGGAGGACTAACGTGGGCAGCAACATCGACAACGGCACCAACGGCTCTGCTCTCACCCTCGCCGACATCCACCCAAACATGCCCGAAATGAGCGACGCCGAAAGGGTGCGTGTGCTCCAGGGAATGGTGGCCGATATGGACATCGAATACCAGCGAATCCAGGACCGCCTAGACGAGCGCGACCGTGAAATCGAGCGGCTCCGAAAGGCCCTAGAGCCAAAGGGCTCTCGTGGTTCAATGACTCTGGGCGAAGTCAAGCGCTCCCAAACCTTTCAGCGACTGTGGGGTGTCTTGGAGATGCACCGATCCTACGACCGGGCCCTCGACAAGGCTAGCCAGCATCGACGGGTTGAGCTGTGTGAAGCGCTCACCATGGAAGTTGAATCAATCAAAGAGGAAGAACGGGGGGGTACCGGTGAGTAGTCGCACCTACAAGTACACCCTGGCAATGCGGGCCCGTCGCAAAGAGTCCGGCCAGTGCTGGTATTGTGCTTCGCCAGTCGAAAAGCACGGCGAGTCACGATGCCCAGCCTGCAAAGTCAAGGCAGCCGCACGCGACTCAGACCGCGTACGCGACCGAGCCGCAGACCAGGCCCGCCAGAAAGAGCTCCGCCACCAACGCCGAATGATGGGGCTGTGTATGTCCTGCGAGACCCCGGTGGAACGTTTCGGAGCGGCCCGCTGCACGTACCATCAGCAAAAGGAACGCGAGCGCGTGCGATGGAAACACGAGAAGAGACGGCACCTTATGCCATCGGAAAGGGTTTGAGAATGCTCGTGCTGGTTGACTTCGGCTCCACCGATGCCACGCCACACATTCCCGTCGGCGGTATCTACTGCGGGCTGCGCTACGTGGGACTGGCATCATCGACCGTCCTCTGCTTCGCGCACGACGAGGGCAAGCAACGGGGATGGGGCCGGCGCAACACGGAGCGGCTACTCATGCGGGTCCGACAAATCGCCGCCGAGTACTCAAATCAGGTTGACACCCCAAACCCCATCATGCATCTTTACCCCATGGAGGACGCTTCGTACCTCCCAAAGCACAGAGAAAGGCTCCACAATGAGCGACGACCGCGACCGTAAGACCTATGACCAGTTCAACAAGGTCATCATGATTGCCACCCTGACCAAGGACCCCGAGCTGAAGGAACTCAAGAACGGGGCCCATGTGACCAGTTTCCGCGTGGCCAACAACCGCTACGGGGACAAAACCACCTTCATCGGCTGTGACCTCTTCGCGAACACTCGCGACGACGGCAAGGAAAATCGGGCCCAGGTGACCAGCCGCGTGCTCAAGAAGGGCTCCAAAATCCTCGTTGAGGGTAGCCTGGAGATGAGCCAGTCCGAGAAGGACGGTGTGAGCCGCACCTTCTACAACATCAAGGTCAACAACTGGGAGTTTGCCGGGGCCAAGCCTGCTGGTGGCACCGAAGACGCGGCCGACGACGACGGGGATATTGACTTCCCGTGATGCCGCAGGGTCCGGGGCTTTCAGGGCACCCGGGCCTGCCTAACCCTACCGTTGGCGGTCCGAAGTCCGCATGAGAAAAGGTGACGGGGCGTATGGCCAGAGAGTACGAAGCCGAAGACAAGTGCATCCACGTCTGGAGGCTAATCGGCGAGGGTATGTACAAGCTCAAGGGCAAGAAGTCACTACAGTGGCGGCGACGCTTTCGGTGCGCTAAGTGCCTGGAAGAAATCTACGCCCAGCAAAACGAAGCAAGAACAAAGGATTGGAAATGACCCCAGCAGACCGAGCCGCCATTGGATGTTGCATCTCAGCGTGGGGCACCGCCTCCGTCATCGCAGCATCCGGCAACACCGAGAAGCTCATCGTGGCCATGAAGGCAGCGGAGCTCTCAACCCTCTCACTCATTACGGGTGACCCCACACTACTGGAGCGCGCCAACGAAGCACTGGCGGTCGGTATCGCCATGGAGCAAGTGAGAAAGGCCACCGAGCAGGCCAACAAGAAGGAAGAAGAATGACCCCAAACCCCGAAGACTTCCTCGACCCCGACGACCCACAGACCATCAAACTGAGCCACGAGCTGGGCAAAATCGCTGCGCTCGAAACCCGCCAGTCTGCGCTCCGAAATGTGTACGAGGATGTGCGAGCAGAGTGCGAGGCCCAGATTGATAAGTGGGGCGTCCAAAACCACCCCATCATCTACGCCCAAATGGTCGGCGACATGAGCCCAACCGCTCGCTATGCTATCCCCTCGGAGCTCCGGTGGAAGCACCAATACGACCTCGACGTGTTGCGCGGGCAGGTGAACTGGGGCACAATCCTCCTGGAGGAAGTGGCCGAGGCTATCACGGCAGCCTCCAAAGGGGACACCGTGCATACCTACCACGAGCTGATTCAGGTGGCCGCTGTGGCTCTGCAGGCAGCCGCAAACGTTTCGGAGCGGACGCGGAGGAAGGCGTAGGTGCCCATCTACGAGTACAGGTGTCCGTCGTGTGGCCATGAGAAGGCCGAGATGCGACGGGTGAATGAGAGACTGGAGCGTCTGGAGTGCCCAGAGTGTGGTTCCAACATGCTACTGGAAATCTCGCAGACCTCCTTCTCTCTTCGCGGTGGCGGCTGGGCCGATGAAGGTTACGGAAGTGTGAGGGGTAAGAAGTGATTCTAATGATGATTCGTACGCTTGCGCTGTCTCTTGCGGTTATTCTTCCGCCGGAACATATGGCCATCAAGGGCGCGCTCGTGGGCATCTATGGCGGGTTGGGCAACTGGAAGCGTGAGGAGTAAGAAGTGAGTTCTATGAATGTGGCCTGGGTGCTTGGAAACGGTCCGGGGCTTCCGACGGACCAACTCCACCTGCTGGAAGACGAGTTCACGGTTGGCGTCAACCGCATCTACCGCTCCGGGTTTGCCCCGAAGATTGTGATGTGGGTGGACCCGATGGAGAAGGTTTGCCGTGACGAGTGGCCCGACATGCGCCAGCACATGCTGGACAACGGCTCCATTGGCGTCTCGGCTTACGGGCACAACAAGAAGGGCCAGTGCGAGTACCTCCTCAACCTGGCCAACCCCAAAAGAAACGCGGACAAGATGACAGACCCGTCATACATCGTCTGCGATGGCACGGTCGGAATCGCTGCCATCAGGTGGTGCTTTGCCCTGGGGTTTCGGAGCGTACGGACCTTGGGCATTTCGGACGGTGACCACAAGCACACCGACCCGCGTCACTTCTTTACTCGTGCCGGTGACAAGGGGTTCCGAAACGAGCACACGCCGACCCAGGCCGAGGTGTACCGAAAGCAGTGGCTGGATGCGTCCGCCATGCACCCAGGCCGAATCGTGAACGCAGAGAAAGAAAACCGAAAGGACTGGCCGCTTCAGGGCGGTTGGACCCGAGACAAGGTGGTGGACCTACTCCACCAGAAAGTGGTGTCAAAATGACCTTCTCAGACCGCATCAACAAGCTCCTCTCGGAGCCTCTGGACCCCACCCACGTGGAGACTCGGCAGCAGGCCGGGACTACCCTCAGCTACATCAAGGGTGACCATGCCATCCGGGAGATGAATCGCATCTTCGGCTATGGCGGCTGGAGCCGGCGTACGCTCCGAAACGAAATCACCGAAACCCACGCCTATCAGAACAACTATGGCAAGGAGATGTTCGAGGCGTGCGCGGTGGCCGTGGTAGAGGTGAACGTGGACAGTGAGGCCGGCGTGGTTGTCCGCTCCGGTACGGGTTTCGGAAACGGCATGTGCAAGGCGGAAGGCATGCACAAGGACGCCTACGAGGGCGCACTAAAGGAGGCTGAGACCGACGCCTTCAAGCGGGCCTGCGTCACCCTGGGCGACCAGTTCGGCCTGGCACTGTACGACAAAAAGCAGCGGCATGTGCGGGCCCCCGAGGTGATTCCGGCTGGGGAGTTGGAGGGCACGGAGCTCTACACCAAAATCCTGGCAGCCACCAATAAGACCGAGCTGCAAGCGCTCGTGGCCAAGATGAGCAACCAGGAGCGCGCCTCCTATAAGCCCATCTACATCGCTCAAGCCAAGAACCTGGAGCGGGCGCAATGACTAGCCCCACCCAAGAATGGAAGCGCATTTGCGAAGAGGTCGGAAGGCCCCCCACAGAGGTTCGAATCGACCAGGGCACCAAAGAGTGGCACCAGCTTAGGCGGGGCAAGATTACCGGGTCGCTGATGGCTGCCGCTGCCGGGCTCAACCCCTATCGCTCCCGTGGTGCGGTCTGGGATGTGATGACCGGGCGCAAGGAGTCTCCTGATTTGTCAGGCGTTCCAGCGGTGCGGCACGGCTCCGAAACGGAACCGCTCGCAATCAACGCCTACGAGGCCGTAAGCGGCAACTTCGGGGTGCAGCCCACGGGCATTGTCTTGGACGGTCCCGACTGCTTCCTGGCTACGTCCCCGGATGGGTTCTGTGGGCCTCTGGATGAGGATGAGCGGGGCTCCATCTACCTTGAGGTAAAATGTCCCTATGGGCGTGATGGCTCTGGAATCCGCCTGTACGATGAGGTGCCCGAATACTACCTGCCACAGGTGCAGGGCGGTATGTCTGTCACCAGGCGCAAGGTGTGCCACTTCGTATGCTATGTACCAGGGCTACGGGGCGACAACCCCGAGACAGGCGAGGTGGACGTTGTACTCAGGCCCGAACAAATCTGCATCTGGGAAATCCAAGCTCACCCGGAGTACCAGGCGGTTCTGCGCCACCTTCTTCGGGAGTTCATGGGCAAGTATGTGGTCCCGCACCGAAGGCCACCGAAGCTCAGCAAGCGTCCCGAGATGCCATACGTACCCACGAAAGTACTCTACCGAGGCCCAGTTGGCGGTTCCTCCGATTAGCATCATTGCGGCGTTCTTCGTGGTCCAGTACGCGGTCGCCAGTATCCACGCAAACCCGTACATCCCGTGGGATGAGTTGTTCGTGGAAGTCCTGTTTATGGCGGCTATCTGGGTTCCGCTCATGTTGCTGGAAGCGTTCATTGAGTATAGGGTGAAGTGCAAGCTGGACGACCGGGCGCACGAGATGGCGCGCGTACTCATGCACGAGCAGTTCGACCTAGAGGCTGAACGCGAGCAGGAACAGGAGTCGGATGACGACGACGAAGACGAGGACGATTCTGGCGCTTGACCCTGCCGAGACTACAGGCTGGGCACTGAGGTCTTCTGATGGTTCCCTTTTGCTGTCCGGCCAAGCAGGCCCCACCGAGATTGAGGACGTCATCCGCTCGTTCGGGCCAGACGCCAATATCACCCACCTGGCTATCGAGGACGGATACTATGCCGAGAAGTCCAGTCGGCAGCGCATCAACATGCGGCAGTTCGCCAAGCACGAAAAGAGGGTGGGCTATCTGTGCGGGGTTGCTCGTACTCTTTACCCCGGGAGCCTTCGTACTCTGTGGGTTATGTATCCTTCTGAGTGGCGTTCGGTTCTTCGCGGCGCGGGGCTGAGAATCCCACAGCACCCACGGTCGGAGTGCAAGAAGCGCGCTCTGGAGTTGGCACGGGAAGAGGGGGCGCCCTGCAAAGGCCCTCGTGGTGGCAGGCGAGAGGATGAGGCTGACGCTATCTGCATTTCGCGGGCAGCGTGGATTAAGTACTTCGGGCAGAAAGACGACTAGTGACCGACGAAATCGCAAGACTCCCTGACGGCTCCAGGAACCCACTGTTTGAGCAGCTCCAGAAGGTGGAGCTCGGCGACGTGGTCGATTGGTTGCAGGCCCAGTTGGACGAGGGGGAGCACCCACCGTCCGAGTTCATGGGTCGCTTCTCGCAGTCGGACCATATGTCGATTGCAGAGGCTGTCATCGACCGCATCAAGCGCAAGGAGGGAGACGGCCACGCCCCGCTGATTTGGGACGAGTCCACGTTCTGGGTCTACCGCAACGGGCACTGGTCTCCGTTCGCTGACAACATGGTCAAGAAGGTGGTGGCCCGCATCAACAGGTGGGCTGTGCCGATGTCGGACCGGCAGGAGAGCTTCTCGGTCAACGATGGCTTCGTGCGCTCCGTCTACAACGTAGTGAAGGTGGAGTGCGACTCGCGGGGCTTCTTCTCCGGCGACATCCCCACAGGCATCGGGTTCCGAAACGGATTCGTACAGGTATCCGACCAGGGCATACACATTTCGGAGCACAAGTCCGAGAACCGCCAACGCCACGCGCATGATTTCGACTGGGACCCCAAGGCGGAGTGTCCCCGCTGGCTCCAGTTTCTGGAGGAGGTGTTCGAGCGCGACGACGACAAGGAGGAGAAGAAGCGGTTTCTGGCGCAGTTCCTGGGGGCAACGCTCACCGGACAGGCGGCAGTTCATAATCGGGCCGTCCTCCTCATCGGCGTGGGAGCCAACGGCAAGTCGGTGCTGTGCGATGTGGTTGAAGGGCTGTTCCCCCCCAAGGCGGTCTCGTCAATCCCGCCGCACGTGATGAACAATCCGAGCCGCGTGCATGTGCTCAGCGGCTGCCTACTCAATATCGTGACAGACATCCCGACACAGGAGCTCAAGGATGCAGGCGGATTCAAGCAGGTCATCTCCGGCGACCCCGTCGAAGGCCGCAGACTTTACGAAAACCCTTTTCGCTTCAGACCCGTCGCTGGGCACATCTTCTCCGCTAATGAGCTTCCTCTTGCTCACGATCACTCCGCTGGTTTCTTTCGGCGCTGGGTCGTTATGGATTTCAACTCTCGGTTCGACCCTTCAGTCGCCATCCCTCGCGACGAGCTTGTTACTTCTCTACTCGACGAGCGTCCTGGCATTATGCGGTGGGCTCTGGAGGGGGCTGTTGACCTCATGAAACACAAGGGCCTCTTCGTGCCAGCCTCGCACGAGCGCAACATTGAAGGCTGGAAGCGTCACTCCAACCAGGTCCAGGCCTACAAGGCGGACATGATTCTGGAGGAGTACAAGTGCGATACCGACAACCCGGGCTTGACCTCCCAGCGAGTTTACGATAACTACAAGGCATGGGCGGAAGCGTGCCACAAGGTGATTATGAGCAAGCAGGCTTTTTGTCGCCGTCTGTCAGCGCTGGACGTTCCGAATCGGCGCCTGTCTACCGGCCGTCACTGGGGCGTAAGGCTCAGGCCCGCTGGTGGTCTTTCCGAAATGCCGGACCATTCCTCTTCTGACGACAAACCCGAGGATGAGCGTGAAACCGAAATCGGCTAACGAGGCCCAGGTCAAAGCGGAAGAGGTCGCCTACGTGGCCCGCAACCGTGGAGCTAGCGTGCAGGTCATGCATTCCCGGGACGGCACTACGGTGGTGGCTTCGTTTCCGTCCACGAACTACGAGCCCCAGGACCGTGGCGGGTGGTGGTGCGCGGACAAGGTAGCGGATGCCCAAGCCCTTTCGGAGTTTATCCGTCGCGTCAACGAGGAGGCGAAGTGAAAGTCATCTACATTACCGGCCTGGTTGGCAAGAACATGGATGCTGAGATGTTCGCCCTTAAGTGCCTGGAGGCCGAGGTGGGCGAGCCAGACGCCTACGTGGTGGCTGACTCCCGAGAGCACGCTCCGCCTCCGATGCACCTTGAGACCCGTGGGATTCCCATCCACCTCCGGGGCCGACTGGAGAAGGGTGAGAAGTTGGTGGGGCTGCTGGTGTGCTGGAAGTGGGACGACCACGAGAAGAGCCTGACCGAGCGCGCCGATAAGCTGGGTGCGGCATCGTGTGTGGTGAGGGCGTAGTGACCTCCCGCCAAGGCCCGTACATGGTCCCGTCGGTGGAGGAGTCCTGGCTCCAGGTCTTCCCGTCCGCAGTGGTGCCCCAGGAGATTGTGCCGCGCTCGCATCCTGACTTTGCGGTCGGCGTCACGAGGCGAATCTGGTTTGGCGGTGAATCGGAACCGCTTATCCACATGCCGGTGATGGACGTTGGCATGAAGGGGGAGTTCGGCGGTGACATCTGCCTACCCCTGTGGCGCGACTGGAAGACTCCCTCAGGCCAGAAGAAGCACGCCCAGATGTGGGGGCTCCGAAACCTTTCGTGTCACTACGTAGGCTTTCGGTGGGCCAAGGACGGGCATTTCGAGTGCTTCCCGTGGCGCCCCCTGCAAGAGTGGTGGCTACAGGTGATGGAGCACCGAGGCGGCAAGACGTGGCGTCGCGAGTTCGCCACCAACAGCAACTCACAAGGCGTGCTCTCCGTGGTCATCCCGGCCCAGGTTGCACGCAAGGGTGTGCATGAGCAAATCGCATCTGCATCCTTTCCGTGGACTCGTACGGCAGACAACGCACGGACCGGAGCCGCGTCATTGACGTTGACATCCGAGGATGAGCGCATAAACTACAGCGAGTGGGGCCGAAACCCCGAGGAGGACTAATGGCTGCACGTAAAACCAAACCCGTCCAAACCGAGATTGAAAAGCCACTCGTTTCGGAGCCGCAGCTAAGGTGCCTCTGCGACGGACTCATTGGCCGCACGCCTGCCGCTCGCATCCTGTGCCTGAGGGCGATGCTCAATCCGGGCTCAGAGATCGACCAGCACGAGATGCGCAACGGAATGAAGATGGCCGCGTTCGAGGTGGAAGAGGGCCTGCGAGACCTGCGAATCCTCATCACCAACCGCAAGCTCAACAACTTCAACGTGGACTGGGAAAACCAGACTCTCACCTACACCGGGGGCGAGGTGAAGGATGCCGACTAAAATCTCCAAGCACGTCGCAAAGCTCTACATGGACGACGGCCTCTCAGAGGTCTGCAAGGCCGGTGCCGCAATCATGCACGGTGAGTGGGTGCTACTGCGCGGAATCACCGACGCCGACCTCTCGCAAATCGTAGGCGGCGAGCGCGGTGCCATTACCGCTGGCGTTTCGGAGCAGTACGAAATGGGAGACCTTCGGAAGTGCGAGGTCTTCGAGGTGGTCGCAAAGGGCTCGGACGTTTCGGAGCGTATCGTCATCGGACACCACTGCCGCCCCGTCGCCGTCGCACTGGACCCCATGCAGTCCTCGTGGAAGACGGACCATGCACGAGCTCGTGAGCGTCACATCCCCATGACGTGGGACCCTGCCAGCGTCGAGGACCACGCCTATTCGGTTGCGCTGGCTAAGGAGAATGAGCGGCGCGAAAAGAACGGGCTGCCGACGATTGCGAACCTGGATTGACGACTAGGGCGAGTGATAGAATAGGGAATCAGGAGGTGCTCGCAGTGTCCTTTACCCCTACCGACCGCAAGACCCTGGGTCAGCTTATCCTGGACGCCTCCATCGCGCTCCAGCACTCTGAGCGCTCGCTCTCAAAGGACATGCAGTTTGACCTCCGCCGGCTGTGGAAGCTGGCAGAGGCCCTGATTGACGTGGACGACCTGGAGTCCATTGACGGCATCGAGGCCGCCCTTATGGCTGGTGGCTGGATTCCCGCTGAAACCGAGCGCGAGGACTACGAACAGTGAGCCGCTAAATCTCCCCGGCCAGGTGCTGAGCCAGAATGTGCTTGGCGTGTTCGTCGTCCTGAGCGCCCTTAAGATACGACATGAGCGACTCTGCCTCTTCCGGTGGCAGCGTGGCCATGTAACTACGAAACCCGTCGGGCGTCGCTACCTGCTCCAGTGGTGGCCTGGGTCGCGCGGGCGGAGTGGGGATTTCCTGGACGCGGCCGGACGCACGGGCCCTGCTTAGGTCTTCCATCATGACAGCCATGTCGCGCTGCTGAGGCGAACTCCAGGGCTGCGGCGGCTGCTGCTTGACGATACCGTGTTTCGGAACCTGCGACTCAAACGAGCGCCCCTGAGGGTCTTCCTCGGTCATGGTCTGCGGAACGTCGTACTGCGGCCCCAGTGCGGACTTCTGCGGGTCGATGTCTCCGCGCATGGCCTTGAGGAGCTCCAGCGCCAAACGCTGCTTGTTGCCTGTCGGAGCCGTTTCGGAGCTGGGCGTGTTGAACTCCAGCATGGTCTTCGGGGGGTTGGGCATTATTGCTTCTCCGCCTTCTGCTTCTCGACAAGAGCCTGTAGTGCGGCCAGCTTTTCGGCGTCGGTCATATCCTCGGCCAGCAAATCTCCACGGTAGTCAATGCTCTTGGCCCTGAGAGCCTCCTCGATGAGAGAGTTGACCTTTGACGGGCGCCTGAGGTCTGGCATGCGAGGGGCAACATTTTTGCTTATGAAGTCCTCAACCTTCATGGCGGTTGCCGACCCTGGGCGGGACATCTTCTCCAGCCCAAACGGCAGCTTGATGCCGCCAGACTGAGCGGCTCTCATATCTAGAATCTCCTTAGTCAGCTTTCGGAGCTCATTTTCGCTGAGAGACTGCTCTGCTGCCCTGGCCCTTAGCCCCGCCCTGGACTGTGCGTGTTTGGCCTTCGCTCCCTGATGCGCAGCCTTGGACTCTGCGTGCCTGGCCGCTGCGCCCTGTTGGGCGGCTCTTGACCTGGCCAGACTGGCAGCACCGCCGGCCTGCTCAGCCTTTTTCGCCGCAAGCCCTTTCGCCTCCGCCCCCGTGAGCTTGTTCAGGTAAGCCTCGTTCATGGCTTGCGCCCTGGTGGCCGAGGGGTTCGGCGCCATCAGTTCCTTTTTAATGGGCTTTCCCCTGGGGTCCAGAATGGGAGAGTCAACACTCTGCTTCGACAGAGGCGGGGCCATCTTGGCATCTGCGCCTGGGCCAGCCAACTTCCTCTGCTCCCTGAGCCTGAGCAGCTTCTCTTGCTGGGAGAGACCCTGCTTGGACTTGGCTAGCTCTTCCGCCTGTTTTGCGACGGACTGCTTGCCCTGGGCCAACTGTCGGCCCTCAGACGCCAGTCCCTCACCGCCCTTAAGGATCTCAACTTCGGCATCCGCCAGCGCCTGCTTTTCCCTCAAAAGAGACTGCTTGCCCTCAAACACCTCATCGCCCATGGTCTTCGCGCGCTGTTCGAGCGCCTCGATTGCGGCCTTTTTTCTGGCCGGCTTGGAGGCGATTTGAAGCCCCTTTTTAGAGAGAGCCTTAATGCCGCCGCCAATGATTCCGCCAGGGGTGACAAAGGACGACAGTGTGCCAAGGTCAGACGCCAACTCGTGGTGCCCGCCCTGCGCCCTGGCTCGCTCAAGCTCTCCCTCATACTGGAGGTCGTACGCATCGATTGAATCCCAGCGGCTCATACCAGGCACCGGGTCCGTAATGCCCTTGTAGCCCGACCACAGCTCAGAGGGGAGACCAAAGGATGCATCCTCTGCGAACTGTCTAATGTACGTCTGCAATGGACTCAGCGGCTGTCGGCCCTGCTCAATAACTGAGTCAGGCTCAAAGAGGTCAGACCTCCTTTTAATCTTGCCGGCCTTCGTGCGGGCCTTGATGCGCCTGTCTGCTTCCTCTTCCGAGGGGAACTCGTCTCCAGCCATGCCTACTTCCTGCCCGCCACAATGTATCCCTTGACAATAAGCGCCTTGAGGTCGTCAACGTCGTCAACGTACGCAACCTCCTCCTCCGAGCCCAGAGGCGGCATCATAACGATCACCTCTTTGTCTCGCAGAATGGCCTGGCCCTGGATGAGCTGGGACTTCTTCTTGCCGCGCCCCTTTTCCCATTTCACCTTTTGGCGCCACTTGTCGCCCTCGCGCATCTGGCCCTCATCCTCGTAGATTTCGATAAGGTCCATGTGCTGGTCGTAGGCCCGGTCAATGAACTCGTACCACGCAGCGAGAACGGCCTCAGGGTTCTTGTCCATTCCAGGCAGAACCTTCTTGAGTCGCTTGGCCTCCCCCTCGTTAACCGTTAGACCCGACACCTCGCGCATGAAGCCGGCCAGAACGTCCTCCGAAAGAGCCTCCATGGTCGTGAACTCAACTCCCTGCATGTCAAGGTATCCGAGCAGCTCCTCCTTGAACGACTTGATTTTGGAGCTCGCGTTGGGGGTTCCGCCCGTCATCTGCTCAAGGCGCTGCGTGAAGTTGACAGCCTTCTCAAGGGTCTGGTTGCGCATGGCCATTCCCTTGGCCGCGCTGTCCGCCATCTTGTACTGCTTCGCCTTCTCCTCATCCGGCTTCTTGCGCATGCCGTTCATGATGTAGGATGCGATGGCCTCGGAGCCCTTAACGGTCTTCTTCTTGGCCAGGTCATCGGTGACGAGCTTCATCCGCGTGGAGAACTCGTTGGTCATCACGTTCTCATAGTTGGGGTCGGTTCTGTCGATGCCCAGCTGCGTGCGAATCACCTTGGCCAGCGCCAACATCTTGGGGTCTCGCGTGTCCTCCCCGGGCCCGGTGTGCGGCTGGATGGCGTCACGGAACAGTCCCTCATTGCGAACGTAGAACGCGCCGATATTCTTGGGGAGGTCGTTGACGAGTTGGTCTCGGAGCTTCTCAATGTTGAGCTTGTCGATTTCGTGCTCGGTCATCTTCTCCTGCAAAACCAGCTGCTTCCTGCGGTCCTCACCCAGGTGGTCCTCGTGGTCGAACTGAGCCTTGCTGAGCTCCTTGTCCTTCTCCATGGCCATGCGCAGAACTTCACCCCGACTCACCTCGTAGCCGGCCGCCTGCATCTTGGCCATGATTCTGTTGGTCATCTCGGTCAGGTCACGGGGTTCCTTGTCCTTGACCGCCTGGTGGAACTTGCTGAAATCGTGAATCTCAGAGCCAGGCCCGGCCTCGGGGATCCTGCTCATCTCGCCGCCGATTTGCGTTCCTCCCATGTGAAGATTTCCACCCGAGACCTTGCCGCTCAGGGCCGAAGGTGGTCCTGGCATCTCAGCGGTGGGTGCGCCGTCGGCGAGGATATTTTCTCCGGTGCCCTCATCCAGGAGGTAGGCACTGTCCGGGGTGCCGCTGGAGGGGTGCGGCTTCTGATTGTGGTCTGGGTGCTTTGGGGTAAACTGCCAGCGCTTGTCCGCTGCAATCGCCTCCGTGAACTGGTCCTGCAACGCCTTCTCGGCCGCCGCCTTTCGCTTGGCCTCCTCCAGCGCCTGCTTCTGCATGGCGTACTTCTCCTGCTCCAGCGCCCACTTCTCCTTGGCTCTGCCCTCCTGCTGCTTCGCAATGTCCGCGTAGGTGTTGGCCCGCGTTTCGGAGCCGTAGTCCAAGATAGCCTGACGCAACCCGGCCCCGCCCCGCTCGGCACGGTTCTGGTTGGACTCTGCCTGCTCACGCGCCGCCCGCAGAAGGGCCAGTCGACTTCCGCCCATGAACGCCATTTAGTCCTCCTTTGGCTTGTCCATGCCGGGCTCAATGCGGACAGCGTACCTGTTGCCCTGGGAATCAACCCAGTATTCCTGCCCGTCATGCACCCCGTGGAACGTGGCATCAGGCGGGAGATCGGAGCGCCCACTGATGTACCTTGTCCCCCCAAGCAAACTGGAAACCCCCGAGTCCAGCCCGTACATGAGGTCAAGAAAGAACCCTGCCTCGTCGGCCGTGCCGTACTGCTCACCATCAGTATTGATTTGCGACTGGATAGAGTCATCAACCTCGGGCGGAGTGTCTCCGTCCATCAGAGAGTCGATGTACGCCTGAATAGCCGAATAGTAATCCTCGGACATACCCAGTTGACGCTCACCGGCCAGAATCTGTGCGGCCTGTGCGATTTGGTCCTGGTAGTCGTCACGGGACCGCTGACGCAGACCCATGATGTCCTCAGATGCCTGACGCGCCCCCCGCTGGTAGATGTCGCCGCTCAGGTTCATTGCAGCACCCGAGTCACCAAAACCCATCCCACCCATACGAGCGTTAAGGTCAGCAAGATTGCCACCCACCTGACCTGCCATCATTTGCCGGATGAGCTCCTCATCCTCAGTCGTGTCTCGCGGGCCCTGACCCAGCTGGTCTCCGAAAAGCTGCGTAATCATGGCCGCAAGCTCGTCGGGGTCGTAGCCGTCTGGAGGTCCCTCGTCCGGGGGAGGCACAGGTCCGGTGTCCATGTGCGTGGGTGCGCCCGGGGTGTTGATCGTACCCGTATTGCCGTTGACGCCCGGGAGGTTGCTCGCCCAGCCCTCCGTGGTGTAGTTGCCTGCGTCCGTGTGTGTGGGTGCGCCTGGGGTGTTAACTGTACCAATGTTGCCGCTGACGCCTGGGAGGTTGCTTGCCCAGCCGCTCTGACGTCGCCGTGGGGGCTGCCCTCCGGCGCCACCGTTGTAGGTGGGAACAGTCGGGGGAGGGTTACCGCCGCTCTGGTATCGGTTATTGTAGGTAGCCATTTGTGGAGCCTTTCCTAGGAGATAACCCGCCAGCTACACACAGCATAACACCTTCCAAGGGTGGCAACCGACGTGCCTCCGGAGATGTCAAGGTCAAGAAGCGCGGCTACGGGTGACGACGATGTTTCAGCGTTGGAGATGGTTGCGGCAGCGGTTGCGAGGGTCGAAGAGGTTGGGATGGTCAGGGTTCTGGTCCACAGGTTCTGAGCCGCAAAGTGGTCGTACATGGTGAATACGATGTCCTGCGATACGCCAGTGTTTTTGATGCCATAAACCCTGGCCTCCTCCAGATAGTCCGGCTTTTTGCCCGGAAGGGCGATGAAGGCCCCGGAAGAGGTGGCGGTCGTTGCCAGGGCGATGTTGCGCCCCAGGTTGATGACTTCAAAACGCCTGCGCTGCTTGGCGGCCGTGACCAAGTTGGTGAGCTCGTCCGCCTCAAAAGAACTAAACCATGCGTTCCACTCGGAAACGCTCAGGGCCTCGCCGTCGCGCACCTGGGGGGGAGGGGTCAGGGTTCTTTGGCTGGCCAGCTCGTTGAAGCCCCAGACCATATCGTAGCGGCAGTAAAGCAGGGCGTAGACGCGGCACTCGGCGCTCGCCGTCACGGGAAGCGAAATGGTCCACGTAACGGTGTCGTCGGCCGAAACGCGAAGGCTCTGGTTCTTGAAGTCACGCCCGCGCGTGGTGGGGGCTGCGTGAGATGCGGTGGCCGTGAGGGTGTTCCAGCCGCTCTGGCTACAGGTCAGCGTAATGCTTTCGGTGCCGGAGGAGGGTGTGCCGTCGTCATCCCCGTAGGCGATGAGTTCGGCTGATACCACCTCGTAGTCGAACGGGACACGGATGGACCACTGACCCTCCACGGCGTTATCGTTCGAGGCCAAGACGCCCGGGTCCAAAACCACCGGGAAGTAGTTGTACCTCTTCGACATTGCACGCAGGGCCGCGTCATAGAGGGACTGCGCGTTCTCGTTGACCTGGTGCGGTGATACGTTTTCCCCGCCGGCAGTGGGGAAGATGTAGGGCACAATGGGTTCGACGGTCACACTCGCCTCCCCTCAGAGGTAAGGCCCAGTCCGCCTGAGACCCAGGGAATACTGGCGCTAACGGTGCAGACGATTTTGTACTCCTCGCCCCGCTTGAACAGAACCCCGGGCCTGGAGTTGGTTTGCAGGTCTGCCGCCACGTCATCGCGCGTGGTGCCATCGGTGGTGATGGTCACGGTGGGGTGGTCGTCGCTGGACTGACCCAGCAGGTCCTTGGAGGCCGAGACGGGGGAGATCGTCACGGTCACGACGATGCTGGCAGTGGCGCCATACACACTGAGGACAAGACCGGAGGCCCGGCAGTCCATGGGCGGCGTGAAGTAGAAGGTGTTATCGCGCTCCGTGCTGGACGTCGTCAGGGCGTAGAAGGCAAACGGGAGCGTAGCGTGAGCCTCACCGTCGCTTGAGTTGCCCGTCAGAATCTCGTCGATACTGTTTCGGAGCGTCTCGAACTCGTCGTTCCAGTTGGCCCCGGTGATGTTGGAAGTTGGAAGTGCCACTAGTTGGACCCTCGCTTCTTGCCGATTCCGGTCATGGCTACGTCGACGGACTCCGAAACGCGCGAGAGACACCCAGAGGCGCCCACCTCAACGCCGTGGTCATCGGAGCGGCTGGCGAAAAGAAGTTGGCGGGAGCGCAGGGGGGCGGTAACCCATGTGTCCCCGTTGTCACCCGTTCCGAGCAGGATGCCCGATTGCGGAGGTGCGGCCGTCTTCTGCGTGCCACCGATGGACGCCACGATAACGCCCGAGGTGTCAGAGGCCGGCTGAATCTCGCGCACAATCAGCGACTGCCCGGGACTGGTGGGAATGCGCCCCAAAAAGGTCCCGTAGACGGTGGGGTTGCCCTGGTCCTGGTTCCCTGTTGGCCTGAGCACCTGGTCTGAGGTGAACAGGAGCATGCGCCCGAACTCGTCGGCCCCAGTGCCCATCACGTCCAGGCTCACCACGGAGCCGCTGCCGCTGGAGCTCCACCACGAGAAGGTCTGCGAAGCCTCATCGAAAGCGCAAATCACCTTCTGCTGTGGCATCGAAACCACAACGCCATCCTCGCCCGCGTACAGGTACGCCTGCATCCGGAAGTCATGCGTGCTGATGGGGTCAGAGGTCGTTTTGGAAACGCGAGGCTCAGCAAGCTGAATCTCGTAGGGGTCAGCAGTGTCAACGAGCCGAACGCCGGCCCGCGTCAGCCCCCATACCCTCCCACGAGAAGTAGTGGTGCATCCACGTTTCGGAGCGGAATAATCTGAGACCTTGCGCCAAACGCCCAGGACGATTTGACCGGCAGTGCTGGCCTCTCGTGAAAGAGCATATACCCCGGTTGTGGTGATTGCGTACAGGTCCCCTGAGGAGGTGACTCGCAAATCCATGACGGCGCCCCCGGGCGGGTCCAGCACATTGGGGCTAACGAAGGTTCGGACCGCGTTCGGAGCCGTGGGGCCAACCGCGTCGGAGAAGTAAAGCCCAAGTCCGGTGCTAATGACCAGGCGACCAGCCCAGCCAACGCACACGCCAGAAGGGATCTCAAGAGCAGTGAGGTCAGGGTTGACGCCATCTTTCTTCTTCGCCTCGTACAGGTTGCCGCCGACGTATCCCCACAGCGTAGGGAGCCCAGGGGACGCAATCACAATCTGGTCACCAACGACCGCATACGTGACCACCTCGGGGACAGCAGTGCCCCACGTAAGCAGGTTCTGGGCCGTGTAAGTCTCATCAAGGCGGTCCACATAAACAACGCCCGACTGCACCCGAACGCGATAGTGGTACACCTCATCGTCGGTGTCAGTGCGGACCGAGAAGCACCCGCCCGGAACCGAGCTCCCGCTCAGGTCGGCGGCATGGGTTCGGCGGAGCCCGGGACGTACGGCCACCTCGCCGGATGGAAGCGGCCAGAGGTTGTGGCGGGCCCAGCCGGAGACGTTGATGGTTCGGTGCTGTGGTGCGAGGCTCATCAGTACACCACGTTCGAGTAGGTTGTATCGAACAGGGAGTTCGCACCCACAATGGTCGGAGACGTGTTGACGAGATTGCCAGAGCCGACGTTGTAGTTGCAGCTGGATGACTCGGTAAAGGAGAACATGTCGCAGCCAACGAACCTGTTGTAGGATGATCCTGACTGGAGGGCCATTGCGCCCATCTGGCAGTTGGAGAAGACGCTGGCGTCGGTGTCAAGGCTGACTGAGCCCAGCTCGGAGTTGGTGATATACAGGCCGTCTGACTCGTCATCACCGGACAGCGTGTTGAGTCCGCCGAGGGTTCCGCGAATGATGCACCCGTCGGCCCTGAATCCATGGGCGCCGTGAAGGGCTACACCGTAGGACTGCGCAGTGGTTCCGAGTGTTGGCGCAACGATGAGCCCCGTCAGCCATACGCCGGGCGAAGTGACCCTGATTACCTCACCGTCCATGTTCTCACCGTAGAGCAGGGTCAACCCCCTCCCAACGATGTGAACCGGAGTGGAAATCTCAAGCCGCGAGTCGAGACGGATGTGGCTCAGAATCTCAATGACTGACCGTGAGCGCGGGGCGTACGTGTAGGACTGTGACGGAGCCGAGTTGACCTCAAACTGCTCTCCGACTTCCTGCGACGCGATATCGGTAAGCGCGTTTCGGAGCTCACCGTCCGACCTGACCACGCGACGCTCAAGGGCGGAGAAAAGGCTCTCACCGTACGGAGGCGGAGCGACAACCGCCGCCGCCGGGTACTTGGTCCTCTTCGCCCGTCCGTTATACATGGGGCTAACCCAGCTTGCGGTGGATGAGGATTTCGGAGCCCGCGTCGTTGAAGTCGTATCGGAGCCAGCGAGTGTAGTAGCCGCTGTTCCCGCGAAGCCGTTTGGCCCTGGGCTTCTTGGCGCGCTTCATCACTCGACCCAACATACGCTGCTCCTCCTCACGCAGGGCCGGAGGAATAAACCCGTCCTTCATGCACGCAACCATGGCCGCCCGCAGACACACCAGCTGCTCGTAGTCGAGCCAGGAGTTGGCCTGGGTGGTGCCGTCGGTGGACACAAGGGGGTCGCCGTCCGCGTCGCCAATCTGCACGCCGCGCTTGTACTGGAAGGAAAAGGTCCGGACCTGGTCGTCTTGGAACTCCCGGTCGGAAAGGTCGGCGTTGTGGATGGGGTAGTGCCGCCCACCCTGCACGAGGTTTAGCCCGTCAATCTGGGCCACGTTGTAGGCGGAGAGGTCGATGATGCCGCCCGCAGAGGAGCTAATCGACTCCACGTAAGCGTCAAAGGCGTCGCCCCCGGCCGTGATGTACTCGCTATGCACACCGTCCAGGGCGAACTGCAAATGCTGCTTCATCTCCGCGTCGGGCCAGCGGGTCCCGTCGTCGTCCAGCACGTAAGACCTTGCGCGGGTTCGCGCCTCTGCTACCGTGAGTGCCAAGACCTATCCCCGCTCGGGCTGCCCATGGAAACCTGCTTGCGCCCCTTTCGGAGCTTTTCCCAGTCCGCCCTGATTTCGTGGTCGATGTCGTCGACCTTGCCCTGGTGAACGCGCCTCTTTTCCTGCTCGGCCTTTTCGATGTATCCAGCCGAGGACTCGCCGATGTAGTACCGGCGGGAGCGCTCCACGTCGTACACGTTCCAGTCGCTACGGATGCAGCCAATAGAGACGGCAACGTTCTCGAAAACAGCCAGACCCGGCTCAACGGCCATCAAGAGCATCGGTACGTGCTCATCGACAACCACCTCGCAGTCAGGGCTGGCGTGATTGAGGAGGTCCGGGGCGAGTCGCCTCCACCCCAGGCCGTATTCCTCGTAAAGCGAGCGGGAGAGAGGGTCATCCGACTCCTCATGCCCAAAAGTGTCCTCAAGGACATCCTCGACGACTTGAGCACCAGAAATCGGAATCTTAATCAAACCCTCTACTCCCCCTAGCCTCAGCTACCCGTGATGCCGGTGATCTTCCACAGACCGTTACGGCGAGTGCAGCGGGTGTTCACAGCGCCCCACATCTGGCTGTCGTAGTCGAAGGTCGACTGCGAGACCTGGACGTGGCCCTTGCTGTTGCTGTTCTTGGCCTCACCATCACCGTCCGTACCGAAGGGCACGAACTCGTGAATCTTGATGTCCGACTTCTTCACGCCGAACAGGGTGTCATCGCTGACGTTCTCGTCGACCTTGACGGGCTTACCCTCAAAGTCAATCTCAACCCCGCCCGTGGCATCCATCTTGCCGCCGCCGTGGTAGCGACGCTGGTCAAGAAGGGTGTCCGAGTAGAGCTGACGAGTACGGCTGTTGGCGAGGACGAAGTCAGTACGCTGACCCCGACGCCGAGCCGCCACCGTATCCATGTCGCGCATCTGCTGCACGGTCAGGTTACCGCCAGCCGCCTTCTCATTGCCCGACCAGTCGCCCGTGGCCGTGTGGCCGTAGACAGTGCCGGTCGAATCCGCAACCTCCGAAAGGGAGACGGGGGCATTCGCAAACGCACCGAGCGCGTGCAGGGTGTCACCAACCGCAGGGACGCCAGCGGCGCCGTTGCCCGAGGAGAACACGGAGATGGAGCGGTCGACGGTGATGGTGTGGCTAACGCCGTCATCGTCAATCGCAACGTTGGTGACCCGCATGTACTCTTCAAGGGTCTGGGCGGTGTCGTTGTCGCGACGCTCAAGAATCTGACCAACGCGGAACGGGGCCGAGCGAGGAGCAACAAAGGTCGTGCCAGCGGTGGCGAGGGAGCCCGCAGCCGCAGTGTCAATCGTGAACAGGGTGGTGTCGTTGATGAGACCCGAGCAGGCCTGACGCGCAAGGTCAGCGCCACAGGTGTCGAGCTGCTCAAAGACGATGTTGATACCGTCCTTCTTGCCCGTGCTTAGAGTCGCCGCACCACGCGGAATCAGAAGGCGCGAGTACATGAACTTCGGCAGGTAGGTGCCCTGCTCCGGCTGCACGCTGTCGCCCAGGGGCAGAGTCCCGCTGTCCGCAATCCAGCCAGTCGAATCCAGACCGCCCTTCTTGATGTTGACGATACCAACAAGGCCGGGCTGCTTGAGCTTGTCGACCATGTTCATGTAGGGAGCATTCAGGTTGACCTGCTCCTCCACGCGCTCGTTACCGTAGCGGCCGACGAGGGCCGAAATGTCACTTACAGTGATTGCCATTTGAGTTACTTTTCCTTCTCTACTCGCCGTTGATGGCGTTGAGGAACCTCAGGGCTCCATCAAGGCCTTCATCGACCGAGTAGGGGTCTCCGTCCGGGCGCCCAGATTTTCCTTTTAGTTTGGGCGATTTAGGGGCGGATTGGTTGGCGGATGCTTGTGACTCAGCAACCTGACGCTTCAGCTTGGCTCCGGAAAGCACGGCAACCTTCTTGGCAGCCTGGGCCGGGGTCATGTTCGACCCGGACTTGCGGCTAATCATGAAGGCCTCGAAAACCTCCTGGGGACTGACTCCGAACTCCTTGGCGGCACTGCCGATTTCGTTGGCAACCTGGAGCGCCTGCGCCTGCTTCTGCGCGCGCGCGGCTGCCTCTCGCTGTGCCATCTGGGCCTGCTGCTGCGACTTGAGGTGATTGAACTCACGCCGCATCTGAGCCAACTCTTGCTCAGCCTTGGACCCATACTCTGGGAGATCGAACTCTTTCAGCCTGTTCTGGAGGTGCGAGATTTCGTCACGGGCTGCCTGAAGTTCTGCTTGCGTATCCCGGAAGCGTCCGGCAAAATACTCAGCATGGTCCTGCAACTCCGTGAAGTTCGTCTCACTCTCCTTAAGCTTTCCCTCAAGAGACTTGGCTCTTTCCTGCGCCTCAGCTCTCTCACGTCGAAGTCGCGCACGCTGGGACTCACCCTTTTTGGGCCCGCCCTCTGCACCTTCGGATTCCTCCTCCGGCTCCTCTACAGCGTCCTCTTCGTCTTCATCCTGATTTTCGGTCTCGCCAGAATGGTCGAGATCGGGCTCTTGATTCAGTTCGGGGCTCTCGTCCCCGGTGTCCTCTTCGTCACCCTGGGATTCACCCAGTGCCTGATTGAGGACTTCTTGAGCCTCAGATTCCGTGGCTACTCCTCGCTTGGTGGACCCAGAACCCCCTGCGGAGTTCCCGGCGTTTTTATCACTGGCGAGGAATGCCTCTGCATCCGAAACCATGGTGTCGTTGTCTAGCAACTCTTACCTCTAAGGGGCCGCTCCGCCTCCAAGTGAAGCCCAAAGCTCCCTCGCCTCGGTCTCGATTTTGGAGACGTTGACGAGAGGCCCCGGGCAACGCTTTGCTGCCGAATGACCCATGATGGCCGAGTTTGGCCACCGAAAAAGTATATCAGAACACAGCCACACTAGTGACTCGTGCATCTGTGGCGTAGGTGCCTGTTTCCGCCCGTCGATGTTTAGTGCGATACCGATGGAGCGCCAGTTTCCCCTGTTGCGTGCGTGCGGAGAAACGGTGAGCTCATCGTGTACCTTGGTAATCTCCCCAGCCTCGTCGATGAAGTAGTGGTACGGGAAGATTCGGAACGACCATCTACCAGGCTCAGCGTGGAAGTGGTGCAGGGCCTCGACGGCAGACCCTTGAAAGTTGTTGTCTTTCGCCCACTTGTTGCCGGCCGTGTTGCGGTGGATGACGATTCGGTCGGGACGGTCTTTCCGGCGGTCGTTGACTGGATGGACCCTACCGGTGCAGTTCGCCAAATCGGGGCGGTACGTCAAGGGCATCTCTCGGACCTTGAATGTCAAGCGGCACGTTTCCAGGGATGAGGCACAGGTTGAAGCAGCCAAGGAAGCACTCAACATCCTCGTACCGTGGCGTCTCCACGGCGTGGTCGGTGTCCTCGATTCGCGAATCAAGAACGCCAACCGCCACCAGGAAGGCCAGAATCCAGTTCACTTGGCCTTGGGCTTCTTCTCGGGGATTTCCTGCTCCAGGCCCTTTTCGAGCGCGTCCACGGCCCGCTCAGCGAGGGCCACAACCGCATCGTCAAACTGGGTCTTGGTCTTGGTGCTCTGCTGCTTGAACTCCTTGAGGGCCGCACGGAGAACGGCGGGAGCCTTTCGGAGCATGCTCAGACTCAGGCCGAGGAGGATGACGATGGCCGTCTCCAGCATGGGCACGATGAAGTCGAGGAGTTTCGGGAGGAGTGCTTCAAGCATTATCGATCCTGAAAGCCGGGCAGATTCAAACCCCGGCCGAGAAGGGTGATGGTGACGCGGAGCTCGCGCACCTCAAGAGCCATTGATTGTAGCGCTTTCGACTGTTCGTCCGCCTTCGCCTTGAGTTCCGCCCGCTGCGTCTGTAGCTGCGAAACGTCCTTGCGAATGTCCGTGATGTCGTCGCGCACGGTCAGAAACCACATGGCACCAAACGCCAATAGGCCCACAAATGCTTGCACGGCAGCGCCCCTGAAGGAGTCCTTGAGGGAGTCGGTCATTACTCGGGGTCCTGGCACCTGGCAGCCCCGGGGAAGGGGGTCTGAATCATGCTCAGATAGCGCTCGTAAGTGGCGTTGTTGACGCCGCGAATGGTGGGGGTGGACTGGACCACGGCCAGCACTCGGTCATACTCAGCCCCCGTCAGGCGAGCTCGTGCGCCCCTGGCAACCTCGGCACCGTCAACACACCACCGCTCCCCCAGGTAGCCATCCTGTCGCGAGAGGCACAGGTTGTAGGCGGGGATGTCGTTTTCTGCCTGGAGGGGCGCGCACAGGGCAGCCGTAATCAGGTCCTCGTTTGCCTCGGCCTGGGCCAGCGTGGATGCGATGCCGACGTGCTCAGTGTGAAGCGACCTGACGATGCGTTCGCCGTTACCCTTGATGCGCCGTGCCAGGCGCTCGGCTCGGTCTTCAGAAACGCCGCGCTCAACGAGGCGGTTGTAGATTTGAACTGGGGTGGCTCCGGTCTTGTAGAGTGTGACAGCGTAGTCCTTGATTCGGTTCGTGGTCTCGCTGTCATCGACGGGGACGAGCGTAGACGCGGAGATGGCGGCACCGAGCAGGACGGCCCCGAGAATGGCGCTGCGGGTGCTCATTGTGGGAACCCTCCACCGTACTCGCACTCCAGAACGCTCATGATGTCGGCCACCATCGTCGACGCGGTGGTCACGGTGTCGTAGTAGATGACCTCAGCAATGCGCCCGCTAATGCCGTTGGCCTCGGTGAACCGAGAGAACACGTGAAGACCCTCAAAGCCCTCCGTGCCAGCGTCTCCGGTTGCGATGCTTGACCCGTCCAGCCACAGCTCCGAGCTGGCACCGTTAAAGTGGGCACAGACGACGTGATAGCTGCCGCTTGTGAAGGTTTCGGCCGCATTAAAGAGGTTGGCCCCCGCGCGCCCCGTAACAACCCCGTTGATTCCGTAGATTTCGTGCTCTGCCGACGCACGCGCTCCGCTTACGTAGTAGAAGGTACCCGATGCGTCTGCGGCGTCCTGCATAACAAGCGCACACAACAGACCGGGCTGTGCGCTGGCCGCGATGGTCGCGCTCTCCAAAACGTCGCCGCCGTCCCCGCTGGCGCAGGGCTGTTCGCCGAGCTTTCCTGCCTCACAGGGAACGCGAGCCGTTGGCTGCTGGCTCCCCGTTGCCTCGCTAAAGTCGAGACCAAGAGAGCCCTGGTCGGTGAGTGACGAAACCGGGTCGTTGTTGGCGTACGACTCGAAGCGCATCGCAACCTGAAGGCTGGGGGTGGCCGATAGCTGGGCGCAACCGCTGCCAGAGCTCGGAAACCTGATACCCGTTTCGGAGCCCAGAGCCGTAGTTTGGTTGCCCAGATAGAATGCAGGCGCGCTCAGCAGGAGGCACGCACACGCCAAGAGCATGGTAACGCCGAGACGATGCATTTACCGACCGCAGATGATGTTAGGCGTCAGGGTTCCCGAGGCCGCGACCACGTAGTAGGCCGAGGCGTCAATCACAATCTTGGAGTCGGGGCAGGATGCGGTATCGGTGCAGATGGGGAACCCGTCGGTGCTGTCCACATCGGGGCCGCCCACGTAAAGCACGGTGGCGCTGTTGTTCCACAGCATGCACGACTTCCAGCCAGTGGTGAATCCAATCTCCTCGGTCACCCGCTCCGCCGTGGTCCCAACGGACAGGATTTCCGCCCGCACCTCCGAGACCGGCTGAGCCAGTGCAAAAACGCCAGCAGCAGGCAGAAGGAGAAAGAGAAGCGCCCCGAGGGCCATTGCTTTACGGTTCTTGGTCTTCATCAAATACCTCCGCGCTTGGCGAGTCCTGGGCCAGTCGCGTCAAGTTCCGGAGTTGGCTGACCGCGCTTATTCTGCGGACGCCGGGAAAGGTTGGGGTTTGCGCCGGGCTTGGGTCCCTCTTGTGGGCCGCCAGCCTGCTGGGCCATCTGGGCCTGTTGCTGCATTTGCTGATAGGCCTGGATGAGGCCGTTAATGACCTGGTCTGCAGCCGGAATCACACCCAGACCCTGCTGGAGGGTTTGGATTGCGATGGGCGGCGGGATGCTCGGGTCGGGCTGGACCTGCTCGCCACGGAACACGGCCATGAGGAGTTGCGAGGCCTTCTGGACAAACACGCCTTCGTTGAGCGTCTGGTCGAGACCCGTTTCGGAGCGCTCGCGTGCGGTGGCTGGGTCAATCGTGCCCATTTGGAGCTGCTCACCCATCTCGGCCGACTGCTGAGCTCGGAACTTCTCCAGACCACTATTCGGCTCAAGGTGAACGTCCACGCCCTCCAAATCGGAGCCCTTGAAGGCCTGATAGTGGACCTCGCCACCGGGACCAACCATGCGCACGAGCCGTTCCTCTTTGACGTAGTGGCGCGTCAAAGACAGAACCAAGCGCATCATGCGGATGTAGAAGCGCTCAAAGTTGCGGACGGCGCCGGACATCTTCATGGAGTCGAGGCGCGAGAGGTAGGCGATTTGCTTGGCGCTGGTGCCGGACTTGACGGAGTCCTTACCGCTCAGAACCTCATTCAGACCGAAGATGTCGAAGAGGTCCTGTACCGCACCCTCCTGCGAGTTCCAGATGAGGGGGCTCGGCTCGGGGGGCTCAAGGTATCGCGCACCCTGGTTGATTTGGTTGAGGTCGTCCAGAGCGATAGCGTGGACGCCGGGCTCATACGCATCGACAACCTCTGCGAGACCCAGCAGTTTCGGAACGCCCACCTTGTGGACCGTCTCCACCTTGGCCCGCTCCATTTCGTTGATGAAGCGCTGGATGGGGATGGCATCGTTAACGTGGGAGGTGGCGTACTTGGAGCCTCGCACCGGGTTGATTTTGTACTCGTTAAGGGGGAGCAGCCCACCGTAGCCCTCGGGGTAGTCCTCAGCCACAGCCACGTGGCCGCCCACGATAATGGCCCAGAGTCCCCGGGGGATGAAGTCGTTAGGGAGCACACACAGATGCTCAACCTTCACGCCCTCAGCTTTCGAGCCAAACGGGGTGGCGTAGATTTCGCACGAGACGTCGACCATGACGCCCGTGTTCTTGTGGATGAAGGCCCGCGCCTGGACCTCGTCAATCCACTTGTAGCGAACGCAGCCGATAGCCTCCTCGATATCATCCGCACCGAAGTAGTCGTAGTCGAAAACAGTCAGGAGCTCCGTGGAGACCTCACCCTCTGCCCCGAGCGACTCCAGTATTTCGGAGCCGTCATCATCGAGCAGCGCCTCTTCCGTGAGGGGGTCCATCTTGGGGGCCAGAATCTCGCGTCCCTTGTCGGCATCCCAGGTGGTCCACGTACCGACCTTGCCGTGCAGCTGAGCGTAGATGGCGGACTGCCAGAGCTTGGCGTCCATGTTCTCGCGCCAGTGGAACTCCTCCAGAATCTGGTTGGAGATTTCCGCCGCCATGACGTCGCGACCCTCGGCCTGTCCAGGGTATGCACGGATGATGGGGCGGTCTTCCTGGAAGCGGCTGGCCCACGTCTGTACGAGGTTGCGGGCGTAGTTCTTGGAGGGGCCGGAATCGCCCTGGTCCACGGAGGCGTCGTCTACGCCGTGAGCGGATTCGGGCTCGTACTGGACGCCGTGAAAGTAGCGCTCGTTTCGGATGGCCGTCTCAAGGTAGTGACGGTCCGTGCTCGTAGCCTCGTCACGCAAGCGGGCCATGTACTGCGAGACGGTGAGGTCTGCGCGGTCGGACTCCGAAGCGTACTTGGAGACGTTGACAAAGGCGTCGGTGTATCCACCGAAGTCCTTGACGTTGTATTTGCCCTTGCGGCCCATTTATCGCCTGGCCATTGAGAGGAAGAACTCCAGCTGACGCTGACGCTCCTGGTCCTCCATCGCCTTCCGCTCATCCTCGCGCGTACGCATGTCTGCGAGCTGGTTGGCCACACCGGCAATGGCGGGGCCCACGTAGGGGATTGCACTGCCGGCAGCACCACCGAGCCGAAGAAGGTCTGCCTGTCCCTGCCGAGCGTTCTGCCCACCACGGTTGCGCTCGTCCTCCTCACGCATTGCGCGGAGACGGTCTGCAAGTCGCGGCTGTGAGCGGCTCTGGTATGGATTAGCGTATGGTCCCTGGCCCTGCATCAGCCCCCCCTGTGGTACCCCCCCATCCGTCGTTTCTGGCGCCAATACCTTTCAAGCTGGGCCATCATGTCAACGCGACCGGGGACGGGTCCCGCTCTTTTACGCGGGTCGTTTGCGTTAGCCATCCAAGTATAGCAAAACCCTAGCGCCATACAGAGGTCTTTAGGTCCCTCAAAGTCCCCGTTGTCCACAAAAAGGTTATCGCACTCGTACGCCAACTCGGCTGGACCGTGTACTTCGCCCGCCTCTACGTAGCGCTTGACATACAGCAGGCCGTCGTAGCGTGAGGTCTTGGTGGTCTGGAGCTCCGAAATGCGTACGCCAAGGTTGATGCACTGCTGCACCGTTCCGACGCCTAGGCCATTCTTTTCGACCACACAAATCGGAACCCTGTTGTCGTATTTGCCTAGCTCGTTCTTTTCAGAGTAAGTGTATAGTTCTTGGGCCGTTTTGCAGACCCCGGCGAGGTCGTCCATCTTGCACTCGGAGTCCACGAATGAGGCCATGATTTCGCGGCTGAGTTGGTCCACCACCACCACGGCAGAGCGGTCCCTGCCGAGCCCAGCGGCCGTGTCAACGCCGATCACATAGTAGCCTGACCCCTCGTGGCACCGCCGGTAGATGTCCAAGTAGAGGCGCTCTGTGGCGTCCTCAACGTAGTGCCGGTCAATGGGGTCCTGCACGGGCGGGGTCTTCCGAATCCAGCGGCCGGCGGCGTACATCCATGAGTGTTCGGGAAGCTGTGGGTACTCACGAAAGCAGCGGATGATGTCACCGCCACACCGGTTCTTGAGCAGCCAAGCCCAGTAGGTCATGGACTCGATATCCTGAAAGCCGGCCTCCTCCAGCTCGTGTCGGAGCTCGTCGTCCAGCACCTGCTTGTCGTACGGCATCCGGTATTCGTGGTGGTCCTCAAAGGAGAAGAACCGCTTGGCGAAGTCGTTGTCCTTCTGCCAAAGCTCCTTGGCTAGGGGGTCGTCTACGCCCATGGTGGTTTCGATGATGACCCGGCCGCCCAGAACAAGGGCCTGCATGAGCGACGTATAGGAAGCGTTGGGGTCCCGCCAAAAGGGGAGCTCGGTGAAGTGGAACCGGTGGAAGGTCATGGAGGCACCGGCCCGCCTGCCGCCTGCCGTCATGCCGATGATTTCGGAGCCGTTCGGAAAGGTCAGCGTGTTGGTGCCGCGCTGGTAGCGAACCTCTAGGCCGAGCTGGAGGGCGAAGTCGTAGCAGACCCGCACACGCTCCTGGGCCTTCGTGTCGGTGTCCACGACGATGCCGCACCTGACCCGCTGGTGGTTGGAGTCGTTGGCCGAGCACCAGAGCACGTTATCCAAGCAGACGGCGGTAGAGGCGCCAATCTGACGCACCTTAAGCACGTAGAGCTGGCGGTACTTCCAGAGGTCCTGGAACAGCTGGACCTGCTCATCGTTCACGGGCCAATCTGTCAGCAGGCCTGATTCGTGGTTGATGATGCGAAGTTGTTTGGCGATTGCGAGGGTGTGCTCGGGCGGAACCCCGATGAAGCCTGTCATTCTTCCTCGTGTTCCTCTACGAGCTGGTCAAAGTCCGCCTGCGCCTTGAACGTGGGGAGCTCGTCCTGACCGCGTGCATCTTCGGCCGGCTGCGAGCGCGCGAGAGACCTGAGAATCTGAGCCGCCTTGGAGGACTGGCCCTGACGCTCGCCCAGAATCTTGGCCGCCTTCTCGGCTGCCTGTAGGTTGATGCGGGCCTGCCGCTCCGAAATGAATCCGAAGTTGTAGGACCACGTGGTGCGGGCGATGTGCTCCAGGCACTCATCGTGGGTCTTAAACTCGGTGTAGACCGGCTCTTGTCCCTCGGGCGCTCCGTCAACCTTGGGCGCGTCTCGCTCTGTATGTGAGTACGTAACGGGCTGCGTATCAGGCGGAGCCCGGAGGTCGTCTAGTTCGTCGGACACGTTGACATAATATCAAACGTCGGAACAAAAAACCCCCCGAGCGGATTCCCGGGGGGCTAGGCAGAAACGACCTATACGTACATGCGAACGAGGGTAAACAGCGAGACTGTTTTTCGGGCCCCTCGGACCCTGTGTTATAGGTTGAGGCTCTAGTCTAAACGTCTCGGAGCGGATGTCAAGGCGGGTCGGGATGATTTTCGAAGACGTACTGCTTGGCCTCGTTTTGGAGCTGAGTAGCGAACCTGCCCATGAGGAAGTGCTGGCCGGTCTCGTTCATCGCTAGCCACTCCCAGCGCCCCAGACCCATCGCCCGGTCCTCGTACAGGTGCCATAGCTCGTGCGCCAGAGCCGATGACCACCATGGCTTATCCTTGTCGTGGCCGTGAAGCTCAATCCGGTTCTCACCGTAGTAGTAGTGACCCGAGTAGCCGGGGACGTTGCCGGTGAGCGAAACCTCGGTGCCGGCGGCAAGGGGCGTCATCTCTTGCAGGCCGTGGCTGACCAGCGAAACGTCGTACCCGTCCAGTAGTAGGTCCGAGCGTCCCCAGAGCTCGCCGCGCCTTCCCTCAAGCTGCCACTTCTCCGAGCCGCAAGCCGTAAAGATGAGGCCGCGCCCGGTCACCACCTCGACGCAGTCGTCTGCCCTGTGGTTTAGCGTCTGACCGCAGCCGAGCGTGAGCACTAGGATGAGAACCGATGCGAGTCGTACCATTCCTCAACTTTATCAAGGTCTGCTGGATGGTCGACAGGAACGGTGGACTGCTTCACCTCGCACATCCTTACATCGCGGCCTGCATCCACCAGGCGCATGATTTCGATGTCGAGCTTTTCCTCCAGCGTACGGCGAGGCTTTCCCGCTCCGAAATAGCGGTAGAGCCCGGAGCCAAAGGAATACATGCCCACCTGTTTGAGCCCTGTCCCCAGGTCGCGCCTGTCTGCATACTGGAGGGTGTTCCGCTCCGAAACGACCATCTGCACCTCCATGGTTGAGGAGCGCGTGTAGCAGCAGGACCATGGGTAGCTGGACTCGTAGATGAATGAATGGATGGACTCGGGGGTGATGGTTGGCTCGTCGCCCTGGACGTTCACCACGAGCCGCGCCGGGTGGGCCTTCGCAACCTCTGCCACCCTGTCCGTGCCGGTGGCGCAGTTCTCGGGCGTCATCATGGCCAGTCCTCCGTAGCCCTCCACCCAATCGTAAATGCGGCGGTCGTCTGTGGCAACGATCACATTTTCGCGCCCCACAGCATCGGCGCAGTTTGCCCACACCACCTCCACCATGGGGACACCGCAGATAGGCTGTAGCGGCTTGCCAGGGAAGCGTGAGGAGCCCCAGCGGGCAGGGATTACGACCAACACGTCACGGCTCATATCGCCTCTTTCCGTGGAGCTCTCGGAGTTCGTCCAGCTCAGCGCCATTCTGTACGTACGTGGGGTGGATGCCGTGGCGTGCGGCGTAGGCGTAGAGCGGCGAGGGGCCCCACTTGAGCTCTGGGCGCATGGCCTCGATGTCGGCGCACAGGTCCACGAGTGACTGCGGGATGTCTCTTACTAGAAGCTCCGTGCGAGCGTTTCCGGCACCGCGACCCAGTCCGCACACGGACGAGTCAACGCAGGCGGCCCATGAGTTAAGAGCACGCTCGGCCTCTCCGGTGGCTTGCCCGAGGTTGTTGTGTGGGTGGTAGCCGAACTGGATATCGGAAAGCCAAATCTCCCCCTCTCCCGCGTCTGACTCTCCAAGCGAGTCCGCAAGCACAATCATGTCAGGCCTTCCCCAGCGCCTTGGAATGCTTGGCGGAGGGAAATACTGTGTCGCCTGCATGATGTTGAGCCAGCACTCGTAGCCCATCTCTTTGACCCGAGAGATGTAAGGCCCAACACGGTCCAGGTCTTCAATGTGGGTGGCCAGCCGTACGATATCAACGGGCGAGTCTTTGGCTTGGGCTAGGTGTGTGCTCAGGTCCGACACATTTCGGAGCCGAGCCGTATTGAGCATGATGGCGATTCGCTTGGATTTCGGAACCTCAAGCGTCTCAATCCACTCGTCTGACAGGTCGGCGTACTTGCCTCCGGTCTCACCTCTGAAACCGAGCTCCAGGATGTCCACGTCGTCGCAGCTCTCCATCGCCTCCAGATACTTGACCACGAAGTCGTAGGGCCAGTCCCAGTTTGTGTAGTAGCCACCGTCCCTGAGCGTGCAATCAAGAATCATAGTCGCCCTCCCCGTCGGCCTTGGCGTATGGGTTGTCCTGCTCGGGCAGGCAATGGCTCGCATGGTGATAGCCATCGGTCCAAGCCTCCGCCCTCACCTGCCGAAGCGCCTCGGCTCCGTGGGTTGTGGTGCCGAGCAGATCCTTGGCCAGATACGCAGCGAAGGCAGAAGAGCAGCATCGGTCGCACTCCTCGCCGGCCTCCCACGGGCCACACGTCGCCGGGTCCTCGCACTCGACGTGCTCAAGCATCGGCAGACACATCACCACGACCTGCGTCAGCCGCTCGATAAGCGCCGCCTGCTCGCGGATGGTCTCGACGTACTCTCGAGCAAGGCGCCTCGTGTCCTTCATCAGCAGCGGCTGCGGCGACAGGTCGACGAGGATGCCCTGCACGTCGTCCATGCACTTCATGAGGAGGTCGTGTGACGCCCGCGTCTCCTCGTGGGCCTTGCGCTCGGCGTCGAGCTCGGCGCGGAGTTCGTCGATGGTGGCCAGCAAGCCTGCCGCCATCTCGTATTCGCCCGGTGCATCAAAGGCAACGTTCCAATCCGCCTCTTCCGCAGTCGACACAAGACCCCTCAACCCAAGCAACTGTTCTTCTGTAAAAGGATTAGCCATCACTACCTCCTGCCCCTAAAATGCCACCTCACGTTTCGGAGCGCAAGCGAAAATCCCCTCCCCCATCCCCCACCCCGCTTTGCTCATGCCGACGCCAGAGACGCCTGCTCCCAAACCGCTTGTAGTTGCGAGCCGCTCTGTCGCTTCGCTCCCGCTATGTTTCGTGGGCTGGGAAAGTAGATATCACATGGTCGCCTCTCGGGGCCTCCTTCGGACGTCCCCTCGGTTCCCTTTGGCTCGGCGGCGCTCGCGTCGGTCACACGGCTATTCGCTCCGAAACCGTTCCGAAATGCGAGTGAAACCGGGGACTTGCGAAAACATTTCGGAGTGCAGCCAGCCCGGAAAAAAGCTCTAGCCTATATTGCGTTTTGTGACTCCCCCCGCAGTACAAGCCGCGCCATATTGGGAGAGGGCCTGGGAGAGGGTTTGTGATGGGATGTGATTTGTGGTGATAATCCCTTCCGCTCGCTTTGCTCGCGCAAGCTACTCCCCCCCCTACCCCCCGAATCGTGCTCTTGCACCTATCGTGCCAGGAGGGTGGCATAGTTTTTGCAGGTAGCACACACCGTGCCAATCCGATGGCACACCCTTTGCATATACACAAACCGTGCCACCCCTTTCGGAGCCACCCCGTTCCGAAATCCTGGGCACACTTCTTGCTCCCACTGCAAGCGTGGTGCCATGTGCGAATCGCGTACACATGTACGAATCGCGGCCACAAACCGTGCCAGCCGTTTCGGAGCCGAGTCCAGTGCGTGCAAACCCAACAAGGCTTAGAAGGGGCTTTTCGTTTGTGTTTCCAGGTACTTACAGGATCGTGTAGGCCACGGTGAAAAAAAGGTGGTTTATCCTTCACTAGATTTGGGTTTCGGAAAGCGCAACGAAAACAGAGGGTTAGGTCCTTTATGAGGGGGAGAGGGGTGAGGGTAGTGTGGGAAGTGACGGCAAAAGCTAGTGTTATATATATTCTTTTCCTTTCTCCAAAAGAAACCTAAGGGGTCTCAGTCGTCATCCATCACCTCTTGCCTAAACCGTGCCTATCCGATTCCGAAACGTTTTTGGGGGCTTACGTCTCGTCTGGGGACTCCGCTCCGCAGTGAAGGCAAGGGGTTTCCGATACCTTCACTGCCCCCACGTGTGCCCTCACTTGCCCGGAGGAGCTCCCCTCCCCAGCTGTGTTCGCTCGTCTCAGGCGTTGGCGTGAGCAAAAACAACCAGAGGGGGGCCGCTCCGAAATGGGCGGATGCGTCAACTGTTCGACATCGGGGTCAGAGGGATGCCGGAAAGCGGACTGTGGCAGAGAACAACCTCGTCCCCGTTTTCTTCAAGGATGTCATAGACGACAAAACCGTGGTCGCCGAAGTCCTTGACGCGAATCATGTAGAGGTTCTCAACGGCTCGGCAGATTGCTGCATCTAGGCACCCAAAGCCCCACATTTTGTCAACCTCCCAGAGCAGGCTGTTGAGTTCTTCGCCATGAAAGCCGAGAATGCGAAGAATAAGGCGCACCTGTGAGAATGAGCTGTTAAGGGTGTCGGTGGTGGCGTTGCGGTAGGAGCGCTGCATTGTGTCTGTCCTTGGTTTGGGTTGGGGTTCACTCTTATACGTTGCAGCATCGGTGCCAACGTATAACCCGCCCCCATCTGCATCCTAGGCCGTTTCGGAGCCGCACACCGTTAGAAACCACGACATTTCCGTCCGCATCTATGACACCGATGCCCTGGTTTTAATCGGAGTCGCCGGCCTGCCTGCACGCCTTTAGCTTGTCCCTTAGGCGGACAATCTCATTGTAGGCATTTGCCCCTGGATGGCGCATCCCAGCGGCGCTAACGGCCGTCCAGCGGCCATCATACTGCTCACACCCATCCGATACCGAGAACAAGATGTCACACCAGTCAACGCCGCTTGGCCCAGCTGACATCTGATAAGAAACCTCAGCGTGCCATCCTGCGTCCAGCTGCTCAGACGCTGCGTATCCGACACCGTTTACGATTTCCTCGAAGTACTTCACTGGTAGAACCCCATTTCATCGGCTGCCGCCTCAACAAGCTTCCGCCCATCGTCACCATTGGCAATACGATAGGCATCGTCAAGAGCCATGCCGCCCTTGATTGTGGCAGGGTGCGAGGCGGGTAGTCCAAGGCGGGCCGCGCGGCATCCATCGTAAATCATGGCACCTAGGGCGCCACCAAGAATGTCGGCGAGAAGATAGGCGTTTTTGTAGTTGTTGCTCATGCCCGTACACAATGCAGCCGACGTGCCAAAGTGCAAATGAGCTTTACTTTGCCGGCGGAGCCGTTTCGCAGACGCACGCCGTTAGAAACCACGACATCAGGCGTAAAAACTATGACACAAGCGCCCTGGTTTTGATTTTGCCCTAACCGCCTGCAAACAATGGACTTTCGCTCCGAAACGCCTCTCAACCCCCCCGAGCTCTGACACTGGCGCCCTAGTTTTGCGGGACATGTTTCGCACCGAATCCGCTGAGATGGGGGCTATCGGCTCCGAAACGCGAATCCGAAAGTTGGCACTGGGCCTGCAATGTATATGTTCAGAGACAGCAACCCCCAACAGGGACAGACACAATGCAGCGCCGCTCAACCATCCCCTTCCCCAAGTCCAAGCCCTGCGTTCCGTCGTGGTTCTACATTTTTCAGTCCGAAACCGAGGGATGGGGCGTCTGCAAGGAAACCATCGCGCTCGCCGCCTACTCTCTCTCTCGCTAACGACCCACAGCCACCCAACGAAAGGCAAGACAATGACCAACCCCTACCCCAACGCTGAGACCCGCGAGTTCATGCTTACCATCCAGAACGACGAGGGCATCTACCGCAACATTATGGATAACCTTGGCGAGCAAGTGTCCGACGATGGCGACGAGGCCGACGCCGACTCCATTCTCCACAACCTAGCGCATGGCCTTCTCGCCTCGATTCTTGAGGACCTTTGCAGCGCAGAGTTCAACACCGCTTTCGGCGAGCGCATCGTAGACCTCTACATCCAAGCGGTTGACCTTGACGAAGCCGCCGAGTACTACCGCGCGGACGTTGAGCAGATGATTGAGGAAATGCAGGCCGGTTGCGACTGACCGGCGACCACATACGGCCCAGATGCCCCTACCGCCCCGGCATTAGCGGGGCCTAGGGCGTTAGAAACCCCAACCAAGAGGCACAAAGTGACCAAGAGCGTACACGTTGAAATCAGCAATATCCGCCGCAAACCTGCCGATATCCTTAGGAGGGCATCAGAGTTGGGCATCAAGCTCCCGTGTGTCGTGTTTGACGCGGACTCCCACGGTGAGCGAAACCACAATATTGGCATCGGCGTCTATGGCGCGGGATACGCCAGCCCATCAACCGTTGGCACTCGGCGCGGCTGCAAGCCAAGCGGATTTGGTGACGGCGGATACATTGTCGGAACTATCAGTCGCATGAGCGATGACGAAATGGCATGCATTACCGTTGACGGGGCTAGGCTTCTCGGCTTGTCCGTTGTGTTTACCGATAGCGAGGATTGAGACCGGTCACCACATAAGGCCTAGATGCCCCTATCGCCCCGGCTTCTAGCGGGGCCTAGGGCGTTAGAAACCCCAACCAAAGGCACAAAATGACCATTCTCGATTACATCGACTCAGACCTTATCGCCAAGACTCGCGGAAGCATCGACATCTTCGTGGGGCGTGATGAGCACGGATTCTATACCAGTGTCGTCCCATGCGGCGGCTTGGTGCCCGCTCGGACGTTTCGGAACGCATCCGTCCACACACAGGAGACCATGGCAGCCAAGTATGCCTCTGACGTCGCGCGCGCTACCGGTCGGAAAATTACGGTTCATCTGGGCTACTAATGCTTTCCCCCTCCCTCATCCTCGCCGCCTACACCTACGCCCGCTCCGCCGCCAAAGCAAAGAAAGGCCGCTAACCGAAATGGACGCTCTCTTTGTCGACGCCAACGGCATATATAAGCACCTCCGAAACCCGGCGATACCATGCGACTAGAGGAAGGCGTTCACATCGGCAAAGACCGCCCCGCCAAGAAAGCCAAGCGCATTTCGGAGCGCGAACGCTGGGCTACTCCGGAGCCATTCGCCAGGCTTCTCATTCGGATTGCGAGCGCTTGCAATGTCTAAACACCGCCACATCATCGACACGTTCCGAAGCGCCACACCATCCGAGCGCACACGAGGTGAGCTCTGGTACCACACGGCACGACTCTCGGCCCTGGAGCTAACGGCGCTATCAGGCCACGGTCCCCACGAGCCATGGAGCATCGACCAAGCCGCCTGTGTCATCGCCGCCCTCAGCCCGCAAAACAAGTGGAGCCGCAACCTAGAAGACGCACAGGCCGTAGCCCGCTGGTATGCCTCCCCCGAGCCCGTTTCGGAGCGAACACCCCCAGCAACCGCCACCTACGATTGGTGCCGCGACAGGGCCCTACAGGCAGCCACAGATTCAAGAGACCCATGGGCAGCACTGGGCGACGGACGGAAAACCAAGGACTTCGCGCGAC